>LFIK01004423.1_pt1 | contig 11389 bp, 11 predicted proteins | sample 643401 | NCBI WGS metagenome assembly LFIK01 (sample SAMN03777447, study PRJNA286221) | soda lake metagenome | biome: soda lake; feature: Kulunda steppe; material: water; isolation source: sample T5-Br brine of Lake Tanatar-5 | place: Russia: Kulunda steppe | collected 2010-07
CTGGTCCGATTTCCGTTTCCGTAGTCTGGAAAATCAGGCTGGTGACAGCTTCCGTGGCAAGCGCCTACCCGGACTCCCGCGGCATACCTTCTTTGGTGAACTGGCATGGCGGGACCCGAGCGGATTCTATGCCATCGCCGATACGCTGCTGGTCAGTCATGTGTTTGGTGATAATGCGAACGATGAGCGTGTCGCCGGTTACGGCGTTGTCAACGCACGCATCGGCACGACGCAGCAGGTGGGTGCCGTAGAATTCGAAACCTTCATTGCCGTCAACAATATTCTGAACAAGGAATACATCGAGAATGTGCGAGTGAATTCTGCACCGAATTTCCTCGAACCAGCCCCGGAGCGAAACACCTTTGCCGGTGTCCGCGCCCGTTTCTGACCGGCGAGGCTGAGGCTTCGGCATGTACGGCCCCGCTCCCGGCGGGGCCGTTTTCGTTTGCCGTCCCAATTCTGTCACAGCGCCTTTGTTACACCCGAGGAAAGCTGCACCGGCACCGTGACACTTAAGGTCTTGCCCGTTCCCGAAGCTGAAAAAAACGTGGCGCCGCGTGGGTTTCTAAGGATGGCACCAAGCTTGCTTGTCCCCGGTGTGGCTCTTCATGCCCGGGCGGCCGACCGCCGCCAAAATCACTATAAAGACAGAAGTTGGGAGGATTCTCCAATGCGTTTTACCCGAACCCGCAGCATGCTGACCGGTGGCGCTTCATCTGCGCTCGTGTTGGCCGCACTGGCGTCCGGCAACGTTGTCGCTTCCGACAATGGTGTCGTGACCCAGCAGATGATTAACGAAGATGCCATGCATACGGACCGCGTCACGTCCTACGGCATGGGTCCGTACCATCAGCGTTACAGCACGCTGGACCAGGTCAACCGCGACACCGTGGGCGGTCTTGTCCCGGCCTGGGCTTTCTCCTTTGGCGGCGAGCAACAGCGCGGCCAGGAAACCCAGGCCCTGATTCATGACGGCGTCATGTTCATCACCGGGTCCTATTCCCGCATGTGGGCGTTGGATGCCAAGAGCGGTGAAATGCTGTGGTCATACGAACACCGTCTGCCGGACGGCATCTCCCCATGCTGCGACGTGGTCAACCGTGGTGCCGCCATCTACGACGATCTCGTGATCTTCGGCACGCTGGACGCCATGATGGTCGCGGTGGACCGTGAGACCGGTCGTGTCCGCTGGCGCGAAAGGATTGCCGACTACCAGGCTGGCTACTCCTACACCGCAGCGCCGCTGATTGCCAACGATCTGCTGATCCACGGCAACTCCGGTGGTGAGTTCGGCGCAGTCGGCGAAGTCACTGCGCGCGATCCGCGGACCGGTGAGAAGGTCTGGTCGCGGCCGGTGGTCGAAGGCCATATGGGCATGCTGCCCGGTGGCGCAGAGTCCATGACCGGCGAGAAGAACGCCACCTGGGAAGGTGAAGCGTATGTGCAGGGTGGCGGTGCCCCGTGGTTGGGTGGCAGCTACGATCCCGAGCTGAACCTGATCTACATCGGCACGGGTAACCCGGCACCGTGGAATGCCTACAGTCGCCCGGGCGACAACCTGTACACGTCCACCACGCTGGCCCTTGACGCCGATAACGGTGAAATCGTCTGGCATTATCAGACCACCCCCAACGATCACTGGGATTACGACGGCGTCAATGAACTGGTGCTGTTTGACCTGGAGCACGACGGCGAAACCGTGAAGGCTGCCGCCAAGGCAGACCGTAACGGGTTCTTCTACGTGCTGAATCGTGAAAACGGTGAACTGCTGAACGCTGCCAAGTTTGTCGATAACGTCAACTGGGCCGAAGGTATCGATCTGGAAACGGGTCGGCCGATCGAGACGGGCAACCGTCCGGGTAATCCGGCAGATGCCGATGGCGAAGAAGGTGAATCCGTGGTTGCCCAGCCGGCATTCCTCGGTGGCAAGAACTGGAACCACATGTCCTACAGTCAGCGGACCGGGTTGTTCTACATCCCGGCCAACGAGTGGGAAATGGAAATCTGGAACGAGCCGGTCACCTACCGTCGCGGCGCTGCCTACCTGGGCGCGGGCTTCACCATCAGGCCGATCTACGATGACAAGGTGGGCGTGCTGCGGGCGATGGATCCGCAGACCCTTGAGGTCAAGTTTGAAGTGCCGAATCCGACCCCGTTGTGGTCCAGCGTGCTGACCACGGCCGGCGGCCTGGTGTTCTATGGCACCCCGGAAGGTCACCTGAAGGCCATCTGCGATGAGACCGGCGAGGAGTTGTGGCACTTCCAGACCGGTTCCGGCGTGGTCGGTCAGCCCGTCACCTGGGAAATGGATGGTGAGCAGTACATCACCGTCGCTTCCGGTTGGGGTGGTGCCGTGCCGCTTTGGGGCGGTGAGATTGGCCCGCTGGTCAGCCACATCACCCAGGGTGGCATGATGTGGACCTTCAAACTGGCAGACATTCACGCGGCTTCTGCTAATCGCTGAGTTGTGAGAACCAAAAACCGGGCAACGAGTCAAACTGTTGCCCGGTTTCTGATTGCCAGAAATTCCTAGAGAGACAGGTAAAAAGCATGATGCATCACCTCACGCGTGTTTCCGTGGCTGCCCTGGTGCTGGGTGGTTTCATTTTCTCGGCAGGGACGCTGCATGCTCATGGGGATGTGAACCCACAACCGGTGGAAACCGAAGGGCTTCCGGAGTTGGGTGAATGGAAGGACACGAACCCCTATCGCGATCTGGAAGGGGATGAATACGAGCGCGCCATCACCATTGGTCGGCGTGGCTACCAGGCCAACTGTGCGGCCTGTCATGGGCTCGGCGGTGTCTCCGGCGGTATCGCGCCGGATCTACGCATGCTTGAGCCGGATTTTGACGACGCATACTTCGTCGAGAAGGTGCGCAATGGCGCTCGCGGCATGCCAGCCTTCGAGGGCGTACTGGAGCAGGAAGCGCTCTGGGCGATCAAGACCTGGCTCGAGACCATGCACGAAGAAGCGATGGAGCAGCGCTATGGGCGTTAAGAGCGGCATCATCGCTGCACTCGCCAGCGCGGCGCTGCTCGGCTCTGCAACTGCCTCTGCCGAACGCATGGACGAAATCCGTGATGGCGGCAGTTTGAAGATCGCTGTCTACAACGATTTCACTCCTTATTCCTGTGTCGGTCTCGAGCGGGATCTGACTGGCGTGGACGTGGAACTGGCGAACGCCCTGGGCGAGAAGCTTGGCGTCAACGTGGAGCTTTTCGGCTTCAGTGCCGGCGATTCCATGGACAGCGACCTGCAGCGGCTGATGGACGAGGAGCGGGACGACAGCTGGAGCGATGACTATTTCCCTGATCGCGCCCCGGATCTGATGATGCACGTGCCCATCGACCCGGTTTTTGCCGCCCGCAACCCGGAATATGAGATTACTGCCGGCTATTTCCATGAGTCGATGGCGGTACTGTATGACCGTGAACGTTTGGGTGAACTGCCAGCCGTGATCAATACGCCGGATCCGTTCATCGGTGAACGCCTCGGTGTCGAGATGTACACCCTGAGCTATGTGTTCCTGACCAATGGCTTCGACGGACGTCTGCGCGAGACCACAGTCAACCACACCAGCGTGGTCGAAGCCGTGGAATCCCTGCTCGACGGCAAGGTGTCCGCGGTTATGGGTCCACGTGGCGAGCTGCATTCCGCGCTGGCGGCGTTCCCCGAGATCAGCGGCAGCTATGCCATGAGCGGCCTCGACGATCTGTTCCGCACGGATCGTGTGCGCAGTGCCTGGGATGTGGGTGTTGCGATGCAGAGCGGTAATCCCGGCCTGCAGGAGGCCGTGGAACAGGCCATGGCGGATCTGATCGAGGACGGGACCGTTGCCGAAATCTTCGCGCATTACGGCATAGCATGGACCGGTGCCCGTGGTGACGTTTCCGGTAACGGCGCGATGCCTGCCGGTGATGGTCCGGCCGGTGTTGCACGCCAGGGGCTGGAACGCAGTCGCGTCTGCCGGGCAACGGTGCCCGCAGGTCTGTACTGACGCTTCGTCGGCTGAGAGCATTATCGCAAAAGCCGCCGGGGCCTTCCCCGAGCGGCTTTTTTGGTTTCTGATGGGGAAAGGCATGGCAGCATCCGCTGGCTCGTGCGCCGCGTACCGCGAATACAGTGCCGTCGGCTAATGACCGGCCACATGAAAAGTCGTTCGGAGGAGTTATGAGAAACCTGATTGGCCTGGTGCTCGGCGTCTGTCTCTGCGCCGTTGGCACGGCTCAGGCAGCAAATGAAGACCCGATGCGGTCGCCCGGCTGGCGCATTATCGAACAACGGTTTTTCGCCGATCAGACGGTGGTCTTCGATGATCGGGTCCAGGTGCTGGCGCCGCAGAGCGCAGAAGATACCTTTGCGGTTCCCGGCTTCGTCCGTGTCGATGGCATCGAAGACATCGAGCGTCTGCTGGTGATCATTGACCTGAACCCGGTGCAGAAGGTGCTGGAGATGGACATCAATGAGGCGGTGATGCCCTCCGTCGGATTTCGCTTCAAGGTGCAGCAGCGCACGCCGGTCCGGGCCGCGGTGCAGACCAGCGATGGCACCTGGCATCTGGGCGGCACCTGGGTCAATGCCGCGGGCGGCGGATGTACTGCGCCGAGTACCGCCAGTGCCGATCCGGACTGGGCCAAACGGCTTGGCGAGGTGGATGCCGCGTTGTGGCGCCGGGACGGTGGCGTCCAGCGCCTGAAGACCCGCCTCGTTCACCCCATGGATACGGGGCTGGTCGACAACATTCCCGCCTTCTATCTGGAGACGCTGGAATTGCAGGACGAGAAGGGGGATGTGTTGTCCACCGTCACTATCGAGTCAGCGATGTCGGAAAACCCGGTATTAAGCTTCGATCTGGCCGTGGATGGGCCCGTGCGGCTGAACGGTCGGGATAATCAGGGCAACCGCTTCCGCGCCCTGGTGCAACCATGATCCGCCTTCTTGCTCTGGCCTTGATGCTGCTGCCGGCGGCGGCTCAGGCATACAGCCTGACGCCGCAACAGATCGCACCCGGCGTTTACATGTTCGAGGGCGTCACCGAGCATTTCACGCGGGATAACATGGGTGATATCGCCAACACCGGTTTCATCGTCACCGAGGATGGCGTGCTGGTATTCGACACCGGGCCATCACGCAATTACGGCCAGAGCATGCGCCTGGCCATCGGCATGGTAACGGACAAGTCGGTCAAGGCGGTCTACATCAGCCATCATCATCCGGATCATTTCCTCGGCAACCAGGCCTTTGCGGATGTACCGATTTATGCGCTGGAACATACCATCGAGACCATTCGCCGGGACGGCGATGCGGTGACCGATAACCTGTATCGCCTGGTTGGCACGCCGATGTCCGGCACCGAGCCTCTGGAGCCCAGCGCTCTGGTCACGCTGGGAAGGGAGTCCATCGGCGGTCGGGACATCGAGTTGATTGCTGCGGGCGGCCATGGCGGGGCGGGGCATGCAGACCTGATGTTGCTGGATCACGGCAGCGGTGTGCTGTTTGCCGGTGATCTGGTGTTTCATGATCGGACGCCGACCACCCCCAATGCCCATCTGGCGGAGTGGCACGATGCCCTGAATCAGATAGAGCAACTGGATTTCCGGGTTCTGGTACCGGGGCACGGCCCATCGGCGCGTAGTGCCGATCCGGTGCAACAGACCCGAGATTACCTTTTGTGGCTGGAAGACCATCTGCAACAGGCCGCTGCCAGGGGGCTGGACGCCGCCGAGGTTCTGTACCTGGAACTGCCGGAACGCTTCCAGCACATGGGTGTGCTGGAGCAGGAATACCGCCGCTCGGTTGCCCATCTGTATCCGGAGATCGAGCGCGCCACCCTGCAGGATGCCCGCACGCCGTGATGCTCCGAGGACTGCTGTTTTGCAGTCTGCTTGCCGGAGCGTGGCCGGCGTTGCACGCCCAGGCGACAGTCGGCGACGAAAGCTGTGGTGAAGGCTTCCGTCATATCAATGAAGACGGCTACCGCGAAGAGCACTACATGTCGCGGACGCCGGATTGCGTCCCAGGTGGCGTGCGTCTGGATACCGCCGAGCTCCGGAGCCTGATCCAGCGGCAGCCGGATGTCTTGCTGTTCGATGTCATGGCGGCCCAGGATCATATCCTCCCGGATCTTGAACGAGGTTGGATTCCCGGCGATGAGAGGCGGCATTTGCCGGACAGCGTCTGGCTGCCGAATGTCGGACTGGGCTGGATCGACGACGAGATCCGGGCCTGGTTTGCCGCCCGTCTGCGTTATTACAGCGACGGCGACAGGGCCCACCCACTTGTGTTCTATTGCCTGCAGGACTGCTGGATGGCCTGGAACGCGGCCCGGCGCGCCGCGCGTATGGGATACACTGCAGTGTACTGGTATGCCGACGGCATTGATGTCTGGGTCGACAGCGGCCTGCCAACGACGATCGCCGAGCCGGTGCCGTTGCGCGGCAATCGCGGTAAAAAATGACTGAAAAGGTGAATCCGGAGATAATGGGGGTCATGTAACCACATGCCCCGCCGGAGCGGTTTCCCGGCAGGCATGCAGCCCGACGCCCGTCAAATTCGGGGTTTCGCCGGGTGATGATCAGAAGACGGTCTGCACAAGATGGGCCGCAGGAGGAGCCATGCCCCGGTCTGAAGTAGCCGGACAAACGCCGTCGCGGGCGAAAGAGCCTGCCGACGGAGGCCATCGCCCGGACGATGGTTTGCGGATCATCCGTCGATCCTGGGAACGCTGTAATGTCGAATACGGCATTGACCGCGTCGCGAATCAACCGCCAGCAGTTGTCGACAATCCCCACCTGGTGGAGTCCAGGGATCAGTACGGTGACCTGGTGCAGATGGCGCGGACCGAGATGCAGAGCCTGCATCAGCAGATCGCCGGCTCGGGCTATGCGCTGCTGCTGACAGATGCCAGCGGCATGATCCTCGAATATGTCGGCGAGGACAGCCTGAAAGGCGCGTTTCGCGATGCCGGCCTGCTGCAAGGCGCGATCTGGGATGAGGCGCATGAGGGCACCAACGGCATCGGCACCTGCATTGCCGAGAGCCGCGCGGTCAATGTCTTCCGGGATCAGCATTTCCGTACCCGGCATCAGCCCCTGAGCTGTTCCGGCGCCCCGATCTGGGACCCGGAAGGTAAGCTGCTGGCGGTGCTGGATGCCTCCACGGTCAGCGCCTCCGACACACCGCAGAGCCAGTTGCACACCCTGGCGCTGGTGACGATGTCCGCCCAGCTCATCTCCAAGACGCGTTTTACCAGCAGCTTCAGGGAAGCCTTGATCCTGCGCTTCCACAGCCGTCCGGAATACGTGGGTCTTATCAACGATGGTGCGCTGGCCGTTACCGGCGATGGGCAGATCATTGCCGCGGATCACAATGCCATCGGCTATCTGGGAGCGCGTAATCGGACGGACATCGTCGGTCGCCGGATCAGCGATGTGCTGGATCTCCAACCGGCAACACTGCTGGAACACGTCAGGCGGCCTTCGATGCCCTATTGGCCGGTTTATGGCAAAGGCGGAGCGCGGTTTTTTGCCACCGTGCAGAGTTCCACTCCCGACGGGCTTGCCGGTGATCGGCCGCGCGCGCGGGAGTCACGACCTGTATCCCGTACGCGGCAACGGCGTTTTCCCGCCAACCTGGCCTGTCTTGCCGGACAGGATCCGACGATGCAGGAGAACATCGATTGCGCGCAGCGGGTCATGGACCGTGAGATTCCGATCCTGCTGATCGGTGAGACCGGTACCGGCAAGGAGCTATTCGCCCGTGCCGTGCATGAGGCCAGCAACCGCGCGCATCGTCGGTTTGTGGCCGTTAACTGTGCCGCCATACCGGAAAGCCTGATCGAAAGTGAGTTGTTCGGTTACAAGCCCGGAGCCTTCACCGGGGCCCAGCGTGGTGGTAACAAGGGGCGGGTTCTGGAAGCTGACGGCGGCACGCTGTTCCTCGACGAAATCGGTGATATGCCGCTGGAACTGCAGACGCGTCTGCTGCGCGTGCTCGAGGAGCATGAAGTCGTGCCCCTGGGGGGCGGTGAGCCGCTGCCGGTGGAGATCAATCTGATCAGCGCCACCAATTCCGATCTCGAGGACAAGGTTGCCAATGGGGCCTTCCGCGAGGATCTGTACTACCGACTGAACGGCATCTGCCTGCAGTTGCCAGCCTTGCGTGAACGCTACGATATGGCGGAGATCATCCATAACGTACTCGAGCACGAGTTGGACAGTCGCGAAATCAAGATCAGCCCGGAAGCCTTCGCTTGCCTCATGGCGTATCACTGGCCGGGCAATCTGCGGCAGTTGCGCAATGTGTTGCGCACGGCGCTGGCCTTGTGCCGCGACGGCGTGATTCGTCGCGAGCAGCTCAGTCGTGAGCTTCGCGCGATGCAGCTGGACGCGCGGCCGGGGGCGGAGTCTGACACCGAGGTTCCGCCGGCACCGGGCAGGCTCGATGCGGCCGAACGGTCAGCGTTGTTGGCAGAGCTCTGCCGTCAGGACTGGAACGTCACGCGCACGGCCGCGGAACTCGATATGAGCCGGAACACCCTCTATCGCAAGATGCGGAAGCACGCCATCACACCCCCCAGCTGAGATGAGATCAGTGTTCCCCTAGATCTTCAGCCGGCGCCCTGCGGCAGTGTTCCGCCGCAGGCGCTCTACGGTGTTCTCGTCCGGAATCTGCGGCCGGTCCCGCTCCCTGTCGACCATGCAGAGAAAGCCCAGAGGCTCGTCGCCTGACGGGTGGAACTGATGGATGGTATGCGGAGCGATGTATACGCAGTCGTGCAGGTCGATGGTTTCCACCCGGTCCTGCAGGATGACCTCGCCATGGCCGCGGATCACGACCACCACATGGGGGTGTTCGTGATGCTCCAGTGAGGAATAGCCGCCGGGCTGCACCTCGAAGTACCGGGTGATGAAGTTCAGCCGCGCTTCGTCATCGGCCTCACCCAGCAATGTCTGGCGCGTGATGTCGCGAAAGCCGGTGCCATCGGTCTTGTACTCCTTGATATCCACCGAATCCCATCGGTAGTTCCGCGCACGAATCACCTTTGCCATGCAGTTCACCTTTTCCTAAGTCGTTTCAGCGGCCCAGGGTTGCGAGCAGTTCCCGGGTGGCGCTGCGCAGATCACCACGTTCGTAAAGGCTGCCGCCGATCAGCACCATGGTATCGACCCCGTACTGGTCGATCCAATGTGCGGCCCGCGCCATGTCCATGCCGCCGCCCGGTGCCGGCATCGCGGCGTGCAGACCTCCGAGCGGGCGGCGCAGGGCGTCATTGATGGCTTCGCAGGTGGCGAGACTGAAACCGAAGCGGCCGCCGGTGTTGGGATAGATCACGGCATCCGCGCCGGCGACGCGGAACAGGTCGCCCAGCAGAACCTCCGGTTGCAAGCCGTGTTCGCTGCCGAAATAGCTGCCGGTCATGGCCGGGTGCGCGATGACCGCCAGGCCGAAGTCATCACGCGCCAGACGCAGGCTGTCCAGCCCACATAACCACGGTGACAGCAGCACCCCTCGGCAGCCGGCATCCCGGGCCATGGCCAGGCGCTCCAGCAGTTCGCTGGGGCCTGCAGTGACGTTCGGAAAATACAGGCTGCGCCCGCCATGCCGTGCGTTGACCTGCTCCACCGCCTGCTGACAGGCGTGCAGGCGATCACCGAAGCGCGCCGACGGCTGATTGGCCAGACCGTGGTCGTCCTTGATGATGTCTACTCCACCGGCGGCGAAGGCGCGGGTCATCGCGGCCAGGGCGCTGGCATCGGAACCCATCGGCTTCAGCGCCGTGCAGCTCAGGGGCTGGTGCGGGGGCAGGTGCAGCAGGGATCGCAGCCCGGTAATTCCGTGGCCCGGTCCGCCAAAATGCTCGAGCAGGGCAGGAGGCCAATCAATGCCGGTAATCAGAATGCCGGCTTTCATCGAGATATTGCCGAACAGCAGGTTCAGCAGCTGGGTCGCTTCGCCGCCGCAAAGCTCGGGTGCATAGGCAATGGATGCGTTCCAGGTGTTGTCGTCGGTCTGCTGCAAGTCGACGAGTTGCCCGACATGGGTTTCCAGAAGGGTCTCGGGAATACACCGTGCGGGCAACTCGGCCGTCTGTTCCAGGGCAATGCCGCGGGCCTTGTCCGCGGCGTTCTCGCCGGGGGCAGGGGTCAGCCGATAATGAACCAGCAGGGCATCGTCCATGATTGGTTTGCTCCAGGGCGTTCGTTCAGAGGTGGCGAACGGCGCGCAGGGCGGCGATCGGTGAGCCGATGACCAGCACGGCAATCAGCAGAAAGGCGAGGAACATCGCCCACGGCGGCAACTGCGGCCAGATGCGTGTGAAAAACCAGTAAAGCGCGGCAATATAGCCGCCAATGAGCGCACTGCCTACCAGCAGGGCAATGGTCAGGCGCCGTCGGTGGTGGCTCGGGCCGGGGGCATCAGTCATGGTCTTGCATGGCGGTGGCTTGTAACGTAGGGAAAGGAGTTTTCCGCGGCCGGCAGCGCCGCAGATCAAGATTGATGACAGGCATTGCATATTGTCCTGGAGGAAGTTTCATGCCCGAATTGCGTACGACGGATCTCTGTGATGCTCATGGTAATGCGGTTCGCATTATTGCGCCCATGTTTCAGGACTACGGCGGGCGATCCCTGTTCCATGGTCCGGTCAGTACGGTGCAGACCTTCGAGGACAATTCCCGTGTCCGCGAGGCGCTCGCCGAGCCCGGTGAAGGACGCGTGCTGGTGGTCGACGGCGGTGGCTCCATGCGCTGCGCGTTGCTCGGTGACAATCTGGCGCGCATGGGGTACGACAATGGCTGGGCCGGGGTGGTGGTCTACGGCTGCGTGCGCGATGCCGCCGAGCTCGGTGCCATTCCGCTGCCGGTCAAGGGGCTGAACACGCACCCACGCCGCAGCGAAAAACGGGGCGAGGGTGAACGTGACGTGCCGGTGAGTTTCGGTGGCATCAGTATCCGTCCGGGTGAGTACCTGTATGCCGATGAGGATGGTGTGATCATGGCGGATGAGCCGCTGGAACTGCCGGCCTGATCGGATACAGCAACGGGGAGTGTGAGCGCGAGGCATGACGGAGACAGGCGTGCGTGTGGATCGCTGGCTGTGGGCGGCGCGGTTCTTCAAGACCCGGCGGCTCGCGGTGGATGCGATAAACGGCGGCAAGGTGGAGATCAACAACACGCGGGCCAAGCCGGCGAAGACGGTACGTGCCGGCGACGAGTTGCGTATCCGCAAGGATGCCTTCGAGTTTCACTTGCAGGTGCTGGATGTGGCCGAACAGCGCGGCTCGGCCAAAATCGCGCAGACGCTGTACGAGGAGTTCGCCGACAGCATCGAGCGGCGCGAGGCGCTGCGCGTCCAGCTCCGCGCCCAGTCCGCAGCCTTCCCCCAA
>LFIK01004425.1_pt1 | contig 11388 bp, 13 predicted proteins | sample 643401 | NCBI WGS metagenome assembly LFIK01 (sample SAMN03777447, study PRJNA286221) | soda lake metagenome | biome: soda lake; feature: Kulunda steppe; material: water; isolation source: sample T5-Br brine of Lake Tanatar-5 | place: Russia: Kulunda steppe | collected 2010-07
CTCTCTCTCTCTCTCTCTCTCTCTCTCTCTCTCTCTCTTGCATTCTTTCTCATCCGTTCACGTAAGTGGTGCGTGCCACTGCACAGCCTGTTCTTGTTAGTGCGCCTGCAGCACACGCGGCCCATGCACCGCTGCTGCGGCAAGCACTAGCGTCTGAGGCGTGCTGTGACATTTTATATGTCACATGTGTGCCGCCCGCCTGGTCGATTCAAGCTTGGTGGCAGAGGCATGTGTGCATTGATTTTGTTCCACGCACGAGTGTAGGTGTCTGTGGTCAGCCTTGGCTCCCGGGGCTGTGTCGCCCGCAGCAGCAGCGGCGAGGTTGGCTCAAGCCCTGCGCAGCAGGTCAAGGTGGTGGACACCTGCAGCGCAGGTGAGCTGCGCGTGGGTGTGGGTGCCAGCTCCAGGGCGCGTGTGGGCTTGCCTGCCAGATTGGGAGAGCGAGTCTCCGCGTTTTTGTGTCTATGGGGAAGGATGGCTGTGCCCAGGAGTGCCACGCCTGAAGCTCGCTAAGCTGCTGCTCCAAAATAGCTGCATCTAATAGAGCCCCCCCCCCTCCCCCCCCCTTCCGAGCTCCTGTACACTGCCACCACGGCCCTTGCCTGTGCAGAAGCGTCCAGCCCCACTCCCGCACGCTGCCACCTCGGCTCTTGCCCGCGCAGGAGACATGTTCACCTCAGGCTTCCTGTATGCGTTCCTCCACGGCGCAAGCTTGGAGCGCTGCGCGTCTGCCGGCTGCGCTGCGGGCGCGGAGGCAGTGCAGGTGCAAGGGGCCGAGATCAGCAGCGCTGGGTGGGAGCGCTTGCGCAGCGCCATGCAAGCCATCTTGCAAGCTTGAGGGCAGGCCAAGTTGACTCCTCCTGCCAAAGCCGCGCTGCCAGCGGCGCACGAACGATGATGGGCAGGAGCCCGTCCGTGTGCTGCAGCGATGTGCAAGCAGCTGTGTGCACTGGATGCTTGGGAGAAGACGTGTTGTCTATTGCACTTAGGGGGCAGGCGGTGCAACTTGTACATGCCGAGAGCATGTGGTAGTAGGTGTCGGCGCGCCTGGCAGCGTGCTTGCAACACAGCGTTGCTGCTTACTCTTGTGCTGGCAGGAGAGGGGGCGAAGACCATGCTTGGGACACGTTTGAGCCCTTGAGGGAAGTTTTGGCTTCTGGTGAAAGACTGATAGACCTGGATCAGGAGCCCGCATCGCCCTGCTTGCTGGCAGAGTTGCAGGAGAAGGTCAGGCTTGATGTGGGCAGGCTACCCATATTGATCTGGGCCAGACCAGCCTTGATCAATGGCCTGCATGGTGCCCATATGCCTGATGGGCGCCAAATCAACAGCATGTGGGACATGGCTGATGCTGTGCTGGAAATATTGGTGCTCTCTCTGTGTGGGACATGGCTGCGAGGGAAATTCTGCCATCTTCAATATTCCATTGCTGAGTTGGATTTTCCACACTGTGAGTGGATTGCTTTGGATTTCCCATGCTCTGTGTGGGATGACGCTATGCTGGACAATGCTTTGGACGGCGCTCAAAACACGTGCTTTCAGAGACCCCAGCATCGGGTCGCCAAAGCAGGACTTGGAGCAGAGCAGGATGATGCATGGGGGGATGGGGAACGCAAGCGCAGCATGCTTGCAGAGGGTGCGCCGCAGCACGGTGGCTCTCCCATCGTGGGCACAGCCAGTTCCAATTCAATATCAGCTTCCCTTGGGACGGCCCCCGCAGTAAGTGAGGCTGCCGCCAAAGAAATTAGTTTGTGGTCATCATATCATAATGTCTTTAGTATGTAGTCGGGGTCACCCATGTGTCGCCCTGTGTCGCTTGTGATCTCCCTACTGGTTGTGAGGTCTGGGTTCCTGACCGACATAACACTCCGAACAGGCTTCCCTTTCACACTTTAGGACGCGACTTCAGCTCATGACCAATAAAATGGCCAGGTGTTGTTGTTACCAGTGAACAGGTAAATGTGCTCTGCTACGTTTGTGCTGCATGTGCGTCATGTTGTGCAGTGTGCAGCCAACTGATTTTGCCGGTTTGCTGGACTTTAAACTTATTCTGCTTGCATCATTGAGTTGCTTCGCTTTGACTCCCAGCTCATCTTTATATTCTATTCTTTCTGTAACACTTTCCAGGCTAAGGGAATGGCAACTAGCACTACTTGTAGTAAGCAGCTCAGCTCCATGGGGGCTTAGTAGGCAAGCTGTCATTTTTATGGCTACTACTAGCTGTAACTGCCAGTAGTAAGCAGCTCAGCTTCAAGTTAGCTGCTAGTTGTATGGCATGTCATGATGCTCGTGTCTATGTGACATTGACAGCCTAATCGTTAGGCTGATTGCTTAATCATCATATACTATCAGTAGTACTGATCGTTCAATTGGGCATGCACCCTGGCTCAATCATTGAGCATTATTGTGCATGATGCACAGGGCTGGTGATGCAGCTGATGCAGCCATCCAAATTGAAGGCGTCGGTACTTGTAGCATTTTTTTGTAACCCAGAGCCTTGTTGCATTTTTGTGTTGAGGACTCCTTATTCAATCCTGATAGGCTGGGGCCACCATGACTCGCAAGCCATAATGTATGGCAAGGGTAAAATTTATACAAAAGCAGGCAGCAAAGGCTGATTGATGCCAGCAGCAAGAGGTCCACTCTCAAACTTAAATGGAAGAAGAAGGTTAGGTTAGGCTACCTTTTCCTTAATAGATGTAGGAAGTGGTATCACTGCCTACGTAGTTTTTCTTTTCTTTTCTTTTTTTACATAGCTGCAACCCCAAACCAAAACTAAAAGCGCTCATATCAGAATAAAGGTAGTGTCTGGAAGCCAGATGTTTTGGTGAATAGCAAAACTGAAAACCGGAAGACGTTTGAAGGAGTTCACAAGCACGCAAGGGCAAGATCACAGCAAAGGATGAAACTGGATACATCAAAAAGAGCAAGGCTCGCTGACTAGCTACTTCAACTTGAACTTCAACTTGAACTTGAACTTGGTCGAACCAACCAGCAAGGGAAGGAGTAGGACCTTCTGTGAAATTGCTAAGAAGGTCACCTTCTTATAACGGTTATCTGTTTCAGCCCAATGTTGGCTTTGCAAAACCCTTCATCAACCGCCTGACCAGTTTTTCATAAAATCACTCTTCCTTCAGACGCATTTCTGGCGCATCATTCTGTTTCTCAGATACAATTTTGGCTGAATTTGGGTGCTGCAGTTGCACTCATTGCAACAACTCATTTTTGACGTTGAGAACTTAACTTGGGCTTGAGGCTCACGGCAGGCAAAGCCGCAGGTATGCTGCCATCACACACAAACTATCATTAAATCCAAGTTGGTCAACCAAATCTCAAATGACGATTGACATTGAGTTATACTACTTTCACGTGTTGAAAGGACAATCGATGCCTAGGGTGCAAGCCACCGCCGGCACAGTGTTTACATTCCAGGCAAATTTGTGACTTGGACCGGCTTTTTAGGAAAGCCGTCTGCAGACAATTGCTTTGTGACTTCCTCAGGGCTAGAGGTTGGAGCTTGGCAAGTGAAGTTCTGGCAAATGAAGGCGGTGGGGCGGGCTGCAGGAAGACGCAGGTGCAAGCACATGGCAGGCCAGTGAGCATGCTTGGCATGACGGTAGCAGTGATACTATTTCTTGAAAATCAAGGACTAGGGAGCCTCTTCTTAGCGCTTATTTGAAATGCATCAACAGAACAGATCAAGCACAGAAATGCAACCCCACTCACATGTGGCAGGCATGGCATCTCGGCGGCCAAGGCAACAAGGCGCATGGAACAACTCAATACCTGTTAATAATTATCTTAATCCATGGGCCAGGACTTGCACTTTTCACAAAGCCACATGCACATCTTGCAATGGCAGGTGCACGTCATGATTTTGGAAGGCTCAGAAGAATGCACAACTCCCTGCAACCAGACCAAATCACATTCATGCTGTCGTGCTTCCACCATACTACCAACTGACCTTCATGCTTTTGGAAGTGTGATTCCACCATGTCCAGGGCCGCAGGGTTGTGCCTGCGCCAAAACGCGGCGCTCTCCGCATTGCCCTGTAGGGTGAGCAAATCATTAACGAATCTGAGGGTGCAAAGGCGCCTACACAACATGCTGCAATAACGGAACAAGGCCTCAGGCAGTGTCCTCCTCTCTAGGCACATGGAGGACAGGACAAGCAAAGTCTGCACATTGATATCTCACTAATACACACTCTTTTCCCCCTCTGACAATTATGACCGTCCCTGAATGGAAGCTTGCTCTGAAACAGTGCACAACATCTCAATGCCTATAGGATCAACCTTTAGCCCAACACACTACATCACCAGCTATATCACCCTTAACACGTCCAACTGTGCACAGAACATTGAGTGCAGTGGTTAGGATCACCCCTCAGCCCCTTCAGCTCCAATTCATGAGTCTTGGCCCATCCTTCAGCTCACCCTGTCAATATGGATGACAGCTTTGCTGGGTGCAAAGGAGGCATGTACTGCATCCATCAGGGCAGTAAATGCTGGGGCATCACCGTCAGCTGTTGAGTCATGGGCCAGGATAACCTGCGCAACACAGGAAGAAGTGTGTGTGTGTGTGCACAAATAGGCACAGCACCAAACTTGAGCCACAGCAAAAGTAGCTCATCAATCTCAAGGTGTTCACTCTCATGCGTCTAGGGCAGCCTTCAATCTGAGCTCCAAGGAATCCTAGTGCTCCAAGTCAGAGGCATGTCTTCCCGCCTGGTATGCCCAGAGTGGTGCATCTTCATATCTTCCCTGCATCACGCAATCTAATCTGCTTGCCAAAAAGAGTACTGTTGGCTAGTTTGCTTGTGGCTTTCTGGCAGGCGTTCTGTGCTGGTTCAAACCAATGCCCAGGAAGTAGGTCCCCCCCACAAAATGATGCAAGTCAGCATCAGCAAGGGCTGTCAGCAGATTGAGTCATGCTGCCGTGTTTCGTCCGTGGTGGTGGATCCACTGACCCTTCTCATGCGTGTGTGTCATGTCATAGAGCTTGATTGCAGTTGTGGCATAGGATTCATGCCATGAGACTCAACATGAGTGGCCACAATTGTCATCAGCAACCAGTGCCAGATTTGCTACCAAGGTATGCCTATGGCAGCCTAGATTTGTGAGCAGCCAGGCAGACAGCCAGGCAGGCAAGCAGACCGTTTGGGCAGCCAGGCGGCACGCCATCAAGCATCTACATGTTTGAAGGTGCGGCCAGCTTCACGCTGGCCTACCACAGCATAGGCAGACAGGCAGGTAGGTACACGCTCCGCAACACACAGGCACCATGCCTAAACTCTTACCTGCTTGAAGGGCGCGGCCAGCTTCAAGTAGGCCGAACACACTAGCTGGGGCACAGCCAGAGGGATCTCGAAGTGTTGCACCTGTCGCAGAAGCAGGTGAAGCCAGGGAACCGCCCATCACTAAGAAGCTTGGGGGGCACTTCGAGGGGCGGTCCATGAATTACAAAGGCACACAGTGCGCCCTTTGCATGGAGCCCTTTCTGCCCCCCCGTGCTAAGCTCCTGCGTGCCCATAGTACTCAGCTCTTGCATGGAGCCCTTTCTGCCCCCCCGTGCTGAGCTCCTGCGTGCCCATAGTACTCAGCTCTTGCATGGAGCCCTTTCTGCCCCCCCTGCTAAGCTCCTGCGTGCCTATGGTACTCAGCTCTTGCATGGAGCCCTTTCTGCCCCCCCGTGCTGAGCTCCTACGTGCCCATGGTACTCAGCTCTTGCAAGGAGCCCTTTCTGCCCCCCCGTGCTAAGCTCCTGCGTGCCCACAGTACTCAGCTCTTGCAAGCCCACATAGTTTTGGAGGTATCCCACTTGTCCTGAGCATGCCAAGGCCACCACACTCTTGGCCAGTGCATGCCTCTACACTCCACAGCTATGCTCAAGCGAGCCCAAGCAAGCACACGCAGCTGCAACTGCTGGCAGGCACACACAAGGGGAGCTGCGCTCTTGGCCAGGGCCTGCAGGCCGTGCCCGCGGCTGCACCTGCACTTGCGTGCTTGCCCGCCGAGAGCCTAGGCATTGCTGCTGTTGTGTGCTCCCAAGCCTCACTGCTCAGCCACTCAAAATTCGCAAAATGCACCCAGCACCTTACTTGCAGGCTTGCAAGCGTCTTGTCAGCCTCAGCCGTCCACCGCTCTGCGTGCTCCGCGCCTAGATCAGGGGGGCAGCGGTGAAGGGTAGGATGCATGAAGTGTCAAGTGACTCGCAGGCAGCGCACCCCATAGCCAGAAGCATCAGGGTGTTGCCGCATCATTGTGTGCCTGGGCATGTGCAGCTTGGGACACAAATACGCATTCGCTCAGGTCAATGCATGCACGCATACATGGATGCGCAGACCAAGCTAATGCTTGTGACAGCTCACACTTCTGCAAACTTGTGATACACATTTGTGGGACCAGCCGTGCGCGCCTAGCACAGAGAGTGTACGCACTCTTGCACGCACCCGGAACCAACTGCGCCAGACGGAGCAGATTGGCTGAGGCCACCGATGATGCGGTCGGCTCGGCCCCGTCATAGCTGTGCACAAGTGGTACGGCATCATTGCAAGTGCAGTGGTCCATCTTCCCAGCCCCATTCTTGCTGCATACTTCCGGGCAAGCGTTTTACTGATGCCTTGTTGGGGGGGCCTTGTGCACATAAAATGGATGGTGATGGGGGGGGAGGCATGAGCGGCCCTGCCATGCACCTAAGCAGGGCCAGCACATGCTGGAATTCAAAACAGGTCCTGCTGGGCGTTGCAGACGCATGTGATGCAGGGTGCAACTACAAACACATTTGCATGGACACACGTGGGCATCCCCCACACACCACCCTTTTCTCTCTCGTCCTCTCTCTCATACAGATATGTGCTGTGCGCTGCACACATTAGCACACGTGTATGGTCCTATGCTCATCAACTTTGCAAGTGAGCCACCAGCTCATGTTCTTGCAAGTGAGCTACCGGAACTCACTCGTCCTTGATGCGGATCAGAATTGACTTGTCTGCGCCTGTGGTTGAGTAGTAGCCACCTGCGGCCGCAGGGGGGCACAGGAAGGGAAGAGCTGGGTAGGCAATGAAGTTGTGGTGCAGGGCGACTGTCACCAACAAAACCTAAGGCTGACATGATGGCAATAATGCAGGGCATGGATGAGACCTAGGGCTGGCGTACTTGTTTTTTTGTGCATGCTGAGCTGACGTAATGGCGATGATGATGGGCATGGATGACACCTTGGACACCAACGCGCTTGCTTGTGCAGGCTGAGCAAACTGTGGGCCGATACACCTCCCTTATCTTATCTTGTGGTGCTTACCGCTGCATCGACCTGTCAGGGCGCCTGTTTCTGAGGCTCTTGTTGGCTACAGGCAACCAAACTGGCGCAGGGAAAGCTGCAAGGCCCCCTCGGGGCTATGAGCAGCAAGGGGCAAGCATGTACATGCGCTCCACAGGCGAGCCCGCAGAGCAATCCAAGCGTGTGCTGCACTCACCGCTTGCGGGGTCCCAGAAGAGCTCGTCCATGCGCTCCTGCAGCTGCACAGCCCAGTGCAGCCAGTGCTCGCGGCCGCCCGCCTCATACAGGTCCAGCAGGCCCTGGATCAAGCACGCGTAGTCGTCCGCAAACCCTGCAGATATGGCAGGACAGGCATGTGCACAGCACAGGCTTGGGGGTGTCTGCAAAGCCTCAAGGCATGGCAGGACAGAGGCCCTCTGGAGTGAGCACGCGCAGTCGTCTGCAAGCCCTGTAGCCAGTGGGGCCCACCTGTCGACAGCAGGAGGCTGGGGTGCCTGCTAGACCTCATGACAAGGTGGGACAGGCATGCGTGTGTTATCATATGGGGCTGGGGTGCCTGCTAGACCTCATGACAAGGTATGACAGGCATGCGTGTTTTATCATATGGAGCTGGGGTGCCTGGGAAGCCACACAGGACGTGACGGCATGGGCGCTGCTGGGCACATTGGTGCGGTACTTGCGTGCAGGCATTGCAAGGATGCGCATATGAGAAGTGTGCATTGGCACACACAGATACAAACAGGGCACAGGCGCTGCCGGGTGCTTAGAGCACATTCGTGCAAGCACAAGGCAGCAGAAGCAGGGCTGGTGCTCAAAAATTGTGCGGTGCGCATCGGCATGCTCTGGGAATGCAAGCAAATGCTCTGGAGCTGCCTGCTGCATGCATTGCCTACGCAAGCTTTTTTGCTGCTTGCGTAGTTTTACTTTTCTTTCATACATTGCCTCAAGGCAACAGGATGAGGTGGGGGTGTGGCGCACGGTCAGTGCAGTATGTGCGTACGTGCTGCTGCTGCTGCTGCTGCTGCTGTAATAACACAGAAAAGTGTGAGGCAGGGGTGTTGCACACAGGCAGTGCTGCAATGCTGCAGGGATGCCAGATAGTGGGAGGAGGACCGCAGCAGGTGCTCCTTTGAGGGAGGTGTGCAGTTTGATCAATGATGGCATGCGTACCTTCTACAGATGAGGGGGCCACCCTGTAGGAGCGCAAGAGGGTACGGGTGCTGCTCTTCCACAGGTGGTCACGCACAAACTCGGCTGTGCGCTCAGCGCAGTGCAGGTATTCATGGCAATCCAACCCTGCAGCCGCGCACACAGGCGGGGCGGGTGCATGGCGCTGTGGGGCGCGCATGCTTGTGCAGGCTTGCAAGCTGCTGCAGGCACCTTGCCGGCTTGTCCTTGTTACCCAACCATCTTCAGCAGCTCGAGCTGTTGTAAAGCTTAAAACTCATAACAGTTGCTTGAGCACCTGGGCAATGCCCATTTATGCGCAAGGGCAGGTGCTGCAGGCACAAAGATTGTGCAACGACAGGTGCTGCAGGCACAAAGCACTTGCAACGGCAGCTGCTGCAGTCAACAAAGCAAACTGCCCACTTGTCCAGCTTGTGCTGTGTGCGTGGTACACAGGTGCTTGGCTCTGGGCGCACTCGCCAAAGGTTGCGGGCTGCAAGCAGCAGCATCAGAGCCCGCACAGCAGCATCAGAGCCCGTGCAGCAGCACAGGCAAGCCTCAATACGGCGCCTGGCTCGCCTCAGCGGTGTAACATCAGTCTGGCACGTCGCTGGCGTCTTCAATCACACACACGACCCTCAACCAACACCTCAGCAAAAGCTGAGCTGTAGACCGAGACGATACAAAGTCGCAACCCGCGTGCCAGCCAGGTACCCAAATTTGTCAGAGGACATCGCCGCCTTGTTCATGACAATGTTCCCACACAGTCCCTAGCAACTTGTCGCGAGGCATACACAAGTATGCCAAGGTCCATCATTAGCAGCCCATTGTGAGCAACTTTGCCATCAAGAGCGGCCCAGTTTGAGTGAGTAGCTCATCACGAGCAGCCCGCTGTGAGCAGTCCATTATGAGCTGCCTCCCTCTGCATGCTCACCTTCCACAGGGAAGGAGGCGGCCACAGGGGGTTGCTCCGCCGCCAGGGTGCGCGCAGCCCTGGCAAAGGCAGAGATGCCGTACCCATTCCAGGCGGTCACAATCTGCAGGCGGTCACACAATCTGCAGGCGGTCACACAATCTGCGATGGGGCAAGGGGCGGGCGTCCAACTGGGGACATGCCTTGCAATCCACCATATCCCTGCCCCGTCTCCCCACCCAAGAGCAACAAATTCAACATCACAGGACACCTTGTCATCAAGGCCAGGACGAGGCCTGGCTGCGCGCGCGCCATGGAGCTGCTTGCGGCACTCCCCCAGCTGCTTCTCCAGCTCGTTGGCGCCCAAGCCGTGCTGCGCGGCCACTTGGCTCAGTGGCTGCAGCAGGATGGGCACGTTCTTGCCCCTGAACTCGTCGTGCGGGTCACTCATGGGGCTCAGTGTGCAGTTGCCCTGCAGCCAAGGTTGACGCAGGCAGCCTCGGATGTAGACTACTTATGATGCAGGTGACCTTGGATGCAGGTGTGACCTGGAGTACAGGTAACTCATGACGCCCTTAGGTGCGGGCGCGGTTGATGCAGGCGCGGGTGATGTTGGTGTGGCGACCAGGCATACACAGCGCCAGGGACTGCCGGGCTTCAGGCACCCACCGCACCGCCCAGGCGCAGCGCGCGGCTGCATGCAAGCACAATGCCGAGTGTGCGTGCTTCTGGCCAACCTCGTATGCAGGGGCCTAGCTTGCAGCTCCCCTCTGCGCGCCGCGTCAAGAGTGGAGAGGTGTGTGGCGCAGTGGTGTGGCGCAATGGTGTGGTGTGCACTGGTCCCACATGTGTGTTTGCAGGTAGGCACCTGCATCTTCATGCTCCTAGAGCCTGGCAAGCTCTCCATGCTAACTGTCTGACATGTAGGACCTGAGCAAGATAGGCAAGGCCACAAAGAGGCCTGGGAAGCTCTCCATGCTAACTGTCTAACATGTAGGACCTGAGCAAGATAGGCAAGGCCACAAAGACACAGACCCTGCACACACTGCCAGGTGCTTGAGGCCTGCCCTGGAGGTGGGTCAGCATGCACCTGCCCCGTGCACACATACGTACATACACACACACCTACTGCACTCAGGAATGCTCAGCAAGCTGATTGCAACAGCTGCCCAGCCGCCAACAAGCGGCGTGGTTTGGCTAGCCATGAGCACCTCATGAAATCCTGAACAGTGCGCTGGTGCGGGAGCTAAGCCGGCAGTTCCTTTCTGTCACGCAATGAGCTCCCACAAAAGACCCTCCGAGGACTTATGCCAGGCAGCCTACAGACTCCTACAGACTTTTATCAATCACACATATGATGTATCAACAAAAGTAAGGCATGAGGCAGACCAGGTGCGGACAAACAGTCAATGGTGTACACGGATGTGTCTGAGGCACCGTTGCGGGGTGCATGTTGAGAGGGATCGGACCTGCTTGCGAATACTGTAGGCGTCACAAAAGACCTTGGCGCGCTCGGGCCCGAGCACTTTCTCCACCTCCTGCACGCACACATGGCATCAACCCATATGTAATGGTGTGCTCGCATTCAAAGCTGACCACATCTCCTCAGCTACCTTAAAGCAGCAAGGAACAGATTTTGCTATGTACAGTGGGCATTGCGCGCATGCCGCACCACCCGAGTCATAGCGGATAGATTTGAAAATGCACCAGTAAGAGTGCAGACAGGCATGAGGGCTACTTGCGCAGGCCTGTCACACAGACACATGTGCATGCACGCATGTCCCTGTCAAGAACACATGTAAAAAAAGCAAGCTGAAACACAAAGGAGCTGCTTGATCAGGCCTTGCATGCGCGTGCACACACGCACACCTCTTGGGTTCCAAGCGTAGAGGCACATAAGCTGGTTGATGAGAAGTATCAGTGCTTGTGCAGGCGCAGCACAACACACCTCTTGAGTCCACACATAGAAAAATCCTTCACTCTTGCGGTTGCTTACAGGGTCCAGGCTGTCTGCATCCTGCAGTTATGAA
>LFIK01004426.1_pt1 | contig 11387 bp, 15 predicted proteins | sample 643401 | NCBI WGS metagenome assembly LFIK01 (sample SAMN03777447, study PRJNA286221) | soda lake metagenome | biome: soda lake; feature: Kulunda steppe; material: water; isolation source: sample T5-Br brine of Lake Tanatar-5 | place: Russia: Kulunda steppe | collected 2010-07
ATCTGCGCCTGCTGCTCGTGCGTGCGCGTCTGTTGCTCTTGCATGATCTGCGCCTGCTGCTTGTGCGTGCGCGTCTGTTGCTCGTGCGTGATCTGCAGCTGCTGGTCTTGCGTGATGTGTGTGCACCCCTACTCTCAGTATTCATGTTGGTGCAGTGCAGGCCACGCCCAGCTTGGTCCTGAACTCTGCGCTGCGTCAATGCGCTATGTCAATGCGCAGTAAGTCAATGCGCTATGTCAGTGCGCTTTGTCAATGCGCACTTAGTCAAGACGCACAAGGTCGATGCAATGCAGGCCACGCCCAGCTAGGCCCTGAACTCTGCCCTGTGTCAATACGCTGTGTCAATGCGCTATGTCAATGCGCATTAAGTCAATGCACGATGTCGATGCACGATGTCGATGCAATGCAGGCCACGCCCAGCTTGGCTCTGAACTTTGCGCTCTACGACTCGTTCAAGGAGGCATGGCTTAGGCACATATCACCCTTGCACCTGGATCTCGACAGTGGCATCAGCCACCTGTTTGGCGTGGACGGGCAACGAGGGGCAGCAGGGGATGCGAGAGGGAGCAGCTGCAGCAGCGGGGGCGGAGGCCGGAGCACAAGCAGCGCTGGGAGCAGTCAGTCAAGGAGTCCAACAGCCTTGCCTGCAGCTCGGCACATGACCGCAAGCAGCAGCTTGGCTTGCGGGGCTGCTGCTGGATTCTGCTCCTCTACGCTCACTTATCCCTTGGACTTGATCCGCCGGCGCGTGCAGGTGCGCCAGCATACCCGCATGGTGCAGCAAAGCCTGGGCAGCTTCCAGATCACAAAAGCACATAGCCTGCAATCTTGTGCTCACGCGTCCCCCTACAGAAAAACACATCACAATTGCACACAGCTGTAGGCCTTGCGCTTGTGCACTGGCAAGCCCTTGCAACTTAGGGCTTCATATTTTTTCCCCTTGCCCTTGATCAAAGCCTAGGCTTATGAGCCCCAGGTCCACCACGCTGCTGCTGACCCTAGCAGTGAATCCGAGGGCGTTTTAAGTATGTGCACTGCTGCTGCTGCTGCTGCTGCTACTGGCCGTAGCTGTGAATTTGTGGGCACCTAAGCGTGTGCGGCTGCAGACATTGGGCCAGTGGGCTGCTGCAGGTGTGCGCTGCATGCAGCATGCGCATCCACTTTGATCCTGATGAGGCTCTCTTGAGCAGAGGTTGTACATTGTGCTTGACACAGCGCCATACAGTCCTATCTGAGCCGTTGAGCCATGCGGCAGCCAAATTGTATGTTGACTTTGACACAGCATCATACAGTCCTCTAAGAGCCGTTGAACCGTTTGACACAGCACCACACAGTACTCATAGAGCTGTTGATCCATGACGCGACCTGGCTGTGTGCACACTGGCCCGCAGGTCATGGACCTCCAGTCTGGAGGCTCAAAACGAAATGCAATATCCGAATACATTTCTGTGTGGCGGCAGGTAAGGTCTGGGAATGGACCGGCCCCCCTCCGTTGTTTAACAAAGCATGCAATGTGTGAACGCGGCTGCAGCATGATGCGCGTGTGCATCAGTACGCTCGCGGATGGTTGAGTGGAGGTTGAGAATGCTCAATTATGTGGTGCGCCTGGTCAATACAGTGCAACTTTTGTGCGTTCGCCATCAGCTCGCGTGGACTCCTACCTGCCTAGTTCTTGATGTCCTGATTGTACCTGATCATGACCACGCGTGGGCGTATTTCTCATTGGTTGAGGGTGTACGTCATAAGGAGATGACTCAAGATGGTTACCTTGTGCGTCTGGGCTTGCCTTGCATCGTACAGGTATACCTCGCAAATGGCGCCCGAGGCTTCTACGCGGGCATTGCAACTGAGTATGCCAAGGTGCGGGCTGGGATGCTCTTTGATCAAAGTGGGTCTTGAGAAGTTTTTAGGAACCTCTTAAAGCGGGGTACCAGATCCCTTCACGATCCTCGCGAGGGAGGGTCGAGGCTTATTAGAATGACTCAAAAGCCTGTACAAAGAAAAGGCAATCTTGCGTCTGTGCACATCAAAAGGCAGCATTTGCAAATTTGTGTCTGGCTGTATTTTGAACGTAAGATGTTGTGTTGTTTTTGGACGGTAACATTTTGTGTACGCAAGCACGTGGATGTGGGCATATGCACAACCTCAAAAAGTGCAAGCTGCATGAGTGAGCATGGTGGTGCGGCACTTATTCTGCAGCTATCACCTTGCTTTGTGCATGGCTTGATAAACGCAAGCAGCTGCCTGGCTTTCGCTTTAGGGACTTGAGCCAATATGGTCCTTGTGGGTGTTGTCCTTTGTTTGACCTAAATAGGAAGAAGTGACATAAGAATGTCTATGCAACCTAAGTGACTTGCAGCTTGCATCAAGGGAAGCTCATAGCTTGGTATATCATACATATATGTGTGTATACTATCACAAGGGAAGGGTGCATCATGCTGCATCATTGATTCATGCTGGATGGCCTTGTGCTTAGTCCTTTCAGTGGCCCCTGCGTGTTTGTCCCATGATTCAGAATGATCCAGATTATATCCAACTAGTCGCTCATCCCGTGCCACACACTCACCCTCTGTGCCACAAAGACAACTTTGCCACACACTCACCCTGTGCCACGTACACAACTGTGCCACACACTCACCCTGTGCCACATACTCACCCTGTGCCACATACTCACCCTGTGCCACGTACACAGCTGTGCCACATACTCACCCTGTGCCACGCATACAGCTGTGCCACATACTCACCCTGTGCCACGTACACAGCTGTGCCACATACTCACCCTGTGCCACGTACACAGCTGTGCCACACACTCACCCTGTGCCACGCATACAACTGTGCCACATACTCACCCTGTGCCACGCATACAACTGTACCTATACTCGCCCTGCGCCAAGTTCCCACATTGTGCCATTATGAATGCAGGTCTTGCCGGGTATGGCCATCGCATTCACCATCTATGAAGGCTCAAAAGAGCTGTTGAAAAATGCTGCCTCCGGCTGAGTAACATTTCCATCGATGTGCAGCACCTCCGTCTTTACACGGAAGCAGTTCCTGTCCTTTGCTCTGCATATTGTGTTACAAGGCGGCTGCAGCATGATGTTACAAGGCGGCTGCAGCATGATGTTACAAGGCGGCTGCAGCATGTTGTGTTACAAGGCGGCTGCAGCATGATGCGCGCATGCTTCTGCAAGCCCGTGTGCCTGTATGTATGCGTGCGTACCTGAAATAAGTAAAATGGATGCTGGAAGGATACCACTCTGGTTGTTGATGGATTTTGCCAATTATTAGTTGAGGAAGCCATGATAAAATATTGCCTGGGACGGGTGCTGCCTGATTTATAACTTTACAACTTGTGAGTGTCGGAAATGTGGCTCTGCTCCCTCATGGGGTTATGATGACCTTAGCTCTTGGAATTTTTTCTTGCTTAGCAAAGTTTGGCTTGGCAAAGTCTGCCGCAGCTGGCAATGAAATTGAATTGAAGTACCCTGTCCGCGCGTTTCCTCACCCGTTCCATGCATTCATGTACAGTGGTGATGACAAGTTTGTTTAGGCTGTGTGCAAATCACTACAGGCCAACCCACGGCGCAGTGCATGCATGCCCAGAACATAAACCACTTAAAGAGAAGAAGAATACATGGACAGAAAGGAATTTCCTTAGAAATACATTAACAGAAAGGGAGTTCAAGTCTCCCTGTACAAAGAAGGAAAAGGGGCCACCTACAACAAAGGCCTTCAAGTTGGTGATGCGGTCTCCATACACTTTTCCTAGTTACATCATACTATGCTATGATGATCATAGCATGATATTATCATGCTATCATGATCATACTATGATGCTACTTAATCTGCTCCATGAGATCATCCATTGCGGGGCTCAATTAAGACTCCGTATACACACTCTTTGCTGTGAGACTGCTACTTCCAAGTTGGCATCACTGGTCTTTCATAAGTTGCAGACGATGTGAGACAGATGATACTTCGCTGGTTGAACAACGTTGCCATTTTCCATTGCACATACACACACACACAGGCGGTTGCAATGCAGGAGGTATGCCCGTCTGTCCTTTCGAACAAGATCCCCTGATGTGTCTGTTTTTTTAATCAAGATAGCAACCAACTTCCATTTTTGCTTTCGTAATTTACTTGCATCAAATGTGCAGGCTAGCAGTCGCACTTCATGACTAAAGGCCTTATCCTTCTTATCCTACGACAGGCTGCCCCAGGTGTCCATGACGAGCAGCATGGGTTGCCTTTCCAAGTTTACAAGCCTATTCAGTCTTTGATCTCCTTCCTTAGCAACTTCAAGTTAGAGTGTTGAAACCTGCAAACTTGTAAACAAGTTAGCGTGTTGAACACATGAACAGCCACAAACCAACTCAATTTATTAAATCAACCTAGGTTGACCAGACTGGTTGTTAATCTCAACCTTGCCTGTTTCATATCACCAGGGGGACCCTGCGGCTATGGTTCTCATTTCTGCATTGCATTGTGCCCCACTCATCAACTTTGGAATTACGCGACGGCAACAGCCTAAGGCGCTTAATGCGTGTCATAAGCATGCGGGATGCCCAGGGCTGATGCCTTAAACAAATGCACACCATAGTCATTGATGGTGTACGGCAGTAGGCACCATGCAATGGTACCAACTATCAAACACCATCAATAAGAAGGGTTCATATTGAGCAACTGCCGAAGTTAAATTGGTTGAAAGACCACTGGCAGGCTGCCCTCAACTCTCGAGCCTAGCCCGCTTTGCAAGAGCCGCCGCGGCAACTTAGCACCTGCAGTTCCATCCTCGATTAAGATGCCCAGACTACTAGTTGGGTACGCAATGCTTCAAAGACGATGCTTGTTACAAACCTATCAAGGATAATGAGAAGAAAACATGCTGAACAAGTCATGCCATGATCTTTGTACGCCCTGCCTTAAACATATGTCTTCTTTTAAGGCGTAGCACAGCAATTCAATCTACCTACAAGGTACACTGGCATGTGGTTGTAAAATGTTATAATTACACAAAAAGAGGCTAGCCTGGGTCCGGGCCACCTGGCCACCTCACAGCTCCAGTCATTATTTCACCCCACACTTATAATGAAATGGATCATCTAGCTAAGTCATACCATTGACGGTTGGTGTTCACAGGAAAGCCGCCAACCACGGAGGTTGCTTCATGTCACATGATCACTGGAACTTGTCAAGCAAAGCATGCCTTTGTGGCAGCTGTACAGTCAAGTGCCTTCTTACGTATTTGATAGAGCCACATTGCGATGAATGCGAGTGCGCAATGTACTTCTCACGCACATGTGAAGAGTGCTTGCATCGGCCCACAGGCGAGCGCAACAGTACACAGCCCTGTGGCCGGGCTCTGGCGGGAAAGGTCACAGCCGGGGGGCCAAAAGAGGCATCACTCTTGGGTGCGGAGTACCGTGCTACATTTGGCTGGCCAGGCGAACGACGATGCGCGCTGCGCCTGCTGGCATGGGCATGGGCATGGGAAAGGCCCAGCCACTGCAAGCGGGCCAGGCTGCCAGGCTACGCATGCCTGCCACCCTCAACGTGGGGCCGCGGCTTACTCTGCCTTTGGGGCGGTCGGGTTCAGTTGCTGCCAGCCAGTGATCCACGCCACCATGCCATCCGCGAGCTTGTCGAAGTAGGGGTCGATGTGGCCCAGGCCCTTGCGCACCTGTGCACAGCATGCATGTGGGGAGGGTCAGGCAGACACAGGCCGGGGGGTCATGTTTAATGCACGCCAGCACACCTAGCATGTGTGTATGCCTGTGTGTGTCTGTGTGTGTCTGCGCATGTCCGTACGTGTTCATAGGGGACTTCAGTGATGAGGATTGGAATAGAGACCTGCATTGAATGATTCTCTATTGTAATTTATGCAAACGCAGCGAAACAGAACAAAAGAGCGTCCCTGAGTGAGGCTGTGGCTGCCACCCCCCCCCTGTATTCTTAAATCTAATCGTACTTTGAAAGGCAATACGTCCACAGCGCAAATTTAACACGTTTTGTCCACAGCTAAAAATCCGATTAAACTTCCTGTTTTCCATCCTTGCATACATGCAAGTCCCTAACACACTGCTACAATGAAGTACACAATGACTTTGAAGCAAGCTGCATTTGAGGATCAACCTTGCCAAACAGACAGGTGCCTGCCCTGGTACACCCTGTTCTAAGCACACTGCAAAGCTGTGTCTGCCAGCCCTAAGCAGCAAGCAGCAAAGGAGCGCGGGTGCCGATGAACGCTTGGGGCCAATTGTCCGCTTCATGTCCTGTGCACGTCCCCTGCTCGTCCCCTTCATGTCTGCTGCATGTTCTGCGCATGTGGCTGTCCCCTACATGTCCCCTTCATGTCTGCTGCATGTCTGCTACATGTCCTGTGCCTGTCCCCTTCATGTCCACAACATGTCTGCTTCATGGCCTCTGCCTCTCCCCTGCATGTCCACAACATGTCCTGCGCATACGGCTGTCGCAGGCTCACCTTGTCTGCCAGCTCAAGGTAGCAGTCGATGGCAGTCGTGGACTCCTTGCTGAGCTGCACTGACTGGAAGAAGGGGATCATCTCCTCCTGTGCGCGAGCGCACAGCAGGAGTGCACAGCGTGAGCAGCTAAACAGCAAGACGGCGCAGCACGCAACAAGAATCCAGACACAGGGAGCGCGTTAGGCAGTCCGCCTTGATGGGGCTGGGGCTGGGGCTGGGGCTGGCGTTAGGACGTGCGCGCAGGCACTAGGTGTGTGTTGGCTGTTCTACAACCTGGGCCCACCCTTGTGCCTTTCAATCCCCAGACTCATCCTGCAAGCCTCAGGAGGTGAGGCTACCTGGGGTCTGGTGCATTGTGCGGCTTGGTGCACCCCTTTAGCCCCTGGGGTCTGGTGCATTGTGCGGCCCTTTTTTTGGTGCATTGTGCACCCCTTTAGCCCCTGGGGTCTGGTGCATTGTGCGGCTTGGTGCACCCCTTTAGCCCCCCTCCCCTGCCAGGGAACGCCCTGGACGGAGGGCCAGGGAGGCCAGCACACTAGCGCCCCCGTGCGTGTGCCACACGCCACAGCGTGTGTGCGATATGCCAGCGCGCGTGTGTGTGTATGTGTGCTTTTCTGCACCACATGTCAGGGTGTGTGTGCGTTTGTGTGCACGTGTGCATGTGTGCCACATGTCAGAGTGCGTGTGCATGTGCATGCCACATGTCAAAGTGTGTGCTTGCCGTATGTCAGGGTGCGTGCGCGTGTGCCCGTGCCGTACATCAGAGTGCGTGTGCCGTTTGTCAGAGTGCGTGTACGTGCGCCGCACCCTCGCACCTGCCAGAAGATGCCCTTGTACTCTTTGCGCAGGTTGGCAAAAGGGTTGGAAGCCTTGGAGTGCCACACGTAGGGCAGGCCTGTCTTGCAGCCCAGCCCTAAGTGGTCGCAAATGACCTGCACAAACAGTTGTTGGAGTGGACGAAGCCGATGCTTCACCAAATTAATGGCGCGGGCGAGCTCATCTTTGGGCCAACTGAAGGAGAAGCTGAAGGTCCAAACTTAAATCAACACTGTCAAAAGCAGACGAGATAAAAGGGGGAGTTTCCAGGCGTGCGTGGACGGGGCTGAAAGTCAAGCCAGGAGGGTTGCAGGGGTAGGGAAGGCGCGTTCGGCCAACGTGCAGCAGGCTGTACATGCTGAGGGATGAGACAGCAGCTTGCAGGGAGGGAGGGTCTCTCTGCCTGCAGCAAATATGCCGCCCAACAAACTCTGCCATTAATCTCAGACATAATGGATTATTTTTTGGCTGGCAAAGACCAGCAATAAATTAATCAGCCTAACGACCAGCGGCTGGCGGTTACCCCTAACTTGTGAACTTGTCGCCCAGCAAAGCCCACGCTGTAATTGCCAGCATCAGGACATGTGGCGGTTAGGGTCTGAGGCAAGGGAGCGACAAAAAGGAGAAAGGCAAGGGACGGACACACACACACACACACACACACACACACACACACACACACTGTCAGTGCAGGACAGGCGCGCACACGCGCACGCACCTTGGAGCACCAGCCTGCCCACATGTCGTCGTACCGGCCGATGGGCTGCCCATCGCCCATCAGCCCAAAGTACATGGCGGGGCCGATGGCCTCGCGGTCAAATGCCAGGTTCATGCCGCACATGGGGTACAGGGTGCCCTGCAGGCGCAGAGCAGGGGCTGCTGCGTGTGCGCACAGGCCTGCCTGCTTGCTCACTTGCTGTGCGTGTGTGCACAGGCCTGCCTGCTTGCTCACTTGCTGTGCGTGTGTGCGCACAGGCCTGCCTGCTTGCTCACTTGCTGTGCGTGTGCGCACAGGCTTGCCTGTTCACTCACTTTCGCTGACAAAGCAAGGGCAAGCACGGCCCAGTGCTGAGTCCGTGCCCGTCTCAGGGCACTCTCTGCAGTGTGCCTTGTAGGCCGCGAGGATCAGGTGCTGCTATCCATGGGTATGGGCACAGCAAGTCCAGGCACAGCGCCCGCACGCACATGGTGTGTGCAGTGCAATGAGGCAGGCGTGGTCAGCGAGTGCCTCCGGCCCATAGGCTGCAGCTGCAGCATTTGCCCCGCTGGCAGAGCAAGTCTGCCACACTTATGGGGGGAGGAAAGGGGAGGGGGTGCGCTCGCGCACGTGCATGCATGGTGAGCCTGGGCAAGAGGTAGAGCACATGCGCAGTGGCTGGACAGGTTGACGCCGCTTGTGCTCAGGTGCCCTGGGGGGGGCGGGGGCAGCACCACACCCTGCTACGGGGGCGCCTCTCTGGGCACCTCTCAAGTGTGCGCGGGCACAGCACCACGTCCCTGATGTGGGTGGGACTGGGTACAACAAAATGCATGCCTTGGGCGCGGACCTCGGGCACAGCCAGGCACCTTCGTGCAACATATGCTCAGTCGAGCTTATCCATTGTGCTTGGATGGCTTATGGTTTGTGCCCCATGTAGCGCATCCATCAGGCCATCCATGAGGGGCACAGGCCCACCCACACGCCGCATTGATGGGTGTGTCTCAAATGTTGATGGATGGGAGCATGCTCATGCATGCCGTGGATGGTGGTGCGTAGCAGCAGTGTCCTCAGCGCACGCGCCCTGCGCACCTTGGGCACAGTCATCACCGCATCCACGTAGCGCTCGTTGCGCTCCCTGGGCTTCACCATCTGCGCAACAAACAAGGGGGGCCATGGTCTCACGCGGGCCATGATCGGGCTTGATGGAATGCAGCGCGCTCTGTGCTCACTGGGCTTCCCCATTTGCAGAGCAAAGGGAGGGGGGGCATGGCCAATGTCATTTGTTTGATAGCCTGAGCTATGGCTGGAGCCACCAGACAGGGTTCACGAGCCAGAAAGTTGTTGTAAGTTGCAACCCCTCTTGCAAGGTTTCATGCGGCCCTGACACTGATTTGGATTGGATGCTGACGCTCCCACCACCTCCGTCCACAAAATTGGTGACAGAGCCATGTGAATCCGTGATGGCAATAACAGAGACCCCAAGTTCCAACAACGAGCTCGAGACGCACAAAAAGGAAGTCACGTCCACACCTCTCATCAGGGAGAAAGATCCCAGATGAGGCAATTCTGCATGCAGCCAGGGGTCCGGACATGAAAAATGCAGACACCGACAAGCCACTGGCTTGTTCTGCACATTGCCTCTGTTCCTCAACAAAAAGCACCCCTGTCTGGGGGTGCGCACGCACAGCGCGGTGCAGGTTGCTCGTGCTGCACACACAATTTGCACGGGAGTGCTCCTTAGGCGAGCGGAGAGATGTCAACCACCTGTAGTGTGGGTGAGCTGTGTCACTGTCACGCACTCACCTCATCCGCACTCACCTGCGTGGGGGCATCGTAGTCAGGGATGTTCAACCAGAGGCCGTGGGACACAGCTGTGGGCACGCCCTCCCTCAAACTGAACGGGTAACCGCGCACAAAGTCGGCACCCTGCACACACATACACAAACACGCGTAGGCGAGTTGTCCTCGAGGCTATCCTAAGGCTGTGCACCCAGCGACATCGGGATCAGGGGGCTTATTCGATCTGGGTATCACATGGGAGGGCCCAGGGCAGGAGCATGAGGAGCAGAGTTCTGTCGGCAAAATGCGTGGTATATACTCCTGTTTGGAGACCAAGACATGCCACTCATACAACATTGTGCTCAAGCAGATGGGACACAAAGTAAATGGTGCATGATCCCATGAGGTGCTCTTACAAGACTCAGCACATTAATCCTGACTCATCTCGGGAACTATTCAGATACTGCTTGTCCAGCCTGTCGGCATCACCTGCTGCTGCATGCCCTATTCAATCTGCTAGTTTGCACACCCTGCCTGCCCTTGCCTTTCCACCCCAGTATCCCCTCTTCTGAGGAAATCCCAGCCTCCCGACCCCGCCCGCCCACACACCTCACGGAATGGATCATACAGGGTGTTGAAAAAGTAAGGGGTGGAGGGAGTGAGGAGGTTGTGGATGTGCTGCTCCAGGACATTGATGTCTTCCCCCGTGGGCTTCTTGGCCACGAAGCAGTCGTCGTCAATGGTGTAGATGTAGCGCTTCTTTGAAACCATGAAGCCGAAGCAGCGGCACGCGGAGTCACGGAAGGAGATGGCCTGCGTCAGGAGCCAGTCGCGGAACCCCAACAGCCTGGAAACGGTTTTGAGAGGTTTGCTTGTTGACGAGGGGGCCCTCCCCCGCCACACGAGCACCAGCACGCAGATAAAATTGCAGGAATGAATAGTTCCAGCAGTGATGCAGGCAGCGCGGTGCCTCGGAGATAGTGTTGGGCAGCTTCCGTTCACACTCACCGAGGCGTTTTTGCCCAGGATGCGCTCGATGTCCGCCCGCGTGTACAGCTCGTAGTCGAAGCCGGGCGGCACGGCCACCTTCCGGGTGACATCACCGTCTTGGATGATGATGAGGTGATACCTGAGGAAGGGGAGAGGACAGGGCAGGGCAGAAATCAAACGGATGTGCAATCCCCCAGACCCCCTCTCGCCCAAGCAAGCATGGTTGCCTCGTACACGCAGCGGGATTTACAGCAGGTGCAGATAGATGCAGTGCCCAGCAGCTCACCCTTCAAAGAAAGGCCTCCACATCTCAAGGAACCCTGCAAACATTCAAATGCAGATGCAAGCAGTCGGTTAACTCAGCAAGCTGGCCCTGTGCAGGCAAAGCCACACAAACAAAGAGAGGCTGAACACAAATGCATGCATGCATCGGGTTGAGTGTGTGAGCTCAAGATTTGCTTGAGTGCTGCACATCGCTTCCTAAGAAGACCCAGGCTTCCCGGCTAAAAGCTCTCCTTGCAGGCAACGCACCCAGGTCTCTGATGGTGGGAATGACAATGTCCATCTGGGACTTGAGATCCTTGGGGGGCGTGAGGCTGGACATGGTTGTCTCGGGA
>LFIK01004427.1_pt1 | contig 11386 bp, 10 predicted proteins | sample 643401 | NCBI WGS metagenome assembly LFIK01 (sample SAMN03777447, study PRJNA286221) | soda lake metagenome | biome: soda lake; feature: Kulunda steppe; material: water; isolation source: sample T5-Br brine of Lake Tanatar-5 | place: Russia: Kulunda steppe | collected 2010-07
AGGTGATCGGCATCAACTCCCAGATCTTCACCCGCAGCGGCGGCTTCATGGGGCTGTCGTTTGCCATTCCCATCAACGTTGCCATGGACGTGGCCGACCAGCTGCGTGACGACGGCCAGGTGCGTCGCGGCTGGCTGGGCGTGATGATTCAGCCGGTCTCCCGGGACCTGGCCGAATCCTTCGGCATGGAGAGCCCCAGCGGGGCGCTGATCGCCGACCTCGACCCCGAGGGCCCGGCCGCCCGCGATGGCCTGCAGGCCGGCGATGTCATCCTCGAGGTGGACGGCAGCCGCGTGCACGACTCCAGCACCCTGCCGCGCCTGATCGGCCGCACCGCGCCGGGCAGCGATGTGGCGCTTGAGCTGATGCGCGATGGCGAGCGCCGCCAGCTCAGCATCACCGTGGGTGACTGGCCTGACGCCGAGCGCGTCACCGCCAGTCGCCCCCAGGAGAGCCGCCAGGACCGCCTGGGCATCTCAGTGGGTGAGCTGGAGCGCGCCGAGCGCGAGTCGATTGGCGTCGAGGGCGGTGTGCGGGTGCGCGAGGTCGACCCCAACGGCGCCGCCGCCGCGGCCGGCATTCGCCCCGGCGACATCCTGGTCAGCATCGACCATCAGGCCGTCAACGATTCCGACCAGCTGGTCGAGATGGTCAGCGAGTTGCCCTCCGACCGCGCCGTGCCGGTGCGCCTCTTCCGCGACGGCCGCTCGATGTTTGTCGCCCTGCGGCTGAGCGCCGAATAACGACCCCTGGCCAGTGGGAGCGCAGCGTGCTGCGCTCCCACTTCGCGATCTGAAGATCCATCGCTCAGAGTCGCCTGCACCACTATCAAAGAAGCCGGGCCCCGTTCAGGGGCCCGGCTTCTTTTCGATCGGTTGTCTGTCTGAACCGTTAGGTCAGGCCCGCGTCGAGTTTCTAGCGACGATCTCCTGGGCAGTGTTCAAAATCTCTTGCTGCCAGGCGAGGGGCTCCATCACATCCACGTTCGCCCCCATCCCCATCAGCCACCACAGGGTCAGCGCATTGGGAACATCCAAAGCCGACGGGCTGCACCTCCCTCATCGAGTAACTGGTCCAGCTGGATCAGCGCGTAAGCGGCCTGCAAGGTGAGAAGAAGGCCGAGCGTACGCGGGTAATGAGGGAGCAGGGCTGCTTGGAGCTATAGGCTTGCTGCACATTGCCCCGCGGCTGGTTGAGGCGCATCGGGCGAGGCGCCTACTGCCGTGCAGGCGACCCGATGCCCAGGGCCATCAAGCTCGCCAAGGAGGATCTGCTGGCCGTCAATGGGTGGGATGTCGACAAGATGGGCGGTCAGGACAATGACTGGGTCTGAGAGAAATGCTCGGGTTTCTAAGCGCCACCGCTTGTCGGCAGGAATATTCCGGTGTTGCACTCGGGCATTGAGACCGCCCCGGCTTTTCTTTAATATTCTTTTTGCGTGTTAAATACAATTAGAGAATATAATTTTTGCGGTTTAAGGCTTGCTCAATATGCTGTGGTTGTAGCGGTAATATTGAGATATCCCTCGTTTCCTCGTTACTTGATTCTCTCAACCTCCGGTGCGACACATTGAGACCCTTCAGCCGATATTGCGTGAATATAGTTTATAGGGATTAAATGGGTTAGGTATGTTCATTTTTCGCGGTTAGCACCGGGTATCCACAGTATGTCTTTGGTACCGTTTTCATTGGCTTTCCGAGCGGCGACGAACAAAAGATCAGAGAGCCGATTCATGTAACGTAGTGCCTCGTGGTGGACCGGAGCCACGTCAAGTAGCTGACTTATCTCTCGTTCAGCACGTCTGGCAATTGTGCGGGCCATATGCAAATGGGCTGCCAGTGGAGAGCCTCCGGGTAGAATGAACGAGCGCAGACTTTGTAAGTTAGCATTGATTTCGTCTATCTGCGCCTCGAGGAATTCGATCTGTGACGACGTAACTCGCAATGGGGGATAGAGCGGGTCATCAAGTTCGGGGGTACAGAGATCGGCTCCAACATCGAACAAATCGTTCTGCAGCTTGGTCAGCAATTGCCGGATGTCATCCTCGGCATGGCACTGTGCCAGCCCGATGGCGGAGTTGGTTTCATCTACCGTGCCGTAGGCTGCCACTCGTAGATCATGCTTCGGTACTCGAGTGCCATCCCCGAGGCCAGTTTGCCCCTTGTCGCCGGTACGGGTATAGATCTTGTTGAGCTTTACCATCCCATTTTCTCCTGCAAACTCTTCATCGCTTAGCGTCTTGGGCCAGTGTGTGAAGGATATCGACGTAGGCTTCCGCCAGCGTCTCGGCGTCAAGCAGCTGAGGCTGATCATCCAGTAACTCGGAGACGCGCCGCGCGATCAGCGATTGCGCGTGATAATGCCGTCGTCGGCGGCGCGTCGTGCCTGGATCGCGATGCCGCGTCAACCAATCAAGATGCTCGTTGATAGCAGTGTTCAACTCGAAGAGTCCTTCCTCATCGGGCTGAGCTACCTCAATCACAGGAGGCTGCCATGCCTTGTCAGCTTGGCGGCGCTGGACGATGCCTCGTATCTCTGATGCACTCTTTTTGGCACCGGGGAGATCGGCCTTGTTGATCACATAGATATCGGCCAACTCCAGAATCCCCGATTTCATCGCCTGAATGGCGTCACCGGCGTTTGGCTGAAGCACCATCACCAGAGTGTCCACCGAGTGGCGAATGGCGTGCTCGGCCTGGCCCACGCCCACTGTCTCCAGTAATACCTCGTGAAAGCCATACCCTTCCACGGTTTCCAGCAGGTCCAGGAGGTTATCGGCAAGACCATCATGAGAGCTACGACTGGCCAGCGAGCGAATGTAGAGGTCTGGCTCGTTGGCGATGGCGTCCATACGAATGCGGTCACCCAGGATCGAGCCACCGGAGAGTGGGCTTGTTGGATCAATCCCGAGGATAGCGACACCGCCCTTTTCGCGGCAGGCGGAAAGTCGGTGCTTGGCAAGACGACTGATCAAGGTGCTCTTGCCGGCACCAGGGGCGCCGGTAAAGCCGATACGCACAGGCTCCGTCGAGGGCTCAGGACGCTGCGAGCTGTGTGCCAGGCTTTCAGCCACCGAGGCATTGGCCAGGCGGGTAAGTTCTCTGCCTAGTGCACGGCGCGATCGAGGGGCGAGACCGCTCATGTCAGCCTCCTCTTGGGGTATGTGGCGTCTGGATTTGCCAATCCAACTCAGATAGCTGATCGGCATCCTCGTCGAGCAGGGGCGGTGGCCCGTAGTAAGGAGGCTGGCCCTGGATCTTGATCGGGTTGCCCACCATGCGAATGTCTCCATGGGCAGTGGGTACCGTGACGACCATTTGCCGGGAGCGTGTCAGCTCGGACTCCAGGGCGTCTTCGAGGCTTTCCACGCCGGCCACGACCACGCCCAGCGGGGCGAGTCGTGTGATCCAGTTGTCGGTTGATCCACCCGACAGCACGGCCTGGACATCGGCAATCACTGCCTCGCGGTGGGCGGTGCGCCCGGCCATGGTGGCGTAGCGTGGATCCGTGATCCACTCCTCGCGGCCGATTTCGCGGCAGAAGTCTGCCCAGAAGCCATCGTGGGTAATGAACAGCGCCAAGTGTCCATCGCTGGTCGTAAATATCTGCGCCGGTACGATGTAGGGGTGGCCTCCGCCTGGATATCGCTGGGCCTTCTGGCCGGCGTTGAGATAGGCCCCCGCCAAGTAGTTAAGCTGCGAGAGCATGGTGTCGTAGAGAGAGACATCGATCTGCCCGCCTTTTCCCTCCACCAGTTTGGCCGTGAGACCCAGGGCCCCCATGATCCCGGCAGAGTTGTCGACTACGGAGTATCCGGTCTTCACCGGCGGGCCATTCGGGTCTCCGGTCATGGCCATGACGCCGGCCAGTGCCTGAATGACGTAATCATAAGCGGGCTTCTCGGCGAACGGCCCTTCCAGCCCAAAGCCCGTCAGAGCAAGGCAGGTGATTTTGTCATTGTATTGGCGCAGGTCATCATAGGTCAGCTTCAGCTTGCGAATGGCCGCGGGCCGGACATTGGTAAGAAGGGCGTGGGAATTGCGTGCCAACTCACCAAGCCGCTTCTGGCCCGCCTCGCTGGTCAGGTCGAGGCTGACGCTCCGCTTGTTACGGTTGAGGCTGGCGAAATATGCATTGTGGGGCCCGATGAAATGAGGCCCTATCTGACGACCGATGTCGCCTTTGCCAGGAGCCTCGATCTTGATCACTTCGGCACCCAGATCCGCAAGCAGCATGCCGCAATAAGGACCCGCCAGCATATGGCTGACTTCCAGTATACGGATGCCGTTCAGTGGGCCGGAGGGTGCGGCGTTCTGGTTCATGAGAGTGCCCTCTCGATGGCGAGAATCACCTCCTGCAGGGGCATGTCCGCGGTGAACACGCCGCATACACCTGCTTCAAGCAGGGCCTCTCGGTCCTTCTCGGGAATGGTGCCGCCCACGAAAAGTTTGATGTCGGCGGCGTCAGACTCTTCCAGGCAGCGCATGGTTTCACTGACCAGGGCCATGTGGCTGCCGGACAGCATGCTGAGTCCCACCATATCCACATCCTCATCCACCGCTACCTTGGCGATATACTCCGAACTCTTTCGCAGCCCGGTGTAGATGACGTCTGCGCCGGCATCGCGCAACGCCAGGGCGATTACCTTGGCCCCTACGTCATGTCCGTCGAGCCCAGGCTTGGCGATCAGGATTCTCTTGCCTTTCAAACTCATGGAATGTCTCCACTGGTGATGGGTGAGGGTCAGCTCAGAGTCGAATGGGTTCTTGGAACTCTCCCCACTGCGACTTGAGAGTGGCGACCATCTCGCCCACCGTGGCGTAGGCATGGCAGCAGTCGATTAGGTATGGCATGAGGTTCTCGTCATCCTTCGCTGCGGCCTGCTCGAGAGCCTTCAGCGTCTGTTCGACCGTTGCCGAGTCGCGCTCGTCGAGCAGGCGTTGATACTTCTCCTGTACCCGCTCTGCGGCCTGGGGGTCGACCTTGAAGACTTCTCCGAAGTCACCGCTCTGGTTTTCTCGGCGAAAGTAGTTCTGCCCCACGATCACCGTCTCTCCACTGTCGACCTTCTGTTTGCGTTCATGCGCGCGCTCGGCGATGCGCGCCTGCAGATAACCGTCCTCTATCGCCTTCTCCACCCCGCCATACTTGTCGATCTCGTCGATGACACGTCGCGTCTCATCTTCCATCTTGTCGGTCAGCCATTCCACGTACTGGCTGCCCCCCAAGGGATCTACCATTTTCGAGATGCCGCTCTCGTAGGCGATGATCTGTTGGGTCCGCAGGGCAATCTCGGCACTGAATTCGGTAGGTATCTGGAACGCCTCGTCGTAGGCGCAGGTGAATATCGATTGCGCGCCGCCGAGTGTGGCAGCCAGTGTCTCGATACCGACGCGCACGATGTTGTTGTAGGGCTGGGCGGCGGTAAGCGACGACCCGCCGCAGACCACCCCGAAGCGGAAGCGCTGCGCCTTGGGATCTGTAATGCCGAAGCGCTCTTCCAAGAGTGACGCCCAGAGGCGACGTGCCGCGCGAAATTTGCAGATTTCTTCGAAGAAATCCATGTGCACGTAGAAGAAGAAGCTCAATCGGTTGGTGAATTCGGTGGCATCGCCTCCGCGACGAATCAGTTCTTCCACATAGGCCAACCCGTTAGCCAAGGTGTAGCCCAACTCCTCCACCGCGGTGGCACCGGCGTCGCGCACATGGGCGCCGGCGATGCTGATCGGGTTGAAGCGTGGGGTTTCGCGGTTGGAAAAGAGGATCGTGTCGGAAATCAGGCGCATGGAGGGGCGCACCGGAAAGATCCATGTTCCGCGGGCTACATACTCCTTGAGTATGTCGTTCTGGATGGTGCCAGTCAGTGTCTTGCGCGGGACTCCCTGCTTGTCGGCCACTGCGCAGTACATCGCATAGATGATCGCGGCAGTGCCATTGATGGTGAATGAGGTGGAAATGCCGCTCAGATCAATGCCATCGAAGAGGATCTCCGCTTCGGCCAGGTTGGAAAGCGACACACCCACCTTGCCTACCTCGGAGCGTGCCATGGGGTCATTGGGGTCAAACCCGCACTGAGTCGGGAGGTCGAGCGCTACCGACAGTCCCGTCTGACCGCTTTCCAGCAGGAAGCGGTAACGTGCGTTGGTGTCTTCCGCTGTGCCAAAGCCTGAATATTGACGAAAGGTCCATAGCCGCCCTCGATAGCCGTTGGGAAAGATGCCGCTCGTATACGGAGGCTTACCCGGGGGGCCTGGATCCGGATGGCGAAGCATGTCCGGGGTAATCCGTTCGGGGATCTCGATGCCGGACGCGGTGCGTGGCTCGGGAATGGGCGGGGTGCGGTTCGCGGAATCGCTCATGAGGTTTTCCTCGCATTCAGGATCTTGTCGGCGGCTGCCCAGTGGTCGTCATGGGTCCAGGTGGCGACGAGGTGGCGGGTTTCGATCTCGGCCAGCTCGGGTGTCGGCAGGCCGTCGGCGTGGCCCAGTGCCAGAGCCTTGAAGGCCCTGAGCACCTGGGGTGCCTGGGCGAGAAGGGGGTGCGTGAACTGCTCGATGCATTGCTCTAGTGACTGGCCGTCATCAGCCACCCGGTCGATAAGGCCAATTTGCTGGGCCTGGTGGGCCTCGAGAAGCTCGGAGCGAGCAAGCAGCCGCAACGCCAGGGGAGGGGGCAGGCGGCGAAGTAGGCGGATGCCGCCGCCCCAGGCAGTGGAGATGTTGAGTTTTCCTTGAATGAATCCGATGCGGCTGCTGGGTAGGGCGATGATGAAGTCGCAGGCCACGGCGAGTTCCGCGCCACCACCAAGAGCATCACCATTCAACGCAGCGATGACGGGGACCGGGAAGCGACTCACCGCGTCGAGGGCTCGCCTGGCCTCACGGCTCATGGTGTTGGCTTGTTCTTCACTGCGCACCAGAGCCAGGTCGCGCAGATCGCCGCCGGCGGCGAAGCTCTTGTCGCCAGCACCCGTAAGAAGGACAGCTTTCCATTTCCGGTTTTCGGCGTGCTCAGAAAAGACATCCGCAAGTTCATCGAGCACTGCCCGCGAAAGCGCGTTGCGTTTCTCGGGGCGGTCGATGGTCACTCGCAGCAAAGAGTCTTGAGCATCGATGAGGAGGTGTTCGGCCATGGTGGTCCTCCGACGGAAGCTGTTGGTGTTGTTAATTTCCGCATTATGAACAAACATACTCATATGTGAAATTATCTGTCAAGTGTGGTCCACCCGTGCGAATGGAGGCGCTTCGTGTCGATATCCCCAATACCCAGAACTCCCTCAAGCGATCCAGACAAGCCTTGGGGAGAGGCGTGGCGAGTTGTAGCCACTACCACCTGGGTGCAGGCGCTCACCAGTGCCGCCATGCTGCTGGTACCCGTTTTGGCACCGCAGATCGCAACCGACTTCGGCATCCCCACTGGGCTGGTGGGGGTACAGGTGAGTCTCCTGTATGGCATCGCGATGCTGGTGTCGCTTCAGGCTGGTTCGTTGGCTCGGCGCTGGGGTGCCTGTCGGGCCAGCCAGGTGGCTATGGCACTGGTGATGGTGGGCTGCGCCGTCGCCATGAGGGGTACTCCTGCCACACTGGTGGTGACCACATTATTTCTGGGTGTTGCCTATGGGCTGACTAATCCGGCGGCGGCACAACTGCTGGCGCGGTATACGCCCCTGCGTCATCGCAACCTTTTGTACTCGATCAAGCAGTCCGGCGTGCCACTGGGAGGGGTGCTCTCGGGTGCTTTGGCGCCGTCTTTGGCCCAGACCTGGAGCTGGCACGCGGCCTTTCTGGTCATCGGTGTGGCCTCACTGATCACTACCTTGGCGCTGCAGTTTCGCCGTCACCAATGGGACAGTGACCGAGCACCCGATACGACACTGCGAGGAGCCGGAAGCCTGGGAGTGCTCTATCGACGTCCGCCAATTCTATGGCTGGGGATGGCTGGATTCTGTCTCGCTGCGGCGCAGTTGTCGTTGCTGAGCTTCACCGTCGCGTTCATGGTGGAAGAACTGTTCATTACCCTGGTTACGGCCGGCGTGATCATGTCCGTGGTTCATGCCTCGGGGGTGTTTGGTCGGGTCGGCTGGGGAATGCTGGCTGATCGTTTGGGCAAGAGCGTGCCGGTGCTATGTGGCCTGGCCGTTACCATGTTGGTGGTGTTCGTGGGGGTGTCTCAGCTAAGCCCCGAGACACCGGGCTGGTGGGTCATCATGCTGCTGAGCATCGCCGGAGGCACCGCGATAGGTTGGAATGGCGTGTATCTCTCAGAGGTCGCCCGACGGAGCCCTCAGGCTGAAGTGAGTGAGGCCACCGCTGCGGTTCTGGTGCTGACTTACATGGGGGTGTTGACCGGTCCCGCGCTGTTCAGCATCTTCGTTTCGTTGGGGGGCAGCTATTCCCACGGCTTTCTGTTACCAGCCGTGGCGTCGCTGCTAGCGCTTTATTGTCTGCGATGCGCTGTCCGGGTGCCCGAGGCTCGTGCTCATAGTGCGACGAGCCGGTTGCCATAATGGGCCAGGGTCTCCTGGTAGCGCTCATAGTGACGGGACATGCGTTCCATGGGTCCGGCAATGGCCAGCCCCAAGGTTTCGCCGAATACCTGGCGGGCAATGGCGAACGCCATCACATCGTCGACGTTCTCCCCGCGGGTGACGAAGTAGCCACGGCGCTGGCCATTGACGATGTCGTCGAGTAGCTGGTCGCGGTCGGTGATCGTGCTCGATGTCACTGAAGGCATGGTCAGGCGTTCCAGGAGGCGCTTCAGTTGCTCGCCACTTTCTTCACCGAGCATGGCCTTGCCGATGGCACTGGAGTGCAGTGGCTTGGCGTCGCCCGGGGTGGCGGCGTAGCGCACGGTATGGGTGCCTTCGATGATGTCCAGGTAGACGACGCCCTCGCCCTGGCGCTTGCCGAGGATCACGGTTTCACCAAGCTCGTCGCGGAGTTCATGCAAGAGGGGAGATACGCTCTCGAGCAGCGGGTCGTGAGAGGCGATTGATTTGGCAACCTGCAGTAGTCGCTTGGTCGGATAGACACGCTTCTTCTGTTCCAGAACGTAAACGTAGCCTAGGGCTTGCAGTGTCTTGACCAATGCATGACAGCTGCTGACGGGGGCGTCGATGCGCTTGGCGAGATCGGTCAGCGGCAGAGGGGACTGAGCCTCGGCGAAAGCCTCAAATAGGCAGAGTGTGCGGGCTGCCGTCTTGACCCCTTCGGGCCGGTTACGCCCATTCTGGCTACTGCCATTAGCGTTGACGGGGGAGATTGTCATGGTTGCATGTCCTTGCTCTCTCAGGGCCCGGTCGACTGGTCAGCTAACCATTGGCCACTTCCTCTCGGTTTTCAGAGGTTACCGGATGGGGAGTGAGGTTGCGAAAGCCGTCCCCAAGCCTCTTTCCAAAATTCACGCTTATGAATTATATTACACCGACGTGAAAAATACCCAGGTTTGTACTACACCTTAAAGCGTGCCGGCAGCCAGGGTCCGAGGCGCTGCGCAACGGCAGATAATGACACCCAGGAAGGGCACGATTTCCAAGGCGGGAAACTAACGCATCACCGACACGCCATGAGGACAACAACAATGCATTTCATTTCCAAAGATGGTTCCCCCTTTCGTCTGAACACCCTGGCCCTCGGTGCTGCCGGCATCCTGGCGCTTGGTCTGGCACCGCTGGACGCAAATGCTCAGGCACGTCTAGCCATGGGTGGTACTCACAGTGGCTCAGCCTTCTATTCCTACCAGGTCGCCGTGATCTCCGACTGGAACGATAATGTCGACGGCATCAACATGAGTATCCAAGAGTTGGGTGGTGCGTCGGCCTCGACTCAAGGGCTGCTCCGGGGCGAAGTCGACATGGGAATCGCCGTTACCTCGTCGGATCACCAGGCGATTCAGGGCGAGGGTGCCTATGGGACGCCCGCTGAAAACCTTCGAACGCTATATTTCTTCGCGCCGCTGCCTCTGAACTGGGTCGTGTCGGCCGATTCCAGTATCCATTCGCTGGACGATCTTGCAGGCCAGGACTTCAACTCCGGCGGCAGGGGAACTGCTACCGAAGGGCAGACAGAGACTGTGCTCGAAATACTGGGTATCGAGCCGGAATACTACCGTGCCGGGGCCAGCGATGCGCTAGATGCCTATCAGAACCGACGTCTGGATGCCTTCGTCAAGGCCGGCCTGCATCCCGATGGCTACATTCAGCAAGCGCATTCGTCACGTCCTGTACGGCTATTGTCCATGACGGAAGAGCAGGCGCAGCAAGTAGCCGATGCACGGGCCTACTTCAGCGTTGGTGAAGTCGATGCCGGAGACAATTACGGAGAGCAGCAGATCCCTGTGCTGACTGTCCAGACCGGCATCGGTATCAACACCACCAGTGAACTGTCTGAAGAGGCTGGGTATGGCATTGCGGCGCGGGTCTTCTCGGAGGCGGGCCTCCAGGCAGCGGCAGATGGCTATGCGCCGGCTGCTCAGGTCGACCCACTGCAACTGACACTCAATGCTAGCGTGGCGCCACTTCATGCCGGAGTCGTTCGCTACCTTGAGGAACAGGGTTACGATGTTCCCGAACGTCTCGTACCGCCAGAGTACACCGAATAAAGTCGCCTGCTAGGCAACTTTCTGGTCTACCACCGCGTGCTGGGCGAAGTGGAGCCTTAGGCTCTGCTTCGCCCCTTCAATGTGAGCTCGAAACGTCGGGGCTTTTCCTATGAGTTCGGATGAACGCGTCACGCATATTCGCCGCTTCAATGGAGTGGCCGGGGGGGTGATAGGCAGCCTGGCGCTGATATGGATCCTGTTCCATATAGTGACTGCCGGAGTAGGCACACTTCCCAATTACCAACAGAGAGCCGTCCACCTGGGGGGAGCGCTATTCTTCGTATTCCTGCTCTATCAGGGACGTCCCCGCTTCCCTCGCCTTCAGCTTTTTTTGCTCGATCTGCCTTGTGCATGTGCCTGCGTGGTACTACTCGGTTATGTGTTTGTCAACTATGACACCATCGTGATGAGCAACTGGTATGTGAATGAGCCTGTCGAAAAGGTGTTTGGCGTGACCCTGTTTCTGTTGTTGCTGGAGGCGGTACGACGAACTCTTGGCTGGATGTTTGTCAGCCTGATTGTGGTTTTTATATGCTATGCGTATTTCGGTCCCTACCTCCCGGATCCTTTCGGCCATAGAGGCTTGTCGATCGAGAGGTTGATCTACGTCTTCTATATGGGCAACAACGGTCTGCTGGGTACCCTTATGGGTATCTCTGCCACGGTGGTGGCCTTGTTCCTGATCCTCGGCGCGCTCCTAAACGTCAGTGGGGCTGGTGATACCTTTATCCGCATTGCCATGCGCCTGGGGGGGCGCTTGCGCGGCGGTGCGGGCATGGTGGCGGTC
>LFIK01004430.1_pt1 | contig 11384 bp, 14 predicted proteins | sample 643401 | NCBI WGS metagenome assembly LFIK01 (sample SAMN03777447, study PRJNA286221) | soda lake metagenome | biome: soda lake; feature: Kulunda steppe; material: water; isolation source: sample T5-Br brine of Lake Tanatar-5 | place: Russia: Kulunda steppe | collected 2010-07
GGGAGCGCATTAGGCAATGCTGGGAGCACACGCACGAGGCAGACAGGGGTGTGAGTGTTTACAAAGCTGTGACGTGCAGGGGTGCTAGGTCCATCTTGAGCTTTTCCATGAAACCCGCCTGCGAAGCCTGATTTGTAAGTCAGCCATGCAAGGGAGGCATGCCTGCAAGGCCTGGTACATAGGCTGGTTATGGCAGGGAGGCACGCCTGCAAGGCCTGGTCCATACGCTGGTTATGGCAGGGAAGTACGCCTGCAAGGCCTGGTCCATAGGCTGGTCATGCCAGGGAGACGTGCTTGCTGCACGAGCGGGAAAAGCTCGATGCTGGCCCTCCAGGCACACGGTCAAGGCAGCTCAAGCAGTGCTGGGCTGTCTGCTGCCAGGGCAGTTCTAGAACCAGGGTGCTGCTGGTCCACTTTGAGGGCTGCATCGTTGAGCCCCAGCCTTCGCTGTTTTTACGCAGCTGCGTGACAGAGGGCCTCGTGGTGCCCCCTGTGCGGGCGGGGGTGAGGGCCTGTGCCCTACTGTTTGGTGCAGTCGGGCGACTGGGATCCTAGGCGTCCTGCATCACAGGCAAGGCTTGGGCCTCGCGCTATTGAAGTGTGTGCAAGCACGTGTGCGAGCTACCTTCTGCATTCCCCCCTTCTGGGCTGAGGAGGCTCTTGTAAGTGGCATGAAGGCACGGGAGGTGTGAGCTTGGCCAACCCTCTGGAGACGTAGCCACGTGTGGGTGCTGCTCAGTTTGAGTGCCCCTCTGCATGTCTGTAAGGCCTGCTCGCAACATGTGATTGGGACACGCCTGCAGGCTGAAAGCGCATGAGCAGCTGCAGGAGTCCCTCACCAGCGAGCTGGCCGACATGGCTGCCAAACTCAAGGAGGGGGTGCTGAGTGTGCAGGTGTGCTCAAACTCAAGGCGGGGGTGCTGAGTGTGCAGGTGTGCTCAAACTCAAGGCGCAAGTGCTGAGTGTGCAGGTGTGCTCAAACTCTTCCTGTGCCTCAAGCAGAGCTGCAGGTGCCTTGGAAACAGCCACGCACGGCAGTGTCCTTATCCTGTCCTGTTGGCATGCTCGTACGCCATGCAGCTGCATGCATCTAAGACATAGCAAGCCAGCGAGAGTCGTTTGGGGGTGCACTCGAGCCAAGCGCTTCACTTGTGCGCACTTGTGAGTGTGTTCCAGGCAAGGGCACCTTGGTGCCAAGCAAAAGGACAGCTTGGTGCCAAGCAAAAGGGTACCTTGGTGCCAAGCAAAAGGGTACCTTGGTGCCAAGCAAAAGGGCCTTGCCTGGCTTTGCTTTGACACCTGCTAGAGGAGGGAATGAATGATGACAAAGCCCTCCTCCCTTCCTCCACCCTGTCGCCCATACCGCGCGTTGCTCTCGCTTGCACATGCAAATGCAGACAGAACACGCCTGCATGCTTGTGCACATGAGCACTTACACACTCGTGTGCATGCAACCACGCATACGTGCACATGAAAGCATACACATGCGCAGACCTGCATGATGCTCCTGCTTGCACACATATATTGTGTGCATGCATGTGTGGGTGTGAGGACACAGTGGTTACGCACTCTATCCATGATTTATGGAGCTTACAGATGCAAGCACCACACACGCGCTCACAGGATGCTGTGCGCATGCGAGGGGAGCTTGTGGATTCCGCAGAGGCTGCGCTAGACAACAGCTTGGCCAATGCAAAGGATGTGGTGTCCAAATCGAAGCAGCAGTACAAAAGGTAAAGCAGTTTCAGACAGTGCAGAGTAGAGCACTTGGGAAAGCAGTACATAAGGTAAAGCAGTTTCAGACGTACAGAGCAGAGCACTGGGGAAAGCAGTACATAAGAGTCATCCCTTGCAAAGGATGTTGCGACCATGTTGAAGCAGCAAAATAAATAAGACAAGAAAAGGAGACTAGTAGGCAGTGAAAACGCTCTCCTTACATTAATTAAGGAAAAAGGGACACCTAGGGCCAAGGCAGAACAAGACGTGTAACCAAATGTAGAAGGCACAGCGCAGAAAGCCGCTTACCAACTTAAACTCAGCATGCATGCATGCTCTGCACACTACCGTACCTTTTCCTGACCTATCCATGCCTAGCATAAGTCCTTTCCTCTGTCTAACTTCCCCTGACACGCGAGTAGTGCAGCAAAACTTTTTAATGGCGTATCCAGACACGAAAAATGCACCTTTGACAGCTTGCCAGCAACTGTAATCAATTTTTAAAGGCCTAAATGGGCTGCTTCTCTGCCTGTGGAAACGGTCAAATGAACATTCAAGGAGCATGTGTTGCATGCTTTACCGGTGGAGCTTAAAATTCGAAGGCGTCTGATACTTAGTCATGCAATAGCTGCCAAGTTAATCAGCACCTTTGTTAACATGAACACGCCCTGTGTGTGCAGGGGCAGCGGCACTTTCTGCCTTACATGCCTCGTGCTGCTGGTGGTGGGCACCGTCTTTGCGGCGATGGCCGTCTACATCAAGATCACCTACTTCACGGGCTACCGCCAGGGCAGCAGGAGTGCACACCTGTGGGGCTCGGTGGGGCCTGAGGAAGCGGCCTTGCGTGCAGCCCTAGCACGGGAAGAACTGTGAAAATTGTGTACGCATGTGGTGGAGGACTGGTGCTCACACTAGATATGCTACGACCTCAAACAGACTAGGCCAAAGGGGCCTTACTGATTCTGGTCACCAGACCACTACGGTACTCGAAGAAAAGTACAGGTTTTACGGGCTTGAAAAATAAGACATTGGTCAAAAAAATGTGACTGCTAGGCTGCATGCAGAATAAACATAAAAACCTGAGTTGCTTGTCCTAGCGCCGTTTGCCTGTACCTTAAAAACACCTTGAATGTCATGCCAAATCACTGTTTTTGACTGATCAACAATTTGGGACACACACACACACACACACACTTGAGTTATTGAGAAGCGGGGTTGAGCGTGGGGCCTTACTAAGGTAGTACCATCAAGAAGTTCCCCAGCTCGCCCGCTGGGCTTTGGCAAAGCGCCGCGCTTTGGCAAAAGCCATGCGACAGAGGGCACGCGACTGCATGGACCATGAGCTGCATTATTCCTTACGCTGTATCATGTCTTCAATACTTTACCCTTTTGCTCCCCATCACGCACACACACGGTTCGGCTGCCACGTCGTCCCCCCCCCCTGCAGCCTTTGAGCTTGCGCTGCTATCCTGCAGAACTGACCTTGATTCGTTAAGGTTATTGTGTGTTTCACAATCAAATCCAGAAAATAGGAATTCTCAATGTCTGGCCCTCCAATACTCCGGGCTCAGTAAAATATCTCCAACCAACAACTGCCAGTGTCTGATCTCAAACTCACAGTCTCAGACACCAATCCAGCAAAGACACAATATGGCGTGACATGAAAGTTACAATGGGTTTAGACCTTCAGCCAGATGGGTTGACTGCTGGGCTTGCTGGACACTGCCAGTCCGACAAAATATATCCATAGTCTCAGAGAGAAAAAGGAATGATTTGTATGTCTGCTTCAGGAGTAACAATTTCACATCCTCAGCTCCAATGTTGTTAAAACAAAAAGCGCCTGTGTCTCCAATGTAAGTCCTACCAGCAAAATCAGCGAATTGTTCTTTGAATCTCCTTCTCAAATAGCACATTTCTAAGCGAGGGCAAGAAAAAAGGACATGCTTTTCGTCCTGGACATCATGCAAGTCACATTTGTCACAAAGCCTATTGTGGATTTGCCAACAACCGGTTTCAACTCTTAGGGTATGGGCTCTCAAACAAAAACGAGCAATGTCAAACGGAACGGTTCCGAAGCACATGCCTACTGAGTTCCAGCTCCAAGTACCTAGGCAACAAATGGGGAGGGCCCCGTACATTGCTTGGTTTGAGAGGCAGGGCCATCCATGCATGATCACTTGAAGTAGCCAATTTTTGAGCGTGTGTCCTAGGATCTGCACCATCCAGCTCCCTCCATACCGCACGCAAGTGCTCACGCAAATCCACCGCAAAGTCTTGAAACGGGAGGGGAACAGCAGCCTCAATGCAATTGGCATTTGTGACATGAAAAGGAAAAAGGCATATTGTTAAAGGCACATTGTTAATTCCAACACTGCAGCACAGAAAGGGACGAGTACACAGTTTCAACTGGCTGCTTGAATAGTATTGCAGAAGCGAGGAGACTTGCAGCCTGTCATGCCGAATCACCGTCATGAACAATTCAGCGTCTAAGGGACATGATACCTTTCTGGGATGGTGCACTATAGGGCGCAGGATCGGCAAGGAGAGTCGGTCTCGCCCATCCAGAGTAGCCTTAGAACATGCTACAAAGGACCTTGACTCAATTATGTACGCATTATCTGGATCTGCGCCGGGGCATATGATACTGCTGCCGCCCATCCATATCCCACAGGCGCCTCTGCCTCTATGCTCTCATCCTTACTCAGACCCAACCAGGCTCGTGTTGCACGAGTACGCCACTGGGCCTAGTAAATTGCACTGCAAGCCTGGCAGGGGCTCCAAACCACATTCTCGCATGATACACCAAGAAGGAGTAGTGACCCTGACCCCCAACATTTCTTGAGAACTGCAGTCAATTCCGTATGGGAAAGTCCATCTCTTTGCCCTGTCGTAGGTAGGGGTAGCCCAGATCTGAATTGCATACATGCTAGCAGGGATTGCGTATATACGCATATATGTCATAAGGAGCCGAATCTGGGCATACATGCCTTTCCCTAATAGAATGCCACTGAGGCTATGCCTGAAGATGCGTTTACAAAATAGAGAGTATAAAAGGGAAGGAAACAAAATACTCCGCAGATAGTGAAACCACTCCCTACATCAATTAAGGAAAAGGGGACACATTGGCCAGAAGAGGGCGGTTTTGGGTAGGGGGCAGGGATCTTTAGCGGCAGCCACCGCAGCTGGAGGCAGACCCCCATCACCAGCCACAGCTTACCAGCCCGGGCCTAGGGCCTAGACAGACTCGCCCCGAGAACCTCCCTTGGCAGCGTCGTACCACCCATCTCATTGAGATCAAGTAATGTGAAGACGCTCGCCCTGAGCAGCAACTCCAAGCTGCCCATGCTCAGCATGGCCGCCTTAGACGCAGCATTGCAGGAGACCACGTTCTTCATGTCATTATCTTAGGTGTAGGGGGTGTTATTTACATTCCTCACACTATGGTTCCTCTGAAGAGTCTCGGCCTTGATTCGCAAAGAGTCAAGAAACTTGCTCTCAAGCTTCATGCTCATTCTATGCACTACGCTCATAAGCTTGTACAGACCAGACGTTCTCTTGAGCATTCTCCTCACCTTCAAACTAATCAGGAGAGGTCTGCTGGCTTGTCTGCCCGCAACCCCCCTGATCCTCACTGACTGCCTTCTTCTTTTCTGGTGAAGGGGCTTTTCTTCCCAACTGGCCCCTTTTCCGTAATTGATGTTAGGAGCTTATTTGCTGCTTGCATAGTTTTTCTTTCTTTTTTTCTTGAGCCGTGCCTCCTCCACCAGGAAAAGGGAGGAACTAGTGAGTATCTGGAGGGTGACAAGCCGCCCCATGCAGCAGACTAAGACCTTGGAGTCTTAACCTTCTTGTTCTTCTGGCTCAAAAAGGTGAAGACACCTTAAGCTCAGGTTTGGGCAAAAAGAGCTGCATACAAATGAAAAAATACCTTCTTAATTATTTTTCCACTCTGTCAGCACTGCTTGGCAAGCAGATAGTGATCTCAATATCCTTTCAGGGTGTCAACACAATTTCATTTCTGGAATGACCACAGAGCACTTATTTTGCCTGCAGGCTCATCGTGAAAGCCATCAGCAAAGGCTCCGAGCTGTAGAGAGTCTCTAGGATGATCATCATCATGATGTTTAATCCATTTGGATTTCGGCAGCACTGACCATTTGACTAACATAACCTTCAAATTCCTGAGCATGCTAACAATATAACATTATCAAGCTTGCTTTTTGATGCCCATTTATAGACACGCTAATCTCAAGTCGCCCTAACATCATTCTGGTTACTCCCTTACCCATCAAATCCAAACCATCTTCCACTCCTCACTTATAACAGGTGCAGCACACTAGGTCTCATGGGGAATAGCACAGAGCTCACAAGCTCAGAGCTTATAAGAGGGAGGTACACCTGATAGCCTATCTGAGAGATCAATTACTGTGACTCACAGTGGTCACCATCAAAACACGGTGTCTTCAAAAGGCACCAGGCCTTGACACCAGCTGCCAGCTGCTCGAGGTTTCCAGTGGAAACCTCGAGCAAACAGTATGAGACAGTCTCTGTTGTAGTGGCTCTCATAGGCTATGCAGGCGCTTGTAAGCCAAAAAGGCTGCACTCCACACCATCCTTCTTGGATGATTTGATCTTTATCTACAACACTTTGCACCCGGTGTGAAATGGGCCATTTTAACCTTTGAAGAGATCGGCCTTGATTCAAAAAGGGTCCATAAGACTGCCGGGCAGTGCCCTTAACTTGCATGCTCACTCTGTACATTAAGTCATTGACTGGCATTATGCTCTCAAACTGACAACAACAACACACTGTCTTAAAGGCGCACTTGAAGAAATAAAATGCTCTCAGGGCCTTAGTTTGGATCAGGGGGCTGCGAGCCACCCTTCAGATCCCCACTACTAGTGGTACTCATCTTTTCCATTGGTAAAGGATACTCAGCACTTCGGGCCAATGTGCCTCCTTTTCCATAATTGATGCAGGGAGCATCTTGCTGCCTGCGTAGTCTTCTTTTTTTCTTTGTTCTTTGCGCATGCGTGTGTTTGAGTGCTTGTACTTCTCAAAGCAAGTTGTGTGCATGTGCAACATTGAGTGTTGATAGAGGTGTGCTGCAGGAAGTTCATGATGATCTCTGATGCGGCCAAGCTTGTTTGGTCCTAAGGACTGGAATGGAAGGCGCAACATGCTGACTCAGCATTGGAGACTCCTGCAGCTTAAGCAGAATTTGTACTACAAAGCTATGCAACGAGTTGCAGCGTAATCATAGTGTATTAGTGGTATGTGGCCTGGCTGCTAGCAACAGTGTCCGCCAAGCGGGCAACAGGTTCAGCAAACTGCTGCGATGGCACCCAAAATTTGGTACCTGTGCAACAGAGCATGGATGCTTTGGTGCCAGCTCAGATGACTCTGGATTGACAAACATCACTGATGCTTGGCAAGTTTTAAGGATATAAGAGCAGCTGACATTCCCATGTCCCCTCAGGCCAATAATAACCTGCCACATCATGTGGCCTATGAGCAAAGCAATCTGTCCTGCGACCTATCTTATTCAGCAGGTGACCTGTCAGGTATGCTGGAATGGGCTAATGCTGAGAGCATGCAGTTCTGCTCAAACTCAAAACTGTACAACTTATCATTACGGAGGGAAGAAATACTATTAGGTGTTACTTCAGGTTCAAAATGAGGTTAGATGTAAAAAAAGGGGCTGAATCTGTATGAGCATCATACATACTGCTCCAATCTTTTTGCATGCCAAGCGGGTGCAAGTTCAAGTACAAGAGGAGTAGAGTACATGTCTATTTGGAAAAGCCCTGTCTTGTTAGGCTTGTCCTCCAACCTGCCCCTTTTCCGTTCCCTCTTTGTCCAGTGGTTCTGTCCCCTCCTTCTGTGCCGCCCCCTCCTGTTCTGCATCCACGCCTGTCCCACTGCCTTTGCTCTCCTTCTTCTTTGTCTCCTCCTCGCCCTCCTCTGGCACCTCTGCACATTTGCGCAAGTTGAACTGCAAGGGAAGCATTGTAGGAGAACCAGAATTGAGGTGCTGAACACTGCCTAATTTGCGGCCACTAGATGGAATGAGCAAGGCATCATGCAGCAACCATGATGCATGCTGATCATTGCAGCATACCTTTGCAAGGTATGCCGTACTCGTTGGATTGAAAATACTTGTCAGGAGTTTAACAAGCAAAGCAAGTGTTGTCCAGGAATGTCAGCGCGAGCCTTTCTGGCCCAGTCGTTTGCCATTTCCCTCCCATACGACATTATGCATGCTGGACCAGTGCAAGTCTGCTTCTCATGCTTGCATCCTTCCAGAGCTCTGCTTCTCGTGCTCGCATCCTTCCAGAGCTCTGCTTCTCATGCTTGCATCCTTCCAGAGTCTGCTTCTTATGCTTGCATCCTTCCAGGGTCTGCTTCTCATGCTTGCATTCTTCCAGAGCCTGCCATCCTTCCAGAGCCTGCTTTTCGTGCTTGCATTCTTCCAGAGCTCTGCTTCCAGAGTTCAGTTACATCAAAAGGAAGAAGATGCACACAGGGTTAGTGAGTGGGGTGCACATGGATCACACCACCCCTGCTTACCTTATGGAATTCCTTGTATCTGGTGCACACGCTCACGCCGCATGCATTCTTAGTGAGCTGCACAAGCACGACCTTAGAAGGCTTGGACAAATTTACCTGCACAGAGGGAGGGTGTGTCTGTGGTGGGTGGGTGCTGTTAAGCAGGGAGAAGGGGACATCAACAATGATAGCACACTCGGCTCATAGGGATCAACGCTAAGCAAACAAGAAGCCAAGTGTGCCAACATCCCAAACAAGAGACCAAAAAAGGTGTGAAGATAGAGCACTTGCACCCATTTCCACTCATCGCTGCACAGACCACTCCACAGAACGGGTCATCAGGTGCGCGTCCATCAAATGGCAGACTGAGTTGCACCCTTTTGCAGAAACACAAGCCAGCCTGGCCTGCTCTTGGACCAGCATCAGGAATGCAACAGTCAAGTCAATACTGCCTGGCCTGCTCTTGGACCAGCATCAAAAATGCAATGGTCAAGTCAATGCAGCCTGGCCTGCTCTTGGACCAGCATCAGGAATGCAATGGTCAAGTCAATACAAGGTGGGAAGAAGGCTGCCTACACAAGGGTAAACTAGCAAGCGCAGCAAGGGGCTGCACAAGCCAGCCTGGAAAAAGGGTGAGCAAGGTTGGGTTTCACATGTGTTCCTCAAGGACCATAGGGGGCAAGAGGAGTAACAAATCGCCATTTAATTTGAGGGTGGACATCCTACCTATTGCATTAAAGGGACGACGAGGATGAGTTCCTTTAAAAGATTGGAGAACTAACGAGGGACCTGGACCCGAATCTTTCTAGCTTTTCAAACGGCCATTTCAACCTCTTCTAGACCAGACCTACTACTCATACGGCCAGGGCTCCCGCAGGAAAAGTTTAAGCACCCTAGGTACTGGCTGTGCTCGTGGGTCTTCCCTTGATGGACATCCTTTTGCAGCCATAGTCAACTCTGCATTGCATACCCTCTTTTTTTCACCTTGTGAGGGGGCATCTTGATGTTGTTCACAAATGCATTGATGACCTCCATCCGGTCAAACTTCTCTGCATTCCTGTGCTCATACTCCACCGCAAACTCGATGGGCTCGGCATCTGCGCGGGAGCAAGCAGGGTGGGGGGGCAGAACAAGGGCATCTTAAGTACCAAAGAGGCCAGAGCAACCATGCACTTCCCGATCATCTGACAGAGGCATTGCTTGGCATTAGTGACGGCGTCCATGGCCCTTGTTAGATACAACACACACATACACACACGCCACGCACATACAATCACAAAAAAACGCACGCTCACACAGGCATGCGCTCACCTGCACACACCACACACGTGCGGGAGGTCCTCTCATGACTCTCGAGTCAAGAGGCTGGCACACTTGCACAGGCTGACGCACACGAGACCCTGCAGCCGCGGGCAGCGCTACCAATTCCTGCCCCCGCCTCGCCCTCACCATCTGGGAAGTGGGGCTTGACCACCTGTGGGGCCAGCGCCTTCATAGCCTCGACAGATGCGTAGCATGAGCGCACAATAGGGAGCACGCGGCTAGCGTAGCGTGTGCGCAACACCTTGGAGGAGCTTGCCTCTTCGCACATGGACACGACAACATCCTCGGGAGTCGGCAGGACTGTATGCGGCAAGGAAAGAAGGGAGACAGGGGAGAGGGAAATTGGAAGGGGAGGGAAGATGTGTGAAAAAGGGGTGGAAGGAAAGAGGGGTCAAATGCGAAGAAGGGTGAATAGAAAGAGGGACGAGAATTGAAACGGAGCAAACACGGAGCATTGGGGCGTGCCTGCACGATGCAGGCATGTTAAGGGGGCGCTGCAATTGCTCTGGATATGAGTGGGGGCAGAGCGCATGCCGCCATGGTCTCTGTGCGCACGTACACTGTCGTGCATGAGGGTGTGTGCCGGAGCCTTTGTGGCATGGCCCTGCCTCAACAGGGTCCAAAAGCCAAGAGGTGTCGCCAAAAAAGCATTAGTCTGTGTCTGTGCCTGCCCACGAGAATGCATGACCCAGCCCAGACATATGGTGTGCCTTGCGCGCCAGAGCCTCCCGCGAGCCGGTGGGTGCCGCGGGTATAACCGTAGCAAAGAAGAAGATATGTTCAAAGAAAAAGGAGGCCATGCGCATTCAGGTGTAGGTAACGCTCCAGGGACCCACTCCAAGGTGGTGAACATGTTCACCCTCCTTGCCCTGGGCTCAAGCCCTAGATCGGTGCTAGCGCTGTGTGGGGGCTCCCATTCTTGTGCACATGTTGGGGCTGCACATTGCACTGGGTGTGCGCACCAGCCTAAACCCCCACACACTCTCGAACACACACACACACACGCTCCGCAAGGATCTGCTGCCCCAAAGCATAGTCCCATGGCCTGGTGGCTGTGAAAGAGGACGCAGCATGCCCCCAAGGCCAGCGCCAGCACTGTGCGTGCGCACGTGCACCCGAGCCGCAAAGGGGAAGCAGGTGAAGGCGCAGGCACGATTGCATCTTGCACTCAGCATGCCTGCGTCCCGTTTCAAGTTCTGTGCGTGAATGTGCGCACCTGAGCCGCGGGGGAAGCAGATGAACACGCAGCCCTTGACGCTGGTGTGGTGCACGGCAAAGCGCTTCTTGCTCTCATCCTTGAGCTCGGCCACCTCCTCAGCAATCAGGGCGCTGATGTCCTTGCTTTCGCTCGGCCCTGTGATGAAGTTGTGCACACAGAGAGTTGCAGAATGAGGGCCACATTAGTGTGGCTCCTCAAGTGGCAGCAAAAGGTAGGTGCACTGGGGGGAGGGGGTTGTGCACACGGGTGCGGTACAGCGCCAGTGCCAGACCACTGCACCATGTGTACATAGGGTGTGCATGTGTACAGCGCCAGCGCAGGCGCCAGTTGGTTCAGCTGTCACAGCTGGTGGCGGGTGTGCGCATGCGGCGCGCTCTCAGACCTCTTGTGCTACGTTGCATCTGCTCAGCAGACTCAGCTGTCCTTCCACAGAAGGTTCCCTGGAAACTGCTCACGCGTGCACACACAGCAAAAACGAACACACACATTCGCGCACACAAACAGTACACACACGCACACGCACACATGCGTACACACACAGCACACGTACACATGCACCTACACACACACACACAC
>LFIK01004431.1_pt1 | contig 11384 bp, 11 predicted proteins | sample 643401 | NCBI WGS metagenome assembly LFIK01 (sample SAMN03777447, study PRJNA286221) | soda lake metagenome | biome: soda lake; feature: Kulunda steppe; material: water; isolation source: sample T5-Br brine of Lake Tanatar-5 | place: Russia: Kulunda steppe | collected 2010-07
CGAGTTCGATGCCGAAGCGGGCGGCGGCGGCCTCCAGGGCGCGCAGCCCTTCGGGCATCACTTCCTTGCCGATGCCATCGCCGGGAATCACTGCAATGCGCTGTGCCATGGTCTCACTCCTGCATGTTGGTTCACTTTGACGGACTGACGAACAGTCTAGCCCCTGACAGGAGCGAGATAATCAGACTAGGATGCAATGCATTATTGCATTCAGGTGGAGAATAACGTGGCACAGTTCGACGACCTGGCGTTCTTCCAGCATCTGGCCCGAGCAGGCAGTCTGACCGCCACCGCTCGTATCCTGGGGCTATCTCTCTCGGCGGTGAGCAAGCGCCTCAAGCAGCTGGAGGCGCGCCTGGGGGTGAGCCTGGCCAGCCGCACCACCCGTCGCCTGACCCTGACCCCGGAGGGCGAGCGCTATCTGGTGCGCGGGGCCGCGATTCTCGAGGAGCTGGGCGAACTTGAGGAGGCCCTGGGGGCCCAGCGAGCCGAGCTCTCCGGGCCCCTGCGAATCAATGCCACCTTCGGTTTCGGTCGGCGCCACGTGGCGCCGCTGCTGTCTGACTTCTGTGCTCGTCACCCGGAGGTGGATGCCTCACTGGAGCTCTCCAACTTCCCGATGATGCCCGGGGAGCAGGGGGTGGACATCGCCGTCCGCGTAGGCAGGCTGCCCGATTCGCGACTGATGGCGAGGCTCATCCTTGCCAACCGTCGGGTGCCTTGCGCGGCGCCAGCCTATGTGGCGAGGATGAGCCGCCTGGACGCGCCCGCGGATTTCGCCCGGCACCCCTGCCTGGTGCTTCGCGAGAACGACAGCGACTTCGCGGTGTGGCGTTTCCAGCACCGCGGCGGTGATGGCGAGGAGCAGGCGGTGAAGGTCTCGGGCCCGCTGGCCAGCAACGACGGCGAGGTGATTGTGCGGCTGGCGCTGGACGGACACGGCGTCATGCTGCGCTCGCAATGGGACGTTCACGAGCACCTGGCGGCCGGCCGGCTGGTCGAACTGCTGCCTGCCTGGCAGGGTGTTCGGGCCGACTTCCACGCCGTCTATCGGCAGCGCCGACACGTGCCGGCCCGCATCCGCACCTTCGTCGATCACCTCGCGAACGGTATGAATGAGCGGGTGGCGATAAGCGACAACCGCCACTTCCCATCAGACTCGACGTCAACCTGCTAGCAAACAGGTCGACCTTCCGCTGTCCGAGGATCTCCACCGTCCGCTCTCGGCAAGAATCACTGAGCGGCGAAATACTCGCCGAAGGCCTCGATCACCGTATCGATATCGTCATCGCCGATGTCGCGATGGACCACGAAGCGCGTCGAGTAGAGCAGCTCGGCGAGGATGCCGCGCGCCTTGAGGTGCGCCACCAGCGGCTCTCGGTGGGCTTCGGGGAAGTGGGCGAAGAGCATGTTGGTGGCAACCGAACTCACCTCGACCCCGGGCAGGGCGGCGATGCCCTCGGCCAGGCGGGCGGCCCTGGCATGGTCGTCGGCGAGGTCGGCGACATGGTGGTCGAGGGCATGGTGGCAGGCCGCGGCGATGATGCCGGACTGGCGCAGGCCGCCGCCGAGCACCTTGCGCCAGCGCCGCGCCTCGTCGATCAGCGCCCTTGAGCCCACCAGCACAGATCCCATCGGGGCGCCGAGTCCCTTGGAAAAGCACAGCGAGACGCTGTCGAAGGGGGCGCAGAGGGCCGCCAGCGGCGTGTCGGTGGCCACCGCCGCGTTGAACAGTCGGGCGCCATCCATATGCGTGGCCAGGCCGTGCTCCTGTGCCAGGTCGGTGGCCGCCTTCACGTAGTCGGCGTCGAGCACCTTGCCGCCAATGGTGTTCTCCAGGGCCAGCAGGCGGGTCCGGGCGAAGTGGAAATCGCGGGGCTTGATCGCGGCGCGGATCTTTTCCAGCGGCAGCGAGCCATCGGCGGCGTGCTCCAGGGGCTGGGGCTGGATGCCACCGAGTACCGCCGCGCCACCGCCCTCGTACTTGTAGGTATGGGCCTGCTGGCCGGCGATGTATTCGTCGCCGCGCTGGCAGTGGGCGAGCAGGGCAGCCAGGTTGCTCTGGGTCCCGGAGGGGAAGAGCAGGGCGGTATCCTTGTCGGCACGCTTGGCCACGGCGGCTTCGAAGCTCGCCACGCTGGGGTCGTCACCCCAGACGTCATCGCCCACCGGGGCGGTGTGCATGGCGTCGCGCATGGCAGGGGTGGGGCGGGTGACGGTGTCGCTGCGCAGATCGATCATGGGCGCCTCCTCCGGATGGCGGTGAATGGCAAATCAGTGGCGGTCGGGATGGGCCGGCGTGGCGCGATCGGCGGGTTGCCCCGGCAGCCGGGTAAGCGGGTCCTGACGGAAGTAGCGAACGAGCAGCTGGAAGAGCGCCGGATAGGCCGCATCCAGCAGGTCCGGGGCGGTGAAGAAGGCTTCACAGCAGACCGCGAAACATTCGCCCGGGTGTGTCGCCGCGTAGTCGTCGATGGGAGTCTCCTCGCCGCGCTCGAGGTGAGCCTGAAGATCCTCCCAGACCCCCATGAACACCCGGTGCCACTCGCGCGGGTCGATCTCCCTGGGCAGCGGCGGGAAGCCATCCACGTCCAGGGAGTTGCCCAGGTCGAGCTTGTGGGCAAACTCGTGAATCAGCACGTTGAAGCCGGTGAAGTCGCCGCTCTCCATCAGGTCGGGGAAGGCCACCACCACCGGACCCTGGTGGGAGGTCTCGCCGGCGCGTTCGTCTTCGTACTCGTGCATCACGCCGAACTCGTCCATCTCCTCGACCTGGCGTCGGAAGGCATCGGGCAGGGTCAGCACCTCGTGGACGTTGGCGAAGGCCTCGAGGTGCTCCTCGTCGCTCCAGCCCAGGGTGAGCAGGCAGGCCTGGGCGGCCAGGGCCAGCTGGGCGGGCAGGTCGAAGGGGGTGCTCTCGGCCAGATCCGGGTGCAGGCTCAACCGCTTGGAGTGAAGGAACTGCCAGGCGCGCTCGCCCAGGCGGACCGCCTCCTCGGCGGGCAGGGCCGCCAGCAGCGGCAGCCTTGTCCGGGCCTCGGCCCAGGCCTCCTCGGGAAAGGGGTGGCGGGCGGCAAACTGGCGCTCACGCCAGCGGCGCAGGTGACCCAGCATTGGCTCGGCGCTCCTCAGTTATCTTCCAGGTCGGCCCCCGATTTCCAGGACCAGTCGCGCCAGCGCAGGTCGAAGAGGTCCTTGCGGCGGTCCTTGAGGTTGGTCACCGACCCCTCGTTGCGCACCATGGTCAACCGGGTCAGGTCCAGATCCGAGAAGAAGATCATCTCGGTGTTGGGGGTGGTCTCGTTGAGCACGGCGTCGTGGGGGAAGGCGAAGTCCGAGGGCGAGAAGACCGCCGACTGGGCGTACTGGATGTCCAGGTTCTCGATGGAGGGGACGTTGCCCACGCTGCCGCACAGCACTACATAGCACTCGTTCTCGATGGCCCGAGCCTGGGCGCAGTGACGCACCCGCAGGTAGCCGTTCTTGGTGTCGGTCCAGAAGGGGACGAAGAGGATGTCCATGTCCTGTTCGGCCAGCAGACGCGGCAACTCCGGGAACTCCACGTCGTAGCAGATCAGGATGCCCACCCGTCCGGCGTCGGTGTCGAATACCAACAGACCGTCGCCGCCTTCGATCACCCAGTCGCGGCGCTCCTGGGGGGTGATGTGCAGCTTGGCCTGGCTTTCCAGGGTGCCGTCGCGATGGCAGAGATAGCTGACGTTGTAGAGACGGTCGTCCTTGCCCACCTCGATCATCGACCCGGCGACGATATTGATGTTGTAGGAGACCGCCATGCGCGACAGCTCGGCCTTGAACTTTTCGGTGAAGCTGGCCAGGAAGCGGACGGCTGACATCTGGTCCTGCTGGGCGGCGCGGTCCTGCAGCCCCATCAGCGGGGCGTTGAACAGCTCAGGGAAGACCGCAAAATCGCTCTTGTAATCGGAGAGGGCATCGACGAAGTACTCCACCTGCTGCAGCACCGCCTCCACCGAGTCGAATTCGCGCATCTGCCACTGCACCGCGCCGATCCGTACCTGGGTCTTGCGGGTGTCGAGTACCAGCTCGGCCGGCTCGTAGAGGAAGTTGTTCCACTCCAGCAGGGTGGCGTAGCCCTGGGATTTCTCATCCTCGGGCAGGTAGTCGCGCAGCAGGCGCTTGACCTGGAAGTCGTTGGCCAGCTGGAAGGAGAGAATGGGGTCGTGTATCTCCTTGCGAGTTACCTTGTCGATGTACTGGGTGGGAGAGAGCTCCTCGGCATGATTGTGATAGTGGGGAATACGTCCCCCTGCCAGGATGGCGCGCAGATTGAGCGAACGACACAGCTCCTTGCGGGCATCGTAGAGCCGCCGACCCAGGCGATAGCCGCGATAGTCCGGGTGGATCAGTACGTCGAGTCCGTACATGGCGTCGCCGTCGGGATCGTCGTGGATCACCTCGCGCTTGCCGATCAGATCGTCGTACTTGTGCGGATTGGTGAACTCTTCGTAGTCGACCCGCGAGGTCAACGCCACGCCGACCAGTCGACCGTCGTCCTCGATGACGATCTGGCCATCCGGGAAGGTGGCGATCAGGGTGTCGATGGTGTGCTTCGTCCAGGCGCCGCCGATGTCGTGATAGATGGCATCCATCAGCGTCTCGAGCTGGGGGTAGTCCTCGGGCGTCAGGTTGCGAAGCGTAAGGTGCAGGTCTTCGAGGGACATGGTGTGTCCTTGTCAGTCGGTCAGATGGCGGAGTTCGAGTTTAACATGGGCGGTCGGCATCGCTCTGCGCGGGGGCGGGCCGTGGACGCAGCAGTGGCCGGGTCAGGGTCTGGGCCATGATCACTCCGCTCAGGATCAGGACTCCGCCCAGGAAGTGAAACAGCGCGATGCGCTCGCTCAGGGCGACCATGGCGATCAGAGCGCTGAACAGCGGCATCAGATTGATGAAGATGCTCGCCTGGCTGGCGCCGATCTGGCGAATCGCCAGCATCCACAGGAAAGTCGTGATGATCGAGGCCGGGATCCCGGCATAGAGGATCAGGCCGATATTGCCCCCATCCACCGGGGTCATCGGGCCCAGCAGGTAGGGCGGCAGCAGAAACAGCACGGCGAAGATCACCTGGGCGTAGAGTAGTACCCAGGGGGGCAGGCCAATGGGCCAGCGCTTGAGCATCACCCCGTAGAGGGCGTAACAGGTGGCGGCTACCAGCATCAAGGCATCGCCCCTGGCCACCGTCATTTCCAGCAGTGACAGCGGATTGCCGCGACCCAGCAGAATGGCCACGCCTGCCAGTGCCAGCAGACCGCCGGCTATCCCCCCGAGGCTCGGCGGCTCGCGCAGGATGAGGGCGCTGAGCAGTACGGTGAGCAGCGGCACCATGGCAGCCAGGATGCCCATGTTGGTGGCGCTGGTGGTCTCGGCGGCCACGTAGGCGAGCCCCTGCCACAGGCCCATGCCGAGCAGGCCCAGCACGGCGAGCTTCGGCCACTCGCGATAGATCGTTGTACGATGCTTCCACGCCGCCGGGGCCAGAAAGGGGGTGAGCACCACCAGCGCCAGCAGCCAGCGCAGGAAGGCGATGCTGCTCGGCGCGATGGCGCCCACGGTGAGCTGGTTGATGGTCATGTTGCCCGACCAGATCAGCACGGCGCCCAGCGGAGGCAGGAAGTAGAGCAGCGGCATAGCGTCCTCGGTACGTTGAAACGGGGCCCTGGCTGTCGGAGGCCTGGAAAAGGGGCATGATAGTCTCATGATCCGTGACATCCCATCGCCACCAGAACGCTGAACGCTGGTAGTCATGATCCGAACGCCTCCGGCCATCCCTCGCCGCACGCCGCGAAAAGCGATTCGGATTCCTGTCGTTATCGGCACCCCGGTGATCGATATGCCCGGGGCGGTTCATCGGGCGCTGGCCGTCGCCCATCAGGCCCGCTGGCGGTCGTCGATTGCGTCATCCATGGAGGCGACCTCCAGCTTGTTGCAGAGGTGGTCACGCAGGATCTGGCCCAGTCGCCGGCCGTCTCGCTGCTTCAGGGCCTCTATCATCGCTTCGTGATCCTCGACCGCCCGCTGCCAGAAGGCGTCGGTCATCTGCTTGGAGTAGCGCACTCGCTTCACCCGCTGGCTCAGGTTGCTGTACATCTCCAGCAGCGCCTCGTTGTGCGAGGCGGCCAGGATGCCCTCGTGGATCTGCCGGTTGACCCGGAAGTAGTCCGCCAGCTCCCGGTTACGGTAATGGCCCAGCAGACTGCCGTGCAGTTCCCGAATCTCGGCGATTTTCTCGTCGGTGATGTGCTGGCAGGCCAGCTCTCCCGCCAGCCCTTCCAGGGCCCCCATCAGGTCGTAGGTGTCCTTGACCATCTTGAGGGTCAACTGCCTGACTCGCGCCCCCCGGTTGGGCAGCAGTTCCACCGCTCCCTCCGAGGCGAGCACCTTCAGCGCCTCGCGCAGCGGGGTGCGGGAAACGCCGAAGCGCTCACAGAGCTCCCGTTCGGGTATGCGATCACCGGACGCCAGTTCGCCCTGCTCGATGAGGTCGAGGACGCGGTCGGCGACCTCCCGGTAGAGGTTTCGGTGCTGAATCTTGCTCATGCTCGCTTCCTTGTGCGTGATCCCGGACATCGTTTTCATCCCGTCTTGCTTCCGGCAGTCCCCTGCAGTCTTGCGCATTCTGCCCTGGCCGTCCTCTCCATGTTGGCGAGGACGACAGGAGTGTGCAAAGTTATTATGAATTCAAAATTCCATCCGGTACAGCAGAGGGGGAGAGCAGATGGCAGGCAAGGTCTATCACAGCCGGGTGCTGTTGGGGCGCGCCTCGGCGCGACGGATTCTCGACGGCGCCTTCGCACTGGCGAGGGCGCAGGCGATGGCGCCACTCACGGTGGTGGTGCTGGATGGCGGGGGCCACCCGGTCGCCGCCGAGCGGGAGGACGGGTGTGCACCGCTGCGCTTCCCGGTGGCCAGCGGCAAGGCCTTCGTGGCCCTGGGCAACGGGGCGGCCAGCGGTGTCATCGGCGCGCGCAACGCCGAGCGGCCGGCCTTTCTCGCCAGCGTCGCGGCGGCCTCGGGAGGGCGCTCGATCCCGGTTGCCGGTGGCGTGCTGATCCTGGATGACGACCACTGCGTGATCGGTGCGGTAGGGGTCAGCGGCGCCTCGTCCACCGAGGACGAGAAGGCCGCCATCGCCGGGATCGAGGCGGCAGGACTGGTCTGGGGCCTGGAGCCGGAGTGATTCCCTGGCCGATTCGTGCCTGGGGTGTGGCAGTGGAACGAATGCCTTGACACTCCTTCCCGGGGGGTACTAGCTTGAGGGAAGACGCATTTCGCATAAAGAATGCAATTTTGGCGTCTACCCGGCTTCGCCGTTTTCACAACCACAACAGTAAGCGGAGCCCGGGCGGCACTCCCGCTCGAGCCAAGACTACAACAAGAGGAAAAGCGCCATGCATCTGCTACGTCTCACGGCGGTGGCCGCCGCCGTCGCCCTCGTATCGGCCCCGCTCCAGGCCCGCGAGATCACCTTCGGTCACGTCGGCGGTCCCGACTCCCTGTTCACCGACTCCGCCAATCACTTTGCCGAACTGGCCAACGAGCGCCTCCCCGAACCCTATGAGGTGGTGGTCTTCGGTTCCAGTCAGCTGGGCACCGATTCCGAACTGCTGCAGCGCATGCGACTGGGCACCGTCGACTTTGCACTGCCCTCCACCATCATGTCCTCGGTGGCGGACGAGTTCGGCCTCTTCGAGTTGCCGTACCTGATCCAGGACCGCGAGCACATGAAGCGGGTCGAGGAGGAGATCGTCTGGCCGCACCTGGCGCCACTGGCCGAGGAGAATGGCTATCGCATCCTGGCCGTCTGGGAAAACGGCTTTCGGCATATCACCAACAATGTGCGGCCCATTCACACGCCGGAAGACCTCCAGGGCGTGAAGCTGCGCACCCCGCGTGGTGCCTGGCGGGTGCGGATGTTCGAGGAGTATGGCGCCGAACCCTCTCCCATGTCCCTCTCCGAGGTCTTCATGGCCCTGCAGACCGGCGTCATGGATGGCCAGGAGAACCCCCTGGCGCAGATCGCCGGCCAGCGCTTCCAGGAGGTGCAGGACTATCTGTCCCTGACCGGTCACGTCTATACCCCGGCCTACCTGACCGCCGGTCGTCGCTTCGACAATCTCCCCGAGGAGATCCAGGAACTCCTTATCGAGGTCGCCCAGGAGACTCAGGGTTTTGTCTACGAGCATGCCGCTCAACTCGACCAGGACCTACTCGACGTAATTCGCGAGGCAGGCACCGAGATCAACGAGGTCGATACCTCGGTGTTCATCGACGCCTCAGGCCCGATCTACGAAGCCTTTGCCAACGAGGTACCGGGCTCGCAGGAGCTGATCGACCGGGTACTGGAGCTCGGCAACGACTCCTGATCCGTCTTGCGTCGCCTGCAAGGCTCCTGTCTCCCCCACGCCGTAGGGCGGCGTGGGGGCTCCTGTCCCCTTTCATGAACGAGTCAAGAGCCATGGGTATCGTGAACCAAACTTCACGCATCATGGAGCGTCTGCTCGAGGTCATCACGGTGGTGCTGATGGTCTCGCTGACACTGGTGGTGCTCTATGCGGTGGTGACCCGCTACGCCTGGCGAACCCCTCCCTGGTATGACGAGGTGGCCGCCATCATGCTGGTGTGGCTGACCTACTATGCCGGCGCCCTGGCGGCGCTAAAACGCGGCCATATCGGTGTCGATGGCGTTGTCGCCGCCCTGCCGGTGCACATCCGCATGCCGATCACTTATCTCACCGAGGCGCTGTTCATCGGCTTCTTCCTGGTGCTGGGCTGGGCCGGCCTGGTGGTGCTCGATGTCATGCAGGGCATGGCGCTGATCACCCTGCGTTGGGTACCGCTCACCTTCACCCAGTCGGTGATACCCATCGGGGCGGCGCTGTTCATCATCGCCCAGTTGCTCAGCATGCCAGCCCATCTGGCCAAGGTGCGTTCCGGCCTTACCCAAGAGGAGGAGGAGATCCGCCACGCCATCGCCGAGGCCGAGCGAGACAATGCGCGGGCCGGCTTCACCGCGGATGCCCTGACCAGGAGGGATCAGCCATGACACTTCCCATCATGATAATGGGGCTGCTGGGGCTGATCCTGATGGGACTGCCCATTGCGGTAGCGCTGGCCATTGTGGCGACGGTGGCCATCATTGTTCATCAGGGCCTGGATATGCTGCCCAACATCGGGCTGACGATGTTCGAGGGGGCGAGCAGCTTCCCCCTGCTGGCCATCCCGATGTTCGTGCTGGCCGGGGCCATCATGAACACCGGCGGGATCTCCAAGCGCCTGATCGCCTTCGCCTCGGCGCTGTTCGGTTTCATCCGCGGTGGCCTGGCGATGATCAATATCGGCGTCTCGCTGTTCTTCGCCGAGATCTCCGGCTCCGCCGTGGCCGACGTGGCCGCTACCGGCTCGGTGCTGATCCCGGCCATGAAGAAGCGCGGCTACCCGGCGCCCTTCGCCGCTGCGGTGACCTCATCGTCGGCGTCCCTGGCGATCATCATTCCCCCCTCCATTCCGATGATTCTCTACGGCGTCATGTCCGGCGCCTCCATCGTCCAGCTGTTCGTGGCCGGCATCGTGCCCGGGCTGCTGGGGGCCTCGGGCCTGATGGCGCTGAGTTACTACTACGCCCGCAAGTACGACTGGCCGGTGGAGGAGGTGTTCCAGTTCAAGCGGGTCAAGCAGACCGCCAAGGACGCCAGCTGGGCCCTGACACTGCCGATCATCATTCTGGGTTCCATCTTCGGTGGTTTCGTGACTGCCACCGAAGGCGCGGGCCTGGCCGTGGCGGCGGCGGTCTTCATCAGTGCGGTGATCTACCGTGAGCTGGACATGCGCACCCTCTACAAGGCGATCATCGATGGGGGCCAGCAAACCGCCGTGGTGATGCTGCTGGTGGCGGCCTCTGCCCTGATCGGCGTCTTCCTGACCGAGATGCGCATGCCCCAGCAGCTGGCCCAGGCGGTGCTCAGCCTGACGGATAACAAGTACGCCATCCTGATGATGCTGAACGTCTTCTTCCTAATGATCGGGCTCTTCCTCCACTCGGCGGCGGCGATCATCCTGGTGGTGCCCATCGTCATGCCGCTGGTCGGTGCGGCCGGCATCGATCCGGTTCACTTTGGCCTGGTGGTATGCCTCAACCTGGCCATCGGCCAGCAGACCCCGCCGGTGGCCAGCGTGCTGATCACGGCCTGCTCGATCGCCAAGGCGGATGTCTGGTCGGTGACCCGCTCGAATCTCGGCTTTATCACCGTGTTGCTCTTCATCCTGCTGCTGGTGACCTATATCCCCGCTATTCCGATGGCCCTGGTGGAGTTCTTCTACCGCTAGTGAAGAGGGGCCCGGCGGGGCTGCCCTCCGCCGGGCCGGGCCCTAGGCGGGGAGATGATAGCAGCAAAAATGCATTCATTATTCATTGCCGGCATCAGGCCGGTTCGAGGGAGAGGCATGATGACAGCCAACACTCTGCTGTATGAGGTGCGCGACGGTGTGGCCTGGCTTGGCTTCAACCGCCCCGAGAGCCGCAACGCCATGACCTGGGAGATGTATGACGCCCTCTATGAATACTGCGACCGCATTGTCTCGAATGACGCCATCCACGCGGTGGTGCTCCACGGCGTGGGCGGCGAGGCCTTCGTGGCCGGCACCGACATCGGCCAGTTCGAGCACTTCAGCGAGCCCGAGGACGGCATCGGTTATGAGCAGCGCATCGATGCGGTGGTCGGCAAGCTTGAGGCCCTAGACAAGCCCACCATCGCCCTGCTGGAGGGGGCCTGCGTGGGCGGCGGTGCGGCCCTCGCCCTGGTGTGCGATTTCCGCTACGTCACGCCGAATCTCAAGTTCGGCGTGCCCATCGCTCGCACCCTGGGCAATACCCTCTCCATCACCAACGTCTCCCGGCTGATCGACATGCTGGGGGTGGCCCGCACCAAGGAGGCGCTGATGCTGGGCACCCTCTTCGATGCGGAGCAGGCCAGCGCGGCCGGGCTGGCCAACGCGGTCCTGGCACCCGAAAGCATCTACGCAGAGGTGGCCGCCGTGGCCGAGCAGCTGGGGCGGCGGGCGCCCCTCACCCTCAAGGCCAGCAAGGCCCTGGTGGGCCGGGTGCTGGCGCATCGCCGCCTCGCGCGGGAGGCCAGCGACGACTGGGTCACGACCTGCTACATGAGCGATGACTTCAAGGCGGCGGTGAGCAAGTTCCTGCACAAGACGCCCTTCGAGTGGACCGGCCGCTGAGCCGGTCACCGGGCTGGCCGCGGCTGGCATGACACGACAGCGACCCCACAACAAGATTACAAAACAACGACAAGCGAGGTGAAGCCCATGCTTCCCCTGGAAAGTCTCAAGATACTGGA
>LFIK01004432.1_pt1 | contig 11383 bp, 11 predicted proteins | sample 643401 | NCBI WGS metagenome assembly LFIK01 (sample SAMN03777447, study PRJNA286221) | soda lake metagenome | biome: soda lake; feature: Kulunda steppe; material: water; isolation source: sample T5-Br brine of Lake Tanatar-5 | place: Russia: Kulunda steppe | collected 2010-07
AGCGTTCGGTGGATACAACCGCCGATACAAGCACTCCAGCAAAGTGTGTGGATGTGACATGAATTTTCATATTTACTTTCCTCCACAATCTGACAAAAAAGCCGTACCTGTGGTTTACTATCTGTCTGGCCTCACCTGCACGGATGAAAACGTGATCGTGAAATCTGGGGTGCAGCGTCAAGCTGCAGAGCTAGGAATCGCTGTCATTGCGCCCGACACTTCTCCACGAGGTCTCAACGTCGAAGGAGAGTCGGATAGTTGGGACTTTGGTGTGGGAGCTGGATTCTACGTCAACGCCACCAATCCTAAGTGGAAGAATTGGCAGATGTATGAATACGTGACAGAGGAACTTCCTACCCTTCTCAGGCAGGAATTTGGAGGCTTGAAATTGGACCTCTCAAATTCTGCTATCATGGGACATTCCATGGGCGGACATGGAGCCCTGGTCATTGCATTGAAAAATCCAGGAAAGTTCAAAAGTGTATCTGCGTTTGCACCCGTAAGTCACCCAACGCAATGTCCTTGGGGGGAAAAGGCATTTTCCAACTACCTTGGGGAAGACAAGGAAGCATGGAAAGAGTATGATGCAACTGAATTGACTCTTAATTATACAGGCCCCACCTTTCCAGTTTTGATCGATCAGGGTTCTGACGACTCGTTCTACGATGTACAGCTGAAGGTGCATGATCTTGCTCATGCACTGCTCCTCAAAAAGTTTCCTTGCAGTGTTAGGATGCAGCCTGGATACGACCATTCTTACTTCTTTATTGCTTCCTTCATGGCAGATCACATGGCCTGGCATGCAAAGGCTCTACTCCAGTAGAGTAGTCAATGATGGAGGTATTGATCAAGATCAATGCTGTGTCCACTTAAATGCTGCGATTTTTGTACACTTGTCAAGCTTCACTGATTTCCTCTCTCCAATTAATCCACCAAGGAGTAACCATTTTCTTTTGCCCTTTCCCTTCTCAGTTCTTTCGGAAGCGGTTGGTTCCCGTCGCCTAAAGCTGCCTTGCTCGGGTCTCTCATAAATTGGTTTTCTGCTTCCTCGCTGTGATACACGCAGTTGACTTCTGGTGACTTGCCAAGATCACCAACGAAGGCAAATGTATTCATGTCCCGCTTGCAGCCTGCTACTTGTCCCTTACTGACTAGACCCCTGCTTTCGAGAACTGAGATATTTGACCGTCGTAGCACACAACCCGGTTTCACCTCGGGTTGCGAAACATATACGTTGAATGGGTTGAACGATACGTAGATTCTTTGATCGAAGACCATGGAACTGTACCCGTTGGCCATGCAAATCTCGGAGTTTGGAGTTTTCCTGTCGATGATTTCTGTCGATGCCACGTTGGATTCGTGAAAATTCACTTCCGTGTCGAACCAAACCCCTGCACCGATTCCAACCAAGAACGCACCGGCTATGAGGGCACGCGTCAAACTATCGCTTTTTCCTCCACCACCTTCGCCTCCATTCTCCTCAGGATCTTCAGGAGGAGGAGGAGGGGAGCCTCCAGGTGGCGCATAGTTAGGAGGATAGTCGTACGACGAGCGTCGCAATGGCCTTTCGTACGTGGTTTCTCGTCGAGGTTCCACTGCACGTGTCCTCCACTTTGGCGGTCGGCTGCGTTCGACGGCCTCCCCTTTCCTTCTTCGGCATGCGATTCGGGAGCATCTTTCAGTCCTCCAAGCGCACTTGGGCGTCCGAGAGTGGCAAGTTTGCGCCATCTTGGCTCGTCCCACAGCTCACTCGCCTCTACGTTTGCGACACGGGGTGTGTGCTCGACCGTCTCTCCCGTCTGCAAAGGGTTGGTTGCAGCCCTGTCCCTCGGTCTTTGCACGGTCCATGCTGTCTTTCGACGGTCTTTGGTGCGAGTGGAGATGGTTTCGACGTGACGACGGAACGAACACGACGAGGCCCCTTCCACCGGCGTCCCATTGCGTCTTGCAGCGAAGGGAAGGACAAAAACGTCATTACACGTCGCACCGTAGGGACGAGGAAAATTGCACGTGGGAGAGGATAGTGGGATCATGGATGCGAAGAAAGAGAGCACGGAAACGCCGCTGATCCGCGTGCCATACGAGGCGCTGAAGCGGTCGGTGAGGGATGAAAGCAAGGCGTTGCAAGAAGAAGTGGCGAAGATCACCAAGGAAGTGGAAGTGCTCCAACAGGGACAGCGGGACAAAACGATGGTGATAGGAGAATTAGAAGCCGTTTCGGATCGGATACAGAATTTGAAAAGAAAGGTACGTGCGCGAAGCGTTGTGGAAGGAAGACACGGAAACGGAGGTGCTGACCCACATAGCAACCCGCGATACCAAACCTAGCTCCAAGAAAGGGAAAAGGCGGAGAAGAGATTTCTGAATTGTTGCTACGAACGTCTCGATTACTTATCGAAACCTTCGAGCCCAGAAGAGGTCGAGAAATTCGAAAGGGAAAGATTGGACCGAATCCTCGTCGACTACCTGCTCCGGGAGTCGCTGACCGAGTCTGGTCTGGCTGTCTTGAAAAATGCAGCACTCGAAGAACTGGTCGATGTTGATATATTCCTTGAAACTCAGACAATTGCATCCACCCTCGAAAAGCGAGATTGTGGGAGTGCACTGGCATGGTGTGCCGAAAATGCAGGTAGGCTCAAGAAAATGAAAAGTAGTCTTGAATTCAACTTGAGGGTGCAAGAGTTTGTTGAGCAGGTCCGATCCGGCAAACTCTTAGATGCTGTGCAATATGCACGCATACACTTAGCACCATGGTCCTCAGTATACAGCAAACAATTTTATGAGGCCATGGGGGTGCTCGTATTTGGCCCAGGAACTAAATGTGAAAGATATAGGAAATATTTTGCACCGGCACGATGGGATGAACTGGTCGGCTGGTTCAAGCATGATTGTTTCCGGCTGCATAATTTAACGACTGAATCCCTTCTGTCTGTTCACTTGCAAGCGGGTCTTTCGGTCCTGAATAGCCACAGGGACTCCACGGAAGAAGTGAACATAGAAGACCCAATGCAGCTGAAGCAGTTCCAGACCCTTGCGGCTGGTCTACCACGTGCAAAACATCTTCATTCCAAGATTCGCTGCTGGCTAACAAAGCAGGTTATGACGGACGAAAACCCTCCGCTCTTGCTGCCGAACGGCATGGTTTACAGCAGGAAAGGGCTAGAGTCAATGGCGCTGGCCGATGCAGGGTGGATAACGTGCCCACGAACAGGATACAGATGTAAGTTGGAACAGGCTGAGCGGTTATATATTTCTTGAATACCAATAAGGTGGATGAAAGTGTGCACCTGGTGTTTTTCAAAGAAAGGAGAACTTCAGCTCAACTGGTGTAATGAAGTTACCAGGGCATGAATGACGAACGGGCAAGGTGGTCTTGGAGCCCTTCAACTTTTGCTCTCAGCTTCTTTCTTTCGTGCTTGTTTTTCCTGAAGGGCTTTTGCATCTCTAGAAGTGTGCGATTGTGTCAGTCATTTGGGAAAAAAACGCAATTGGACCGTTCTATCTTCCTGCAGCCACGAGGGTGCGCCTTTTTCAGGCACTGTCCCCTTGCAATAAATGATTCGAGGACGGGGCATCAGCTCCTTACCTCTCCTTTCTTTGTGCCGCAGTCAGACCGTCTTTGTCGCTCTGCTTGACTCCTTGCTTTTCCTTTCGTTTTTGCGCCCTTGCACGGTCGATTTCTCTTTGATTTCCTCCTGTAACGCCACTCCGAGGGTCAGCCCTTCGGTCCACTTCGCACAGGTGTCGATGATGTTGGGCATTTGTCGCCTCTTCCATTCCTTCCCGACCTCGCACGACGTGTTGTCGCAGCGATCCTCCACGCACTTGTCATGTCTCCCTGGTAGGTGCGCCTAGCGGTCCTATCGACGTCTCCGTCGTCGTCGCGAGGAACCTTCTCGAATTTCCAAACTATGGTCAGAACGATGCTGCATTGATCAACAAGGGACGTGATGGCTGCCCAGGGAGAGATCCCTGACAGCTGTCCATTCGGTCCATGGACAGCTGTCTACCCGATCCATGGATGCGGATGTTGGACCCGGTAGGTCGGCGAACGGCAGAGCTGCGCGGGAACGTCTGCACAGTCTCTCTCGACGACTGCGATGGATGGAGGAACGGATGGGAAGGAATCAGGGGATGGAAACTACCTCGAAAAGGTAGAAGAAGAAATGAATCGTGGAAAACATTACGATTTCAAGGCCGAGTACCTCGAAGCAAGGGAGAAGCCTTGCCGGATCAATCAAGTGGTGGTGCGAGGAAACGAACGAACCAAACCAAACACCATACTCCAAGAGTTTCAAGGGGTAAGGAACGATCGATTCAACTACGTCGGTTCCAACACGCGCGAAGGTTCGAACCAGAGCACTAACCGACAACGACAATGACAGGTAAGCAAAGCTGAAACGCTAGAACAGATCAAAGATGAACTACTCGAGGTCTCGGCATGCCTTGCAGAACTTGATATTTTCAGGGAAGTCGATATACTAGTTGATGCAGGACCGGAGGAAAGCTCGGAATTGGCTGATTTGTATGTCACAGTAGCAGAAAAGAATGTCACATCCTTCTCCACTGGAACCTACATCCAAGGAGGTGAAGGCAGCGTTGAAGCAACTGTCTCCCTTAGAAATTTAATGGGTCACGCTGAGGTTTTTCAAGGCAATGCTTCCTTTGGATCACAGAAAAGTAACACTTATGCCCTCGGTGTGCGCAGACCCAGATGGGCTGGTATCGACACGGAGGTCAATGCGCAAGCGTTCCAAAGCAGTCACTCCCACGAGAAAATCAGTAGCTACGTCGAATGGATGAGAGGCGTATCACTAGGGATGAAACTTGGTGGAGGCAATCATGGCTTCAACTATGAAGCTGCACTACGCGAGATCCAAGTCGCTTCTTCAAGAGTGTCAGAGGAGGTAAGAAAACAGGGCGGACATTCCCTCAAGTCAGGAGTAGGATACACCTTCATGTATGATCAGCGTGATCATCCTATTCGACCTAGAAATGGAGCTGCGGCTCAGGGGAGACTTGACCTAACTGGGCTGGGTATTGGCCCAGGTGTTGAAAAATATTTGCGACAGCAAGTGAAGTGGCAAGTGTGCAGAGAACTGGTGAAGCCTTTTGTTTTAGACGTGCGTGGCCAATGGGGGGTTCTACTTCCACTTGGAAAAGGTTGGGACAAACCAACGTGCATCAGCGAACGATTTTTCCTTGGTGGTCCTGGAAGCCTACGTGGTTTTGCGGTGAATGGTGCTGGTCCAATGGGTGATCGTAAGTTTGGAACGCGAGAGGTTGTACCTTTGGGTCAGCGTTCCACGGATGCACTTGGTGGGGACCTCATGTGCAGCCTCCTCACGTCCCTCACATTTGACCTACCAAACAAGCTCATGAAAACAGTGGGCATTCACGGTCATGTTTTTTTGAATGGAGGGAATGTGGTGCCACTGCTAAACTGCGGTCCCAGGGCATTCGTGGAAGGGTTCCGCTGGAGTGCTGGGTTTGGCCTCGTACTACCAACACGAGTGGGTCGTCTTGAAGTCAACTACTGCCATGTGCTGAAGCAGGGGGCAAAAGACGAAGTGAAGCGTGGTATCCAGTTCGGCTTCGATTGCGATTACATTTGAACAAATTCACAAACTGCATATCTCTTTGCGATCGATGCTGCTCCATGAGTCCTCACTCCTACCGTAAACAGTCAACTGGTCAACAAGTTGGAGAGCAACAAATTGACAAAGCTGCAGAATTTGGAGTGCTATGATAGATGGTACTTTCTGGGGAAAAGAGTGATCTATTGCGATAAAATGTCTGCTGCCGTGGGCTTTTTGGAAAGGCATGAAATAAGGGACGATTTCTGTCCCACACTTCAACCAATCCTTTCTTTCCAAAGCCGACATGTGTGGATCAAATGAGGGAAGTTTGCGGCACCAATCCATCCATGTATGTTCGGACATTTCTTCCATTTGGTTTTCTACCAGCATATTGTCTTTACCCGGACCATTTGGGTGTACACAGATAAATGACCATCATCAACAATAGCAGGTGTTTCTTTCATTCAAGCTGGAACCTCCAACCTTGGAGCCTCTCCTGAAGCAAGAGTCGTCTCATTTTTTATTGCATTTTGCCGTCTACATTCTTACCATCACATTTTGCCATTGCGGACGGATGGATTCAGGTGTTCAGCCCAGTGCTGCATTTCGCCATGCTCATGCATGCCCTAATCTCATCGAGACGTCGATCCAGTAGGTTCTGCACGGTTGGTCTTATCACACGGGTGCAATTGCGCCAAGCCTCGTGTGGATGTTTAAAACGACGCGCATCTTCGGCTCCTCATCGAGTCGCACATTTGGTTTGTACGATTCTTTGGGTCTGAGTCAATTTCTTTCGTGACACACCGGTCAAACCTTGCATCGGCATGTGCTTCCATGCTTTTTATTCCAGAACTTCGAATGGAGAGGTGTGCATGGGTGCCATTCGATCGACGGCTGGGCCACCACGCGTGTCGATCGTTCGACCTTGTGGTTGGGATGTTGCACACTTGGTTACGAATCCAATGGGTGGATCCTCGCTCCCTGCCTGAGTCTCGGACGTGGAGGTCCAACTCCCTTCTCCCACGGTTCTATCCGTTCGTCGATCGAATCCCCAAGCCGTATCGAACGGTCACTCCGGGAAGGTGGGTTGCTCGAGATCCAACCGATGTGCCACCCTGGCAGAGGTCCACGCCCACGAGCCTCGGGAGGCTCGCGTCGTCCACGTGGGGTCCCCCGGATGGGCGCGTGGCCGACACACGCCTGTGCTCGGTCTCCCCCTTCCACCGAATCCTCGGTGGGGTCTTGGGGACAGAACCACGGGTTGACCGAGGGATACCACCCCACCCTCTTTCGATCCAACCGTGGTACGAAAGGAAGAAAGGACCGAAGCCATCGAGGGGGTAGTGCATCGTGCAGGATCGCACGACACGTGCCACACCGTCCAAGCACAGGACGTGGAAGGACGGCGGAACGGTGCGCCATGCGCAAGACGACGACCGCCATGCGTGGAGCGGGGAAAAGGCCGTCGAACGTGGGGATCGGGAAGGCTGCAGGGAAAGCTGGAAAGCAGAGGACGGCGATGTTCGCTACAGCTGCCGCCAGGCAAAGCCGAATCCAACATGCGACGCAACTGTCGAGAGATGTGCAGCTGTCGTTCTTGCGGGCGTGCCTGCCGGAGTTGGGGATCGAATATCACAGCGCGATGGAAGATTTTGTCAAGGCTAGTATTCGAGCCTATCAATCAGGACACACCCCAACAACACTCACCGCAAGATTGCAGATGGACTGGAAAACGGGTGACGTGGAACTCGACGACATGTTTGCCTCCAGACCACTCACTAGAGAAGATATAGACATGAGAACAGCATGGCTGGAGCTTGTGTACACCACAGTGATGGTCTCTGGGAAACCTCTCGGTTCCCTGGTACCAGACTCTCTCACGAGCGACTGCGCTGAGCCTCTGGCCCCAATGCGTTTGGCCGAGCAACCGTTGAGCACGAGTATGACTGCATTCGTTACCATGGTTCAGGATTTTGCTGCAAGAGGATATGATTACACACGCTTACGACTGGAGCAAGCGTTGCGTGGGACGAGAGAAAATCTCGAAGCTGCAAAGTTCTCCCAAGCTTTGAGGCTGGTTTTCATTACTCTTGATGTCACTGGCCAGCAGGCCCAAACACTGGCTGGCTGACTTCCCAATCAATATTTTGTCACGGTGGGCTTTGTGTCCCATTCTTGACACATTTCAATATGCTGCAAGGTCGTCTTCCCCGAATAAGACGTCATAGTCTTCTGTGACTGTAAATACATTCAGACCCTTGTACTCATCAAGGCAAGCCTTGAGCTGCTCCTGCGAATAGCCCTTTGGAGTAATGAGCTCCACACATTTTGCATAGTCTACTTCGAGTGTGTTTGTTCTAATGGCATAGTCCCTAATTGCACTGTAGATGGCTGTTATTGGGTCCACGCGTGCCGTGGTACTCCTGTCATCGTTGTACAAGCTGATTTTCGACATTTTCATCAGGCGCAGAGCTTCATCGATGTCACTCTGGGCGACCTCTTCGCTGAAACGCAGTCGAGCAAGAGCCTGCCCCAATCTAAGAATGCTCAGTAAAGTTCTTGCAGTGGTGTAAGAGTGGGGTGCATCAGATGATGCTTCTTCATTTCTTATTTCTGCATATGCAGCAGAAATATAATCTGCCAACTCTTTTGGTACACTCGGATTGAATTGCCTAGACATGGCAATGTAGGCCCTCAGGGTAGGTGCATCCAAAGGGTCAAAGTCAAGCTCCGGGGCTCTGCTTGTTCGGTGGACATGAAGTACGTGCTGGGCAAGAGCTGTATCACCCTCCATGTCAGACTTGTCCAAGATGAGCCACATCAGATCAAATCTTGAAAGCAGCGCAGCAGGTAGAGCAATATTTTCTGCAGGGGAGCGCCTTGTGTCATAACGCCCCCAATGCGGATTCGCAGCTGCCAAAACGGTCGTTCTTGCATTCAGGGTAGTAGTGATCCCTGCTTTCGCAATGGACACAGTCTGCTGTTCCATAACCTCATGGATTGCTGTGCGATCCCCTTCTTCCATTTTATCAAACTCATCAATGCAACATATCCCCATGTCAGCTAGGACAAGTGCACCACCTTCCAAAATCATTTCACCAGTCATTTGATCTTTTGTGACAGCTGCGGTGAGACCAACGCCACTACTACCACGTCCAGTTGTGTAAACAGCGCGGGGAGCAACTGTGGTAACATGCTTCAAAAGCTGAGACTTTGCAACTCCTGGATCACCCATAAGACAGATATGAATATCACCGCGCAACTTCATCCCATCAGGCAATTGTCTAGTCACACCTCCAACTAGGAGAAGGAGCAGGGCCTTCTTAATATCTTCATGACCATAAATCTCTGGTGCGATAGAACGTGCAAGTCGCCCGTAGGCATCATTTTGCATGACGAACTCTTCAACGCGCTTTCGAGTGTCTGCTGTGATAACTTGCTCAGAGTAACTCTTTTTGACCTGCTCCACAGACGTGGCTTCAAGGAATGTGTCCGCCGTAAGCCCTGCCCTCATTGCCTTGAAACCAGTGTATGGTACAGGTAAAAATATCCCACTCACAACAACAACATCACCCGGGCCACAAGATCTAGTGAGTTCGCCACGCAAATGTACAGTAAGAGACCTTGGAATATGCCCCATAGGCACACTGTCGGACATCTCCTGGATCTTCATCTCTTGGAACTTAACGAACTTGCTACCACGTGTCTGTGAGAAGAGGCTTCCCCGTGTGTTGTTGGTCTTGCATTCTTGAGTTGGACACTGAGTAACTGGCATGTATGTGTTGCCAGTGACTTGCTGGTAGATCTCGAAGCCACAGGAGTCACATGTGTAAGTTGCTACAGAAATCAGTGGTTTGACATCAGTAATGCGCGTGACAATCCCTTTGATTGAGACCAGCTTACCAACATTTGCTGCTCCGACTTCGCGCAATGGCATGGGCTTCTCCATGGAATTTGGAACAATCAATACTTCGTACCGACGTGTGAGCTCCTTTGGTAATTGGTTAGGGCTGTTCGCCGATCTGATATTCCCGTCATCCTGATTATCTTCAGCGGTATCGGTTCGTTGTCTTGTAAGTACGTCAAATACGTCGTCTACTGCATGGGTTTCTGTTGGTGGAGGGAGTGCCAGTTCAACAGCGTCCGAGAACAGCGTAACATAACGACGCGTATTGCCTTTGACTCTGTCCACGAAGTCTGCATTCTCTTTTCCAAAGTACTCCTCTAAATCGTCCAGTGCGATCACGATCTTCCTTTCCGATCGGTTTGAAATGTCTTGCAGTACTTTCGCATACTTTCTCTCGGATCTTCCCTGGGCACCTTGCGTACGTGCAGTGTACTTTTCCAAGAATTCCTTGCAGAGGGCAGTGTCATCGGCATAGCTCACGCGAACCAATGCACTCATGCTTCTTTCGCTGCACTTGCGTTCTTCCGATTCCTGCGCAGCCTTGTCGTTCGTTTCGTTCTTGTTGCCACCACGGCGTCGCGCAGTCGTGAGAGCAGCTCGCTCGACGATGCAGGCGCGAAGTACCTTCCGAGGGGGACGAAGCGTTTCCCGCGTAATTTGGAGGTGGACTTTTCGGCTGGAATTCGGCATTGGCGAAGAGGAGCCGTGGGGATACTCTGTGAATGACCCGTCCAGTCATCGATGTCCTCTTCGGGCAATGTTCTCCAAATTTTCGCGGGAAGGGAAGGGGGCCTGGGTTGGTTTCGCGCCCTTTTGGCCTCCTGGTACTGTTTTGCGAGGCAAACCATCCTAAGGACTAGACAAAACCAGGAGAACATCAAGACACGATCGAGGAGAGATGGATTGAACGTCCTTTCAAGGAAGGGAAAGGGATGCAGAGGTACGGCATGGATCGTGTCACCGACACCCATGTGCCCTTCGTGGAGGACCCTATGCAATTGTGACGATACGGGTAGTACGTCGCCATGTCCAGCATATGAACTGTGCTGGGTTGATGGGTGCTTCGCTCAGATGTCCACGAATGCTTGCAATCGATCTTCATAAGCAAATGCATCGCATATCGATTGAAAAACAAGCAAAGGATGGATGCTGCTGAAATTTCATGGGATCAAGGAAAGGAAACAGACAAACTGCTGCTCGGCATTGTTACTAACACGGATTCTTCTTTCGCTGGCATGCTTGGCGTACAACTTCTTGCAAAGACAATTCAGCCTTCGCAGTAGGGCGTTGTCAGCCCAATTGTTGGGGCGATAGGATACCCCGCAGAAATGTGACCTGTTCCGTGTTGTGGAGCAGAGCAACTGAATGCAAATACACTCCACCAATGGCTTGGAAAAATATTGGCAAGTGCATTTCAAACAACAGACAAGTGATGCTGGCTCTCACTGAAGTGCACAAACGTTGCAAAGCGAGCCAAAGGTTGTGCGTGGGATTACTTGCAATTCAGGCTTGGTCTGACTTCTCAGCATTCTTTTCACTGCATCCCATGAGTCCACAGGTTGCGGCCTTCCCCAGGCACCATTGCCCTTGTCAAGTTCAGAGGCCCATGCCAGGATGGCCTTCGGCTTGCCATCAATGTTCTTTACGAATAGGAGCCCAGGCTGGATGAACCCGTTCTCAAACCCCTTCCGTGGTGTGATGGTCAGGTTGATGATGTTGTCATCTTTAAGCTTCTTCACGAGGGTATTGGATGGATTCCCGTGCAGTTCGAAGGAAAGCCCCCATGCTTTTCTTGTTCTGGCTGTCATGTCTGGATACTCTGCACTAACTCCATAGATCTTGAACCCATGTTCCTCCATGTCTTCACGGAGAGTATCGAACACCTTGAGGTACCTAT
>LFIK01004433.1_pt1 | contig 11377 bp, 11 predicted proteins | sample 643401 | NCBI WGS metagenome assembly LFIK01 (sample SAMN03777447, study PRJNA286221) | soda lake metagenome | biome: soda lake; feature: Kulunda steppe; material: water; isolation source: sample T5-Br brine of Lake Tanatar-5 | place: Russia: Kulunda steppe | collected 2010-07
GCTTCGCCCCGCTCGCCATCTCGCCCAACTATTACGACGATCTCGAGGCGCGCTTTTCGCTCGATCTGGCCTTCACCGAGCGGCTGCGCGCGGCGCATATCCTCTATGACCGTGACGATCGCGGCGAGTTCCTGCAACTCTACAGCCAGACCTACGGCGAGGGCTTCTTGTTCGAGATCGTCGAGCGGCGCGGTGGCTATCGCGGCTATGGTGCGGCCAATGCGCCGTTCCGCATCGCCGCGCAGAAACGCGCCTTCCGCCCGGCCGGCATGCCGCGTCACTGAAGGGAGCCTGCCATGCAGCGCATCGAGATCCTCAACGGCCCCAACCTCAACCTGCTCGGCCGGCGCCAGCCCGAGATCTATGGCCGCGAGACACTCGACGACGTCGCGCGCGCCTGCGCCGCGCTCGGTTGCGAGCTCGGCTTCGAGACGCTGCTGCGCCAGTCGAATCGCGAATACGAGCTGATCGACTGGATCCACGCCGCGCGCGAGACGGCGGCGGGCATCGTCATCAACCCCGCCGCCTTCACCCATACCTCGGTCGCGCTTCTGGACGCGCTCAACGCCTATGACGGGCCGGTGATCGAGGTGCATATCTCGAACATCCACAAGCGCGAGAGCTTTCGCCACCACTCCTATGTCAGCCTGCGCGCCGACGGGGTCATCGCGGGCTGCGGCGTTCAGGGCTACGACCTCGCTGTTCGCCGCGTCGCAGGGCTGCTCGCGCAGGCCTGATTGCTGCCCGTTTCATGGGCAGTGCTGGAACCGAATCGCTTCAAGAGTGGTCGCGGCGCTTGCCAGCGTCCCCGCCGGCTGCAAGTCTCTGGCTCCGGCATGGGGCCGCACGAGGGAGCAGGGCATGGAAGATCTGGCGCGGCGTCTTGGGTTGCGGACCGATCCGGTGATCTTTTTCTGGTCGGCGGGGCTGATGGTGCTGTTTCTCGCAGCCCTGCTCATCGCTACGGAGGCGATCGGGGCCTTCTTCGCCGATGCGCGCGGCTGGATCGTGACCCATCTGGGCTGGTTCTTCATCTTCGGGGTGACGAGCTGGCTCGCCTTCCTGATCTGGCTGGCCTTCAGCCGCTTTGGCATGCTGCGCCTCGGCGCCCCGGATGATCGGCCCGAATACTCGAACCTGTCCTGGTTCACGATGCTGTTCGCCGGCGGCATCGGCACCGTGCTGATGTTCTGGGGTGTCGCGGAGCCGATCCTGCATTTCGCGAGCCCCCCCTACGCCGATACCGAGGCCCATTCCGTGCAGGCCGCGCGCGAGGCGATGGGCTTCTCTCTCTATCACCTGGGGCTGCACACCTGGGCGATCTTCACGCTGCCGGGGCTGGCCTTTGCGTTCTTCATCTATCGCTACAACCTGCCGATGCGGGTCAGCGCGGTGTTCTATCCGTTCCTCGGCGAGGGTATCCACGGTCCCGTCGGCAAGGCGATCGACGTGCTCGCGATCCTCGGCACGCTGTTCGGCGTGGCGGTGTCGATCGGACTCGGGACGCAGCAGATCAATGCGGGCCTGTCGGAGCTGTTCGGCATTCCCGACACCGTCGGCTCCAAGGTCGCGATCATCGCGCTGCTCACGGCCGTGGCGACGGGCTCGATCGTGGTGGGCCTCGATCGCGGGGTGAAGCTTCTGTCGAACATCAACATCGCGATGGCCTCGGGGCTGATGCTGTTCGTGCTGCTCACCGGCTCGACGCTGTTTCTGGTGCGCGGGATCATCGAGACGGTGGGTATCTACGCCACCAACCTGCTGCCGATGGCGTTCTGGAACGACATGCTCGCCCATTACACGAGTGATGCGGGCTGGGGCTGGCAGGGCGGCTGGACGGTCTGGTACTGGGCCTGGACGGTGACCTGGGCGCCCTTCATCGGCATCTTCGTAGCCCGCATCTCGAAGGGGCGTACGATCCGCGAATTCGTGCTCGGGGTGCTGTTCGCGCCGTCGGCCTTCACGCTGGTGTGGTTCGCGATCTTCGGCTGGTCGGCGATGGAGATCGACGGCATCGGCGAGCAGGCGCGCGCCGCGCTCGGCGATCAGGCGGGCATGATCGAGGACGCCGTCGGGCGCGGGCCGGAATTCGCGATGTTCGCCTTCTTCGAGAACTTCCCCGCTACGCAGCTCATCCAGGGGCTCGCCGTGGTGATCGTCGCGATCTTCTTCGCGACCTCGTCGGACTCGGCCTCGCTCGTGGTCGATCTTCTGTGCACCGGCGATCCGCAATCCGGGCCCGTGCGCCAGCGCGTGTTCTGGGGCGTGTCGGAGGGCGCGGTGGCGGCGATGCTGATCGTGCTCGCCGGGCAGGAGGGGCTCGTGGCCTTGCAGCAGGTCATCACCGTGGTGGGGCTGCCGGTCTTCGTGCTGGTCTTCGCGATGCTGTTCGCGCTCGTCAAGGCGCTGCTCACGGAGGAGGCGCGGATGGCCGATCAAGCGACACCGAGCTGAGCGATCAGACCCCGGCGAGCCGGCCGACCCCGGCGATCCACAGGCTCATGGTCGCGAAGCTCGCTATGACCGCGATCAGTAGGGCTGTGGCGCTGAGCATCTCGATGCCGCCGCGCGCCCCGAACAGGGGATAGACGGACATCATCGGCGCGGCGGCGAAGATCGTCCCGCCGAGCAGCAGCCAGCCATCGATCCCCGGCGTGAGCCACAGCGTCGCAAGTACCGCCAGCGGATGCAGCACGAGCTTGCCCGCCACGATCACCCCGGCATTGGCGCGCACACCGGCCATCGGAAGCTGCGCGACGGTCGCGCCGAGCACGAAAAGTGCGATCGGCGGCGCCACCCCGGCGAGCATGCCCACCGCCGTCTCCAGCACCTCGGGCAGCCGCACCCCGATGATCGAAAAGACGAGCCCTGCGAGCAGAGCGAGAATGATCGGATTGGAGAACACGCCGCGCAGCGCCTGCAACGCGGCGGCGCGACCGGTGCCCCCGGCGCGCGCCGACAGCGCCAGCGCGAGCGGAATCATCAGCACATTTTCGACGACCATCGCCTGCGCCAGCAGCGGTGCGGCCCCCGCGCCGATCACGCCGAGCGCAATGGGATAACCCATGAAGCCGCTGTTGGAGCCCGCCATGCCGAGCCCGACCATCGCCCCCGCCGCCATGTCGAACCGCATCACGTGCCGCGCAATCCACAGCCCCGCGCCGAAGGCAACCAGCGATCCGGCCGCATACGCCCCGATGAACCGCCAGTTGAGCGACTCGCCCGCAGGGAGCCCCGTTACCGCGTCGAAGATCAGCGCAGGCAGCGCGATCTTCATCACGAAATCGCCGAGCGGCCGCGTATGTCCGGGATCGACATACCCTGTCCTCACGGCGCCGAAGCCGAGCGCGATCAGCGCGAAAAGCGGCAATATCGTCGCAAGAAGGGCCATCTATGCGCCCCCGACGGCAAGGCCCGTTCGTCGCTCATGCGTCTCGCCGACCGGACACGGGGCCGATCACCATGACCGGCCCCGTCAAACCCAACCTGCCCTCGGGGCAGAGTGAGGGCGCATGCCGGCGCGCGGATCAGTCCATGCGCTGGGAGTAGAGATAGGCGATCAGGTCGGAGCGGTCATCCGCATCCGAGATGCCGCCATAGGCCATCTGGTTGCCCGGAATGTAGTCGTCCGGGTTCTCCAGCCAGGCATCGAGCGATTCCGGCGTCCAGGCGCCTCCATAATCGGAAAGGGCCTGCGAATAGTTCCAGTCATCGACCGCGGCGACGTCGCGGCCCACGATGTTGACCAGATGCGGTCCGGCGCGATTCTGCTCGCTGTCATAGACGTGGCAGGCCGAGCACTGCGTCCAGAGGCTCGCTCCGTTGGCGAGATCGGCATCGGCGGCGATCTCGAATTCCTCGGCGGCGGCCTCCTCGGCGACCTCCCCGGGATCCTCTTCGGTCGCCTCCTCCTCGCGGGCTTCCTGCGTGTCCTCGTCGGCGGCCTCTTCCTCGGCAGCCTCGTCTTCGGCGACCTCTTCCTCGGCGTCATCTTCCGCCTCGACGGCGGCGGTCTCGGTTTCCTGCGGCGTCGTGTCCTCGGCTGTCCGCTCGACGCCGTCTCCGAAGCCGCGGACCGCGAACAGAAGGATCAGGAGCGCGCCACTACCCGCGGCGAACCCGCGCACGAGCTTGTCTTCGGTGCTCATCTTGCTGAAATCGATCTTGCCAAAGTCCATCACGTCCTCGCTGCTGGTGTTTCGGGTGTCATGCCGCGTGCTCCTCCATCGGCATCCCTTGGCCGCGGTTGCGGCACCTGTCGCAGGGCCGTCTTGCCGCCGGACAAGGCGAAACGGACTGCTGCGCTGTTCTAGATACGTCAGATCCTGCCGATCGGTTCAATCCATTTTCCACTCGTTGCGCATTTCTTGATCGTCGGTCGGGATCGGCCGCGCCGACAGGGCACGTTGGAGTGCCCCGCCCACAAGCGAATTCATGCGCGCCGACGCTCCTCGAGGGCCTTGGGATAGAGGCTCATGACGGTGTCGACGCTGCCGCGCAGGTGGTCATGCAGCAGTTGCTCGGCGCGGGCGGCATCGCGCGCGATGGTCGCCTCGGCGATTTCGTTGTGCTGCTGCCGGATGTCGGACCAGAGATCCTCCGACGCCGCGACGTGGCGCATGATGAGGCGCCGGTAGCGTTGAAACTGGTCCGACAGCACGTCGCAGAAATGGATCAGCCAGGGCGAGCCGCAGGCCGCGATCAGCGCGCCATGAAACCGCGAATGGCGCTGTTCCCACGCATCGAGGACGCCGTCGTCCGTTGCCGAGCGCGGCCTTTGACACCGCTCGAGCCGGCGCGCGGCGAGCAGGATCTCGTCCTCCCAGTCATCGTCGCCCTTCTCGATCGCGAGGCGCAACGCCTTGCACGAGAGCTCCGAGCGCAGGGAAAACAGATCCTGCAATTCGGCGCGCGATATCGGCGCGACAACGAAGCCGCGTTGTCCCTCGAGGGCGACGAGCCGCTCGCTCGCAAGCCGGGACAGCGCCTCGCGCAGCGGCGCGATCCCGATCCCGTAGTGCCGGCTCAGGTTGCGCAGCGGAAGCTTTGCCCCGGGTTCGAGCCGCCCACCAAGGATGTCGGTGCGCAGGCGTCGATATGCCTCCTCGCCCAGTGTGCGAATTTCCTCTTCGCCATCGATCATCGGCAACTCCGTGTGGTGCCCGGGTCCGGTGCCCTCGCCGCGATGACTTGTCAACGCTTTCAGCGCGGTTCGGGCGATGCCTGCGGTCTGTCGCGCGGCCCCGGAGAAAATGATTGACTGCTTATGATCATAATATACACATGAAATCGTAAAACACTACAATGTTCGAACAAAACGGGATGTATCGTTCAGTCACGCTGCATCCCGTTCCCGGCCCCGCATTCAGCAACGGATCGTGAATCGATGACAGCACACGGAACGGACACTCAGAGCCACAACTTTAATCTCCTCGCCCATCACATGCTCGGCGGCTTCGGGGGCATGGGGGAGGGGCTGTCGATCCAGATCGCGCCCGATGGCCGCCGGATTCTCTGGGCGGCACACGAGTCTGCGCCCAAGAATTTCACCGGCCTCGATGTGAGTGATCCCCGCAATCCGCAGATCGTCGTGCAGACCGATCTGCCCGAGCAATACATGCGCTCCAACTCGCTCGAAGTGGTCGGCAACACGATGGCCGTCGCCTACCAGACGCAGCAGCCCGGGATGACGCCAGCCGGAATGGAGCTGTTCGACATTTCCGATCCGGAGAATCCGCGCTCGCTGTCGTTTTTCGATGCGTCGGGCCCTTTCTCGCGCGGGGTGCACCAGCTCTGGTTCGCCGATGGCGAGTTCGTGCACATGGCCGCCGGGTCCGCGGATTTCGAGCCGCACAACCAGCTCGACGATCAGTTCTACCGCATCATCGACGTGCGCGATCCCACCAGGCCCGTGGAGGTCGGCCGCTGGTGGTTGCCCGGAACGCGGGTCGGCGACGGGGCGCCGCCGGTCACGCGCCATGCGCCCGAGAACGACTTTGGCTTTCGCGCCCACAACACGAATGTGTATCCGCAGCGCCCGGATCGGTGTTATCTCGGGTATCTCGACGGTGGGATGATCATCCTCGACATCGCGGACAAGAGCGCCCCGAAGATGATCTCGCGCTGGGACAACTCACCGCCCTATGTCGGCTTTACCCATACGATCCTGCCGCTTTTCGAGCGCGACCTGCTGGTGGTCACCGACGAGTCGGTGGTCGATGACGCGGCGGACTGGCCGAAATTCGTCTGGGTCGTGGATGGGCGCGAGGAGACCAATCCGGTGCCGGTGGCGACGTTCCCGACGCCGCCGGTCGAGCAATTCGCGGGCAAGGGGGGGCGCTTCGGCGCGCACAACCTACACGAGAACGTGCCGCTGCCGACATCGTGGCACTCGGAGGAGGTGATCGTGGGGACGTTCTTCTCCGCGGGCCTGCGCGCTTATGATATCTCGAATCCGTATCAACCCCGCGAGATCGCCGCCTTCGTTCCGCCGGCGCCGGCCGGGTCGCCGGTAGGCACGATCCAGCTCAACGACGTATTCATCGACGAACGCGGCATCGTTTACACGGTCGATCGCCATGTCGGCGGTGTCTACATTCTCGAAATGGACTTCTGAGCCGCCATGAGCCGACCGGGGCCGAGGATGCCATTCGCGCAGTATCCGTTCGGCCGGACCTTGCCGCATGCGGGGGCCGGGCGGGTGCCGATCACGGTGGTGACGGGCTTTCTTGGCGCCGGCAAGACCACGCTGATCAAGCGGCTCATCGAGTCCGAAGAGGGCGCGGGCACGGCGCTCATCGTCAACGAGTTCGGAGAGATCGGGATCGATGACGGGCTGTTGACGCGCGAGGGGGGCGAGGAGGTTCGCCTGCTCGGAGCCGGGTGCGTGTGTTGCGCCGCGCAGTCGGAGCTGCACCGAACCCTGCGCGACCTCTATGGCGAGCGCGAGCGCGGCCGCATCCCGAGGTTTCGCCGCGTCGTCGTCGAAACCTCGGGGCTCGCCGATCCGAGTCCCGCGCTTCAGGCCCTCGCCATCGACCGGACCCTCGCGGAGCATTACGCGCTTCGCGCGCTCGTCGTGGTGATCGATGCGGCCACCGCGCTCGACGCCGCGCGCGAACATCCCGAGTGGCGCAAGCAGGCGATGCTCGCGGATCGGTTCGTGATCACGAAGAGTGATCTCGTCACCGGCGAGACGCTCGCGCGGCTGCGCGACATGCTGACCGAAGCGAATCCGGGTGCCGAGCGTGTCGTTGCGGCAGACGCCGTCGGCTCGCCGTTGCTTCTGGCGCCGGATGGTGCCCGCATGCCGACGTCGGCGTTTCTCGCCGGGATGCCCGCGATCCGTGCCGAGCATGGCGCGCTGTTCACCAGCTTCGCTCTCGAGTTCGACAGTGCCGTGGACTGGGAGGCATTCTCGCGCGCGATGGATCTGCTCGTCGCGCTGCAGGGGCCCAACATCCTGCGCGTGAAGGGCTTCGTGCAGGTGGCGGGGCGTCCGGGCCCGGTCGTCGTGCATCACGTCCAGTACCTCGCCCACAAGCCGGAGGAGCTTCGGACCTGGCCCGATGGTATCGCGCGGACCCGGCTCGTCTTCATCACGCGCGATCTGGACCGCGACAGGGTCGCGGCGCTCTTCAACGCCGCGCTCGGGCTCGCCGGCTGAAGCGGCGCCCGTTGGTGCTCCGGGCCAAAAAATCGAAATACAATGTTTAAAACGAACACATCATTATTGACAGAAATTTGCGCGCGCGTCACAGTTGAGCGGCCGATAATTACGGTGACTCGCGGCCGGCTTCCGGGTCGACCGCAGGAAGGCGGGCGCGCGCGGCGCGATCCGCGCAAGGGGAGGGAGGACCACCAATGACCCAGAACAGACGCACTTTCCTGCAATCGGCCGGTTTCATGGTCGGGGCCGCCGCGACGACGGGGGCCTCCGCGGTGTTTGCGCCCAGTATCGCGCGCGCCGATAACGGCTTTCCGAACCGCGCGGTGCGCCTCGTGGTGCCGTTCACGCCGGGCGGCGGCGCCGACAGGTCGATGCGCCTGCTCGCGCCGTATCTCGAAGCCGAGCTCGGCCAGGCCGTGCAGGTGGAGAATGTCGCGGGTGCCGGGGGCTGGGTGGCGTGGTCACAAGTCGCGGCCTGGGATCCGGAAGAGGACGATCACGACCTCGCCTGCGTGAACTTCCCGCATCTCTTCTCCTACATGGATCCGCGCGTGCAGCGCGAGGAGACGCTCGACGACTTCAACATCATCGCTTGGCACTCCACCGACCCGTCCGTATGGTGCGTGCGCGAGGATGACGATCGGTTCCGGAGCCTCGAGGAGTTCCTCGATTATGCGATCGCGCGGCCGAACGAGCTCATCATCTCCTCGACAGCAATCGGCTCGGACAACCATATCAGCCTCGCCTATGCCGAGAAGATGATCGATGGGCTGCAGCTGCGCCACGCCTATTCCGATGGCGACTCGGAAAAGATCCAGCAGATCCTCAGCGGCGACAGCGACATCGTGTCGGGCAATGTGGGCTACTACACGCAGTTCTTCCTGGAGGCGCAATTGCGGCCGATCTGCGTGATGTATCCCGAGCGCTGGTCTCAGTTGCCGTCGGTGCCGACCTTCGAGGAGGTCACGGGCGTGCGCAATGTCAGCTTCGCCGGCCGCACGATCGCGGCGGCGAAGGGTCTCGCACCGGAAAAGGAAGAAATCTACCGCAACGCCATCGAGGCGGCCATCGCGAACCCCGAATACATCGTCCGCGAGCTGGAGAACCGGAACGTGCTGACCTTCGCCTCCGGCGACGAGATGAACCAGCGCCTGTCCGAGGCCGAGCAGATCGTCGCGGACTCGGAATTCTGGCAGGTCGACGAGGGCTGACCCGATCAATCCGGTGGCGCCGGGGTTCGGCCCCGGCGCCAGCCGGCGCGCGACAGGAGGGGGGGCCGCACATGTTCAATGTCTGGGGGGAGCGCATCGGGGGCGCCGCAGCAATCGCGTTCGGCCTGTACATGGCCTCCCTGTCCTACAACTACCCCGTCGGCGGGCACATGTTTCCCCTGTTCTCGACCGGGGCGATGATCGTCCTCGGGGCGGTCATGATCGGGACCAGCATTGTCCGGCCTCAGGATTACAGCCACGCGGCGCTGCCGGACTGGGACTGGTCGAGCCTGAAGCCGATCATGATGACCGCGTTGACGATCGGCTATTTCGCACTCGTGTTCCGGCTCGGGTATTTCGTGTCGACACTCGTTTTCCTGTTGATCATGCCCTATGTGCTCGGATTGCGGGCGCATCTGTCGATCATTCTTTGTGCCGTGCTTTCGGTTTCGTTCATATACGTGATTTTCGAGTTGGCGCTTCGGTCACGATTGCCGTCGGGCATTCTGATGTGATCCCGCGCACCGAGCCGATATCCATGGAACGCGCAAACAGGAAGCCGGGAAAATAATGATCGACCCAGCAATCTTCGAATATGCCCTGAACGTGTTTTCCGTCATGAATCTCGGGGCGATGCTGCTCGGGGTCGTTGTCGGGCTGCTGATCGGCGCGATCCCGGGGTTGAGCCCGCCGATGGCGATCGCGCTGCTGATCCCCGTCTCCTTCGGGATGGCGCCGGATACGGCGCTGATCCTGATGATGTCGTGCTATGCGGCGGGGATCTATGGCGGCTCCTTCTCGGCGATCCTGCTGCGTGCACCCGGCACCTCGGCTTCGGCGGCGTCGGCGATTGAGGGCTTCGAGATGACGAAGCGCGGCCGCGCGCTCGAGGCGATCCGGATTTCGACTTTCGCTTCGGTGATGGGCGGGCTGATCAGCGGGTTCGCGCTCGTTCTGCTGGCCCAGCCGCTGGCCGGCGTGGCGCTGTGGTTCGGACCCGGCGAGATGTTCCTGATCGCCCTTCTGGGTCTGATCTCGATTGCCGCCGTGGCCTCCGGTGCCCTTGTGCGCGGCTTGATTGCGGGTTTCTTTGGGTTGTTCCTGTCGACCTTCGGCGTCGACACCCAATCGGGTTTTCCGCGCTTTACCTTCGGATATGACGGCTTCGCCAGCGGCATCGGCATCCTGCCCGCGATCGTGGGCCTGTTTGCGTTCGCGCAGGGTCTGGAACTGTCCCGCGCGAGTGCGACCGGAACCGTCTCGGGCATCACCAGGCTTGGCTGGAACATCATCCCGCGCCGCGCGGAGATCTGGCACACGCGCTGGTCGCTCGTGCGCGGCTGGGTGACGGGACTGATCATGGGGCTGATCCCGGCCGCCGGGGCGAGCGTGGCGCAATGGGTCGCATACGCATGGGAAATCCGGCAGCGCAAGCCCGGCGACAAGTTCGGTGAGGGCGAGCCGAAGGGGCTCGCGGCGACGGAGGCGTCGAATAACGGGGTGACCGGTACATCGCTGATCCCGCTGTTCATCCTGGGAATTCCGGGCGGCATCTCGGCGGCGGTGATCCTCGGCGCGCTGATGATCCATGGGCTTCAGCCCGGGATGCGGCTGTTTCGGACCAATCCGGAAGCCGTCTACACCATCATGTGGGGGTTCGTTTTTGCCAATATTCTCATGGGGGTGGTCGCGGCTTTCATGGCGAGGATCATCGCCTATCTGACGCTGTTCCCGCGCGGGCTGCTCGGCCCGCTCATCCTGGTTTTCAGCGTCGTGGGCACCTATGCCGGCACGCGCAATTTCCACGATGTCTATCTGATGTTCGCCTTCGGATTCATCGGCTACTATGCGCAGATGTGGCGCTTCGCGCCGGCGGCGATCCTGCTCGGGCTGATCCTCGGCCCGATCGCGGAAAACGGGCTGCGCGATCTCATGGTCATGTCGCGCGACGCGCCGATCAGCTACCTGTTCGCGCGCCCGCAGGCCGTCGTCATCATGCTGCTGATCCTTGCGGTGCTCTATTTCGGGCGCACGCCGAAGAGCTGGGCCGCCAAGGGGCAGGAGACCGCCGAGTCAACGTCGGGCGCAGCGGCGCCGGATGGCGACACCGAGCGGGGCGGTGCCGAACGCAGGCCGGAATGAGCGCAGCGTAACGCGGCGCGGCGCTGTCGCGAGGGTGCGGCGATCCGGCGCCGCACCCGAAATTCAGATCCCGCGCGCCAGCTTCCAAGCTTTCGGCCCGGCACGCTCGTATTGGGGTGGCCAGGCCATGTCGTGTCCGAGCGTCACCGCCGCGTGAAACGGCCAGCGGGGATTGTAGAGCATCGCGCGGGCGAGCGCGACGAGGTCGGCGCTGCCCCCGGCGATGATTTGCTCGGCTTGCCGCGCGTCATGGATCATGCCCACCGCGCATGTCGTGACCCCGGTCTCGGCGCGGATGCTTGCGGCGGCGGGCAGTTGATAGCCGGGCTCCGGCTGCACCCGTTGCTCGGATGAA
>LFIK01004434.1_pt1 | contig 11376 bp, 8 predicted proteins | sample 643401 | NCBI WGS metagenome assembly LFIK01 (sample SAMN03777447, study PRJNA286221) | soda lake metagenome | biome: soda lake; feature: Kulunda steppe; material: water; isolation source: sample T5-Br brine of Lake Tanatar-5 | place: Russia: Kulunda steppe | collected 2010-07
GCGTCGGGCTCGACCACCGTGACCGAAAACCGCATATAGGCGTGATCACGCCCGCAAAACTCGGCGCACAGCCCCTCTAGCTCTCCTGGCGCGTCGGCTTGCAGCCTCAGGGTGTTCTCATGGCCGGGTATGGCATCGAGCTTTCCGGCAAGGCGCGGTATCCAGAACGAATGGATGACATCAAGGCTCGTGATCGCCATTTCGACCGTTTGTCCCGACGGCAGAAACAGCGTATCCTCCGTCGTCAGTCCGCCGTGATCGGGATAGTGGAACGCCCAGGTCCATTGCCGGGCTTCGGCTTCGATTCGAACGCTTGGCGCATTTTCGTCGAACACCAGCCGATCCCCGGCAAACAGCGCATACCCGACCAGGGGCGGCAGAATCAACGCAGGCAGACCAAGGCCGCCAAGGACGATCCACCGCTGGCTCGACACCCGGCGCCCCCATTCCGGCCGAAGCATGACCAACGCGAAAAGCCCCAGGACAAGGGCCATCAGGACCGCCGATCCGACAAGCATCACCCACCACAGCATGGCGATGGAACTTGCGCCCGGGCCTGCGGGTTCTAATGTCGATAACGGCCCACTGCATCCGGCAACCAGTACGGCCGGACCCCCGACCCGAGTGGCAGCCCAGACGGACCCAAACGGCCATCGGCGCCGGAAAGGAGCACCATGACCGACTCCCCTCGGACCGGACATCTCGACACCCCACCGACTCTCCCTGCCAACGAGCCCGCCAACGAGTCGGTGATGACCGAGATCGAACGTCTCGACAAAGGCTCGGCCATTGCGGTTATCGGTCATCCGCTCCACGCCCTGATGGTTCATTTTCCAATCGCCTTTGTCGTCGCGACATTGGGGGCCGACCTGTTCTTTTGGTGGTCGGGCGATCCGTTCTGGGAACGGGCCGGGCTTTGGTCGGCCGGAATGGCATTCCTGACCGGGGTGGCCGCCGCCGTTGTCGGAACGGCCGAACTGCTGCTGGTGCCCGGCATCCGCGCCCGGGTAACAAGCTGGTCGCACGCCGTCGCCGCCATGACCTTGCTTGCCGTTGCCGGGACGAATTGGGGCGTTCGCCTTTACGAAACCGCCGAGGTTCTGCCGCTCGGCCTGTCGCTGTCGGTCCTGGCGGCCGCCGTAACCGCCTTTGCGGGCTATCAAGGGGGTAAGCTGATATTTGATCATGGCGTCGGCATCGTTGGGTCGGAGAAGCCCTGATTTTCTAGGAACTCGGCCAGATTCCCGGGCAGAAAGTCGGATGCCCACTCACTGAGCGCGCCGGGTTCGAAGAACCCATCGGGGAACAAGTCCGCCTCGATCGCCGGCTTGGCCAGCACCACCCATAGGATCGCCGCAACGACCAGTGTAGCGCCACCGGCCAAGATCGCGGCGCTCACCGGGCCAAACGGGCTGGGCGGATGGGAAAGCCCCAGGACCGCAAACCCCATCCATAAGTGAAAACCGACCATTGCCCCGACAAGAGCCAATTTGACGGCAAACCACGGGTCGAATGTTGCTTGCAGGAAAATCAACACCACACCGCTGGCGACCGAAATAAAGGCCGCGGGCGATGTAATGCCGACCGAAACGAACCGAACCAAGCGATGCTGGCGATCGCCATCGTCATCGGCCGCCAATCGCCGATAGCGCAGAATCAAAAAAGGCAGCCCGATCAGGCCCGCCGCCCAGAGCGAAATCGCGGTCAAGTGTATGAATTTGAACAGCGATATCACTGTGATGTCTCGCTGGCGTCCAGGGCCGACCACAGTATCCATAGACCCGCGATGACATAGGGCACTGCCGCGGGCACCCACATCAAGAGACCGGCCAATTGCTGATCCGCCTGCGGCGACAGCCCCCAGGACACGGTTGAAAAGAAGTGGACCGCATAGAGCGGTTCCGGCGCAAAGACGATCAAGGCCCCCAGCATGCCCATCTGGGCAATGGTGCCAACCAAGGCGATCAGCGCGCCGCCCATCTCAGCGCCGGTGCCCGCAGCCGTTTTCTCCCTCGGCATGGCCGCCAAGATCGCGCTCCACAGAGCCCAAGCGCTTACCAGCAAGCTCAGTTGCATCAGCCAATAGGCAGCAACGGTCTCCAGGCCCCAGGCATAAATGCCGGGAATATGCCAAACCCACAGAATCACGGCATGGATCACGGCCAACGCCGTCACTGGCCGCCGCCCCGGCCGGATCAACAAGGGAAAGGCCATTGCCAGCAGCGGCGCCGCCGCCGCGATCAAAAGCACATGATGAAGAACACGGGCCGAAAACAGCGCCGACGACAAGGCGCACAATGGCGAAACGAACACGACGACCATAAGACCGATGGCCGACAGCCCCAAATGCCGATCATACGGACGTTGCCCCCCGAAACGCACCACGCCGTATGCCGCCAGGGCCAGCAGTGCCAACAGCACCGGATCCAAATTCCACCGCCACCAGATCTCCGATGGCGTCGGTGCCGGTCCGCAATAGGCGATGAGGGGGTCGAGCATGAAAGCACTCGCTCTTGTTCGGGTTCCGGACTATCAAACACGTCGGCGTCGGTTTCGTTCCCGATCGACACTGCGCGGTTGCGTTGGAATGATTTTGAATTCCCTACCGGCATTCGTCAAATGCCCCCCCGCGTAGATCCTGGAATGGAAGGCCTTTCATGCTGAAATGCCGCTCGGCGGCTTTGGGCTCGCCGCCAAAAAAGTGACGAATTTAAAATCTAATTAACCAAAGACTTGCTAGGACAAAGCGCGATCATCGACTTGGAGTCGACGCAATTGATCGCCGCCTCATACTGGAATGCCAGCCCGAGATCGACGCATTACGCGATGGCACGATACGGCGCCCGTATGAAGGCCCAAGAGGATGGAAAATTATGACCAGCAATGGGGTGAGCGAGATTGGCGGGCCGGCCGACCCTGGAAAGCCGGGCACGGCATATGCCAATCGGGACATCCGCGATATCGAATCGGCGGTGTTGGCATTGTCCGGCACCGATGCACCGCTGAATGACATCTTGGAAGATATCGTGCGGCGGGTCGACGCCCTGATCCCGGAGACCCGTTCGTCCATCCTGCTGATCGACGGCGCCGGATGCCTGCAGTTGGGGGGCACCGGCCGATTACCCGCCGCCTATATCAACGGCATCGCCGGAATAGCCATCGGCGAGGGCGTCGGAACCTGCGGCACCGCAGCGGCCCGGCGTCAAACGGTGATCACCGAGGACGTTCGCACCGACGCGCTTTGGCGGCCCTACTGGACCGCCATTACAGCGTTCGACATACGGGCCTGTTGGTCGACACCGGTCCTGGACGCCTCGGGACAGGTCCTGGCGACCTTCGCGATGCATTACGATACCCCCAAGCTGCCGGAAGACCGCGATATCGCCTTTATCGAACGGATCGCCCAATATGTTCGGGTCGCCATCGAACGCAGCCGCGAGCGGGCCCAGCTCCGGCAAAGCGAGGCACGCTATCGCTCGATCTTCAATCTCGTCCCCGTCGCCATCTGGGAGGAGGATGTTTCCGACGTCATTCGAATGATCGACGCGGTGCAGGCCGACGGGGTTGACGATTTCGCCGCATGGCTCGAAGACAATCCCGGCTTCGTCGAAAGGGCGATGGAGGCCATTCGGATCGTGGCCGTTAACGATCAGGCGCTGACGCTTTACAATGCCGAGACACGGGAGCAACTGCACACCTACTTCGTGAAATTGTTCGACACCGATGAAGGTTTGGCGTCCTTCAAACAGGATCTGCTTGCCCTGGCAGCGGGCGCCGGGCAACGTGAAACGGAGTATCAAACCCGCAAACTCACCGGCGAACCGCTACACCTTCTGGTGCGTATGCACCGAAACGAAGAAGAGCCGGGACGGGTCATCATTACCGAAATGGACATTACCGCGCGCAAGCGTGCCGAGGAACGATTCCGGGTCATTGCACAAACGACGAGCGACGTGATCTGGGAGCGTGATCTTGCGACCGACACGCTTTGGACCGCCGAGGGCAGGCTGAACGACTTCGGATATCCCGTCGACACGAAGGCCGGCAACCGGTCGTTCTGGATTGATCGCCTTCACCCCGATGAACGCGCGGCAGTCGTGGCCAGCGCCGACGCCGCCATCGCCTCGGACGCCGGCGAATGGGTGCAGGAATACCGTATGGCACGGAGCGACGGCACCTATGCTCTTGTCCGCGAGCGGGCCATTTTGATCCGGGATGATCAAGGCCGGGTCACACGGATGATCGGCAACCTGGTCGATCTCACCCGCGAAAAAGAACTCGAACAACAATTGCAGCAATCACAGCGCCTCGACGCCGTGGGCCAGTTGACGGGCGGCATCGCCCATGACTTCAACAATTTGCTGACCGTGATCCTTGGCAATGGAGAAACCCTCGCCGCCATGGCAAAGGACGGCAGTCCGGAACAACAACTTCTCGGCCAGACGGTCCAGGCGGCCGAACGCGCCGCCGAATTGACCAATCGTCTGATGGCCTTCGCGCGCAAACAATCGCTCGATCCGAAACCGGTGGATGTCAATGGGGTTATCCACGGAATGGAGGATCTGCTTCGGCGGACCTTGACGTCGGCGGTCGAGGTGGATGTCGACCTTTCGGCCTCGCTTTGGTCGGCCCTGGTCGACGAGGCTCAGCTCGAAAGCTCGATTCTCAACCTGGCGATCAATGCCCGTGATGCCATGTCAAACCGCGGCGGCAGACTGGAAATCGGGACCAGAAACGTCACGATCGGTGAAATCGCCGACGAAAGCGATGCGCCGCCGGCCGGCCGCTATGTTCTGTTGACCGTTTCGGACACCGGCTCCGGCATGACGTCCGAGGTTATGGCCCGGGTCTTCGAGCCGTTCTTCACGACCAAGCCGGTCGGCCGCGGCAGCGGGCTTGGATTGAGCATGGTCTATGGGTTCGTCAAACAATCCAACGGCCATATCCGGCTTTCGTCGAAGCCCGGACACGGTACGACCATTTCGATCTACCTGCCCCAGACCGATGCCCCAGCCGAGGCCACTCCGGCAGAAAAAGTCTTGCCGGTGGACGGGTCGACCAAGAAGGGGCGGATTTTGTTGGTCGAAGACGATGACATGGTCCGAGACCACGTCGAGAACCAGATCAAGACGCTTGGCTTTGACGTTGAAACCGCGATCTCCGGAATCAACGCCCTGGAACGGCTCCGCGCCGACGGCGCCTTTGATCTGGTCCTTACCGACATCGTCATGGCAGGCGGCCTGAACGGGTACCAACTGGCCGAAGCGGTTGCCGCGATCCATCCGTCCCTGCCATTCCTGTTCACATCGGGCTACACCCAAGACACGATGCCAAGCCACACCCAATCCGATTCCGGCCCGAACTTTCTAAAGAAGCCCTACCGGCGGGATGAACTCGCATTGAAGATTCGCCAATTGATCGGGGCCGGCTGATCAGGGTCGGTTAAGCACCCGCAATCGGCTGTTGAATTCGCCGCGATCGACATAACACCCGTGAAGATGACGGAACCCGGTATTCGGATCGAACCGTGCCCGGCCGTGCAACACGCGCCGGTTATCGAAGACCACCATCTCGCCGCCGTTGAGCTTGAAAGTGATGCGATAGGCCGGTGATCGGGTCATGGCCATGAGCGTCCGATAGGCCCGGTAATAGGCCGGCAGAATACCGGCATCCATATCGAACTGATCGGCGATATGGGCGTTGTAACGCAGTTCTGTCACCGCACCCTCGGCGTTCAGGGCGATGACCGGCGCGCGCACCCTGATATCGGTGTCGTCGTCGTGGAACCGGAATGGGATCGGCACGGTGGACAAAAGGCGAAAGGCCGCTTCATCCGTTGCCTTCAGGTCGGCCGCCAGGGCAAACCCGTCGGCAAACACCGATTCCCCGCCCTTAGCCTCGTTGGCGACGCAATGGAGGAATTGAAATCCGGGCGGAAATTCCTGATTGGGCAGGTCGGTATGCAGCGGCAAGGCCACCGATGTATAGGCGAGATTGTTGGGGTCGGGCCGATTGACCACCTCGAAAGTCGTGCCGAAATTGGTTCGGCGCAGAAAGCCGATCCGCCGGGCCACATCCATGCCGGCTTCGATATCGTCCCCCAGGCCGTCGACGATCGACAGGCCATGGGCGGCGGTCTGTGTCATCCAGTCGCAAAGGGCACCATCGTCGCGCAGCAAGACCTCGGCCGGGAACCGGGAGATGCTGCCGATGGGCTTATCGCCCCGCCAGGGAATCGGCGCAATTTCGGCGGGATCGGGCCGCGGCCGCCCCGGCCGGCGGGCGGCCAGCCAGGCCAGGGGAAAGCGGCTGACATGGCCGTCATCGGCCCAGACAATCTCGAGATGATCGGCGACAACCCGCACCTCGGTAGGCTTGCAGTCGGGGTCGAACGCCATCAGATCGCCGACCCGTTCGTGGGTCTGCGGATGAAAGGCCGACGGGCAGTTGTCGCGCAACCAGATATAGGGGAACGAAACGGCGGCGCCGTCGATTTCAAGGATGAGGCCGGTATCGGTCAAGCTGGAAGCCGGACCGGCGGTCTGAGACAACATGGGATTGCTCCTGACGGAATGACATGATCGTGGGAACGTCGCCCAGCCGGGCACGGCCTTAGCCGCGTGGCGGCGGCCACCACGCCATGGGCTTCGGCCCCCGGATGATACCCAGGAATCCCGGCGCCGGTTTCACACCCGCCCTGATCGATCGGCCATTCGTCATCATCATTCCAACCTACCCCGCCCCGGCCCCTTGGGGCAATCACGGCATCGGCACGGTCTCATGCGGTCAGAATTTGCTCACTAGTCTGATGGCGCTTGATATAGTCCCAGTCATAGGTCACGCCCAGCCCCGGCCCCTCTGGCACTGCAAACGCGCCATCCGAGCCCACGGCGTCGAGCTGGTCGGAATAGCCGCAGGTATAGACCGGCGGCACGGCATTCCCCGCCCCCGGCCCGACAAGCGCCAATTCGTAATAGTTTGTGTTTCTGGTCGCCGCCATGCAGTGGCGGTGGGCTGGCCCGCAGGCATGGAATTCGACATCGACGCCGAACGATTCGGCCATATGGGCGATCTTCATGGCGCCGGTGATTCCCATATCGTATTCAGGGTCGGCCCGCAGGATATCGGTGCCGCCGGCGATCAGGAAATCCGCCTTTGGCTCGACCCCGCGGATATGTTCGGTCATCAACAAGGGGGTTTTTAGCTTATCGCGCAGGCGCTTATGGGCAAAAGCCGACACGCCGCTGTCCCGGAACGGGTCCTCGTACCAGACATAATCGGCCTCGTCACAGGCGCGACCAACATAAAGGGCGTCGGCAAAGGTTCGCAACTGGCAGGCCGGGTCCAGCATCAGGTCCATACGATCACCCATGGCCCGGCGCAGATTGAGCACGTTTTCGGCCTCGCGCCGGGGATCCCCCTCGTGCCAGCCATGAAGCTTGAACGCCCGATATCCGAGTTGGTAGCACGACTCGGCAAATTCCGCGAAAGCGGCCGGCGAGCTTAATCGGCCGGAATGATCACCGTGATAGGTGCTGGCATAGGCCGGCAGGCGCTGGCGATAGCGGCCAAGCAAATGCGAAACCGAATGGCCGCATTCCTTGCCCAACAAATCCCACAACGCGATGTCGAGGGCCCCATGCCCCATATGATCGTATTGGCGCAATTCGCGCTTGAACTCGTCGAACAGCCATTCCCGATCCCGTGTCGAGCGGCCCAAAAGAAGCCGGGCCAAGGTACGGGTTTGCTCAAAGGCCGGACGGGTGCCGACCCAGTTGGTCACATATTCGCCGGTTAGCCCACCGGTGGTGTGCAAGAGGACGGCATAGCGCTCGACCGTGATCTTCTCGCCGGCCCGGCACACCATGTTGTATGTGGATGCCGCATCCCCTTCGAGCCCAAGGCCCTCGACCTCGAAGGTAAAGGTGCGTAGCTCTATTCGATCGATCGTGTTCAAAGTGGTCTCCTGCGGGGTCCGACTATCGCGTCCGGGCGGTCGGTGGTCATTTTCCCAACGATACCCTGAAAACGCGGCATACGATAGAAGAACGCCGCATTCGCAGGCGGTCAAATGGCGGCGGCTGGGATGTGCCACCGCGCCGGTTTTCCGCCTGCGCGCTAAAGTGTTCACGGAGCAGAGTCGCCGTTAGAGATCCGTGAACACCCTACCAGGAGAAGCGCAATCCCGCCTGCCCGCGGTGGTCGGCATAGTTTTCGGCCAAGCTGCCGTCATAAGCGGCAAACAGGTCGACACTGTCGGAAATGCCGACATCGAGCGTCAGGCCCAGTTCGGCGATGTCGCGCGGCAAGCCCTGACCCTGGATGGCGAAGCTGTCGCTGCCCAGAAGCGAGGCCCGCAAGCTGGCGTCGGGACTGCCCAGTTCGCGGCTCCAGGCGGCACGGGCGGTCAGGGCGACCGGCATCCCGTCTTCGATGGACGTTTCATACCGCGTTTCCGCGCCCAGCCGGCCGCGCAGGCTGTCGCTGGTCAGCGACCCGACCGACAGGCCGGCAGCGCCGGTTTCCTGGTAACTCTCCTGACGCAGGCCGATGTAGCGGACACCGACCAGAGGCGAAACGGTCAGGCCGTCGGGCCCGGGTCGAAAGTCATAGGCCGCCTGGGCATCGACATTCCAGGCGTTGGCGCCGTATTCAGCCGATTGGCGGCCGAAAACCGGCACGGTGCGGGTGCTGTCATACGCGATCCGGGAATAGCTGAGCGCGCCCGACAGGCGCAGGTCGTCCATCCGATAGCGGCCATAGACGGCCCCGCTATAGCTTTCGATGTCGATACCCAGCATGCCGCCGGAGGTGATGCGCCCTTGTTCATAGCCCAGCGCGGCGCCGACCGAAAATGCGTCGTTGACCGGCATGTCGATGCCGGCATGCAGGCCGGCCGACCGGCTGTCGCTGCCGGGCATGCCGTTGGCGCTGCCCTGACGGCCGGTCTGGCCGACAATCCGAACCCAACTGGCCGGTCCGTCGATGCGGCCCGCGCCCGCTGGTGCCGGTGCTTGCGCCACCTCGTCCCATTCGTCGCGGGCCAGCGGTTCGGCGCTGGCAAACTGGATGGTGCCCGGTGTCAAAACCGCCGCCGTCTGAACGCCCCCGCCAAATCCGCCTCCGAAACCATTCACCATCTGGATGAAATCCATCAAGCCGGTAGAGAACGACGACGAAATGCCCGAGGTCCCCGCAGACCGGCTGCCGCTGAGTTCTTCCAGAACGGCGGAGACTTGGTCGTTGGTCAACTCGAGGAACTAGTTGACGAAAGCCTGATAGCGCGGATCGTTCGAGTCAATCGTATCGAGGATCGCGACCAGGGCGTCCTGATTGCTGTTGCCCGAGAACGGGGAGGCCAGCGGCCTTAGAAACGACTGGGATGGTTCCGGCACTGTGCCGGGTTGAATGGTCGGCAGGTCCACCGACAATACCAGTCGGACGCTCGTCGCATCATAGGTCAGTGACGGCCGCAGGAACGCGTAATTGGCACGGACGGAGTCGAACTCGCCATCGAGGGTTTTGGCCTGCAGAATCCGATAGGTGCCGAGCACACTTTCGCCGCGGTCGACTTCCAGGCTGACCACATCAACGGTCCCGCCATTGATCGTGGCCGTGCCGTTCACATTGGTCCGGCTGGCACCGGTACTGTCAACATAAACCCGGTAGGTGGAACCGCTCTCGAATGTGGCGTTACCGTTGACCGTCATGGTGCCGACCGAGTTGCCGGGCGCCAGAACGCCATAAACCAACAGATCGCCGACCGTCCCGGTGCCGCGCAGCGTTCCGTGCGTATTGACCGTCGTCGTCCCGCCCAGGGTTTTGTCGACGATCAGCGTGCCGCCTTCGATCGATGTGTAGCCTTGAAAGCCGCTATTGTCCCCGGTCAACCGGGTGACGCCGTTGGCAATGCTTATTCTTTCGGTTCCCGTTCCGGAACTGGAGATTGCGAGATCGAAATCATAGTCATTGGCCGTATGGTTGAAGATCAGTTCGCCGTTGCCCGCGCCGATATTTAGCTTGCCGGCCGAAATCGTCCCTGGCGCCGTGGCTTTACCGTCGCTGCTGCCAATATAGAGTGCACCGGTGCTCCCGCCATTATGGCCAAGTACGATCGTGCCCTTACCACCGTCTACGGAAACCGTTGCCCCGTTGGCAACCGTAAGTGTGCCTGTGCTCGACTTCATTTCGCCAATAGTGAGGCTGTCGCGCAATGTCCATGTCGCACCCTGACCGCTGACATTGACTTCGCCGGACCCGAATAATCCGATGAACGCCCGCCGTGAGGCCAAACTTGCCGCATCCGACCCGCCGAGACTGGTGATGTCCAACCGTCCCGGATGGCCGATATGACTCATGAACACCAATGTACCCGTGCCGGAATCGAAGGTCCCGTTGTTGATCACCGGGAAGTACTTATCGCTTTGGATTATAATATCGAGCTTGGATGATCCAATAGGCGCGTCCCCCGACCAGTTATTTTCGTCGGACCACTCCGATGACACGATGCCTTCCCATACTACGTAAGGCGTATCGATAGCCAAGGCCGGTTCGGCCGCCGATACGCCGGCCGCGATCGCAGCGGCGACCGGCAGAGCCATGCGGGTTCGGCCGAACGGCCGTGCCGGGCGCCGATACTTGACGAAGCAGGTTCTATCGTCGTCGCCGCTGCGCGCCAAGGTAGTCGGGAATACGTTTTTTACTTTCATTTAAGGGATTTCCTCTCGCGCATGGCCCCGACGTTTTCTTGCTGAGGCCGACAAAAAATGCATTTTCATTTTTATGTCTAAGCGTTGATTCATTGAAAACTGGTAAATTTTTTGATGGCGTCTTGTATCGACACCGGATCCGCGCAATATTCAGGAAAGGCGGCTGGCGGCCCGAAATGCGGGGTCGGCCGACCGCCTGCAGGGCGCGCGTTCGGCCGGATGGCGCGGCGGGTCTGATACAATCATCCGGCACCGACGAGGCGGGCTTGCGTTCACCGCGCCCGCACTGCGAAAGCAAAATCCATGGCCAAGGGTCAAAAGCGCGGCAATAAAGAAATCAAGAAGCCGAAGGCTGAAAAGCCAGCAGCACCGCTTGCAAGTACAAAGGTCGACGCCGGCGCGCGAACACTTTCCGCGATCAACGCGCCGAAGAAGAAATCATAATTGGCGGCTGTTGGCGGTCAGCGGGCGTTTGAACGCCCGCTTTTTGCCTTCTAGTAGATATTGCCCCGCTCGTATTGTAGCGGCCAGGGCGGGCCGTCGGCGCGCAATGTCTTGGCGGCATGCAGCGGCCAGTGCGGATTGAACAGCAGGACGCGGCCGAGCAGAATCAGGTCGGCCCGTCCGTTCGCCAGTATTTCCTCGGCGTGTTCCGGGGCTGAAATCA
>LFIK01004435.1_pt1 | contig 11375 bp, 13 predicted proteins | sample 643401 | NCBI WGS metagenome assembly LFIK01 (sample SAMN03777447, study PRJNA286221) | soda lake metagenome | biome: soda lake; feature: Kulunda steppe; material: water; isolation source: sample T5-Br brine of Lake Tanatar-5 | place: Russia: Kulunda steppe | collected 2010-07
TACAACGTAAGGAAATCTCCAAATGTTACCAAGTCCTACAGCGCTCCCCGCCGCAGCTAAAATAAATGCCAGTCGTGATGTCCAACTCTCTCGAGCAGTTTTCATGTAATCAACTCCTTTAATTTTTGGGTAAAGTGTTAGTATATTAGCATTTAATTTGCGCTTATTAAAGGGATTAACAAAAAAAAAATGATGAAAAGGTTTTACTATCAAAAAACCCACAAAGTTTTGAAACACAAACCTTTTTATGTTACAAAAAAACTCCTACAAAAACTGTAAGAGTTTTAAGCTTTATTGTTCAATCGCAAAAGTAATTTCAGCACTGCACGCTTTTATACCATCAACGGTCGCTAACGCTTTTCCTTTACCAATCGGTCCCTTGATCTTTTCAATCTCAACATGAAGTTCTAACGTATCCCCAGGCACGACTTGTTTTTTAAAGCGACACTTATCAATGCCTGCGAAAAATGCTTTTTTTCCTTTAAATTTCTCATCTTGTAAAATCGCTATAGCCCCTGCTTGTGCCAACGCTTCGACAATCAACACCCCAGGCATGACGTGATGATCTGGGAAGTGTCCTTCAAAAAAAGGCTCACTCACCGTCACATTTTTAATTGCTTTGACACGTTTTCCTTCTTCTAATTCAATCACTTTATCGACTAAAATAAACGGATGACGATGGGGAATGATTTTTTGAATATCATTACTATTTAACATCTTATTCCTCCCATTTTTTAAAGGCTAAAGAGGCATTATGCCCACCAAAGCCTAGCGAATTTGAAAGGGCAACATTAAAGGTATGTTTTACCCCTTTATTAGCAGTATAATCTAAATCACATTCTGGGTCAAAAGTATTTAGATTAATCGTGGGGGGGATAAATCCATCCTTTAAGGCTAACAGTGAAAAAATACCTTCAACTGCACCACTTGCGCCGAGTAAATGGCCTGTCATTGATTTTGTTGAACTTATTTTTAATGCCTCTTTATGGTCTTCAAATAAGGTTTTAATCGCTAAGGTTTCAGTCTTATCATTTAAAGGCGTAGAAGTTCCATGGGCATTAATATAGCCAACAGCCTCTTTTTTAACCCCTGCTTCATTGATTGCTTGAAGCATACAATTATAAGCCCCTTTTCCCTCAGGATCAGGACTTGTCATATGATAAGCATCACACGTTGAACCATAGCCAACAATTTCACCATAAATGTTCGCATTTCTTTTTTTAGCATGCTCGTATGATTCTAAGATCAAAGTGCCTGCACCTTCACCCATCACAAACCCACTACGGTTTAAATCAAATGGTTTACTCGCATCGGATGGATCGTTGGTTTTTGCTAAGGCTTGCATGACTTTAAATCCACTTAAGCCTAACTTTGTAATGGACGCTTCGCTTCCTCCGCTAATAATCACATCATGATACCCATCTTTAATGCTTCTAAAGGCATCTCCAATGGTATTCGTCGCAGAAGCACAAGCAGTCACTGAAGCGGTTGCTTGGCCTTTAAATCCATATTTAATCGCAATATGACCTGCCGCAATATTAATAATAGACATCGGAATAAAAAACGGACTAATTCTATGATGCCCTTTTTCCTTTGCTTTATCTTCTTGTTCGGCGATGGTTTCTAAGCCTCCAATTCCGCTTGAATAAAATACCCCAGCTCGTAATAAATCTATGGTATTTAGATCGAGCTTGGCATCTTCCATTGCCTCATCCGTTGCTTTTAAAGCAAGTTGTGTAAAGCGGTCTAAACGTTTAAATTCTTTACGACCAAAATACGCTTTTGCATCAAAATCATCGATTTCACCTGCTATTTTTACATCGATATCATCCGTATTCATTCTTTTAATAGAATCAATCCCGTTTTTACCTTTTTTTGCATTTTTCCATGAATCTAAGGCTGTATTCCCTAGTGGATTAATACTCCCAATTCCTGTAATCACTACACGTCGTTTCATTAAATCATCCCTCCATTAACATTAATAATTTGTCCTGTTATATATGAAGCATCATCACTTGCTAAGAATAAAGCAAGGGTTGATACATCTTCTACGCTACCAAAACGATTTAAAGGGATTTGTGATAAGTAAGCAGCTTTCACTGAGTCATCCAATGATTCAGTCATTTTCGTTTCAATAAATCCAGGGGCAATCGCATTCACCGTAATATGTTTCTTACCATATTCTTTCGCTAAAGATTTTGTCATCCCATTAATCGCAGCTTTTGATGCAACATAATTGGTTTGACCAGGATTGCCAATTTCACCAACCACACTACTAATATTAATAATACGCCCTGATTTTTGTTTAAACATTGTGCGTGTAACATGTTTGATCATGTTCCATGTTCCTTTTAAATTCACATCAATCACATCGTTAAAATCTTCTGGTTTCATTCTTAACATCAAAGTATCTTTCGTAATCCCTGAATTGTTGATTAAACAATCAATTTTCCCGAGTGCTTCATGGGTCTTATCAACAATAGTCTTAGCCTCATCAAAATCACTGATATCCCCGCTCACACAAACCGCTTGAACGCCTAATGCTTCAATCGATTTCTTAAGTGCTTCTGCTTTTTCATGATTGGAATTATAATGAATGGATACCTTATAACCTGCTTTTGCAAACGCTAAAGCAATGGCACTTCCAATGCCACCCGTTGCGCCTGTTATTAGTACTGTTTTATTCATACCCTAACTCCTTTAATACAGTGTGTAATGTCTCTTGGTCTTCTACATGAAGACTAAAAACATCTTTATTGATTTTTTTAACCATCGCACTTAGTGTATTTTTAACTCCAAGTTCTATAAACGTATCATAGCCATCTTCAATCATCGTTTGAATCGCAGGATAAAACTTAACAGGTGCGGTCATTTGGTTGACCATATGATCTTTTAAATTGTTTTGATAGATTTGGCCTGTTGTATTTAAGTAAATGGCACCTTTAGGGTCAGACAACGCTACACAATCCAAAGTTTTTTTAAATATTCGTGCAGCCTTTTCCATAAAGGGAGAATGAAACGCCCCGGCTGTTTTTAATAAACGAACACGTCTTATCCCATTTTCTTTTGAAATCTCCATAAAATGATTGATTGCATCTTTTGAGCCGCTGATTACATATTGGTTTTCAAGATTATAATTGGCGATATATAAATCATCAATTGAATCCACCATTGGTTTTAAAGTCTCTAACTCACTTCTTACTGCGGCCATTGAGCCTTCAGTATGCTTCGTCGCTTCATCCATCGCTTTTGCTCTTGATTCTATAATGCTGAGTCCTGTTTCAAAAGAAAATACTTCTTGGTCATAAAGCGCAGCATATTCACCGAGTGATAAGCCTACACTCCCTTTTGAAACAACCCCTAAATTCCTCATTAAATCTCTTAAAGCAGTGCTTAAAACAAATAAAGCCGTTTGAACATACCTTGTTTCATTTAACAACGTTTCATTTTCAAATAAGACTTCTTTTAAGTCATAAGGCAGCAAAGCGTTTGCTTCATCAATGCGTCTTTTTACTAGGTCATAATTTTCATATAAATCTTTCCCCATGCCAGTGTATTGCGCACCTTGTGGAGAAAACATAAATGCTATTTTCATACTTAACTCCTAACTATTAAAGCGTAATGAGCGCGCCACCCCAAGTTAATCCTGCTCCAAACGCAACCGTAATGAAGGTATCCCCTTTGTTTAATTGCTTTGTTTTAATGGCTTCATCGATTGCCATTGGAATACTTGCTGCTGAGGTATTGCCTCGTTTATCGATATTCATAAACATTTTGCTTTCATCAATTTTTAATGTTTTTGCTGCTTTTTGGATTATTCTTGAATTGGCTTGATGGGCCACAATTAAATCAAGATCTTCAAGTGTTAGATTCTGTCCTTCTAATAATTCATTAACGGTCTTTGGCAGTGCGCTGGTTGCGAATTTAAACACTTCGCTGCCTTGCATGGTTAAAAAAGGCGTTGCCCTCTCAGGGGTTTTAAAGTTTTCTTTTAATGGATAGCCATCCATTTTTAAAAGGCCTTTATCATCGCCATCAGCGTAGGTCACAACATTCTTAATTTTATCTTCATTGGATTGACCAATAACCATCGCCCCTGCACCATCTCCAAAAAGAACGCAGGTATTTCTATCCGAATAATCTGTATATTTGGTTAAGGTTTCAGCCCCTACAATTAAAGCATTTTTGTACGCCCCACTTTTGATCATTTTATCCGCAACATTTAAGGCATAAACAAACCCACTACATGCCGCATTAATATCAAAGGCTGGGATGGCTTTTGTGGTTAATTTTTTTTGGAGGAGTTGTGATACACCAGGAAATACATAGTCTGGGGTCACAGTCGCTACTATAATTAAATCTATATCTTCAGATTTTAACCCAGCATCTTCTAACGCTTTTAAAGATGCTTTATACGCCAAATCTGATGTGTTTTCATCCACACTCATAGGACGGCTTTTAATCCCCGTTCGACTTTGAATCCATTCATCCGATGTATCAACGATTTGTTCCATCATCTGGTTAGTTACAATATTTTTAGGGACATAAGCGCCCGAGCCTAATATCTGTGTATATCTCATTTTCAAACTCCTTTTAAGTTATCATAATTGAAGCGTTGGAAAAACCCCATTTTTCTAAATTTTGTATATCTAGCCGTTTTAATTTCGTACCCACTAAAATCTTGGTAATGACTCAGTGCTTCTTTTAACGTTTTATCAATCGCTTCAAACGCTTTTTCTTGATAATGATGAGCCCCACCAATTGGTTCTTTGATGATGCCATCGATGACGCCTTGTTCTTCTAAATCATAACTTGTTAGTTTCATCACTTCCGCAGCTTTTTGCGCCTTTTTAGCGTCTTTCCATAAAATCGACGCATAGCCTTCAGGCGATAAAATCGAGTATATCGAATTTTCTAGCATATAAACTTCATTCGCTACCCCGATTGCCAAAGCGCCTCCAGACCCGCCCTCACCAATCACAATACTAATGATCGGCACTTCTAAAGCACTCATTTCAAATAAATTACGCGCAATCGCTTCGCCTTGGCCTCTTGCTTCTGCGCCGATTCCAGGGAATGCACCTGGCGTATCGATTAAGGTAATGATCGGACGGTTAAACTTCTCGGCTTGTTTCATCAACCGTAAAGCTTTACGGTAACCCTCAGGATGAGGCATTCCAAAGTTATGGGCAATATTTTCTTCGGTGTTTTTCCCTTTTTGTTGAGCAATCACCGTCACAGGCACATCTTTATAAAAACCAATGCCTCCATAAACTGCCTTATCATCCGCAAAGTTTCTATCGCCATGCAATTCTATAAAATCATCGATTAAATGATTGATGATTGCTTTTGCGGTCGGTCTTTTAGGATGCCTTGCTAAAAGCACGCGGTCCCATGCACTTAAGTCTTGCATCATGCCGTATTTATAATCTTCAATTTTTTGATTAATCGATTCTATTTTCGCTTCATCATCTAAACTTTTTAACTCTTGTTCAAGTTTTAATAGTTTTTTTTCTTTTTTTAATATGTCCATTGTTATGCACTCCTAGTGTGCAATTTTAAAATATTATAAAGAGTATGTCTTAATTCACTACGGTGAACGACTTTGTCAATCATCCCTTTATCTTGTAAAAATTCTGCTTTTTGGAAATCATCGGGTAAATCTTGTTTAATGGTTTGTTTAATCACTCTTGGCCCTGCAAACCCAATTAACGCTTTAGGTTCAGCCAATATAATATCTCCTAAAGACGCAAACGACGCAGTCACGCCACCGGTTGTTGGATGCGTTAAAACACTCACAAACAATAATCCTTGATCATGGAGTTTTTTAAGCGCTCCACTTGTTTTAGCCATTTGCATCAAAGAATAAATCCCTTCTTGCATCCTAGCACCACCAGAAGCTGAAAATAAGATTAATGGCAATCTTTTAACAAGCGCATATTCAATACTTTTAGTAACCTTCTCACCAACAACACTTCCCATAGACCCCATCATGAAATGAGAATCCATCACACCCATCACAAATGGTAAGCCTTTAATTTGGGCGTAACCATAGATATAGGCTTCATCGAGTGATGTTTGCTTTTTATAGTCCGTGATTTTTTGTTCATATCCGTCTATAAATAAAGGGTTTAATGTAATAAAACCATACCCTTTTTCTAAAAATGAATGGCTATCAACCGTGATATTAATACGGTCAATCGCTCTTAAGCGAAAATGATTATCGCAAGCAGGACATACAAAATTATTATCCGCAATATCTTTAGCAACAAACGTTTTGTGACAGCTTTTGCATTTCTCATAAAGACCTTTTGGAACATCGGGTGCTTTATCGCTTTGAAGCGGTTTTTTTCTCTCTAAATTAATGGTATTCTTAAATCGTTTATGCTTATCAAAGGCATCTTTTAATGGATTATGATTCATACGATAACAACCTCTCTAAATAGGTTTCTATGAAGGCCGTATCGACATCACCGTTTACAAAACTTTCTTGCATTAAAATCATCATTAAGAAAAACTGATTGGTAGAAACACCATCGACTACCAACTCTTCTAAAGCTGCTCTCATGTTTTTAATGGCATCAAAACGGTCTTTACCATGAACAATTAATTTTCCTATCATAGAATCATAAAAAGGCGGGATCGTATAATTTGTATATAAAGCTGAATCAAATCTTATGCCAAGTCCTTGTGGGATGTGGAGTAAATTGACTTTTCCCGGGGAAGGCTGAAAATTCTTTTTAGGATCTTCAGCATTAATTCTTACTTCAATCGCATGGCCATTAAAGGTGATTGTCTCTTGTTTAAAACTTAAAGGTTGACCCGAAGCGATTCGTAACTGTTCTTTGATGATATCAACACCACTAATCATTTCACTGACTGGATGTTCAACTTGTATGCGCGTATTCATTTCAATAAAGTAAAATTCATTATCTTTCACAATAAACTCAATCGTTCCTGCGTTTTCATAATCAACATACTTTGCCGCCTTAATGGCAGCCTTTTGCATTTTTTTACGCATCGTTTCATCAATGCGTGCAGGGGCTTCTTCAATTACTTTTTGATTGCGTCTTTGAATGCTGCAATCTCTTTCCCCTAAATGAACCACGTTTTTATACTTATCTGCTAATATTTGCACTTCAACATGTTTTGGTTTTTCAATAAATTTTTCAATATAAACCCCATCGTGCCCAAAGGCTGATCTTGCTTCATTTTTCGCAGCGTAAAACGCTTTTTCAAAGCCCTCAAAAGAACGGACAATACGCATCCCTCTTCCACCACCACCAGCGGACGCTTTAACAAGCACAGGGCAACCGATTTTTTCAACCAGCTGATACCCTTCTTCTAAAGAGACTTCTTTTGCACTACCAGGTACTAAAGGGACTCCAGCTTCTTTCATCAAAGTTTTCGCCATAGATTTATCGCCCATCTTAGAAATCACCGACGCTTTAGGCCCAACAAACGTAATGCCACAAGACTCACATAACTTCACAAATTTTGCATTCTCGCTTAAAAATCCGAAGCCTGGATGTATCGCTTCGGAACCGGTTTGGATGGCTGCGCTTAAAATATTTTCCATATGAAGATAACTTTCAGCCGAGCTTGTATTGCCAATGCACACAGCCTCATCCGCTAGTTGAACATGCAAAGCATCCGCATCTGCTTTAGAGTAAACCGCGACCGTTTCAATGCCTAGTTGCTTACACCCTCTTATAATACGAACCGCAATCTCCCCACGATTAGCAATTAAGACTTTTTGAAGCATGCTACTCAATCTCCAAAATCAATTGGTCAAACATGACCATATCACCATTTTCAGTATGAATTTTAACAACTTTCCCATCTTCAGGGGCAGAAATTTCATTCATCACTTTCATGGCTTCAATAATGCATAAAGGATCGCCCTTTTTCACCATTTGCCCTTCTCTTACAAAGGGAGGTTGATCTGGGGCAGGTGATTCATAATATGTCCCCACCAAAGGCGCTTTAACCTCGGTTGTATTGGATAAAGGGGAGGCATCTTTATTCTCGTCTGGGTTCGTTTCTTGATTGATTGGGTGTTGAACCATGGTTTGAGGGCTGTTTACGAATGTAGATTCACTATTATGCGTTGGTTTTTGCAGTTCTATTTTTACATCATCTTTTTCAAGTTTCATGCTGGCTAAACTTGAATCTTCAAAAAGTTTAATAATCGTTTTAAGTTCGCGGTTGTTCATAGTAAAACTCCTATATCGTTTGATATTCAAATTTTGATATTCAAATAAAATTTTCCATAAAAAAATATTATTGCAGGGTGTCTAATAACGTCACAACATCCTTAACTGTTTTCAATGTTTGTGCTTTCTCGTCGCTAACTTCCACTTCAAATGCATCTTCTAACGCCATCATTAGTTCAACTACATCTAAGCTATCAGCTCCTAAGTCGTTAATAATGTCAGAATTGAGTGAAATGTCTGATGGATCTTTTTCTAATTCTTCCGCAATAATTTCAATAACTTTTTCTTCCATATCGTCTAACCTCCTTTACTAATGCACATTATAATCTTACAAATAGAGCCTGTCAATAAGTTTTGATATTCAAAATATGTTGCTTTTTAAACTAGTTTTAATACTTAACAATCACTTAACATAACGTCCGCTTAACACCAACCTACACTGAACCATAAAAAAAGGCTTTATCTAGCGATAAAGTCTCTTAATATTCCTGTTGATTTTAGGGACTGAGAAATGTTGAATGACGGTAGTTCGTTTAAGAACCTTTTGTTTTTATGCATGGGGTTTTAAAAACTGCAAGGCACCACAATCAATCCACTCATCATTCGATATTTTACATTGAAAAGTAGCGTTGATATCTCTTATTTCTACCTTTTTTTGATGATAATATGCCGTTTGGTTCGTTGATAAAACAATGGTTTTATAAAGCGTTAAAAGCGCATCAATGGTTAAAGCGTAACTTTTTTGAAGTTCATTTAAAAACACATCTCTTAGTTGAGTGATTTCATACACTGACTGGGTGACTTGTTTTAAAGAAGTCGCTTGATAATCATCATTAGACGGTTCACTATTTACATTTAAGCCAACCCCAATGATAATCAAAGCATGGGGTTGGACTTGTTCTATTAATATCCCACTAATTTTCTTACCATCGACGTATAGATCATTTGGGAGTTTGACAGAAGGGTTAAGTCCTTCATTCCTTAACACATTATAAAGCGCAATGGTAGTCATCATCAACGCCTTATTAGAATCATTCAATGATTTATAGTAGACACTCATTAATAAATCTTTATCTTTATGATCGTTCCAATGATTTCCAAACCTCCCCTTTCCTTTGGTTTGGTGTTTGGCTTGAACGGCCAAGTCTTCTTTTAAAAGAGACTTTAGGGTTTTAATATAGTCATTGGTTGATGGCAACGAGTCAAATACTTTAATATTCATTGTAGCCTCCTTTAGTCGGTATTTATCATAATATGTTTTTGAAAAAAATACCAGCGTTTTCACGCTGGTACTTTAACGTTTTGATGCTTTGGCTTGTTGAATATTTTTCCTAAGTTCTTTTTCAGCTTGCAAAAAGTCTTGGGTTCTTTTTCTGTTTTCTTCTAAACGATCTTGTCTTACTTCATTTAAATGATCCATTGCGCTATCTTTATTAAGGCCGACATGTGCTTCTTGAGCAATCACATTAATGTGGTTATCTTGATGTTCTAACGCACCGTTAATAAGCACTGTATATAAGGTTTCATCGCCTCTTACCATTTTAACGTAGCCGACATCAATGGCACTAATTAATGGCGCATGATCTTTTAAAACAGCGTAGTCTCCATTGTTTTTAGAACTCACTACGATATAATCAATGGTTTCATTGTATAGTTCTCCACTCGGTGTAACCACGACGAGTTTCATACTTTCACCTACTCACTGAGTTTCTTGGCTTTTTCAACGACATCATCGATACTCCCCACTAATCTAAACGCATCTTCAGGGTAATCGTCATACTTACCTTCTAAGATGCCTTTAAAGCCGCGAATCGTCTCATCAATTGGAACGTATGATCCTTTTTGCCCGGTAAATTGTTCTGCGACATGGAAGTTTTGTGATAAGAAGAGTCTTAAACGTCGGGCTCTGTGGACCACTTGTTTGTCTTCTTCACTGAGTTCATCCATTCCTAAAATGGCGATGATATCTAAAAGTTCATTGTAGCGCTGGATGGTTCTTTGGACTTCTCTTGCAATATGGTAATGCTCATCTCCTACGGTTTCAGGCTCTAAGGCTCTTGAGGTTGATTCTAATGGGTCAACCGCAGGATATATGCCTTCTTCTGAAATTTTTCTAGAGAGGTTAGTCGTCGCATCTAAATGGGCAAACGTTGTTGCGGGCGCGGGGTCGGTATAGTCATCCGCTGGTACATAAACCGCTTGAATAGACGTAATAGACCCTTCTTTTGTCGATGTAATACGTTCTTGTAATTTCCCCATTTCAGTCGCTAAGGTTGGTTGGTATCCTACCGCTGAGGGCATACGCCCTAAAAGCGCAGATACTTCACTTCCTGCTTGAGTAAAACGGTAAATATTATCAATGAATAATAATACGTCTTGTTTTTCTTCATCACGGAAATGTTCAGCCATCGTTAGACCGGTTAAACCAACACGCATTCTTGCGCCTGGTGGTTCATTCATCTGACCAAACACCATGGCCGTTTTCTTGATAACGCCACTGTCAGTCATTTCATGATATAAGTCATTTCCTTCGCGGGTCCGCTCTCCAACCCCGGCAAATACACTGATTCCACCGTGTTCATGAGCGATGTTGTGGATAAGCTCTTGGATTAATACGGTTTTACCGACACCAGCACCACCAAATAACCCGATTTTACCCCCTTTAACATACGGCGCTAAAAGGTCTACAACTTTAATCCCGGTTTCTAAAACTTCTGTTTCACTACTAATTTCGTCTAATTTAGGGGCGGTGCGATGAATTGGCATTCTTTTAATGCGCTTATCAACCGCTTTTTTATTATCGATAGAATCGCCTAAAACATTAAATATGCGACCCAACGTTTTCTCACCAACAGGCACACTGATTGGACTTCCTGTATCAATGGCTTCCATGCCGCGCTTTAACCCATCAGTAGAATCCATCGCAATGGTTCTAACGACGTGGTCTCCTAAATGCAACGCGACTTCTAAGGTTAAATTAATATCCCCTGTATCATCTGCTTCATTTTTTTGTTCAATTTTAATGGCGTGGTTAATTTCAGGTAATTGATCATCAAAACTGATGTCCACAACCGGTCCCATCACCTGCGTAATTTTTCCTTTGTTCATTGGTTGCCTCCTTTAATTCACCGCTTCGGCGCCGCCGATAATATCGGTTAA
>LFIK01004436.1_pt1 | contig 11374 bp, 9 predicted proteins | sample 643401 | NCBI WGS metagenome assembly LFIK01 (sample SAMN03777447, study PRJNA286221) | soda lake metagenome | biome: soda lake; feature: Kulunda steppe; material: water; isolation source: sample T5-Br brine of Lake Tanatar-5 | place: Russia: Kulunda steppe | collected 2010-07
CTGTCGTTCGGGGTCTACTACGGCCTCGGCTGGCTCAAGCCAGTGCTGGGTGATGCCACCCCCTGGGTGGTAGCGGTGGCGCTGACGGTGCTCTATGTATGGCTGCTCAAGGTGGGGGCCAAGTACCCGGAGTTGGAGCTGGACGACCCGACGTCGGAGGTGGTCACGCTGCCCCAGACCCGCCCCACCGTGATGGTCGGTTTGCACTATATTCTTCCGGTGATCGTGCTGGTGTGGTGCCTGATGGTGGAGCGCCTCTCGCCAGGCCTTTCTGCTTTCTGGGCGACAGTGTTCATGATCTTCATCATCGTCACCCAGCGTCCGATCATTGCCGCCTTTCGCCACCGCGGGAAGCTCGCCGAGGATATCAAGGAAGGCTTCATGGATCTGTGGGACGGCCTGGTGACAGGTGCCCGCAACATGATCGGCATCGGTATCGCCACTGCGGCGGCGGGCATCATAGTAGGCGCGGTCTCCCAGACCGGCGTCGGCCTGGTGCTTGCTGACGTGGTCGAGATCCTCTCCATGGGCAACCTGATGCTGATCCTGCTGCTCACCGCGGTGCTCAGCCTGGTCCTCGGCATGGGCCTGCCCACCACCGCCAACTACATCGTGGTATCGGCCCTGCTGGCGCCGGTGATCGTGACCCTGGGGCAACAGAGCGGCCTGATCGTGCCGCTGATCGCCGTGCACCTCTTTGTGTTCTACTTCGGCATCATGGCCGACGTGACACCGCCGGTGGGTCTGGCATCATTCGCCGCGGCAGCGGTGTCGGGCGGAGACCCGCTGCGCACCGGCTTCCAGGCGTTCTACTACAGTCTGCGCACCGCAGCGCTGCCGTTCCTGTTCATCTTCAACACCGACCTGCTGCTGATCGACGTCGGCTGGCTACAGGGTATCGTGATATTCATTATCTCGACGATCGCCATGCTGATCTTCGCGGCGGGAACCCAGGGATTCATGTTCGCCCGTAACCGCTGGTACGAGTCTATCCTGCTGCTGCTGGTGGCCTTCACCCTGTTCCGCCCCGGTTTCTGGATGGACCAGATCCACGACCCCTACCAGCCCGTACCGCCGGCGCAGTTTGTCCAGGCAATGGGTGATGTCAACGATGGCAGCAACCTGAGGGTGCAGATCTCGGGTGAAGATGCCTTCGGCGACCCCATGACCACCTATATCCTGGTGCCGGTACCAAGGGGCGATACTGCAGAGGAGCGCATGCAGGAACTGGGGATGGAGCTTTGGATCGACGGGGATCAGGCCATGGTCGATTTCGTCGAGTTCGGCAGCCTGGCTGCGGATCTCGGCTTTGATTTCGATCAGGAGATCATTGAGGTAGCGGCGCCAGTGGATCGCTGGGCCAAGGAGTGGATGTGGATACCGGGTTTCCTGGTGTTCGGCCTGGTGGTGATGCTGCAGCGTCGCCGTCGCGAACCCGTTGCCGGCCAGGCTACTACCGCCTGAAGGAGACAATGACATGTACAGCAAGATCATGCTGCCGGTGGATCTCAACGAGGAGACCTCCTGGAAGAAGGCGCTGCCCACGGCCATAACCCTGTGCCGGACCTTCGGGGCCTCGCTGCACGTGGTGACGGTGCTTCCCGACTACCGCATGCCTCTGGTGGGCTCCTATTTTCCGAAGGACTTCGCCAAGAAGGCCCACTCGGCCATCACCGAGGCTCAGCACACCTTCATCAAGGAGAACGTGCCCGAGGATATCCAGACCCAGACGGTGATTGTCGACGGCTCGCCCTGGGAGGCGATCATCAAGGCTGCAAAGAAGCTCGAGGTCGATCTGATCGTGATGGCGTCCCATAACAAGCGCAAGTTCGCCGACTACGTGCTCGGTCCCAACGCCGAGCACGTGGTGCACCATGCCAAGATATCGGTGATGATCGTGCGCTGAGTTCGTCAGGCGGCCACCAGGCTCGCCACAACCCCAGTAGTCCCGCCCGTTTGGCCGGGACTACTGCGTTCTGGAGGCGACAGGCGGGAATCAGGCAAGGCGGATTGACGATATTCGTGGCCGGCTCGTGTATGGCACGCGGTGCAAGCGTGGAAAGCCGTGAAAGTGGCGAGGCTGCAATCTTGACTCGGGTCAACTACATTAAAACTGTGTTAAAAGATGAAGTCGACATTAAGGCGCTGGCCTGTGTCGGAATCGGTTCGCCGCTGGCGGATATTACAAGGCGCAACAGGGGTAACGGCATGAACGCGGCAACAACAAGAGAGAATGACAAGGCTGCAGTGCCCAGGGTCAAGATCACTATTAACCCGGTGGGGATGGATCGCCCAAGGGCATGGCTGGCAGCCGGCATCGAGGATTTTCGCCAGGCCACGGCGGTGAGCCTTGCTTACGGCATGTTCTGGGTGGGCCTGAGCATTGCCATTACCGCAGGCGCCATCACCCTGGGGCTGTGGCATTGGCTGCTGCCCATGGTGGCAGGCTTCATGTTCATGGGGCCGCTGGTGGCAGTGGGTTCCTACGGCGTCAGCCGCGCACTGGAGGCCAACCGTGTCCCTCACCTGGGAGATGCCTTCGGCGCCTGGCGGCCCCATGCCGGCCAGCTTGCGATGATGGGCGTGATGATGATGATCTTCTTCCTCGCCTGGATCCGGCTTGCGACCCTGCTGTTTGCGCTGTTCTTTGGTTTTGAGGTGCCCAGCCCGGCGACGCTCTACTCGTCCCTGCTGACCACACCACAGGGCCTCGGGATGATTCTTGTGGGTTCCGTGGCCGGCGGCATCCTGGCCTTCGGGGCTTTTGCCATCAGCGCGGTGGCCATTCCTACCCTGATGCACCACGACCTCACCTTTATGGAGGGGATCGAGGCCAGCGTGCGCTCCGTGGCCCGCAACTTCCTCCCGATGCTGCTTTGGGCGGCCATCCTGACCGTCTGCGTGCTGGTGGGGGTGATGACCTTCTACATCGGTCTTGCGCTTATCCTGCCGGTAGTGGGCCATGCCAGTTGGCATGCCTACGAGGATCTGGTTCGCATCGATGTTATCGACGAAGTCGAACCACTCCGCGGTTGACATCGTTCGCCTCGCACTGCCGGGGCCGGGCCGCTATGCTGGGGGGCGTTAACGCCCCCTTTTTCATTGCTGGCCCGAAGCCAGCGCCCGCCAGGTGATGCTGCCATGCCCATACTTCGCCCGCTGGCCTGCCTGATGCTCATATTGCTTCCCCTGATGCCGCTCCATGCCCAGCCTCTCTCGCTTTCGCCTGCGGAGGGTGGTCACGTCATTGCCCATGAGCTCGATGCCTGCCTGGTGGACGCTGAGTGGCAACCCGCACCCGCCCTGGTCTGTGCGAGGAACGTTGAGACTCGCTGGGAAGAGGAGGTCGAGCGCCTCGGTGCGCGACTCGACAAGGTGCTCGGCCGGGAGGCGCGTTTGGCCCTGGAGAGATCACGGGCCGCCTGGGAAAAGGGCCGCGCGGCCGACCTGGCGTTGGTGGAGGCCTACCATGGCCAGCTTGCTGAGGCGGAATTGGGAGACCCCGAACTGCACCCTCTGTCGCGCCAACTTCATCGCAACGTGGTGTGGGAACAGCGCGCTCGCTATCTTCAGCGGCTGCTGGACGGTCTGGATGAACGCCTTTCGGAGCCGTCAGCGAGAGGTACCCCCTGACGCTGATTGTCGTCGCAGCGTGGCACTCCCCCCGACTGATATTTAGCCCGGGATCGGGTAGGCTGGTGTCTCTACGGATGTCGCCACTGGATTGCTCTCATGCGCCAACGCGTCCTGCCCCTCATGTTCGTCCTTGCTTCTCTCCCGTGGCTGCCGCTGTCGGCTGTTGCCGAGGAGGGGCTGCCGTCACCTAGCGGCGAGGTGCTGCTGACCATCAGCGGCAACATCGACTTCCCGAACGTGGACGGCAACGCCAAGTTCGACCGTGAGATGTTGATGGCCATCGCCCCCACCGAGATTCGCACTCGCACCCCCTGGCATCAGGACTGTGGTCGCTATGAGGGTCCATTGTTCCGGGAGGTGCTCGCGGCGGCGGGGGTCCACAGCGATCGCATTCGCGTCCGGGCGTTGAACGACTACGAGGCGGAAATCCCACTGGCCGAACTGCACGACTACGATGTCATTCTGGCCATGAGCCGCAACGGCTCGCCGGTTCAGATTCGCGAATTCGGCCCGCTGTTTGTGCTCTACCCCTTCGACGACCATCCGGAACTGCTCAATGAGTCCGTGCGTTTTCGCTCGGTGTGGCACGTTGTGCATATACATGTCCCTTGAGGGGCCGCTAACGGGAGCGTCACATGCTGCGCCTGCCCCTGCGAGTCAAGCTTGGCGCCACGAGTGCGCTGCTGCTGCTGGCGGCGGCGCTGGTGGTGGTAGGGCTGGTCTCCTGGCGCCAGGACAGCCTGGCCCAGAGCGTGGGTGGGGACACCTCCTGGCACGCCTACAAGCTCGATCGTGACGTGGTCCAGCTGCGCAACTACCTGGCGCAGCCGGAAGCCGATCGGGCGGGTTTGTCGCTGCGCTTCGAGCTCTTCTACAGCCGGTTGTACCTGATGCGCGGGGGCGGCGATATCAGCGACCTGCTGGTCTCGATTCCCGCGGCCAGCGCCCTGCTTGACCAGATCGAGCAGCGCATCGAGGAACTCGACCGCACGATCCAGGCACTCGAGGCGCTGCAGGTGAGCGACCGCCATGCCCTGGATCGGCAGCTCGATACCTTGGGTAACCGCACCGAGCGGTTGGTGATCGCCATCAATGGCCACCTGGCCGAGACAGCCACCCGCGAGCGTGGCCAGTTGCAGCGGCTCTATGCCTTGCTGCTGCTACTGATCCTGGCGATGAGCCTGTCGGCCATGCTGGTCGCTCTTATTCTCTTTCGCGAGGCTCGGGATAACGCTGCGGCGCGTCGTGACCTGGAGGCCCTGAGTCGAGAGTTGGAGGCGACCGCCCGGCAGGCAGAGTCGGCCAGCCAGGCCAAATCGGAATTCCTGGCCACCGTCAGCCACGAGATCCGCACCCCGCTCAACGGAGTCATCGGCATGAGTGATGTGCTGCTGGAGCATCGGCTCGAGGGATCTGCGCGCCATTGCGCGGCTACCATTCACGACAGTGCCGGGCTGCTGCTGGAACTGATCAACGACCTGCTGGATTTTTCCAAGATCGAGGCCGGGCGTCTCGAGCTCGAACAGCGTGTCCTGGCGCTGAATGATCTGGTCGATGGCGTGGTGGCGTTGCTTGCCCCGCGCGCCGAGGCACGCGGCGTGGCGCTGTTGACGTCCCTGGATCCGCAACTCCCGGAGCGGGTGCTGGCCGATCCGGGGCGCCTGCGTCAGGTGTTGATCAACCTGGTTTCCAACGCGGTGAAATTCACCGAGCAGGGGAAGATCAGCCTGGAGGTGTGCCCCGAAGGAAGCGAGCGAGTCCGCTTCGAGGTGGTGGATACCGGCTGCGGCATCGCCCCCGAGCAGCTCTCGCGGATCTTCGAACCCTTTCGGCAGGGCGATGCCTCCACCGCGCGGCGCTTTGGCGGTACCGGGCTGGGCCTGGCGATCTGCCGTCGGCTGGTAGAGGCCATGGGTGGGCGCATCGAGGTGGCCAGCGAGCCCGAGGTAGGCAGCCGCTTCTGGTTCGTGTTGCCCCTGACGACCGCCGAGGACCCTGGCCCGCTCGCGCTGCCATCGGTGAGGGGCTCGCGTCGTATGGATCTGCAAGGCGTCCATCTGCTGGTAGTGGAGGACAACCTCATCAACCAGCAGGTTGCCAGAGCCATGCTGGAGCGTCTCGGCTGCCGAGTCACCATCGCCGGGTCCGGCGCGGCCGCACTTCAGCTGGTGGAGGCCGGCCGTTTCGATTTGATCTTCATGGATATCCAGATGCCGGACATGGACGGCCTGGAGGTGACCCGCCGACTGCGCGCACGAAACGGCTGGGCGGCTGACGTGCCCATCGTGGCGATGACCGCCGGTGGTCCCGGGGGCGAGAGGGCTCGCTGCCTGGCCGCCGGCATGAACGGCTACCTGACCAAGCCGCTGCGCCAGGAGCTGCTGCTGGAGTCGCTGTCTCGCTACCTGGCCGATGGGGCTGTGATATCACCCGCCGACGGCGCGTCGGCGGCGGCCGGGCGCGACAGCCTGCTCGACATGCTGACGCTGCAGGCTCTGCGCGACTCCATGGGCGAGGAGGGGCTCGCTTCGCTGGTGGATCTCTTCGAAGGCCAGGCCGAGTCGCGTCTGGCCAGCCTGGCGTGCGCCCTCGACGAGGGTAATCTGCAGGAGGCTCGCCATGCGGCGCACCAGCTCAAGGGGGAGTCGTCGAGCCTGGGCGCCGTCAAGGTGGCCGGACTCGCCACCCGGCTCGAACGCCTTGTCAGCGAGGGGGACAAGATGGCGGCCAGCGCCCTGATGAACAAGCTCTCGTCCTGTGTAGCGGCCACTCTGGACGCCCTGGAGGCTTGGCGGGCCCCCGTCGGCCCTCTGAGATGATAGTTTCTAACGCATCTTCCGGGCGGCCTACACTGGGGCGAACATCAACATCGGAGTGTGCGATGCCAGATGCCACGAGCCTCCCCCAGGTACCGGCACCTGACGGAACATCCCCGCTGCGCACCGCTGTCAGCCATCGATCCAACCCGGCCGAGGCCGTTGCCGAGCTCGCCTCCGACCTGTGCCATGCATCGCTGGGTTTCGTGCTTTTTTTCTGCAGCGTCGAGTATCCTCTGGAGGCACTGTCTCGCGCCCTCAACGAGGTCTTCGCCGATATCCCGGTGGCGGGTTGCACCTCTGCCGGTGAGATCACCCCGGCGGGCTATGCCCGGGGCAGCATCGTGGCGATCGGCTTTGACCGCCGCCACTTCGAACTGGCACCGGCGCTGGTGGAGTCGCTCCATGCCTTCGACCTGCCATGTGCCCAGCGCCTGGTGGATGACCTGCTCGGCCGCTGCCGGGAACGCGCCCTGGCCCCCCTGGCGGACAACAGTTTCGTGGTGACCCTGCTCGACGGCCTTTCGAGCAGCGAGGAGAGCGTGATCGCGACCCTCGATGCCGCACTGGGCAGCATTCCCAGCTTCGGCGGCTCGGCCGGGGACGACAACCGGCTCGCCCGTACCCACGTCTTCTGCCAGGGTCGTTTCCACACCGAGGCGGCGGTGGTGCTGATGGTCAATACGCCGCTGCCCTTCGAGGTCTTCACCACCCACCACCTGCGGCCCCGGCATGAAAAACTGGTGGTCACGGCGGTCGATCGCGAGTCACGACGGGTGCTGGAGCTCAATGCCGCGCCGGCGGTGGAGGCCTATGCGGCGCTGGTGGGGCAGCCGGTGGCGCGGCTGGGGCCCGAGCTTTTCGCTCGCCATCCGCTGGCGGTGCGCATTGGCGACCACTACTACGTGCGCTCCATCCAGCGTGCCAACGAGGACGGCAGCCTGAGCTTCTACTGCGCCGTGGAGAACGGCATTGTGCTCACGGCCATGACGTCCGAACCGATCCATGGGGAGCTGGCGCAGACGCTGCGGGGCCTCGAGCTGCGGCTGGGCCCCCACGAACTGGTCATCGGCTGCGACTGCTTCCTGAGGCGCCTGGAACTGGAAGTACTGGGCGAGGACGAGGCAGTTTCGGATCTGCTGAGCCGTAGCCGGGTGATCGGCTTCAATACCTACGGGGAGCAGTACCATGGCATACACATCAACCAGACCTTCACCGGGGTGGCCATTGGCACCGCTCGATCCGGCGGTGCTGCCTGAGGCGCCCGAGGTCCGGGCGTTGCTGCTGGCCGAGGAGAATGACCGGCTGAGGCGCATCTGCGGTGCGTTGATCGAGCGGGTGGAGTCCAGCGGCGTGCCGGGTGGGGCGCCCTATGCGGCCTTCGAGCACTCGGTGCTGCTGGCTGAGCAGGTCCGCGAGCGAACGGAGACCCTGCAGCGCACCCTTGGCGAACTGCACAGGGCCAAGGCCGAGGCCGAGGCCGCCAACCTTTCCAAGACCAAGTTCCTCGCCGCGGTGAGCCATGACCTGCTTCAGCCGCTGAACGCCGCGCGGCTGTTCGCCAGCGCCCTGGAGGAGCAGCCGCTGCAGGATGGCTCCCGGCGCCTGGTCGCCAACATCGGGCGCTCGCTCAAGGACGTCGAGGCGCTGATCGGAAGCCTGGTGGATATCTCGCGGCTCGATGCCGGGGTGCTCAGGCCCGATATTGCCCCCTTTCCCGCCGAGGAACTGCTCGACGTGCTGGCGGAGGAGTATCGGCAGATGGCCGCGGCCAGAGGGCTGGCCTTCCATTACGTGACAACCCGGGCGGTGGTCGAGACCGACCTGGCGCTGCTGGCGCGAGTGGTGCGCAACTTCCTGGGCAATGCGATTCGCTATACCGCACACGGCCGCATCCTGTTGGGCTGTCGGCGTCGCCGGGGTGGGCTGGAGATCCTGGTGGGCGATACCGGGCCTGGCATCGCGCTCGGGCAGCAGCGTGAGATATTCGAGGAGTTTCGGCGCCTCGAATCGTGCCACTGGCGCGAGGATCGAGGATTGGGGCTGGGGTTGGCCATCGTCGACCGCATCAGCGGGATGCTCGGTCACCCCCTGAGGCTTGTGTCGGTGCCAGGGCGGGGCTCGCTGTTCTCGGTGACGGTGCCCTACGCCGCGGCGGCTCGGCTGTCTTCTGGCCGCCTTGACCCGCCACCGATCGGGCCGCCGCTGTTTGACCAGGTTGTCTGGGTCCTGGACAACGATGCGGCGATTCGCGATGGCATGGAGGCTCTGCTGGGGAGTTGGGGTTGCCGGGTGGTGGCCGTGGGCTCGTCGTGCGAGCTCGAACGGCGCATCGCCGAGCCTGGTAACGTATTGCTGGTTGACTACCACCTGGGAGAAGGGCAGCCCCACGGGCTTAAGGTTGCCAACAGGCTGCGCGAGACCTTTCCCTGGCTGCCGGTCGTGGTGATCACCGCCAACCACGACGCGGCATTGAAGTCGCGGATACGCCAGGCCGGTTATCACTGCCTGCTCAAGCCCATCAAGCCGCTGCGCCTGCGAATGCTGCTGACATCGCTGCTGGGGTCTCAGCCGGAGCGGCGACCGGCCCGGTAGCGGGTCAGGTCCAACTCGCCGGCCAGCAGTATCGCCTGAATCCGGCTCGCCACGCCCATTTTTCGCAGGATGGCCGAGACATGGGTCTTTACCGTGGTTTCGGCGACGTTCAGCTCCCGAGCGATTCCCTTGTTGGAGGCCCCGTGGCTGAGAAGCTCGAGCACCTGGAGCTGCTTGTCGGTGAGGCGTGCCAGGCGTGAGTCGGGTGGGGCGGCGGTGACGGCCGGCGCCGGGTGCGCGGGGGGAGGGTGGCGCATGACCTGCGGCGGCAGGTAGAGCTGCCCCCCGAGGAGCTGACGCAGGGCGGCCAGCAGGTCGTCGCGGGGCGTCGATTTGGGAATATAGCCCACGGCGCCCATCTCGATGGCCGCCAGAACCGTGCGCCGGTCCTGCTCCGCCGAGAGAATGGCCACCGGCAGCGCGGGATAGGCATCCCTGAGACGGCTCAGCCCGTCGAGGCCCTCTGCGTCGGGAAGATCCAGGTCCAGCAGCAGGAGGTCGAGGGCCTCCTCGTGGCGCTCGACATCCTGCATGGCCCTCGCCAGGCTGTCGGCCTCCAGAAGCCTGGTGCCCGGCAGACCTGCTGCGATCACCGCGCCGATGGCGTCGCGGAACAGAGGATGGTCGTCGGCGACCATCAGGGTCGTCATCGCTCTCTCCTGTCAGGGCCCTCCTCCCAAGGGATGAGGGCGTCTCATGCCACCGGAGTATGTCGCAGAAGCGCTGCCTGACCAAGACTGAAATGTGCCCCAACATAATCATAACGTTCAGGAGCCATGCCATGATCTATGCCAACCCCGGCCAGTCCGGTGCCGTTATCGCCTTCGACAAGCGCTACGGCAACTACATCGGCGGCGAATTCGTGCCTCCGGTAAAGGGCGAATATTTCGATAATGTCACGCCGGTCAACGGCGAGGTGTTCTGCCAGATCCCGCGCTCGAGCGCCGAGGACATCGACAAGGCGCTGGATGCGGCCCATAAGGCCGCGCCGGCCTGGGGCAGCACCTCGACCACCGAGCGTTCCAATATCCTGCTGAAGATCGCCGACCGTATCGAGCAGAATCTCGAGATGCTCGCCGTCGCCGAGACCTGGGACAACGGCAAGGCGGTGCGTGAGACGCTCAACGCCGACCTGCCGCTGGCCGTGGATCACTTCCGCTATTTCGCCGGTTGTATTCGTGCCCAGGAGGACACCTCCAGTGCCATCGACAACAACACCGTGGCCTACCACTTTCACGAGCCGCTGGGGGTGGTGGGGCAGATCATTCCCTGGAACTTCCCGATCCTGATGGCGGTGTGGAAGCTGGCCCCGGCGCTGGCCGCCGGCAACTGTGTGGTGCTCAAGCCCGCCGAGCAGACGCCAGCCTCGATTCTTGAGCTGATGAAGCTGGTCGGCGACCTGCTGCCCCCGGGTGTGGTCAATATCGTCAACGGCTACGGTGCCGAGGCGGGTCAGGCGCTGGCGACCAGCAAGCGCATCGCCAAGATCGCCTTCACCGGCTCCACCCCGGTGGGGGCGCACATCCTCAAGTGTGCCGCCGAGAACATCATCCCCTCCACCGTGGAACTGGGTGGCAAGTCGCCGAACATCTACTTCGCCGACATCATGAACGCCGAGCCGGAGTTCATCGACAAGGCGGTCGAGGGCCTGGTGCTGGCTTTCTTCAACCAGGGTGAGGTGTGCACCTGCCCGTCTCGGGCGCTGATCCAGGAGTCCATGTACGACGACTTCATGGTCAAGGTCATGGAGCGCACCCTGTCGATCACGCGTGGCAATCCGCTGGACACCGATGTCCAGGTGGGGGCCCAGGCTTCCCAGGAACAGTTCGACAAGATCATGTCCTACATGGAGATCGCCCGCGAGGAAGGTGCCGAGTTCCTGACCGGTGGTGACAAGGAGACCATGGACGCTGCGTTTGACAGTGGCTTTTACATCCAGCCGACCCTGCTCAAGGGCAACAACAAGATGCGGGTCTTCCAGGAGGAGATCTTCGGCCCGGTGGTGGCGGTGACTACCTTCAAGGATCAGGAAGAGGCGCTGGCCATCGCCAACGACACCGAATTTGGCCTCGGCGCAGGCCTTTGGACCCGCGATATCAATCTCGCCTTCCGCATGGGGCGTGGCATCCAGGCGGGTCGGGTGTGGACCAACTGCTACCATCAGTATCCGGCCCACGCTGCCTTCGGTGGCTACAAGAAGTCCGGCATCGGCCGCGAAAACCACAAGATGGCCCTGGAGCACTACCAGCAGACCAAGAATCTGCTGGTGAGCTACGACATCAATCCGCTGGGCTTTTTCTGATCGGCGGGTGGCATCCGATGACGTC
>LFIK01004437.1_pt1 | contig 11372 bp, 5 predicted proteins | sample 643401 | NCBI WGS metagenome assembly LFIK01 (sample SAMN03777447, study PRJNA286221) | soda lake metagenome | biome: soda lake; feature: Kulunda steppe; material: water; isolation source: sample T5-Br brine of Lake Tanatar-5 | place: Russia: Kulunda steppe | collected 2010-07
GAGCTGAAATTAAAGGGCATCTCTCCGCTGCCGGTAAGCAGTGACAAACCGGTCGGGATTTACCGATTGGCCGACGTTCCAGCCTGAGCCTTCAAGATCATCTTCATTGACGCCGCCCCATCGAGGGCGGCTTTTTCATGTCTGCGGGGCGTTGATTGTAGAGGAAAAAATACGTATGGTCGCGAGGGAAGAAGTTGGAAATCAGCCTGTTTATGATCTGTGCGAAATCAATACCTTACACACAGGTCAGAGGCTGAAAATGGCATGGTTTTTCAGGACGCTCGTCTGGCTTTGACGATCAATGAGTCCGGGGGCTGTGACCGCCGGTATGTTCGGTGATCAGAGAGCGGGCGTGATGCTCTTGCGGGCGCGGCGGCCGCCGTCAGGGCCTTGCGGTGCCGCGGATATGCATCCTGGGTGGAGGCTCCGTCACGCGTTGTATTCTGCGCTCAACTCTTCCAGCCCGGCCTCCATGATGTCGAACATTTCCTCGATCTGGGCCTCGGAGATGATCAGCGGCGGCGAGAAAACGGCCATCGCCCCGAACGGGCGCAGAAGCAGGCCGCGCCTTTCGCAGGCCGCATCCAGCCGCGCCCCGAATTGCAGATCCTTGGCATAGGTGGGATCATGCAGATCGGGGCGGCATTCGATACATCCCAGAAGCCCCATGCCGCGTACATCCCCGACGATGTCGAACCTGTCGGCGATCCGGCGCATGCGGCTGTGGAACTGCGGCGTGACCCTGCGGACATGGCCCAGGATATCCTCGCGCTCCATGATCTCGATATTCGCAATGGCGGCGGCGCAACTGACCGGATGCCCGGAATAGGTGTAACCGTTATAGAACACATCCTGACCATCCGGGGCGGACACGCGCGCCATGAGCGTATCGGAAATGACGCAGGCCCCCAGGGGCAGATAGCCCGAGGTCATCCCCTTTGCCATGGTGATGATATCCGGGGTTACCCCGAACGCATCATCCGAGGCGAACCAGTGGCCCAGCCGGCCAAAGCCGGTCACGACCTCATCCGAGATATAGAGGATGTCATGGGCGCGGCAGATCTCGAGCGTGCGGCGGTGGTACCCCTCGGGCGGGACGATCACGCCGCCGGAACACAGGATCGGCTCGGCGATGAAGGCGCCGATCCGGTCCGCCCCCAGCGTGGCAATGGCGTCCTGCAGATCGGCCACCTTGGCATCGCACCACTCGGCCATGCTCATGCCCGGGGGGCGGCGATAGGGGTTCACGTCCGGCAGGAAATGGACAAGATCACTGGCCTTGTCGAACTTCGCCTCGAAGCGCTCCTTGCCGGTCACGGTCGAAGCCAGATAGGTTGAGCCGTGATAGCCCTTTTCGCGGGCCAGGATGACCTTCTTGTCCGGCCGCCCCAGGCGATTGTTGAAGAATTGCATGAAACGCAGCGCGGTATCCACCGCGGTTGAGCCGCCGGTGGTGAAATGGACGGTATTGAGGTCACCGGGCGTGCGCGCGGCAATCATATGGGCCAGTTGCGCCGTCGGTCCCGATGTTGCGGTCCAGGGTGAGGTATAGGCCATCTTCATGGTCTGTTCGGCGATGGCGCGGGCCATTTCGGCGCGCCCATACCCGATCTGGACACACCACATGCCACCCGGCCCGTCGATGAAGCGCCGCCCCGCCCCATCCCACAGATAGATGCCTTCAGCGGTATCGACGCGCATGTAATCTGCCTTGCGCCAGCTTTTCACCTCGGCCCAGGGGTGCAGATGGTTCTCACGGTCCCAGCGCGTCAGGTCATCGGCGGCGGGGGTATTGGCAAGCAGGTTCATCAGTGGCTCCATTTTGCGCCAGGGTACAGGGATCTCCTGCGCGTTGCAAATTTATTTGAGCGCTCATATAAAATTTTTCTGCTGATCTTGCGCCCCTGCTGTGCCAATAGGGAAGCTGGCACAGCGATGGGGCGTGGTCATGCAGGCTGACAGGAAGCCGCGCAAACAGCGCAAGGAAAATGCCCGGATGCGGCGGCGGCAGGTGCTGGATGCAGCCCGGCGGTCGATCCTGCGCCATGGGCTGGCACGGACGACCCTGGCAACGGTCGCCGAAGAAGCGGGCCTGTCCCAGGGGGTCGCGGTATTCTATTTCGACACCAAGGCCGCGTTGCTGACGGAAACCCTGCGCGACCTCTATCAGGGTTATGAAGATCACTGGCAGGGCGCGCTCGATGCTGCGCCCCCGGACGCGGCGGCGCAGCTTCAGGCCCTTGTTGCCGCGGATTTCGATCTGGCCGCCTGCGGGCCAGAGCTTCTGCCGCTCTGGTTTGCCTTCTGGGGCGAGCTGCATTTCCAACCCAGCTACGACGCGGTGGCCGAGGATTTCGATGCGCGCCGGCGCGAGGTTCTGACCCGCATCTGGCGCGACCTGTTGCCCCCGTCCAGGGCCGCAGAGGCGCCATGCCATGCCGACTGGACGGAAACCCTGACCGATGGCTACTGGCAGCGCATGCACCTGTCCGCGGGCCATATCGACCGCCACCACGCCCTTGCCGCAACGCGGGCCGCCATCGCGCGTCTGGCCCCGTGGATGGATGCGCGCGCGTAACCTGATGTCAAACCCGCGCGCGTTTGATCCGGGGGCGCGCCCTGCTTTCTGTCGGCGCAGGGGCGGTCATGGAAGCCGCGAGAACCCGGCCCAGCCCGGCGGCGCTGACGATAGAGGCCGGACCGTTCTGCCACAGGCACCCGGGGGCAATGCAGGCGGCACCCGCCGCCCACCGCAGGACTTCAGCCCGTGCGCCGAAAATTTGTGCATGACAGATTTGCGTTTCACCGCTCATGCCGCGATAGTCGGGGACATCTGGGCGCAGTCGGGGGTGAGCGGATGGCTTCAGGCAAGGACAACGCGGCGCTCCGACAGGCGGCCAGCGACCTGGGGCTCCCGTTCTGCGGCTTCGACGCGGGCACCCTGCGCATCCTTGACGTGAACGACATCCTGTCCAGGAGCCTTGGCTACAGCGCGGATACCCTTGAGGCGATGACACTGGAGGCGCTTCTGGCGCCTGGGGAGGCCGGGGCATTCAGGACCGCACTCGCCGGGCTGGGCCGCAGTTTCACGGATCTGGGGCAGTGGCATCTGCGACAGCACGCGGGCGGGTGGTGGCCCGTCACGATACGCGGCCGCCAGCTTGCCACCGATGCCGCGCCCCTTGTGTGCGTGACCCTGCAGGAGGCCCCGCCCCGGGGCGCGCCACCGGATGCGGCCGAACAGGGCGTGGACCTGCGCCTGGCGCAGAACCTGCTAAACATTGGTATCTGGAAGTTGGACCTCGCAACCGGCCAACAGAGCTGGTCCGAAAGGGTGTTCGACATATGCGGCCTGTCGCCCGAGGATGGCGAACCCGGGTTCGATGGACTGCTTGCAATGATCCATCCGCAGGATCGCGCGCAGATGGTTGCGGAACTGGAACGGTTCCGCCGCTCGCGCGAGACGACATTCGCGTTCCAGCACCGCCTTCTCAGACCGGATGGGCGCATGGTGCATCTGCGCGGCATCTCCGAACGTGTTGGATCAGGTGAGGGTGCCTGGCTGATCGGCGCTCTGCAGGATGTCACGGGTGACGTCCGCGCGCGGGAAGAGATGTCGGAAGCCCTGCAGATGCGGCGCATCACCGCGCGCATGGCCCGCATGGGAAGCTGGCGGGTCGATCTCGACTCGCCGCGCATGGCCTGGAGCAGCGAGATGGCTGCCATCCATGAGCTTCCTGAAGGGACCACCCTGTCGCTTGAGGAGGGCATGAGCTTCTACGCGCCCGACTCCCGCGACAAGGTCCGCACCGTGTTCAACGCCTGCGTGACCGAGGGGACACCCTTTGACGAGATCCTGCAGATCATAACCGCCAGGGGCAACCGCGTCTGGGTGCGGGCCATCGGTGAAGCCGTGCGCAACGAGGCGGGCGACATCGTCGCCGCGCAGGGGGCGTTCCAGGATATCTCGGAACTCCTGGCGGCACGAACCAAGGCGCAGGTGCTCTCGCGGCGGCTGCACAAGACGCTGGACAGTATCAGTGACGGGTTTGTCCTTCTTGACCAGAACTGGCGCTTCCTGTTCGTGAACACCCGCGCCGAACAGATCATCGGGCGCAGCCGCGCGGATCTGCTGGGCAGGAACAACTGGGACGTGTTCCCCGAAGCCGCCGGCACCATCATCCAGCACGAGTATGAGCGCGCGCTCGGAAGCGGAAAGCCCGTTCGGTTCCGCGTCTTCTTCCCGCCGCTTTCGATGATGCTCGAGATCGACGCCGAACCGACGCCCGAAGGTCTGGCCGTCTATTTCCGCGACATCACCCGAGAGCACGCACGCGAGGAAAGGCTGCGGCTGTTGGAAACGGCAGTCTCGCGCCAGAATGACATCCTGCTCATCACCGAGGCCGAACCCATCGACGGCCCTGACGGCCCGAAGATCGTCTATGTCAACGAGGCCTTCGTGACGCACACCGGCTACAGCCGCGATGAGGCGATCGGCGCGACCCCGCGCATCCTGCAGGGGCCAAAGACCGACCGCGCCGAACTTGACCGCATCCGCGCGGCGCTGGAGCACAACCGCCAGGTTCGCGCCGAACTGATCAACTACACACGGGCAGGCGAGGAGATCTGGCTGGAGATCGACATCGTGCCCATCGCCGATGACGGCGGCCGGTATACACATTTTGTTGCCGTGCAACGCGACATCACGCAGCGCAAGCGCGCCGAGGAAGAAATCCGCCTCAACCAGGAGCGATTCCAGCTGGTGACGCAGGCCACGAATGACGTCATCTGGGACTGGGATATGACCACCGACAGGCAATGGTGGAATGAGAACCTGCAAACGCTTTTCGGCTATGATCGCACAAGGATCGAGCCGGGAACCGAGTCGTGGGAGACCCGCCTGCACCCCGAGGACAGGGACAGGGTGGTGTCAAGCATCAACGACCTGATTGCCGGTTCGGGGGCATTCTGGTCGGGGGAATACCGCTTTCGCCATGCTGACGGGCATTACCTGACAGTCATCGACCGCTCCTACGTCATCCGCAACGCCGCAGGAAAGGCAATCCGGATGCTGGGCAGCATGACCGATGTCACCAGCCAGCGGGACATGGAGAACCGGCTGCGCCAGTCCCAGAAGCTCGAGGCCGTGGGACAGCTGACCGGGGGCGTGGCGCATGATTTCAACAACCTGCTGACGGTGATCCTCGGGAATGGCGAACTTCTGGCAAGCCAGCTGGCCGATCGGCCGCGCCTGCGCGCCCTGGCCGACATGACCGTCACCGCCGCCGAGCGCGGGGCCGAACTGACCACCCGGCTGCTGGCCTTCGCGCGCAAGCAGCCGCTGGTCCCGCGTGTTACGGATGTCAGCACCCTGATCCACGGCATGGATGCCATGCTGCGGCGCACATTGCCCGAAAGCATCGACATCCGGATCTTTCGTGCCGCCGACCTGTGGCAGGCCGAGATCGACGCAAGCCAGCTGGAGGCCGCGCTCCTCAACCTCGCGCTCAATGCCCGCGACGCGATGCCCGACGGCGGCCACCTGACAATCGAGCTGGCCAACGCCGTGCTTGACAAGGATTACGTCACCCGCGAGCCGGAACTGGCGCCCGGCCGATACGTGTTGATCACCGTCACCGACACCGGCGGGGGCATGGCGCCTGACGTGCTGGAGCGCGTGTTCGAGCCCTTCTTCACCACCAAGGAGATCGGCAAGGGCTCGGGGCTGGGCCTGAGCATGGTCTACGGCTTCGTCAAGCAGTCGCGCGGCCATATCCGCGTCTATTCGGAACCCGGCGAGGGCACCTGCGTGAAGCTCTATCTGCCGCGCTCGGATGATGCGGACACGCAACCGGGGGCCGATGACGGCGCGGGCCAGATCGTCGGCGGCCCCGAGTTCATCCTTGTCGTCGAAGATGATCCGATGGTGCGCGAGCATCTGGTGGCAAGCCTCATCGGGCTGGGATACCAGGTCGAGGCGGCGGAAACCGGACCGCAAGCGCTGGAGATCCTGCGTGATCGCCCCGGGCTTGATCTGCTGTTCACCGATATCGTGCTGCCCGGCGGGCTGAACGGGCGGGAGCTTGCCGATGCGGCGCGCGCCCTGCGCCCCGGGCTGAAGGTGCTCTTCACCTCCGGCTACAGCGAAAACGCCATCGTCCATCACGGCCGCCTGGACCCGGGGGTGGAACTGCTCAGCAAACCCTACCGGCGCGACCAGCTTGCCACCAAGGTGCGCAAGGTCCTGGGCAACGGCTAGCGTCCGGCCCCACGCGGAACCATGCGCCCGGCGGCGCGGCGTTCTGCCTGGCGGGCGCGGCGTTGCCGCGTCCACCGGCCCGGCGGCAGTGGCCGGACCAAGCATCGTTGCAATGGCCATGTCCTGAGGGGGTGCAGCACGCTGCGCGCCACGGATCATTCCGCCGCCGGAGGGTCCCGTTCATGCCCATGCGATTGATGCAAGGCGCGTCTTGCGCGCCGCCCCGCAACTGCGGCCAACCCCGCCGAGCCCACGAAATAGGCGCCGATCCCCAGGCATTGCGCCGGAAAATCGATCCCGAGGTCGATCAGCATCCCGGTAATCGCCGGTCCGAGCGCCGTTCCAAACACCATGAACGCGGCCATCATCGCCCGAATTGCACCAAGGTGACGGGTCCCGAAGACCTCGGCCCAGTAGGTCGCCATCATGGTAACGTGCATCCCCACGCCCGCGCCAATCAGGATTATGCCAAACCCTCCGAGCGGAACCGTGCCCGCCAGGGCAAAGACCAGATAGCCCGCCGCCATCGGCAGCAGATAGAACGCCGCCAGGCGCGTGCTTCCGATCCGGTCCACCAGCCAACCGGCAACCAGCATGGAGGCGACGCTGGATGCGGTATAGAACGGAAATGTCGAAACCAGCGTCAGATGCGCCCATCCCTTGGCCTCGGCGACATGGACCTGATGAAAGAAGAAGGCCGTGTTCCAGGCCGCAGGCCCCATCAGCGCAGGAACCATCAGCCAGAATACCGGATGACGGAACGCGGCGCCGCGGGTCCACATCCGCCCCTCCATGCCGCTGCTGCCTGTGGCCTGGGCAAAGGACTGCGGGGTGCGCTCATGCCGCAGAAGCGCCCACAGGACCGGCGTCATCGCAAGGAGCACGCAGGCCGCGACAAGCCACAAGGCCCGCCAATCGAAAGCGACCAGAAGGGCTGCGAAGGTGATCGGCAGAAACGCCTCGCCCGTTGCCACCCCAAGCCCGGCGATCGAAACGGCGCGGCCGCGGGCGGCGACGAACCAGCGCGCCATCGCCACCATTGCGGCATGGCCCATCAGCCCCTGACCGAACAGGCGCAGCAGAAAGATCACCGCGATCAGCATCCAGAGGTCCCCGATCCAGGCCATGGACCCGGCGGCCAGCGCCAGCCCGATCAGCACCCCCGCACCGATCTGGCGCACACGGAACCGGTCGGTCAGGCTTCCGGCCCAGATCATGACCAGCGCCGAGCTTGTGGTGGCCATGGCGTAGATCGCCCCCCAGCCGCCATGCGACAAATCGAAAGCGGCGCGAATCTCGCCCGCAAAGACCGCGATGAAGAAGGTCTGGCCGAAGCTGGACGCAAAGGTGAGCAGGAACCCCGCCGCCAGCCAGGGCGCATTCGCGCGCAGAAAGGCTGAGAGTTCCCTCATCCCTGCGTCAACGCGCGCAATCGATGCAGCGCATCAGCGCCGGATCACGGTCCAGTGGCGCGGTGCCGATGACATCGCCGCAATCACTGCGCCAGCCGAACGCGGCACCCTCCCGCCGCCGCTGGGCAAACTTGATGGCCGTGCGGCGGACGGTTCGGCGGGCCTCCTGCCCGGCCGCCATGGTCTGATACTGCATCGCGTCCATCCGGCTTCGCGGCCCCTCGCCCTGCTGGTCCGGCGCCTCCGGTGCCAGCGCCGCCACCGCCCCGGCCAACGGGCAGGGGCGGTAACGTGCGGGCGGCTCGGTTTCCAAAGGGTCCGTCATGCGGTCATCTGCCCAGAACCCCTGCCCCCTTGCAAGTGCGGATCCCCCCGGTCGCGGTCGGCGCGGTGATTGGGCGCCGTGATCGGGCGCGGAAACCCGCGCGTCTTGCCGTTCCTGACCTGCCCCCGCGCCGCATCGCCGGGCATATCAGGGTCTTCTGGCAGGCATTGGTTTCGCCGCCAGGCGGCCTGCGCTGACAGGGTTGCGCCGGGTTTCGGCCGGCCCGCGCGCGGCGCATGGCGCGGATGCCCCGCAGGACCGTTCAGCCATGACAGGGCGCAAGCCTAGCAGGCTGCTGAAAAAGAAAGTTGGGCAGCGCCTGTCAGGAAAACTGTTCTGATCTTGCATCGAACCCCGGAGCGAAGGGACGCGCCTGGTCGCCATTGTCGCGCCATTGGTCCGAGCGACAATGGCGACGGGTGGGCGCTTTGGGACCTTGGGGTTAATGCGGTTTATGCCGGCCAAGCCCCTCCATGCGCTGAGCTTTTTGCAGCGTTGCAATGCGCCCTCCCGGGATCAAGGGGACCGTGGCTCCGGTGGGGCCGCGTAAGTCCCTTGATGGTCGGGCGCGTCCCGGGCTGGTCGCCCGGGACAGGGCTTGAGGAAAGCGCACCAAGGAACAGTTTCCCGGTTCCTTGCCTGAACGTTTAGAGACGAATGACTTTTTCAGCAGCCTGCTATAGCTTCATTTCACACGATCATATCGCGCCGTCGCGCCATGCGTACCATTGATTTCAGCCTTGCGGTGTGCTTCGCGCTCCGCATTGAGGCCGATCAATGAGCAACCTTTTCTGGATGCCTGAGTGCAGCGGGAAAAAGTCCCCCTTGGCTGTTGAAGACGTCACTTCATGCCGAGGTCGGGCTTCGCACATACCGATTCTGCAGGATCATGGCCGCTGCCAGCTTCTTGAGGTTCAGGTCGGCGGCGGTCAGGAGGGCCTGTGTTTTCATGGTCTGGAGCCCGCTGCGGATGGCTACGGCAAGTCCGTGGCGCGGTCGCAATGGTCGCGCCACCGGAGCGAGCGGTTGCCGGCCGAGGCAACATCGGTTCCAACCCTGCGGGCGACGGCGACGCGGTGCCAAGGCCCCGGGCGTGATGAAAGCGAACCTGGATGGTGGCCCCTGTGGGACTCGAACCCACACGCCCAAACGGGCCTCAGATTTTAAGTCTGGTCTGTCTACCAGTTCCAGCAAGGGGCCTTTCCCTGTTCTCTATCCACAAGCTTCTGGTTTCTCAATACAAACTTCATGGCCTGACATTGGCCCGGATCACGCAGGCGATCCGCAAGCCCATGTTTTCATGACGTAATTCAGGGCAAACACAGGAATTCATGCCCTTTGCGTTTGCCCGGCCTGCGCGCCTCGCACAGCATCTGCCGCGCAGGGCGCCGCCGCCCTGCCATGGCTGCCCAAAGGGATCAATTGCGCGCAATCACTGGCGAAGGATGCGGCCCTGCGGGTCAAAGGGCGGTCCCTCCAGCTGCACCGCGCGGTGCGGGCGGCCCAGGATCGCCACGTCGAACTCGGCGCCGGGCCGGGCGTGGGCGGCCTTGACATAGGCGATCGCCAGCGACTTGCCGACGCTGTAGCCATAGGCCCCGGAACTGACCTGCCCCACGGGCGTGCCATCGGGCAGGAACACCGGTTCGGACCCGGTGGCATCGGCGTTCGAGGCCGCCACGGCATCGGCGTCCACCTCCAGCATCACCATCACGTCGCGCGGGGCGTTGTCGGCCACGGCCGCATAGGCGGCGCGGTTCAGGAAATCGCCCTTGTCCATCTTGATCAGCCCCGCCAGACCGCTTTCCTGCGGCCAGTATTCGGGGCTGTATTCGCGGCCCCAGCTGCCATAGCCCTTTTCCACCCGCAGCGACATCAGCGCGCGTGATCCCACGGGACCGGCGCCAAATTCGCGCCCGGCCTCCAGCAATGCAGTGTAAAGCGCCACCTGATCGGCCGCGGCGCAATGCAGCTCCCAGCCCAGATCGCCGGTGAAGCTGACGCGGATGGCGATGCAGTCGATCCCGGCCACGGTGATTTGCGCCGAGCGCATGAAGGCGAAATCCCCGGTCGCCAGCGAGGCGTTGGTCAGCCGCGAGATCAGCGCACGCGACTGCGGCCCGGCAACGTTGAAGCCGCAGAGCGCCTCGGTCTGCGACTCAAACGTCGTCCCCTCGGGCAGTGGCACGGCATTGAAGAAGCGGCGGTGGTAGCGTTCGGCCATGCCCGAGCCGACCATCAGGAACTCATCCTCGGCCAGCCGCGTGACGGTGAAATCGCCCGCCACCCCGCCGCGCTTGCCGATCAGGGGCGAGAGGCAGGACCGCCCCACCTTGCGCGGCATCCGGTTTGCCAGAAGCGCGTTCAGCCAGTCCTCCGCCCCCGGTCCCTTCACGCGATACTTGGCGAAGTTGGAGATGTCGATGATCCCCGCCTTCTCGCGCAGCATTCGGGCCTCGTCGCCCACCGGCTCCCACCAGTCCTGCCTTGTGAAACCATAGCTTTCCTGCGCCGCCTCGGGGCTGCCTGCGAACCACAGCGGATGCTCCCAGCCGTAGTTCAGCCCGAAGACCGCGCCCATTTCGCGCTGCATGGCGTGGGCCGGGCGGGTGCGGACGGGGCGACCGGCCGCGCGTTCCTCGTTCGGAAAGTGGATCTTGAAGCGGTTGGCGTATTGATCGCGCACGCGTTCGCGCACGAAACCGGGGGTGTTGGCCCAGGTGCCGAAACGCGCCATGTCCCAGGCGAACATGTCATACTGCGGCTCGCCTTCGATCATCCATTGGGCTGACATCAGCCCCAGCCCGCCGGATTGCGAGAAACCCGGGATCAGCCCGCCGCAGCAGAAATAGCCCTTCAGCTCGGGCACGGGACCGAAGAGCGCCGCCGCATCGGGCGACCAGATCATCGGGCCGTTGATGACGCGCTTGACGCCTGCGGTGGCGGCGACCGGCACGCGCTCCATGGCACGCAGCATGTTCTCCTCGATCCGTTCCAGATCGTCGGCGAACAGCTCATGGCCGAAATCGGGCGGTGTGCCATCCTCCGCCCAGAAGCGCATGTCGCGTTCATAGGCGCCGATCAGCAGACCCTTGCCCTCCTGGCGCAGGTAATACTCGCCGTCCCGGTCGGCGACGGAGGGCAACCGGCGGTCCATCGCGTCGATCTCGGGGATGGTTTCGGTGACGAAATACTGATGCTCGGTCGGTTGCAGGGGCAGTTCGAACCCCGCCATCCGCGCCAGTTCCCGCCCCCAGAGCCCGGCGGCATTGACCACCCATGGCGTGCGAATTGCGCCCTTTGGCGTGTCCACGATCCAGGTGCCGTCCGCTTCCTGGCGCAGGGCGGTCACGGGGGTGAAGCGGTGAATCTCCGC
>LFIK01004438.1_pt1 | contig 11372 bp, 11 predicted proteins | sample 643401 | NCBI WGS metagenome assembly LFIK01 (sample SAMN03777447, study PRJNA286221) | soda lake metagenome | biome: soda lake; feature: Kulunda steppe; material: water; isolation source: sample T5-Br brine of Lake Tanatar-5 | place: Russia: Kulunda steppe | collected 2010-07
ACTGAAACTGTTTCATTTCGCCCGGTTCGATGTCGCTGTGCTGAAGGCCTATCTGGGCGTTTCACCCAAACCCATCTATTGCACCAAGGTGGCGTCGAAGCTCGTTCGAACCTATACTGATCGCCACGGCCTCAAGGATCTGTGCCGGGACCTGATCGGGGTGGATATTTCCAAACAACAGCAAACCTCCGATTGGGGGGCGGCCGACCTTTCCGAAGACCAGCGGCGCTACGCCGCCGGCGACGTCTTGTATCTTCACGCCTTGAAAGATCAGCTCGACGCGCTTCTGGCGCGTGAGGACCGGACCCATCTTGCCCAGGCCTGCTTCGATTTTCTTCCAGCCCGAGGCGAACTCGATCTCGGCGGCTGGGATGCCCCGGAAATCTTGGATCACTGATGGAGCGACCGCCGCATACCGGCATTCTGCCCGAATATCGCCTTGCCAAGATCACCATAAGGCCGCATGTCAAAGGGTATTAATGAGGTTGAACGAGACATAGCGCGACAGATGTCGGCGGTTTCCCTTTCACGACAACAACCGCCGGGCCAAGATCCCCACAAGACCGCAAGCAATGACAGGACTCCCATGACAGGCGTAGCGCAGCAGCAGCCCGCTCTCGATACCGACGATGACGGACCGACCATCGAGGCTGGAAAGCGTGTGCTGGCGACCGAGATTTCGGGTCTGGAAAGCTTGTCGACTGGCCTCGGCCGGCCGTTCGCCGAGGCCGTGAATACGATCCTTGGCGCCAAGGGCCGGGTCATTGTGACCGGAATGGGCAAGAGCGGCCATGTCGGCCGCAAGATCGCCGCCACTCTGGCCTCGACCGGGACACCCGCCTTTTTCGTCCATCCCAGCGAAGCCAGCCACGGCGATTTGGGCATGGTGACCCGGCAGGATTGCGTCTTGGCGCTGTCGAATTCCGGCGGGACGGCCGAATTGGCCGACATCATCGCCTATTGCCGGCGGTTTTCCATGCCGATCATCGCGATCACCGGCGGTGCCCGCAGCCCGCTGGCAGAACAGGCGACCGTCACGCTGCTGCTGCCGCAGACCCAGGAGGCCTGCCCCATGGGGCTGGCGCCCACCACATCGACGACCATGACCATGGCACTGGGCGATGCCTTGGCGATCGCCCTGCTCGAACGGCGCGGGTTTTCATCCGACGACTACAAGGTTTTCCATCCCGGCGGCACCCTGGGGGCTCAGCTCATCAAGGTCTCCGAAGTGATGCATTCGGGCAACGAACTGCCCCTGGTTTCGCCGGATACGCCCATGGCCGAGGCCATCCTGACCATGACGGCCAAGCGTTTCGGCGTCATCGGGATCATCGACGCCGAAGGGCGGCTCGTTGGAATCGTGACCGACGGCGATTTGCGTCGGCATATGTCGGATAGCCTGCTGCGAAAGCCGGTTGGCGCCCTCATGACCGGCGATCCACGGCGCATCGGACCGGGTGCGCTTGCCGCCGAAGCTCTCGGTGTCATGAACAGCCATGCCATTACGGTTCTTTTCGTAACCGATGATGGGCAACATCCGTTGGGAATCTTGCATATACACGACGTCCTCAGAGCAGGAGTGGCCTGACGGCGGTGATGGCGATGGACGCAGGAAATCCGATCGACAACCGCGAATCACCGGGCGTGCGAAGCGAGCGGTTCGAGCCGAGGCGCTATAACGAAAGACGCTATCGGGCTCATTCTCGGATCGTCGGACTCCTTCGCATTGCTCTTCCCTTGATGGTGATGGCCATCTTGAGCCTGATTTTTCTTTGGCCCCAATTGGACGAGACCGGGTTCAGGTCGACCGAGGTGAGCATCACGGCGTCCGGCGGCGACACGACGGTCTTGAATCCACGCTACGAAGGCACCGACAGTGGCAACCAGCCCTATCGAATCATCGCCGACCGCGCGATCCGTCCGGCCGCGGTCAGCGATCATCTCGATCTCATCGAGCCGAAAGCCTGGATGTCGCTTCGGTCCGGACATCGCGTCGATATTGATTCGAACAGCGCCGTATACAACGAAACCACCGAAGATCTGGTGATGCGTGGCGATGTCGAATTGCGGCGCGACGACGGTTATGTCTTTCGCACCACCGAAGCACACGCCAATGTAGGAACCCAGATTGTCTGGGGCGATCGACCCGTGACCGGAAGCGGACCCGCCGGTACTATTGAGGCGGAAGGGTTCCGGGTCGAGGATTCCGGCGACACCATCATCTTTACCGGTCAATCGAGACTGGTCTTGCATCAGCGGCGTGGGGAGCGAAACGAATGACAAAGACTCTGACCGATAACCGTCGCCGGACGACTGTCTCGGCGATTTCAGCGGCCATGGCGATCGCAGCCGCAGGCTGGCTGGCGATCGGTCCCGGCCAAGCAGCGGCTCAGGGCCTGCCGTTTGCGTCGTCGTCCGACGAACCGATCGAGGTCGACGCCTCCGAAGCCTTGGAATGGTTCGAAGAGGAGCGCATCTATGTCGCCCGCGGCGACGCCCGGATGCGTCAGGGCGACGGCACGATCTACGGCGATGTCCTGACCGCCCATTACCGGGAAACCGAAAACGGCGAGACGGAGATCTACCGGTTTGTCGCCGAAGGCAATGTCATCGCCGAAAACCCCACCGAACGGGCGACCGGGGATCGGGGCGTTTACGAACTGGATGATGACGTCTTCATTCTGACCGGTTCGCAAGTCAGCTATGAAACGCCGATCGAACGGGTAACGGCAACCGAGCGCCTGGAATACTGGCAAAGCCGGAATCTGGCGCGGGCGGTCGGCAATGCCATGGCCGTCAACAAGCAGGACGGCAACCAGATTTCCGCCGATGAGCTTGTGGCCGAGTTTACCGAAGACGATCAAAACGGCGAAAATGGCGAAAATGGCGAAGGCGGCGGACGGTCGATCAGCGTGGTGAACGCCGAAGGCAATGTGGAGATCGTCACCGATACCGATGTCGCAACCGGCGACGAAGGCGTGTACGACTTGCGCACCGGCATCGCGACCTTGACTGGAAACGTGGAGCTGACGCGCGGCGAAAACCAGCTCAACGGCCATATTGCCGAAGTGAACATGAACACCGGCGCCAGCCGCTTGCTGTCCTCCGGCGAAGAAGGAACCGGCGGCCGGGTCCGGGGCCTCCTGTTCTCAAACTAAGAAGCCGGTCCACTCCGACGAACCCGGTGACCGAGCGGCGCTTGCCAATGCACACCCTTCCCTTCGTTTTCCGAGGTACCCTATGGACGGCCGCACCGACGATTTGATGATAACCGGCACCGGAATGGTGTCGGAGTCGGGCGCCGGACGGGGGCCGAGCGCCTCCAACGGCGGCGGCACCAGCCAGCTGGAGGCGCTGCATATTGGCAAGCAGTATCGTCGCCGGCCCATTCTGCGCGACGTATCCTTGACCGTCGGCCGTGGCGAAGCGGTTGGCCTGCTCGGGCCGAACGGCGCCGGCAAAACGACCAGCTTTTACATCATCACCGGATTGGTGATGGCCGATACCGGGCGCATCCTGCTCGACGGCCAGGATATTACCGGATTGCCGATGTATAAGCGGGCCCGCATGGGGATCGGCTATCTGCCTCAGGAGGCTTCGATCTTTCGTGGGCTGACGGTCGAACAGAATATCATGGCCGTGCTTGAGGCAACCGAGCCCGATCGCGATATTCGAGCCGCCATGTTGGAAGATCTGCTGGCGGAATTCTCGATCGGCCATCTGCGCCGAGCGTCGGCGCTGGCGCTATCCGGCGGCGAACGCCGTCGTTGCGAAATCGCCCGGTCGCTTGCCAGCCGGCCCAATTTTATGTTGCTGGATGAGCCTTTGGCGGGCATCGATCCGATCGCGGTGACCGATATACGCGACCTTGTAACCCATCTGCGCGATCGAGGGATCGGGGTTCTGATCACCGATCATAATGTCCGCGAGACATTGGAGATTGTCGATCGTGCCTATATCCTCCACGATGGCGCTGTTCTGATGGAGGGCACACCGCGGGATATTGTCGCCCACGGTGATGTGCGGCGCGTCTATCTTGGTGAAAAGTTCAGCCTTTAGCAAAGCCCGTCTATGGCGCTCACACAACGACTTGATCTAAGGCAGTCACAACAGCTCGTGATGACGCCGCAGTTGCAGCAGGCGATCAAACTGCTTCAACTGTCGAATCTCGAACTGGCCGACTATATCGATCAGGCCGTCGAGCAAAATCCATTGCTCGAGCGCGGCCGGGCCGAAGACGAAGGGCAGCCCCCCTCTGACTACGAGCCGGATGCCACACCGCCACCCGAACTCTCCGCAGACCGCACCTCGCTCGATGTCCTGACCGCATCCGACACGCTTCGGCCCGACGGCGACGCCCCACTCGATATCGGATCCGACGATCTCAACGGCGACTTCGGTCCCGGAGACGGCCAAGACGGAAACCCCGGCGAAGTAGCCCCGGAATATCGGGAAACCTGGGGAACGGGAGGGTCGCGCGATTTCACCGGCGATCGTCCGGATCTCGACGAATTCATCGCTGGCGAAACCACGTTGCGCGACCATTTGATCGGACAGATCAATGTCGATATCGCCGAACCGCTGATAAGGCGTATCGCCCTGCATCTGGTCGAGTATCTTGATGACGGGGGCTATTTCACCGGGTCCGAGGACGAAATCGCGCGTGACCTCTCAGTACCGGTCGCCATGGTCGGCGCGGCCCTGGAACGGGTCCAACAGCTCGACCCGTCGGGCATCGGCGCGCGCACCCTCCAGGAATGCCTGGCCATTCAACTCCGGGCAAAGGACCGTCTCGATCCGGCCATGGCAACCCTACTTACCCATTTGCCGTTGCTTGCCAAACGCGACTACGCCAATCTCGTGCGTCTATGCGGTGTCGACATGGACGACATGTCCGATATGGTCGGTGAAATTCGTGCCTTGAATCCGCGCCCGGCCGCCGGTTTCACCACCAGCCCGATTCAGGCGGTCACGCCGGACATCCTGATGACGCGGAAAGCCAACGGTGACTGGCTGATAGAATTGAACCCCGAAACCCTGCCGCGGGTTTTGGTCAACAGGGACTACTATCAAGAAATATCGCGGTCGATGAAGGAAAAGCCCGATAAGGAGTACCTGTCGGAGTGCTATGCCACAGCGAACTGGCTGGTGAAATCGCTTCACCAACGGCAGACGACCATCCTCAAGGTGGCAAGCGAAATCGTCCGGCAGCAATCGGCCTTTTTCACCGATGGCGTCCGAGCACTGAAGCCGCTCGTTCTCAAAGACATCGCCGATGTCATCGGCATGCATGAAAGCACCGTCAGCCGGGTGACCTCGAACAAATTCATGGCGACTCCGCGCGGTGTTTTCGAATTGAAATATTTCTTCACATCGTCCATCCAGGGGGCGGATGGCGGAATCGCACACTCCGCCGAAGCGGTCCGGTCTCGGATCAAATCATTGGTAGATGCCGAAACGCGCGATACAGTGCTCTCGGATGATCGGATCGTCGAAATTCTGCGATCAGATGGTGTCGACATTGCAAGGCGAACGGTTGCAAAATACCGTGAGGCGATGCGGATACCATCCTCGGTACAAAGACGCCGTGAAAAGGGGATACGCCTTTGATTAAATGGAAACGCTGGGTCAAGAACCGCTGGGCCGGCAAAAGCCCTGCGGCGTCGGCTTCGAAAGGGACGGCGCCGAATGGCGCCAGCGCTTGACTTGACAAGGTTCTGACCGCGTCCCTATGGTCCCGGCCCGCGACAAAAGGGCCCTGGCCTATCAGCATTCGTCATTCATTCACCACTTTGGAAATACGGCCATGCAGCTTACGGTCAAGGGCAAGCAGCTCGATGTAGGCGATGCACTTCGCACGCATGTCGAAACCGAGCTCACCGCGATCACGGAGAAATATTTCTCCAATCCGATACAGGCCTCGGTGGTTTTCACCAAGACAGCTCACCTTTATCGAACCGACATATCGGTTCATGTGGGCCGCGACATCCACATGAATGCCCAAGCAGAGGCTGATGCGCCCTATGCAGCCTGTGACAAGGCGGTCGATAAGATTGCAAAAAGGCTGCGTCGATATAAGCGGCGCCTTCGCGATCATCATCGGGACGTGGGCTCGACAGGTCAGGTCTTGGCGGCGAACGCCTATGTCCTCGAGGCCGAACCGGACATCGAAGACGAGAACTACAACGAGCCGGATCACCCGGTAATCGTTGCGGAAACACCGACGGAAATCGAATCGCTGACGGTATCCCAGGCCGTCATGCGACTTGACTTGGCCGAAATTCCGGCACTCATGTTCCGCAACACCAAGCATGGGAGCTTGAACATGGTCTATCGCCGGCCGGATGGGAATATCGGCTGGGTCGATCCTGACGAGGGGGCGCCGCCGAAATCGACGGCTTCATCCAAGTGAAAAGTCGATCCCTGGTGAAAGGATCGCCGCCATGGTGGATTTCGTAGCGCCAGCCAGCATCATCCCTGTTCTGAAGGGTACCAGCAAGAAGCAGGTCCTCCAGGAATTGGCCCGCCACGCCGCCAGTGTGACGGGTCTGCGGGAACGGGCCATTTTTGATGTGCTGCTGGACCGAGAGAGGCTCGGCACGACCGGTGTGGGCCGTGGGGTTGCCATTCCCCACGGCAAACTGCCAAATCTAAGCAGTGTCCACGGATTCGTCGCTAAGCTGGAAAAGCCGATCGATTTCGATGCGGTCGATGATGAGCCTGTCGATTTGATCTTTATGCTTCTGGCGCCCGAGAAGGCGGGTGCCGACCACCTGAAGGCTCTTGCCAAGGTGTCCAGGCTGCTGCGCGACCCGGCGCTATGCCAGAAGCTTCGGGGATGCGAGACCCGCGACGCGATTTACGCCGTCATTGCATCCCAACTTGGTGCGAGCGCCGCCTAAGCGGCGCCCACTGGGAGGTTTTCTGGGACGTTTTGCAGAAGGGTTTCGGTCGAGAACAAAGGGCGCTTGCGCTAATGCGCGCTAACCGGCTCCAGATCGTTTTGGCGAATGACGGCGAAAGCTTGATCTCTCTTGCCCATCACGGTCAACTGGGTGCCGTCAGCGGCATGCACCGCATAGGCCAAGTTGCCTTCTTGATCGATGGTTTTGACATACGCGATTTCATGCGTGCCATAGGCCGCGAAATCCGTGGGCGACATATGCCGGCTCAGTTCCATCATTGTTTTCATGTCTTGGGATTGCATTGCTGCCTCCACGCTAAAAACTTCAAACTATCGTACCGAAACGAGTCAGAAAAACCTGCCGGCTTTCTATGGTAACATTACGGCGATAACATTACCGCCGTCACGTAACGGTGTTGTTCACTGCCCCATTCATAAGGGTGCCGCTGTCGGCCGTATCCGGCACGTCAATCGGAATTGTGCGCACCTGTCCCTCGGGTTCGGGCCGCTTCAGATCGATCGTCAGCAAGCCATCCGCCAGAGACGCCCCAACGATATCAAGCCCATCGGCCAGAACGAAAGATTTTTGGAACTGGCGCGCCGCAATGCCCCTATGAAGAAAGACACGGTCGGCCGCATCGTCAATCTGCTTGCCGCGAATACCCAACTGGTTCGCATTGACCTGAACCTGGATTTCGTCTTTACGAAATCCGGCCACGGCCAGAACGATTCGCAGATGATCATCGCCCAGCCGTTCGATGTTGTAAGGCGGATAACCGTCCGAAGACGTTTTGGCCACCCGGTCCAAGGCCCGCTCGAATTGCTCGAACCCCACCATCAAGGGACTGTTGAATACCGACACCCGTGTCACGGCGCAATCTCCTCTGTCGAGCGAGTGGCCGGCCCTGTTGCTCCTGCACGACCGGATGTCGGCCGAAGAACGATCACGGACCTGCGCCCATACCTTGCCGGCCATCACCCTATCAGGCGCGATCACCGGCTCCATATCACTAGAGTTGGCGATCACGGTCGAGAAAATCAACATCTGAAGCGTGGATCATGGCCCTGCCATCACTGATGAGCCAACGCGCAAGAAAATTACGTCACATACTCAGCACCCCTGTTATGCGGCAGTGCAAGAAACTTTTTTAATGTCCTGTTTGCGACCTCTAATATCCTTAATTCGCCCCCCTCATGAGCCCGTCCCCGGAGCCTCCGAATCCCCTGGAAAAGTGCCGGTTTCACGACGGCAGCTAAGGTTAAGTCTTCGCAAAATATTGGCCGCACTTAAGCGCTTGCGGACCAGTACCGTCATGCCATCGAAACAACATCCCTGTTGCATCCGTCGTCGCAATCGGCATATACCCATTCAGCTATTTCGACCCGGAATTCACAGGTTCGGATCACTCGGCCACGACGTTTGTAGCTGACTACAGCGTTCTAAATAGTGATGGCGCGCTCTGCATCGCGATACGCTCGGCGCAGATTGATAGCGCCCTCGTCTAACCAATGTTCTTGTCGGCTGAGCTGTTTCGCTCGTCCGGCAGTCTATGTTGTTTGCCGAAATCCGGCGTCGAGGATCGGTGATGCGCACGGCGCTTATCGGTCCGGTCTTGATGCGGATGGGACGGGCGGACGACATGGAAACTCAGCAATCCGCTAGGAGGCACATGAGATGCACAACGAACATTATAAAAGCGAATATACGACCGATTTCGTTTCCCGCTGGGACGATCTAATCGGCTGGGAAGGTCGCCAGAAAGCTGAGAACGGCTTTTTCGAGAAGATCCTGAAGAAGCATGGCGCCGAATTCGTCTGCGACAACGCTTCGGGCACGGGCTACCACGCCATTACACTGGCGCAGCAGGGCTTCAAGGTCGTCGCCACCGACGGCGCACACACCATGGTCGAGAAGATCAAGGAGAACGCCAAGCGGTTGAACGTCAAGCTCGAAGGTGCCGAGACCGTGGAATGGGCCAATCTGGACACCCATTACGGCGCCGAGCACTTTGACGCGCATCTCTGTCTTGGCAATGCGTTCACGCATTTGTTCGAACACGAGGCACGCCTCGAATGCCTCAAGGCCATGTTCCGGTCGCTGAAGCCGGGCGGCGTCCTCGCGCTGGACCATCGGAACTATGACAGCATCCTCGACAACGGCTTTTCCACCAAGCACCAGTATTACTATACGGGTGACGAGGTGGATGCCCGTCCGGTGGAAATCTCCGACACGGTATGCCGTTTCGAGTACTCGTATGCCGACGGCAGCAAGTACCACCTGAACATGTTCCCGCTCCGTCAGAAATATGTCCGTGATCTTCTGGCCGAGGCCGGCTTTGAGCAGATCCAGACATTCGGCGATTTCAAGGCCACCTTCAACGACGAAGAAGCCGATTTCATCCAGCAGATCGCCGTCAAGCCCGGGAAGCTCAGCAGCAACACACGGGGGTAATCAATGACGAGCGCCAAAACCGACGCCCGGGGTTCATCCCCGGGACTGTCCGAAAAGATCACCAGCGTGGTGGAAGAGACGCAGGCCTATTATGACGGCGCTGCGGACGTCATCTATCGCGATATCTGGGGCGAGAACGTCCATATCGGTTATTTTGACTCGCCGGATGAAAGCCTTCAGGCGGCCATGCGGCGGTCGAACGAGAAGATGGCGGAACCGGCCGGTCTGACCGGCGACCACTATGTGCTCGATGTCGGGTGCGGCTATGGGGCCCTTGCGCGCTTTTTGGCGCAGCAATACGGGTGCCGGGTGCTGGCAACCAACATTTCCGACAAGGAACTGGAATGGGGCCGTCAACTGACGTCCGATCAGGGTTTGTCGGACAAGGTTGCGTTCGATTGGGCCGACTTCCACAAGCTGCCCTATGACGACGGAACTTTCGACTATTACTGGTCGCAGGAAGCGTTCCTGCACGCAGCGGACAAGCAGCAAGTGCTGGACGAAGCGGCCCGGGTGCTGAAGCCCGGCGGGTTTCTGGTCTTCACCGACCTTTTGGTCCGCTCGGGCACATCGGCTGCCGACCGCGAGCGCATCTACGATCGTGTGAAATCCCCTGACATGTGGGATCGCAGCGATTATATGAGCGCCCTGGCCGATGCCGGATTCACGGTGACCCGTCAGGAAGACTGGTCCAACAACGTCGCGCCGACTTATGCGTTCGTGCGCAACCAGTTGGAAGGCCGGCGGGACGAATTCGAGTCGCGAATCGGTAAGGAAGTCGTGGATCGCACATCGGCGGCCTTGAAATTCTGGGTCGATAGTGCCAATGCAGGTAAGATCGGCTGGGAATACTTTATCGCCCGCAAAGACTGAGAACCACCCCGTCACCGAACGGATCGGGCGGCAGGGCCGCCGGCGGCGAAACCATCCGCCTGTCAGGCGCTGTGCCACCGATCCTGTAACACGATCGCGTTACGTCATCGTGTGACGGATAGCAGCAAGAAAAGGACAATGATATAATGGCCAGACAGTTTATTCTCTCTTCGGAATCGGTTTCCGAAGGCCATCCCGACAAGATGGCGGACAAGATTTCCGACAGCGTGCTCGACGCCATCCTCGCACAGGACCCCAAGGCCCGCGTGGCCTGCGAAACCATGGTCACGACTGGTCTGGTGATCCTGGCCGGCGAAATCACCACCACCGCCCAGGTCGATTACCAGACGATCGCCCGCGAGACGGTTCGCAGCATCGGCTATACCGACAGCCGGATGGGCTTTGACTGCGATACCTGCGGTGTCATGGTCGCTCTCGACAAGCAGTCGCCCGACATCGCCCAGGGCGTTGACGAAGGCGCCGGTCTCGACCTCGACCAAGGCGCGGGTGACCAGGGCTTGATGTTCGGTTACGCCTGCCGCGAGACCGACGAACTGATGCCGATGCCGATCCAGCTTTCGCATCAGATGACCAACCGTCATGCCGAACTGCGCAAGAACGGCACCCTGAAATGGGCCCGGCCGGATGCGAAGTCGCAGGTCTCGATCGTTTACGAGGGTGATCGCCCGGTTTCGGTCGACACGGTCGTGCTTTCGACCCAGCATGACGAAGAAGTGACCTATGATCAGCTTAAGGAAGCGATCATCGAAGAGGTCATCAAGCCGGTCATCCCGGCGAACATGATCACCAAAGACACGAAGTATCTGGTCAACCCGACCGGCCGTTTCGTCATTGGCGGACCAATGGGCGATTGCGGCCTGACCGGCCGGAAGATCATCGTCGACACCTATGGCGGTCTCGGTCGCCATGGCGGCGGCGCCTTCTCGGGCAAGGACCCGTCCAAGGTCGACCGTTCGGCTGCTTATGCAGCACGCTATGTCGCCAAGAACGTCGTGGCTGCCGGCCTGGCCGATCGTTGCGAAGTTCAGTTGGCCTATGCCATCGGCTGGTCGCAGCCGGTTTCGGTCCATGTCGACACCTTCGGCACCGGCAAGATCGCCGAGGCGACCATCGAGACGCTCA
>LFIK01004440.1_pt1 | contig 11371 bp, 10 predicted proteins | sample 643401 | NCBI WGS metagenome assembly LFIK01 (sample SAMN03777447, study PRJNA286221) | soda lake metagenome | biome: soda lake; feature: Kulunda steppe; material: water; isolation source: sample T5-Br brine of Lake Tanatar-5 | place: Russia: Kulunda steppe | collected 2010-07
CCAGACCGCGGGCTCGGTGATCCGCCCGGCGGCATTCTGCGGCGTGGTGGGCTACAAGCCGAGCTTCGGGACGATCGACACGGCGGGGACGATGCCCTTCTCGGCCAGCCTCGATACGCTCGGGGTCTTCGCGCGCGACGTGACGGATGCGGCGCTGTTTGCGGGGGCGCTGGCGGGCTGGGAGGCGCCCGGTGCGGTGACGCCGGCGCCGCCCGAGCGGGTGCGCATCGTGCGCGCGCCGGCCTGGGATCTTGCCGAGCCGGAGATGATCGCCGCGGTTGAGGCCGCCGCCGCGCGCTTTGCGGATGCCGGCGTGCCCGTCGAGGAGGCGGCGCTGCCCGACGACTTCGAGGCGCTCGTCGAGCTTCAGGACCGCATCCAGGTCTTCGAAGGGCGCCGCGCCCTCGCCTGGGAGCGCATGACGCACCCCGAGCTTCTGAGCCCCGGCCTGCGCGGGCATTTCGAGCGTATAGCCGGGCTGCCCTTCGCCGAGTACCGGGCCGCGCGCGCCGCGCAGCGCGACTGGCAGACGCGCATCGCCGCCATGATCTCCCCCGGCGAGGTCTGGCTGACGGCGAGCGCGCCGGGCGCGGCGCCGCGCGGGCTCGAGGCGACGGGCGATCCGGTCTTCTGCCGGGCCTGGACCCTGCTGCACATGCCCTGCGTGGGGCTGCCGGCGGGGACGGGCGCGTCGGGGCTGCCGCTCGGTGTGCAGATCATCGCCGCACAGGGCGCGGATGCGGACGGGCTCGCCGCGGCGGCGTGGCTCGAGGAACGGCTCGGTTAGCGCCGTGGCCCGCGCGCACTGCATCGCCTGCGGTCACGCGCTGAGCCGCTACAGCCACACCTGCCCGCGCTGCGGCACCCCGCAGCCGCACAAGCGGCTCGGCGGGGCCATTGCGCTCCTGGTGCTGATCTTCGGACTCGTCGCCTATCTGATCCATGCGCTGCTGATCGGCTGAGCGCGGCCGCGCCGCACCCGCTCAGCGCAGCCGGGCGAGCATGCGCCTGAGATCGTCATGCAGCGCGCGGCGCTCCTGCGGCGTGAGGAAGGCGCCGAGTTCGACGTCGCGGCCGCTGCCCTCGAGCACGAGGTAATCCTCCACGGGGCCGTCCGCGCCATGCAGCCTGAGGCGCACCCAGTAGGGGTTCGCCTGCCATTCGCGGATCCCGCCGCCGGGCTCGCGGCGCACGAGCTCCATGGCGTCGGACCAGATGCGCAGCTCCTCGAGGATGCGCCCGTCGCGCGTGCTGCGGCGCAGGGCGTACCAGATCGCCGCGAAGACGATCACCACGAAGGGCAGGAGCCCCCAGAGCGCCGGCGTGCCGAGCACCGCCAGGAGCGGCACCGCCACCAGTCCCGCACTGAGCGCGAAGAACAGGACGAAGCCGCGATTGGCCAGCGAGCGATGCGGCCACAGATGCAGCTCGGCCGCCGGCGGCCCTCCCCCGGCACGGGAAAAGGCCCCGGGGGTCTCCGGGGCCTTGTCCAGTCGTCGCAGCCATTCCACGGGCATGGCGGTGCCTCAGTGGGCGTGACCCTTGTCCCAGTCCTCGCGCCTGGGCAGCGTCTCGAAGGTGTGCTCCGGCGGCGGCGAGGGCAGGGTCCATTCCAGCGTGTCGGCGTGCTCGTTCCAGTAGTTATTCTCTTCGACGCGCTTGCCGTGGCGCAGGGTGTAGTAGATCACCCCGAGGAAGAACAGGAACGACGCGAAGGAGATGAAGGCGCCGATCGAGCTGACATAGTTCCACAGCGCGAAGGCCTCGGGATAGTCCACATAGCGGCGCGGCATGCCCTGACGCCCGAGGAAGTGCTGCGGGAAGAAGGTCAGGTTGGAGCCGATGAACATCGCCCAGAAATGCACCTTGCCGGCCCATTCGGGATACTGGCGCCCCGACATCTTGCCGATCCAGTAGTAGATCCCGGCGAACAGTGCGAACACCGCGCCCAGCGACATCACGTAGTGGAAATGCGCGACCACGTAGTAGGTGTCGTGATAGAGCCGGTCCACCGGCGCCTGCGCGAGCACGACGCCCGTCACCCCGCCCACGGTGAACACGAACAGAAAGCCCAGCGCCCAGAGCATCGGTGTGCGGAACTCGATCGAGCCGCCCCACATCGTCGCGATCCAGCTGAAGATCTTGATGCCCGTGGGCACCGCGATCACCATCGTGGCCAGCATGAAATAGGTCTGCTGGGTCACGCTCATGCCCACGGTGTACATGTGGTGCGCCCACACGACGAAGCCGAGCACCCCGATTGCCACCATCGCATAGACCATCGGCAGATAGCCGAAGACCGGCTTGCGCGAGAAGGTCGCGATGACGTGGCTGATGATGCCGAAGCCGGGCAGGATGATGATGTAGACCTCCGGGTGGCCGAAGAACCACAGCAGGTGCTGGTAGAGCACCGGGTCGCCGCCGCCGGAGGCATCGAAGAAGGTGGTGCCGAAGTTGCGGTCCGTCAGCAGCATGGTGATGGCCCCCGCCAGCACCGGCAGTGCCAGCAGGATCATCCAGGCGGTGATGAAGATCGACCAGGCGAACAGCGGCACCTTGTGCAGCGTCATGCCCGGGGCGCGCATGTTCAGGAAGGTGGTGATGATGTTGATCGCGCCGAGAATCGACGACGCACCCGAGACATGCACCGCGAAGATGGCAAGGTCGATCGCGAAGCCGCTTTCGGTCGTCGACAGCGGCGGATAGAGCACCCAGCCCACGCCCGCGCCCAGCTGTCCGTTTCCGCCGGGCGAGAACACCGAGATCACCGCCAGCGTGGACCCGGCCACGAACAGCCAGTAGCTGAGGTTGTTGAGCCGCGGGAACGCCATGTCCGGCGCGCCGATATGCAGCGGCATGAAGTAGTTGCCGAAACCGCCGAACAGCGCCGGAATCAGCACGAAGAACATCATCAGCACGCCATGCGCGGTGATGACCACATTCCACAGATGGCCGTTGGGGGTGCATTCGCCCTCGGGGGCGGGGGTCACGAAGCGCGCGCCCTCCATGCACATGTAGTCGACGCCGGGCGTCATCAGTTCCATGCGCATGTAGATCGAGAACGCCACCGCGATGAAGCCCACGATCCCCGCGGTGAAGAGATAGAGGATGCCGATGTCCTTGTGGTTGGTGGACATGAACCAGCGCACGAAGAAGCTGCGCGTGTCCTCGTGTCCCTCACCATGGGTGGTTGCGTCGGCCATGGATGTCTCCTGTTCCCTTGGTCTTCTTGCGGCTTCGGGTCGTTTGCGCCCGCCGTCGGTATACCGTCGTTCTTAGAACCTGTGCGCGCGGCAGGCAATCGGCCTGTTGCCGCGGCGGGGCGGAATCTTGATCTGTGTCATGGCGCGCCGAAAACCCGCGCGAAGCTGCGTTCCAGCGCGAGGTCCAGATCGTGCATCGTCACCGGCAGCCCCAGATCGACCAGCGAGGTCACGCCGTGTCCGGTGACACCACAGGGCACGATGCCGTCGAAATGGCTCAGATCGGGGTCCAGATTGATCGAAACCCCGTGAAAACTGATCCAGCGGCGCAGCTTGATGCCGATGGCGGCGATCTTGTCCTCGCGCATGGTGCCGTCGGGCAGGGGGGGCTTGTCGGGGCGCAGGACCCAGACACCGACGCGGTCGGCGCGGCGTTCGCCGCAGACATTGAACTCCGCAAGCGTCAGGATGATCCACTCCTCCAGGTTTCGGACAAATTGTCGCACGTCGCGCCCGCGCCGGTTCAGGTCAAGCATCAGGTAGGCCACGCGCTGCCCCGGCCCGTGATAGGTGTATTGCCCGCCGCGTCCGGCGGTGATGACGGGGAATCGCCCGGGCGCGCGCAGATCGGCGGGGTTGGCGCTGGTCCCGGCGGTATAGAGTGGAGGGTGTTCGAGCAGCCAGACCGCCTCGGGCGCGCGCCCGGCGGCGATGTCGGCCACGCGCGCTTCCATGGCCGCAAGCGTCGCCGCGTAGTCGGCCAGCCCGTCGATCTGCCTCCATTCCGTCACGCCCACCCCTTTCGCCGCTGCGATGCCTGCTGCCTCTCTAGCGCGCCGGGGCGCGCGCGAAAAGGAGCGGAAACCACCGGCTGCGCCTGCGCGTTTTGCTCTTCACAAGGCGCGGGCGACCGGCTAGAGAAGCGCCACGCACACGGGCGGTCGTGGCGGAATTGGTAGACGCGCAGCGTTGAGGTCGCTGTGGGGTAACTCCCGTGGAGGTTCGAGTCCTCTCGACCGCACCATTGCTCCCTTGAATCCTGAGCCGATACCGGGGCTGGCGCAGGCCCGGTTGCTGTCTCTGCCAGCAGGGCAAGGGCGTGTGCGAGCTTGCGATCGTGCCGCGCGCCCAGGTCATTCCGGTTGAATTCACCGAATTTGCAGGCCGAACGCGGTGCAAAGATGAGATTTTGCAGGACATATTTCCGAAATCCATCCCGTCACCGGAAAGCCGGACAAGATGGTTGCAATGTAAGGGTCGCTTCGGTTTACTTCGGGCAAGGCGGACGAACCGCCGCGAACAGGGAGAAAAGCGTGGGCAATGCCAGCACAAGCGACGGTTTCGTCGCATTCGACCGCGTTCAGAAAAGCTATGACGGCGAAACCCTGGTGGTGAAGGATCTCAACCTGAGCATCGCCAAGGGTGAGTTCATGACCATGCTCGGGCCCTCGGGGTCCGGCAAGACAACCTGCCTGATGATGCTTGCCGGGTTCGAGACCGCGACCTCGGGCGAAATCTCGCTCGACGGGCGGCCGATCAACTCGGTCCCTCCGCACAAGCGCGGAATCGGCATGGTGTTCCAGAACTACGCGCTGTTTCCGCACATGACCGTGGGCGAGAATCTGTCCTTTCCGCTCGAGGTGCGCGGAATGGGCAAGTCCGAGCGCGAGAAGAAGGTCAAGCGCGCGCTGGACATGGTGCAGATGGGCAAGTTCGCGGGCCGCAGGCCGGCGCAGCTGTCGGGCGGGCAGCAGCAGCGCATCGCGCTCGCGCGCTCGCTGGTCTTCGAACCCGATCTGGTCCTGATGGACGAACCGCTCGGCGCGCTCGACAAGAACCTGCGCGAGCGGATGCAGTACGAGATCAAGCACATCCACAACAACCTTGGCGTGACAGTGGTCTATGTGACCCACGACCAGACCGAGGCGCTGACCATGTCGGACAATGTCGCGGTGTTCGACGACGGCATCATCCAGCAGCTTGCCCCGCCCGATGTGCTTTACGAAAAGCCCGACAATGCGTTCGTGGCGGCCTTCATCGGCGAGAACAACACGTTACGCGGCAAGGTCGATGGTGTGAACGGCACCACCTGCACCGTGCGTCTGGATGACGGCTCCGAGGTCAAGGCGCTCAAGGTCAACGTGGCAGGCGATGGCGTGCGAACGACGTTGTCGCTGCGCCCCGAGCGCGTCGTGCTGGGCGAAGAGGCGGCGTCCATGCCGAACCGCTTCGAGGCCGAGGTGCTCGAACTGATCTATCTCGGCGATCATATCCGCGTCCGCATGAACGTGTGCGGCGATGACGAATTCATCGTCAAGGTGCCGAACAACAAGGGCGGCCGCGACATGAAGGTCGGCCAGAAGGCGCCCGTCGGCTGGGCGATCGAGGACTGCCGCGCGCTCGACCCGTCTTGATCGGCGCGCGATGGCCGTGGTGCGCGCATCGCGATGCGCTGCGGCAGCACTCTGGGACGAGGGACCGGACCAAGAGTGAAACCAAGGAGGTAACTATGAAAAGGAAACCAAGGAGGTAACTATGAAATCGACCCTGAAACTGATCGGTGCCAGCACCGCGGCCAGCGTTCTGGCGCTGAGCGCAGCACAGGCCGACGATCCGGTGTCGCTCACGATCGTGTCCTGGGGGGGCGCCTACACGGAAAGCCAGGTTCGCGCCTATCACGAGCCGTGGATGGAAATGAACCCGCATGTGACGATCATCAACGACGACGGCTCGGCGAACGCGCTGGCCAGCCTGCGCGCGCAGGCACAGGCGGGCAACGTGACCTGGGATCTGGTGGACATGCTGCCGTCGGACGCGCAGCTCGCCTGCGACGAAGGCATCATCATGCCCATCGACCACGACGAGGTCCTCGCCGCCGCCCCCGATGGCACGCCGCCGACCGAGGACTTCCTGCCCGGCAGCCTGGGCGAGTGCTTCATCCCGCAGATCCTCTACTCGACCGTGCTGACCTTCCGTCCCGGCGCGTTCCCCGAGGACAACCAGCCCTCGAGCATCGCCGATCTGTTCGACACCGAGAACTTCCCCGGCCGTCGCGCGCTGCAGGACCGCCCGGGCACCAACCTGGAATGGGCGCTCTACGCCGATGGCGTGGACCCCGATGACATCTACGACGTGCTCGCCACGCCCGAGGGTGTGGACCGCGCCTTCGCCAAGCTCGACACGATCAAGGACGACATCATCTTCTGGACCGAAGGCGCGCAGGCGCCGCAGCTTCTGGCTGACGGCGAGGTCGCCTTTGCGACCGGCTACAACGGCCGGATGTTCGACGCGATCGAGGTCGAAGGCATGGAAGCCGTAATCATCTGGGACGGCCAGGTCGTCGAATGGGACGGCTGGGTGGTTCCCGCTGATGGACCGAACATCGATGCGGTGATGGACTACCTGTATTTCGCCACCGACACACAGCGGCTGGCCGATCAGGCGCAGTTCATCTCGTACGGTCCGGCGCGTGCGTCCTCGTCGGAGCTGGTTGGCGAGCATGCCGACCTCGGGATCGACATGGCGCCGCACATGCCGTCGGCACCTGAAAACTACTTCGCGCCGATCGTCCTCGACAACGACTTCTGGGTCGACTTCGGCGACGAGCTGCGTGAGCGCTTCGCCAACTGGATGCTGCAGTGACCGGCACTGCCTGACATCGACGGGGGCGCGCCACGCGCCCCCGTTCATCAAACGACTGGTCGGAACAGCGGCCGGCTGACGGGGAGAGTGCCATGGCTCAGGCCGATGCGACACTGATGGACACCGGCGGGCCCGCTGCGAAGCGCGGCGGCACCGAGAAACTGGTTACCGCCGACGGTGTCCCGCTCAAACGCGCGCTGGAGCGCGCCCAGCGTCGGCGCAAGCTGGTGGCGCTTGGGCTTGTGGGGCCGCTCCTGCTGTTCATTCTGACCGTCTTCGTGTTTCCCATCGCGCAGATGATGTGGCTGAGCGTGTCCAACCCGCAGGTCGTGAATGCGCTGCCGCGCACGCTCGACGCCCTGCAGGACTGGGACGGCCGCGATCTGCCGCCCGAGCCCGTCTACGCCGCGCTGCATGCCGACATGGTCGAGGATCTGGAGCGTGAGCGCCGCGATCGTCTGACAGGTCCGCTGGGCATCCGGCTGAACTACGAGATCAGCGCCGCGCGCAGTGCGATTTCCCGGACCGCGCGGCAGGTGGACAGCTTCGAGGCGCCATTCAAGGACGCGTTCATGGACGCGCACCGGCTCTGGGGCCAACCCGAGTTGTGGCGCGTGATCAAGCGCGAAGGCCGACCGCTGACGACATCCTATTACGTCGCCGCGCTCGACCGCGAATTCGACGAGTTCGGAAACATTGTCCAGCGCGACGAGAACCGGCGGATCTACGTGTCGCTCTTCGGGCGCACCTTGATGCTCAGCGTGATCATCACCGCCATGACCTTCCTGCTGGGCTTCCCGATCGCCTATTACATGTCGATCCTGCCCATGCGGCATGCGAACCTGTTGATGATCTGCGTGCTGCTGCCGTTCTGGACGTCGCTGCTGGTCCGGACGTCGGCATGGATCGTGCTTCTGCAACAGCAAGGTGTCATCAACTCCGGGCTTGTGGGCCTGGGCATCATCGATGACGCCAACCGGATCTCGATGATCTACAACATGACCGGCACGATCATCGCGATGACGCATATCCTGCTGCCGTTCATGGTGTTGCCGCTCTACTCGGTGATGCGCACCATCCCGCCGAGCTACATGCGCGCCGCCAAGAGCCTCGGCGCCACCCCGTCGACCGCGTTCCGCCGGGTCTATTTCCCGCAGACGCTTCCCGGGATCGGCGCGGGCGGGGTGCTCGTGTTCATCATCTCGATCGGCTACTACATCACGCCGGCGCTGGTCGGCGGGCAGTCGGGGCGGATGATCTCGAACGAGATCGCGCGCCATATCCAGCAATCGCTCAACTGGGGCCTTGCGGCCGCGCTGGGGACGATGCTGCTGGTCGGCGTGCTGGCGCTCTACTGGCTCTATAACCGACTTGTCGGCGCCGACAGTCTGAAGCTCGGGTAAGGAGAAGTTCGATGGCGATGCCTGCCTATTACACGACCAAGGACAAGGTCTGGCATTACACCTTTCGGGTGATCTGCTTCGCGATCTTCTTCTTCCTGCTCGCGCCGATCCTGATCATGATCCCGCTGAGCTTCAACGCGGCGCCGTTCTTCACCTTCACGCGCGAAATGCTGACGCTCCAGCCCGAGGGATTCAGCCTGCGCTGGTATCAGGACTTCCTGAGTTCCGAGAGCTGGATGCGGTCGATCCGCAACTCCTTCATCATCGGTATCGCGGCGACGCTGCTGTCAACCACGCTGGGCACGCTGGCGGCGCTGGGGTTGAGCAAGTCGGAAATGCCCGCCAAGGGGCTGATCATGGGGATCCTGATTTCGCCGATGATCGTGCCGCTGATCATTTCGGCGGCGGGGATGTTCTTCTTCTTCTCGTCGATCAAGATCGCGCAGACGTATCTGGGGGTCGTCCTGGCGCATGCGGCGCTGGGGACACCGTTCGTGGTGATCACCGTGACCGCGACGCTGGTGGGATTCGATCACTCGCTGACGCGCGCGGCGGCGAATCTGGGCGCCTCGCCCACGCGGACGTTCTTCAAGATCACCATGCCGCTGATCCTGCCGGGGGTGATCTCGGGCGCGCTCTTTGCCTTCATCACCTCATTCGACGAGATCGTCGTCGTTCTGTTCGTGGCCGGTGTGGAACAGCGGACCATCCCGCGCGAGATGTGGTCCGGCATCCGTGAGGATATCAGCCCCACGATCCTTGCCGTGGCCACGATCCTGGTCCTGATCTCGGTTGCGCTGCTGACCGTGGTCGAGCTGCTGCGCCGGCGGGGCGAGCGTCTGCGGGGCATGACCCCGGGCTGACCGGCCGCGAGGTGCCGAACGCAAGACGGGGGCGCAGCGGCGCCCCCGTGTCGTTTTCGGCCGCCATGTCGCGGTCGGTGGTGTCAATCGGATGACGCCGCGAAATACGCGAGCGTTCGCGGAAGCGCCTGCCATTCCTTGTAGCGACGATGCGGCTTGTGCAGCCGTTCATGGCGCTGCACCGCGCGGGTCAGAGGGTCGAGCCAGCGCAGCCGGCGGCACAGCCGCCGCGCGCCCGGCCAGACACCGCGCGCGTCCGATGTGCGGTAGGCAGTGGCGAAGGCATCCAGCGCATCGCTGCCGTCGAGCCGCATCGCGTGCAGCGCAAAGACCATCTGGATCACGTCGAAGGCCTGACGCCACGGGCCAGCCCGTCCGGCATGCCCGCGCTCGAAATCAAGAAACCGGATCTGCGCGCCGTCCCAGCACAGGTCGCGCGGGTGCGGACGGCCATGCGCGAGGCCGAGCGCGTGCAGACGCGCCATCGCCGTGCCGGCATCCGCAAAGGCCCGGACCCGCGTGGCGCCGTCGGCCTGCGTGAACACGGCCTCCAGACTGTCGCCGCAATCAGGCAGCGCGAACCAGTCCGGCCCCTCGGCCACGATCTTCGGCACGGGGGCGCCTTTGGCGATCATCTCGGCAAACACCGCCCGCTCGCGCGCGAAGCGCCGTGCAGGGTTTCCCTTCTGCAAGCGCCAGCGCAGCGACAGGGTTTCGCACCGCTTGACCCAATAGCGCTTCCCCTCGTGCAGAACGGGCCGGATCCGCATCCCGTCCGCCCCGCGCGCCGCACGGGCCAGGTGGTCGTCAAGCGCCACGGCGGTGCCAAATCGGTGGTGTTTCATGCGCCACGGTGCTCCAGGACCCGTATGTGACAGTTTCATGTCATCTTGGGCGGCTAGACGCAACGAAAAGCGGTCTCTGTGACGGTTCAACTCATGCGCGCGCCCTTCCATCGGGGGCGCCGGTGCAGTAGGCGATCACCATCTCTGACCCAGGGGAGCCCGGGATGTCATTTTTCAGCAAGCTCAAGGACCGGATGTTCAAGTCGTCCTCGAAACTCGAGGAGGGGCTTGACGCAGTGGTCGCCGATGGTGCGGAGGAGGAGCCCGGCGAGACCCCGCACTCGTCCGACCCCGAGCCGCAGGACCCGACGCCCGCCCCTGACAGCCCGGCGGTGCAGGGCGAGGCTGCGCCCGAGCCTGCGGTGGGGCCCGGTGTGCTTGGCCGGCTGCTGGGCCGGTCCGCCGAGCCGCGCCGGGTGCTTGACGACGACATGCTCGAGCAGTTGGAGGAGGTGCTGATCCAGGCCGACATGGGGGTGGAGACCGCGCTGCGCGTGACCGCGAACATGGCCGAGGGGCGCTTCGGGCGCAAACTCTCGGTGTCCGAGATCAAGCGCCTGCTGGCCGAGGAAGTGGCGCGGATACTGGAGCCTGTGGCGCGGCCGCTGCCGCTTTATGCGTCGCGCCCGCAGGTGGTGCTGGTGGTCGGTGTGAACGGCGCGGGCAAGACCACCACCATCGGCAAGCTGGCAAGCCAGCTGCGCGGTGCCGGCAAATCGGTGATGATCGCCGCCGGGGACACGTTCCGCGCGGCGGCGGTGGAGCAGTTGCAGGTCTGGGGCGAGCGCGCGGGCGTGCCGGTGCTGACCGCGCCGCAGGGCACCGACCCGGCGAGCCTGGCCCATGATGCGCTGAGCCGCGCGCGGGCCGAGGGCACCGATCTGTTGCTGATCGACACTGCCGGGCGGCTTCAGAACCGCGAGGATCTGATGGCGGAACTGGCCAAGATCATCCGCGTGCTCCGCAAGATCGACCCGGAGGCCCCGCACAACACGGTGCTGGTGCTGGACGCAACCACCGGGCAGAACGCGCTCAGCCAGGTCGAGATCTTCCGCAAGATGGCCGATGTCAGCGGGCTGGTGATGACCAAGCTTGACGGCACCGCGCGCGGGGGGGTGCTGGTGGCGCTGGCCGACCGGTTCGGGCTGCCGATCCACGCCATCGGAGTGGGCGAGCAGATCGACGATCTGCAACCGTTCGACCCGGAGGATTTCGCCGCTGCGCTGGTGGGCAGCGACCGCGGGCAGGGGTAAGGGGCGCTCCCGCCCCGGTGCGCTCCGCTGCGCGTCGCGCACCGGGTTGGGGGTGGCGCCTGCTGGCGCAGGCGCGGGGGCCGCGCTTGCCCCGCCGCGCTTGCCCCGCCGCGCTTGCCCCGCCGCGCTTGCCCCGCCGCGCTTGCCCCGCCGCGCTTACCC
>LFIK01004441.1_pt1 | contig 11371 bp, 6 predicted proteins | sample 643401 | NCBI WGS metagenome assembly LFIK01 (sample SAMN03777447, study PRJNA286221) | soda lake metagenome | biome: soda lake; feature: Kulunda steppe; material: water; isolation source: sample T5-Br brine of Lake Tanatar-5 | place: Russia: Kulunda steppe | collected 2010-07
CACACTATCCCGATCCCTCCCCCAAATCCGACTTCACAGCATCAGATCATTATGCAAGAGCAGCTAAAGTTCTGGAAAGTGGCAGGATTGGAGCAAGTTTGGGGCTGTACCATTTTCCTGCCAAAAGGGTGCAAAATGGTCCCAGAATGGCCAATGGCGCACACACCGCGCCCCCACCTCGTATTTTCTCGCACAGCCTGACTATTTACAACATTTATACATGTTGTGCATGGTTGGGTCTGGAAATGGGGCCAGCAAGTGGGCGGAAAAGCTATTTGGCTATGTTCGGGGGGTCCAGTGATGGGGACGACCAGCTTGTCAATGAACAGAATGGATTATTCCTGGTGAGCATCGATTTGGGGCGGGTTATCTTGAGCGATGGGCAGGCAGGGATGCTGACAGCTGCTCAGATGTCTATTAAATGCATCCAGCCTCCAGGAGGGCCTTTAAGTTACCGCCTCTAGCCTAAAAATTTGTGTTATCGAAGCACGTACAGAGCTTCTTAAGGGGTTTAATTTGTCTGTGAAAAGCATTTTTCGAACACTTATGCACCGCCAAGGTCTTCTCCATACAGGCTGTGGCTCTGTAGGGGTTTGACAAGCCTCTTTGGGGTTTTGAGACATTCTGTTCTTCCCATACTTTATTGTGATACAGTCCAATGATAGCACCCACTTGGTAAATTCCAACTGAAGTGTGTCTTACAAGCCAATAAATTCTGCATTGCACTTGCAGGCTTTGTGGGGACTTTTGTGCTTGCTGGTCCGTTATTTGAAGGGGAGAACAGTCGTTTTAGTTTGCTGAGAGAAAGCAACTATGGCTACAGGTATGAAATTGGTTCCAATCTAGGCTAGTGCATTGTATGGTGACAGCTAAACGCTGGCAGAATTCTTCATACTTAACCTTGGAAGGTACCTTTCTCTAAGGCCAAAAGCCTGAGCGGCCTCTTAGTGCTATGAAGTGCTCTATACTTAGCAGTTTCCTTATGCACATGGAATTTTTGGAGTTGCTTATTAGTTGAAAGCAAGGCCAGTTTGCCTGCAACTAATCTCAAAGAACTGGACACACAGGACAAGGTTACCACACATTTTGCATGCAGGTTGTCAAGAAAGGGGAATGCCATCAATTCTGAGGAAAGCATCGTGGAGCATGGAGTGCCAGATGGCAAGGTGCGATGACCGCACTACAGTCGACATGACTTGCACGAGCTTGCATGAACTTGCATGAACTAGCATTAACTTGCTCTCCAGGATCAAAAGCTGCACTTGGTCTTCTTTCTTATGTGCTCTGCCAGCATAAACTTCATGCTTGCGCGTCAAAGGCCTATGAGCTTGCATTTGATATGGCAAGCACACCCATGACCACCTACCTACACGATTCCGGAGGTCCTCCCTCTATGCTTTTGTATAGATCCTTGCCCACAAGTCTCATGTCTTTTAATTGGCTTGGCAGCCTCACTGCGTTCATTTTCTGTCACAGGCATCTGCTGACATTGACATCACTTTGCCTGGAATAAGCTGGCGTCTAGAAGTTTGGAACCCTGAAATTTCAAGGAACGAAGATGTCAGCAAGGGGGTCGTGGCCATGATTGTAGTGGTGGCTGTCATCATCTCAGGTAAATGTTCACAGATGAGGATTTGAAATTATTCACAGAGTTCAGCAGTTTTGCTCTCTGAGACACAGAGTTTTACGTCAAGCTCGTCTGCAACTGTTCTCAAAACTTCCTCTTAAAGTAAGAACAATACATAGCCTATTCCCCACCTGCTTCATTTGAGATTTAGGGAGCACTGTTCATAATCTTTTCTGCGCTCTCTGTTGGCAGGTCTTCTTCTTTTATACTTTGTCAGCTGCAAAGAAGTCCTCCAGCTCTATGTGGAGCAAAAAGTAAGTACGCATGGTGCAAAATGCGCATAAATTTACAAGAAGAGAGAGGCTGGTTGCATGCATGTACCCAAAAGCATCCAAGGTTGGGCAGTGGTCTCACCAAGACTCACTGACGATGAGACTTGGCCATTCTCTTAAAGTCTCTTTGGGGAATGGGAAGTCCCACACTGGTGACGAGTATAACCTTTTCCACATGGAAATCATCGATAATCTGCAGAACTGAGCCAACAACCACCCAAACACCTCTTTAATTTAAGGACTAAAATCATTTTTTAGTGAGGGATGAGGTGGTGCGCAAGGCAATGATAAGCTGGGACATGACTGACAGGGTGATGGGAAGGATTAATTACCCTTCCAGAATACTAGCACCCCTGCTGATGTCTTCTTCAAAAGTGAGACATGATGGAAGGAGAAGGAGAAGCTCCACCACTCTGCATGTGAACCTCTTGCCTGTTGGCTTCCATGCAGCTGCCTATGCCACAGTGCTCTTGCCACAGTGCGGCTGATGCGCACCCCACAGCTTGTGCCAGTGAGAGAACTGGTCAGTTTGGCAGCTGTACACCAAGCACTGCAGCAGTATTCCAAGTAACTCAAGGCTCTGGAGCGCACGTAGAAGCTCCTTGCAATCGCTGAACCATCAAGGACTTTTCTGAAAATGACCTGGATCCCGCATCTGTTTGCAGAGCAAGATAATTGAATTGCCTTGGAACAGGCAGCTGGATGAAGTGGGGAGGAACAGGGTGGGAGAGGATGGAACAGCATTTAACTCATCCTGGCCTCTAGGAGGCCCAGTCTTATTAGATTACTTCAGAACATTCTCAAGTTGAAAGGTGTGCCTGTGAAAAGCAATATTATTAGCAATCACCTCCTATCTTGGCCCTACTTATCTACAGCAAGTCTTGCCGAGTCTCAGCGAGTCCCTTGGGCAGACCGGGCCACCCTATTTACCCATCCTTACCTATGCTTTTACAAGAACACACCAAAATATTTGGGTTGAGTTTGATTGCATCATTCTTTGTCCAGCAGCGTCGATAAGTAATCCTTCAGAGTTGAAATTGCTGATATATTTTATGAAGTTTAAGCAGGCGATTGCCTTTCCTTAACTTCTCAGTGCACCAACATTATGCCACATCAAAAATGATGCCAACATGGATGACTACTTTTTGACTTGGCTTGAAGTGCTGATACTTGCCACTCGACATAACTATTTGATACTTAATTTCCAACATTTTGGGAACCTACTACATCCTAGATGGTACAGGGGCGAAGAAGCTTCAAGGAGACGTGTCCAGACATTGATTGGAAACTTTCCTGTGCCTGAGCAGAGGTGCAGATTGATTTGAAACTCTAGGTGCAAATTGAAATTTCCCATCGACAATTCCAAATGATATGTGGTCTCAAAAGCCTATTCCGTACAGCAAACTTTGCTGAGGCACTATTGATATTATTTAGATAAGTAGATTTACAGAAAATCCTTGACTATATAAGGGCGCTCTGGCGGTTGGGGAAGTCTTGCTTGCATGTCCTTGCCCATGGGTGTACCTAACTCAGGCCATGTCTAAGGCCAGGCCTTATTCTTGTAGGGGTGAGTCTAGGTCTGGTTGTATATTCGATAACAGACTGATTGTGCGTACAGTTTGTCTGTTCTGGTCTAGTCTGTCTAGCACTTCAGGATACATGAGCATCCCATCTGGTACCATGTCGTGAAAAAATTGCTCTGGTTTGAGCAATATGTTGCCAATTAGTGGGCGTATGTATTGTTGCATTTTGTGGTAGGTTGGTTGGTATAATCAAAATTCGGTAAGCCTTGGCAAGTTGGCTGCTTTCTGTCATGTGCACGTTCTCATAAGAGGAAACCTGGTGAGCCTGACTTCGATTTGGGGTAGAATTTGAGCAGTGTTGCACTTGCGATCAATGTAATACAGGCTGCCAATTGCGAGCTGGGGAGGACAAATGACTACCTTGCAGAGGCTCAACGCGTGCTTGAGGCAGAGAAGCAACAGAGGGAGGTGCTTCTTGAGCGACAGGTGTGAGGGACAGCACGAAGAGGAGAGTCACAGGGATTGATGCTTGACATCACACTTATAAGGCTTTGTGATTCTGGCTTCTTGGGCCATACGCCTGTTGCTGTCTTGGTGGTTTGCCTGTAGGGTTCAATTAATTTTTTCTTGTCAGGGCTGGGTCATGCATATTGCATTGCACTGTTAACATTCCTAAAAATGTGTAAGCCCCAATTCGTCCAATGTGACACGCACACACGCGTTCCATCGTGTTCCCCTTCGTTCCATGAAATCTCACTCATGCATAAGCAAATGAAAAGAATCCAGGGAGTTAAAAATTGAAAGTCCTCGACTCTTGCTGTTGCTGCTGCTGTCTTCTTCATCACTGCTTTGGCTCTCCTTGTCGCTGGGGACGTTCCATGCTGGTGGCTGATTCCCCTGCTCCAGGGCCTGGGTGCGCTCAGCCAAGCACAGATCGCTGTTCAGTCACACAAGCTTGCCTGCGATGTGGTTAACCATTTCTGGATGCAATTTACAGATGAGAGCAGTCCAGTCATAGTGTAAAAAGGCAGAGCTCCGTCTTGGATGTGTACCGCGCTTGCCAATTAAAAGGGATATGTATCGTTACACATAGCCTTGGCACTTTCAAAATTAAATTTGTACATGTTATGTGTAGGGATCAGCATTTGCTTATAGTGCTACCGTACTGCCAATAGAATATTGCAAGAAATTAAATAATTTATTAATTGATTTTGGATGGCACTCGCGAAATGTAAAATTTGACAAAAATAATTATGGAGATACTTCTCGAAATTGTCACGCAGTGAAAATTGTATGATGGAGCCCCAGGCTCCTGAGGGGCAATTTACCCTATCTCAGTTTGGGTTTTTTAAACGCCGTCGCACCCAAGAGGATGGCCCCCTCCTTAGTGTTGCCAGGACAAGGTCCATCCCAGAGGTGTAGGCAAGGATGAGGCAGCAGGAGGAAGGTGTGTAGCACAGCAGAAAAGAGAGCAGGGGTCATGAAGAGTGGGAGGGAGAGGGGGAGATGTCAAGTGCAAGCAGGGATCCTTGGAACGTCCAGACTGGCTCCCTTCGTTGTTGTTGAGTGGCTCTTGATGCCGCTGAGCTTTGCTGTAAAACAGCGAAACTTCGTAAAAATGTAATTATTTGGGGGGCCCTCACGAACCTCTTATGCTTGCAAATAAATCATGCAAATAAATTATATATTTATTAGAAATCATACATTGCGCCACGCGAAATTCCAGTGTCGTAAAAACAAGGTGGCAGAAAGGTATAAAGCGCAATAGAATTGTTAGATACAGCGCGTGCCAAAATTGAAACTCGAAAATTCACCTATGGCCTCAAAGTTTTGGAATATAATTCAGAAATATATAGATTATTCTGGGGATGGATGGCTTGCAGCCCCATGTCCAGGGCAGTGCCATCCCTGCAGACCTCTTCAAGAGGACGACAGCAGATCCTCTTAGGAAGTGATCTGACAAGTTTACAATGAAGACTTAGCCAGAGAGGGGCTGTGCGATAGAGTGCAAATGTTGCATGCCAACCTCAGCCCTGCGAACCCCAGGGCGATGCTGCGTAACAACTGCATACAGCAAAAAGTGGAAGCAGCAGGGTTTTGTACATCCTTCAGGCGCATGCCAGGGAGGAGGAGGTGAATAAGTGAGGAGGCAGTAGACTGTGTTCGAAAGCCAGTGGCCAAGAAGCAGCATATCCGATCCTTCTCAATGGCCCTGCACAGCACAAGCAGTTCCATTATCTCATGGCCATTCATTTCATCAATTATGAGGTCCCCTACATCAAGCTGGATATCCCTGCGAATGAGTGAGTTGAGTCCACGCAAGCAGCTCTATGCAAGCAGCCATGTAGTGAGCAGTAGTAGCACCAGCACCATCACTAGCAGAATATTCTGAAGAGCAGACAGTAGAAGAGAGCAATCAGTGGTGGGCAGCAATTAGCACTTGAGAGCGGACAGCTAGGGAGTGCCTAGGAACACAAGCGTGTTCTTCAGATCACAATGCACCTGATCTGAAGGGCCAACCTGTCAACATTATATTTTTTAGGCAGATTTTCAAGGATATATCTAGAGCTGTTGTAACCATTAAGGGAATTGAGGAATGAGGGGCCCAGCAGTACTAAGGCATGTGCCCGCACATGGGTAGGAGTGAAACCCTAGTGCGAGATATAGTGCTTTATCTGGTTGCTAGAAGCCCCCAGCCCCGACGGATATATTTTTTGCTTTCATTTTTTGTATGGGGCATTGTACAGGGTACTGAACCTCCCTTCCGTTTTGATGCCGAATTCCGAAGTGCAAGGTGGAGTTCTGGCAGATGTAGCAGCTGAAATACAGCAAAACATAACGCTATATCTCTAAAAAGTGCTATATAGCGCTATAGAATTGCCTCACATTGCGCTATGTGCCAATCCCTAGTTACCGTACTGCCAGCTTGTTTTCGCGACACTAGAATTTCGCGAGGCGCAATATATAATTTCTAATTAATAATTATATTATTCATTTGCGAGCATTTGAGGTTCGCGAGGGCCCCCAAAATAATTACATTTTCACAAAGTTTTGCTGTTTAACAGCAAAGCTCAGCGGCATCAAGAGCCAAAACCCAGAAACAACGAAGGGAGCCTGTCTGGACTTCCAAATCCCTGCTTGCACTTGACATCTCCCCCTCTCCCTCCCCCTCTTCATGACCCCCTGCTCTCTTCTCTGCTGTGCTAGCTTCCTCCTGCTGCCTCATTCCTTCCTCCACCTCTGGGATGAATCTTGTCCTGGCAACACTAAGGAGGGGGCCATCCTCTTGGGTGCCCGGGCGTTTGAGAAACCCAAACTGGGATAGGGTAAATTGCCCCTCAGGAGCCTGGGGCTCCATTATACGAATCTCTCTATGTGACAACTTCGGGAGGTATCTCCATAATTTTTTTTTCGGATTTCACATTTCGCCTTCCAGAATTATCTTATTGTTTATTAATTTCTCGCAATATTCTATTGGCAGTACGGTATGTGGTCATAAAGTGTTTAGAGGTAGCTGGGGAGACGGATGAGCGTCCACAGGCCGCCCCCTTATTCCCAACCTCGATCCTCATTTTTGGCCCCTAGATGAGGACGAATTGACAATGAATACGTGCATTGGTGCGTGCAAATGGACGCATGCCCAACCCTTATCCTTGTCCACAACCTGTTTTTGGGGGCCAGTGAGTATGAAGGACTCACAAACAGAATGCCGCGCCAAAAGTAGACATGGATTGTACATTTTTGCGTTAGATAAAGACCTATGTAATTGCATATTCGGCCGTAAAAGCAGCCACGCCCAGGCTCCTCATCCTCTAAAGGGCCTGCCAGTAGCCTCCTGTAAGCCAGGACAAGATCCTACCAATTGTAGTCAAGCATGTTTTGAACATGGAGGATGTCTGAATTCAGATTGTTTGGCATCAGAGCACATGGTAATGCATACTTTTTATGTTGAATGTGCTTATTACATGATCAGAAAGGATAGGGTGCAAGCATGGTCCAGTCTGCTTGAGGGGTTAGGCAAGACTTTAGGCGACTACCCACGTAGCAAAAATCAGTAATTGAAAATTTGTTTTCTCCAAATACTCTTCATTGCTAAATATAAATTCCTTGAGAGCATGCCACATCAATAGAGGCTAAGATAAGCCACAAGCAATTCCGCCCAGTCCCTGCCCAATGCTCAGCACTGCTCCTATTGCCTGCTGCTTCTGCTGCTGCTCCAGCTAAGCAGCTGCTGTTGCAGCTGGTACAACTGCATTCTTGCTGCTATCTACTCCCAGCAGTATCTTCGATAAATATCCCCTCTCATACTTTTGTCACCTCTCCTTCCCCGCGCAAACTCAGATAGCTTTTTTTAATTTGTGTCTGATTTGTTTAACTTTGGGGATGCTGCTAAATTGCTGGGTTTCTGGGCAGATCCCAGGGATGACACTTGTCATTGACAAGGATAATTTACTTCCACCAGTCGAACCCAACAAGGCTGGCAAAGTTTTTCTTTAGCGTTTTTAAGTCTTGACAATACCCCTGTCCACCTATTAAGTAGCTTTCAATTTGGGAACTGGCTCAGGGGATCAGCAGGAGTAAAGCTGCCGCAAAGATTCCAGTCGCATTGATAAATGATGGTGCCCCTCATTGCCTAATCGTTCATTGGAACTTATATCTAGGGATGGGAAAATAGGGTTTAGGAAGAGCCTCGTCGAGCCTCTGTGGAGCCTCTGTAGAGCCTCGTTTCAAGCTATTTTTCGTCTCTTTGGAAATGGATCAGACCCTTTTTACCCATCCCTACTTATGTCATGTGGAATAATTCACTGCAAAAGAAGTAAAAGCATCTTTGGTTGAAGGTCAGGAAAGCTTGTGGCTAAACAAGAGTTGGGGAGCAACACCAAAGTGCACGTTTTTGCGGGCTGCTCCTGGATGATTTACTGGCTTCTTAATTTTCTCGATCTATGACTTTTGAATCATATGCATGGCAGGGGGTAAGCCTTTTAGGGGTCAATGTGCCCAGAAATGCTTTGCGATTCAAATAAGCAAATCCTCCCCCCTTCTTTGCTTGCAGATGAAGCTCATATCTTGTTTTGAGAAGACGTCCTGCAGATCTAGCAAATCATTGAGCAAACATAGAACATTGGGTATGTATCTCAGTGTTGTTGGAGTGCTTTGGTTTGCAATTCGTGTCAGCAGCATTGGCCTTATGTATAATTTTTGCAATGAGATGTTTGTAAGTTGGTTTTTGGGACTTTCCTTGCCATAAATCGTGTTGCACAGAAGCTTGGAATTCCATGCACTTTCCAATCGCACAGCCTGACTTTGTATCCAAGCACCGAGACAGTAGCATAGGAACTCCCCAGCGGCCCATGGCTCAGTGGGTCGGCCTGTCTGCTGAGCTCAGCCAGGCAGACCTATAAATGCTTCCAGGCAGCATTCAGGCCCTGGTGCCTTTGGTCTGGGGGATCTGTTTGCTTTACAACCTCGCGCCCTGCCCAAAGACCAGCTGCCTGGTCCTGTCCCATCCTTCCCTCCGAACTTCACTCCCCTCCATCTGTATACCTGGTTGGCCCCGTCCCTGGCTCATGCCACACCGGGACTGGCCCCTCTCTCTTCTAGCTGGCCCAGCCCCCTGGAGGACACGTGCACCCTCAAGCCCACCTGGCAAAAACAAGGGACTAATGCTGCAGCAAATTGTAAAGGAGGTTGCATGAAACGCAGAAATTCAAGTGGGACAATTTGCTGCCAGAGGTAAACAAAACAAGATGAAAACCATGAGGTTTCTGCTCTAGTTTCTGCTGATCCTCTCAGTCACTGCCCTCCAGGGAACCTGGATTGATACTTGGAGAGGATTGGCCTGCGACGATTTTTTTCCGATGTTTAAGTGCACCTACCGTCCAGACAAAATTTTTGTCAGATACAAGTGCCCAAAATACTTCAGAGCGGCTTCCGATGCTAGTTGTCCAAGTGCCAAAATGGTTCAACAACCAACAAAGATACACATCCAGCATGCTTGTAACCAATTGTTCTCTTCAAATTTGGCCAGCATTTCACGAGGGCTACGAGGGGCCCTGCATCGGGATGCGGGGTGCTTACCGCAAACTCAAGCTAAGGGAAGAGACAAGCTTGACCCTCAACACCTGAATATTTTAACCTGCAGAGCAAATTGCTGAAGCGCGAGGGAACATGGCAGAGCAAAATGTGCAGGGTGCAGATGAAGATAATGTCCAGATCTTGGAGCTCATGGGGGAGGGCTCGGTGAGTGTGCAAACCTATGACATAAATAGACCTGTGATGCTGGTGAGAAGTGCAGGGGGATGAGCTATTTTGCGGGGTGACTGTTGACATGGATATCTCACTCAGGCATCCTCATAGAGCCAGCATTGATGCCTTCCAAAATTGGACTTGCGCTTTGGCATCTGTCCGCAGCCTGGAAAATCCATGAACAAGGTTGGGCCTGCTTTATAAGATTTCTAACTCCTGTACAATAACACGGAACCTTGCATCCTCCCGCAGTTTGGCAAGGTTTACAAGGGCCTTTGGAGGAGGACACTTGTTGCAATCAAAGTCATGCTGGTGAGGCTTGTGCTGGACACCATATCATTGAAGATGCCAGTGTGCCTGTATACTCAATGATGAAAACAAACCTGATCACCTGCATAGCTTGAAATAAGAATTGTAGTGTCATTACCTCTGGAGATGCTGGCGCCTTGTGTGAAGTGGTGACTCCCCTGTTATTCAAGTATGCACATCACCATGCAATCAGCTGGATTGCAAGTGCCTGATGCACTTGCAGGTGAAAATGTATAATTAATGGTGCATGCATAATCATTGTCGTGATGCATCAAAGATTTCTGGTCTAAATCTATGCTCCCTGGACCATCCACACTTGGGTTTAAGGATTTTATGTCAGTTGACCCTGAACCCTAGAATTTTAATTTTTTTTGCAGCTAACTTCCAATATATGTGATGTGGAGAAACGAGAGTCCATGGTCATCTGGGAGGCAGCCATAAGCTCCTCCCTCTTGCACCCCAACATCGTGAAGACTTACACATACAGCATCAAGCCTGTTAAGCAGAGTGCTAGCTATGAAGAAGATCCTGAGATTCAAGCATTGGGATCTGCTGTCAAATTTTCTAGGTAAGTTCTCATGTGCTCTTGCGTGAGCACCAAGGTGTGGAGGAAATGATGGCATGAAACCTCGGGTCTGCTAGGAGCTACAGGTTTCCTGGGTGGGTCATGCTTGATAGGGGTTAGGTAAGGCATGATGTGCCAGTGTGCCATACCCTGGCATGGCCTTCCCTTTAGACCAGTGGCACAGCACCTTCATAGCTCTAATCAGTGCAATGGCTTGTACGTGGTCAGCTCCGTGCTGCATTGGCACTGACTCTTAGCTACTCTGAGCTGAGTTTTCAAACTGCTGTGCTTCTGGGCATTTGTAACTTTTTTGGGTGAACTTTCTTCACTTTCTGTTGTGGGCATTTGAAACTTTGTCAGGTACAATTCCTTCACCTTTCATTGCGGGCCTGACATGCTATGATAGCTCAAATTACCACAGATTGCCAAAGAATGCAGCAGTGATTCAGCCTTGTAGGTGCTGACATTGTACTAGTGCCTTTTGGCCCAGTACTGATGAAAGGAATTGTAAACTGCCTGCACCTGCTGTGCCCTGCAACCCGCCTGCACCGGCTTTGTTTTGCCTTGCCTGCACCCTGCCTGCTTCGAGCCCTTGCACCTTCCTGCCTAAACGCTTTCTGCAGCGCCCTGCCCCCCTGCATCACGCCCTTTTTGCTGCGCCCCGTCTTTACCCTGCCCTGCCAGCTTCACCCTGCGTGCACCCTGCCCCCGCGCTGCATTAACAGCCAGTCTTATTTCCTGGATAAACTAGAACTCTTCTGTGCTTACCAGCTATGGTACCAAGATGTAAGATATACTGCCCCTGCTGCACCATACCCTTACACCCTGC
>LFIK01004442.1_pt1 | contig 11369 bp, 11 predicted proteins | sample 643401 | NCBI WGS metagenome assembly LFIK01 (sample SAMN03777447, study PRJNA286221) | soda lake metagenome | biome: soda lake; feature: Kulunda steppe; material: water; isolation source: sample T5-Br brine of Lake Tanatar-5 | place: Russia: Kulunda steppe | collected 2010-07
AGGCGCGCGTGTGCTTCATCAATACCGGCTTCCTCGATCGCACCGGCGACGAGATCCACACCTCCATGGAAGCCGGGCCGATGGTGCGCAAGGCGGATATGAAGGGCCAGGCCTGGATCAAGGCCTATGAGGACTGGAACGTCGATATCGGCCTCGCCTGCGGCCTGCGCGGGCGCGCCCAGATCGGCAAGGGCATGTGGGCGATGCCCGATCTGATGGCGGCGATGCTGGAGCAGAAGATCGGCCATCCGAAGGCGGGGGCGAATTGCGCCTGGGTGCCCTCCCCCACCGCCGCGACCCTGCATGCAACGCATTACCACCAGATCGACGTCAAGGCGCGTCAGGCCGAGTTGGCGAACCGCGAACGCGCGCGCCTCGACGACATCCTCACCATTCCGCTGGCTGATCGCCCCAACTGGTCCGACGAGGAGGTCCGCTCCGAGATCGAGAACAACGCGCAGGGCATCCTCGGCTATGTGGTGCGCTGGGTCGACCAGGGTGTGGGCTGCTCGAAGGTGCCCGATATCAACGATGTCGGCCTGATGGAGGACCGCGCCACCTGCCGCATCTCCTCCCAGCATCTCGCCAACTGGCTTCATCACGGCGTCGTCAGTCGCGACCAGGTGATGGAAGTGATGCAGCGCATGGCCAGGGTCGTCGATCAGCAGAATGCGGGCGATCCGGCCTACCAACCGATGGCGCCGGGCTTCGACGGCCCCGCCTTCAAGGCAGCCTGCGACCTCGTCTTCGAGGGCCGCGTCCAGCCCTCGGGCTATACCGAGCCGGTCCTGCATGCACGGCGGCTGGAGGCGAAGGCGGGGGCGTGAGGCAGCGCGGCGACGATGTCTGTCGGGTGACCAAAACCCGTTGTCAATACTGGCTGTCGAGCGCGAAACGAATTGTGGTACAGCCTTGAAAATGATAGGCGTAATGGCCAAATCGACAATACGGATTTGCGTTTGAGACAAGGAGGTACGCTATGAGACCGCTTCCGCCGCTGGTTTAAGTCGTATTAGTAAAAAATACACCATTGTGGCCATGCAGTATCCATATTTGTTTGTATACGCTTGTTGTTGAGACAGGCTCGGTAAAGCCGGCGTAGCTGGTCGCGCCGAGCGGGAGCCGTCCGCGCAAGCCACAGAGCCACAGCCACGATGCCCTTGTTGTCCACGCCACTTTGGAGAGGTTAACCCTCTCCCTCCCGGAAGGGCGCATCCCAATCTGAAGCCATTGCGCGTCAGTCAGTGTTGTCTGCCGAAGGTCTACTCTGTTTTCAGCTTTGTTTCAGAACCCATGGCACACGCCAATCCCCAATATACAGTCAGAACCCACCTGGCTCATGGTAGCGCTGATTGCTTTCAAAGCCGTCGGCTCTTCAACTACCCTTCTGACGCTTGATTTGATTCGCAAAACTTTGCTCATCCATCTTTTCGTCTTGCTTTTGGAAAACACGTATATTCAAGAGATCTTCACTCGCCTCGATAAGAGACCTTCCTATAGAAGCAAGATTATCAATCGCAGCCTTTTTCCTATCATTTGAAAGCTGAACGAAGCTATCAGACCCTAATTTGTCATAATACAGACTATAAAGCTGGAACAAATAAATATATGTATCAATCAAAAAAGTTTCTTTTGGGGTAAAGTAACTTCTGTAATTTTTCATTCTGTCAAGTGGGCTCTCATCAGAATTATTCACCCCAAAAAGCCGAAAATTGTTATATTCGATCGCATCAAGATACTTTTTGGTTTTGCTATTCTCTGTATTTTTTTCACCTTTATCATCTGAATCAGCAATATTATTTTTGCTTGCTTTATCGACATTCTCTTTTATAATGGCAATTGCCTTTGGATCGACCTGCTGGCTTAAATATTCATGTATAAATTGCGCTGATCTCAAGAAATCGACAAATGTATTTTTCCGCAAGCGCCGGTCCGTTATCGCCCGCGAGATACTCTTCCAGACCCAGCGACCGAAAGCGATCAGCACTGCCCCGATGAATGTCAGCACGCCCAGAAGGACGGCCGCTCCGACGGATGATCCATCGAGACCGAAGAGAGGCTCGACACAAGAAAGCACGGTGCCAAACGGAGCCCAGCACTCATCAGGAGGCGCATTCGCAAGGTTCTGCACCACCGATCGTTCCGGCAGGTCCTGAGCCATGTGAACGCCCCCGTTCCTTGATCAGCACACAATCAAGGATACGATAACGGCTCCGCCCCACACGACAATCAAAAATTTGTCGACCCGCCCTTCAATAGTATTCCCGCTCCGATCCCCCATCCCGCCGCGCGCCCTTCGCTCATCACCCCTGCCCCTTGGCACGGACCTGTGCGGCTGGCACTCTTGCCCCAACCTGCCGCCAGAACACACCGCCCGTCCGGGGCGGATGCGATCAGAGGAGGATGCGATGAGCGAGCGACTGGAATTGCTGCGGGGTGTGATACATCCCTGGCATCACGACCATTTCGGACATATGAACGTGCGCCATTACGCGCCGTTCTTCGACGATGCCGTCTACCATATGTGGACGCGCCTCGGCCTGCCCTACTCGACGATGATCCCCCGCCACGGCGTCCATACGGTCACGGCCCAGGCGACGACCGGCTTCGTCAAGGAGCTCTCGGCCGGAGATCTGATCGTGATCGATGGGGTGGTCAGCCGGATCGGCGGCAAGAGTTGCAGCTTCCACCTGCGCATGCTGAACGCGGATACCGACGAGATCCATGCCACTTACGATCTCGTCGAGGTGTTCTTCGACCCCAAGACCCGTAAATCCGCCACCATGCCCGATGCGGTACGCCGGCGGCTGGAGGAATGGCTCGTGGCCGGCGAGGTGGAACCGGACGCCTGATCAGTTGCGTTGCGGCAATTCGAGCGCCGGCAATTCGCCCCCGCTCGCCGCAGCGGGCGTCGCGGCACTGCCGTTGATCATGTCCTGTCCCTGGGCGCGCCGGGCGAGCGCCACGGTCAGGCGCTCGGCGGCTTCCGGGGACATGGCCGCCATGATTTCGGCCATGGTCCGGGGATTCATGTCCAGCACGACCGGCACCAGAATATCGAGGCTCAGGCGATCGAAGATCCGCGCGGCCTCGTTCGGGCGCATGGCCTGATACATGGCGACGAGGTTTCTCATGCCCTCGCGCCGCTCTTCCTCGGCCCGTGCGGTCTGCCCCCCGTCCTCCACGTCCCGAAGCTCGCGCATGCGCTGCTCCAGCCGCTCCTCGGCCTGCCGGATCATCTCCTCGCGCAGGGCGATGTCCTCGTCACGCTGCTGGAGGTTTTGACGGCGCTGCTCCAGACGCTCGCGAATCGCCTCCTCGGCGGGCGAGCCCGCCCGCTCCCGCGCTGCCAGCGCATCACTTGCCTCGTCGCCTGCCTCACCGCCTTCCACCGAGCCGGTCACGCTCACCTCCGCGCGCGGCGTATGACCGGTGCGCGCATGGGCGAGCACCCGGGCGAAGGGGGGCAGGTCCTGTGCCGTCTCGGCTTCCTGCAAGGCGGGGGCCCTGGCGGGAAGATCCGGGCCGGCGCCGTCACGACGCAGATAGTCGAGCCCTTTCAGCGCCAGAAGCGCAACGGCCGCGACCACCACGGCGTCGATCAGACGCAGACGCTTGATCATGCGGCATCACCCCGTTGATCGCGACGGCCGGAGCCGAGCCGATCGACGGCGCGCTGGGCCAGCAACTCCGCCGCATCGCTGATCCTGTCGCTGACGCGCCGCTGCGGAGCGGGCCGTGCCGCCACCGGTTCCGGAACCGGACTCGAAAACACGCGATCATGCCGATGCACCGGTCGCGTGGCGGCCTCATGCCCGGGTACGAAGCCGGGCCCCGCAGCAGCGGCGTTCGCCGGTGGCGGCAGCGCGGCTTCGACGGGAGCCGCCGGCGCCCCTTCCCGAGGCGCGACGGTGCGCGCATTGTTGTCGACCGCAGCCATGATGCGGCCCATGACATGTTCTCCCGCCTCGACCTGTTCGGCCAGATCCGAGGCGTAGCGCTCCGCCGTGCGCAACCGTTCGGCGAGTGTCTTCTCGCATTCCCCGAGGGTGTTGCGCAGGCCTGCAATGGCGCGCTCGGCGGTTTCGGTGGCACTCATCAGCTCGACGATGGTCTGACGCATGGCCTGCTCGTCGGCCTGCAACCGCGCGATCCGCTTGGAAAGGCGCAGGGAGGTGACCACGGTCGCGATCAGCAGCACCGCCACCAGGATTTCCGCGAAGAGCATCAGCATCGAGCCCATGAACGTCACGCCTCACTCTGGTTCTTCGCACTGGCCTCGAAGGCGGCCAGCGTCGTGCGCGCCCGCCGCATCGGCCTGGCGATCTGGACGGCCATCTTGTCCTCGTAGCGTCCGACCCGCCCCTGGGTCAGCCGCCAGTCGCCGCATTGCAGGGTGACGAGGTCGGAAGGCTTCGCGTCGAAGACGAGCGTGTCCCCGACCTCGAGCTTCATGACCTGCTTGAGCGGCAGGCGCATCTCGTGGAGCACGGCCCTGACATCGAAATCCGATTGCCAGATCTCGGTGGCGAGGTGGCCTTCCCAGACTGCATCGCGCCCGAGCTTCTCGCCCATGAAGCTCTGCAGGAGCAGGTCGCGGATCGGCTCGATCGTGGCGTAGGGGAAGAGAATCTGCAAAACCCCGCCACGCCCCTCCATGTCGAGCTTGAGGTCGATCAGGATGGCCGCGTTGGCCGGGCGGGTGATGGTGGCGAAACGCGGGTTGGTCTCGATCCGGTCGACGGTGAATTCGACATTGGCGATCGGCGCGAAGGAAACCTGGAGATCGCCCAGCACGATCTCGGCCATGCGCTTGACCAGCTGCATCTCGATAGTGGTGAAGGGACGCCCGTCGAGGCGCGTATCCTGACTGCCGCGCTTGCCGCCGAGCAGGAGATCGAGCGTCGAATAGGCCAGATTCGATTCGATGGTGACGAGGCCGGAATTCTCCCAGGCCTCGGCCTTGAACACCGCCAGCTGGACCGGAAGCGGGATGGAATTCAGATAATCACCGAAACGCACGGAGCGGATATTGTCGAGGGTGACTTCGACATTGTCCTGAAAGAAGTTGCGCAGGCTCGTCGACAGGAGGCGCACCATCCGGTCGAAGATGATTTCCAGCATCGGCAGGCGTTCGTAGGAAACGACGCCCGAATCGACGATGGCGCGGATGCCGCCGGCGCCCGACGCGGAGAGCTCGTGCAGGGAGAAGCCGAGCAGCTGGTCGATTTCGTCCTGATTGAGAATACGGTCGGCACCCGCCATGTCGGGGCTGTCGTCATCCGTACTCTCGTCGATCATGGTGGCCCATTCGGCCGCCATGTCGCTCGCCGCCGCAGCAGAGCCCTGCTCGGCCAGCGCCGCGCCCCACTCATCGGCGAGCGCGGGATCCTCACTGCCGCCGCCACCGCTCGCACCCTGTTCGGCGAGCGCGGCAGCCCAGTCGTCATCCATGGCGTCGTCGTCGCCACCCGCAATATCGTCGTCGTCAGCCATGCCGCTCGCTCCTCATTGCACGACGACTTCCTTGAACAGGATCCCGTCCACCTTGGCCGGATGCACGGCGATATTCACCCGCCGGAGCAGTTCCTCGCGCAAGCGGTAGACGCCCGCAGAGCCTTCGAGCTCGCTGGGGCGCAACTCTCTGACGAAGACCTGGAAGGTGTCCTCGATGCGCGGCATCAGCGGCTCGAGCGATGCGGCCAGCTCGGGGTCATCGACTTCCAGCGCCACGTTGAACTTCAGAAAGCGCGGGCGATCCTGGTTCGGCTCGGAAGCGAGATTGACCACCATCTCCGGAATATCGACGAAGATCGCCGGACGCGCGGTCTCGACCTCATCCTCCTCGGCACCGCCACCGAGAACGAAGAATGCTCCGCCGCCGGCGAGCAACAGGGCCACCAGTCCGGCAACGGCGAAAATGATCAGGCGTTTGCGGTTGGAAGGCTTCTCGGTGCCTTCGCCTTCCGCGCCTTCTTCCTTGTCCGTGTCCTCGGCCATGACGCCCCCGGTACTGGCGAATCCCCGTCCGCACGGACGGAGGGTGGAAATCTGCACCTCGACAATCGCCGGATAGGGTTAACGCCCCGTTAAGGCGGCAAATCCTGCCCGGTCGATTTTGCCGCGCGGACATATCGAACCATCCCGCAGGATGACCACGAAGTGAATCAACTCATTAAAATACAAGCGATTTTCCGGATTCCCGGGAACTGGCACGCCCCCTGCGTGGACCCATCTGCCGAAACCGCGCTGGGGAGCGCCGGGGATTCGGCGGGGACAAACGGGAAAGGGAGCGGCTCGATGGAGAATTCGCTTCTCATCGGCCTGTCGCGGCAGGTGGCACTCGGGCGTGAGCTCGACGTCATCGCCAACAACATGGCCAACGTCTCGACGAACGGCTTCAAGGCGCGTTCGTCGCTTTTCGAGGAATACATGATGCCCACCGCCCGCGCGGATGATTTTCCGCGCGCGGATCGGGTATTTCGCTACGTGATCGATGCGGATACGCCACTCGATCTCAGCCAGGGCGCGACGGAAGAGACGGGCAACCCGCTCGATGTGGCCATCCGGGGCGACGGCTTCCTCGTGGTGGATACGCCGCAGGGTGAACGCTTCACCCGCAACGGCGCCATGCAGATCGACAACCAGGGCCGACTCGTCAACAGCGACGGCTTTCTGGTGCTGGGCGATGGCGGGCCGATCGCCGTCGATCCGGAAGCCACCGATCTGTCGATCTCGTCGGACGGCGTGGTCTCCTCCTCCGCCGGCGAGTTCGGCCAGCTGAGGCTGGTGCGCTTCGACAATCCGCGCGAGTTGAGGAATGTCGGGGCCAATCTCTTCACGACCGAGGAAGAGCCGATGCCGGCGATGGAGAGCGCCTCCCTGCGCAGCGGCATGATCGAGCGCTCCAACGTCAACGCGGTGCTCGAGATGACGCGGATGATGGATGTCAGCCGCGCCTATACCGGCATCGCCAACATGCTCCAGCGCATGGCCGAGACGCAGCGCACCGCGGTGCAGCGCCTCGGCGAAATCGCCTGAACGGGGAGTAACGGATCATGCGTGCCCTGCACACAGCCGCCACCGGGATGACTGCCCAGGAACTCAACGTTCAGGTCATTTCCAACAACATCGCCAATATGCGCACGACCGGCTACAAACGCCAGCAGGCGCATTTCCAGGATCTGCTCTATCAGGACCTGCGCCGCACCGGCTCGGTCACCTCCGAGCAGGATACCCGCGTGCCGGCGGGGATCGAGATCGGCACCGGCGTCAAGGCGGTCTCGACCGCCCGCGCCATGTCCCAGGGCAACATTTCGCCTACGGAGAAGGATTACGACATCGCCATTCGTGGCGAGGGTTTCTTCCAGATCGAAATGCCCGACGGGCGCACCGCCTTCACCCGCGACGGCGGCTTCGAGCTCAATGCCGAGGGCGAACTCGTCACCAAGGACGGCTATCGCGTCGCCCCGGGCATTCAGGTGCCGGAGGATGCGCGCAGTGTCTCGATTTCGGCGCAGGGCCAGGTCCAGGTGCAGACCGGCAATGCCAACGAGCCGCAGGATGTCGGGGAGATCATCTTGTCGCGCTTCGTCAACAAGGCGGGACTGCAGGCGATCGGCGACAATCTCTTTCTCGAGACGGCCGCCTCCGGCCCGGCCATCGACGGCAATCCGGGCGAAGCCGGTTTCGGCAATCTGCAACAGGGCTTCCTCGAAGAAGCAAACGTCAACGCGGTGACCGAGATCTCCGCGCTGATCGCGGCGCAGCGCGCCTACGAGATGAATTCCAAGGTGATCAGCGCCGCCGACCAGATGCTGACTGCCGCCAACCAGATGTTCAGGGGGTAACGGGCCATGACCTTCGCCTATGCACCTTACACCCGGTTCATCACCGCCTTGCCGGGCGCATCGCGCCTGGTTGCGGCCCTGATCGTTGCTCTGACGATTCTGCCCGCTCTGGCAACCTTCGCCGATGCCGCATCCGGAGAGCTGCGTCTGCGCGGCGACGTGACGGTCGAGAAGGACGTGGTCCTGATCGGCGACCTGCTTGCCGGAGCGCCCGCCGACGTCGTGGACATCCCGGCCTTCCGTGCGCCGGCCCTCGGCGAGACGGGCACGATCCGCACGAGCCGCATCCTCGATGCCGCCGGGCAGCTCGGCCTGCCCGTCCCGGAAACCTTCGGTCGCGAACATGTCTCCGTGACCCGCGCAGCGCGGATCGTCGATGCCGACGAGATCGCCCGCGCCCTCGCCTCGGCGATTGCGGAGCACGTCACCACCGAGGCTGCGGCACTCGATATCCGCTTCGAGGGCAACGCGCCCGCATTGCGGGTCTCCCCGCAGGAAACGGCCCCGGTGGAGATTTCGGATCTGCGCTTCGACCCGTCGTCGATGCGCGTCGCCGCGCTCGCCCATGTCGGCGGTACGCATGACGGCAACCAGGCGCGGGTGATGATCACCGCCCGGGCCGTGGAAACCGTCGAGATCGCGGTGCTGACCCGGGCAGTCGCGCGTGGCGAGCCCATCCGGGCGGGCGATTACGACGTCGAGCGCCGCCCGCTGGCCAACGTGCCTTCGGACACGCGGTTTACGGAAATCGATCTCGACGAGCGTGTTGCACGCCGCAACCTCGCCGCAGGTTCGGCCCTGCGTCAGGGCGATCTGGTACGCAAGGATCTCGTGGCGCGTGGCGAGAATGTGATGATCATCTATCGCAGCCGCAATCTCACCCTGACCATGCGCGGGACGGCGAACGAGGCCGGGGCGCGTGGCGACATCATCGGCGTCACCAATCCGCAATCCAAACGCGTCCTGCAGGCGACCGTGACCGGTTCGGGTCAGGTGACCGTCGACGCACCTTCGCTCGGGCCCGTCGCTGCGACGCCGCGCGTGATCCAGTAATGCGAGCCGGGATGACCAGTATGGCGATTTTCCTCAAAGCCCCTGCCCGCTCCCTGCGCCTCGCGGCGCTGGTCGCGATCGGCCTCAGCCTCGCCGCCTGCGGCGCCGCCGACAGGCTTGCCAATGTCGGGCGCGCACCGGCGCTCTCACCGATCGAGGATCCGACGGCACAAGCCGGCTACAAGCCGGTCCGGATGCCGATGCCGGATATGGAGGCACCCGCCTTCGCCTCGAACTCCCTCTGGCGCCAGGGCTCGCGGGCCTTCTTCAACGATCAGCGCGCGGCGCGGGTGGGTGACCTCGTGACCGTCCGGGTAAACGTCACGGATCGCGCCCAGTTCGACAACCAGACCCGGCGCTCGCGCCAGGGCGGCGAGAATCTGGGCGCGGAGAGCATGTTCGGTTTCGAGACGCGGCTTGATCGCATCTTCCCCGATGAAGTGAGCGCCGATGCGCTGGTGGGGCTGGATTCACGTTCGAACAGCCGCGGCGAGGGCTCGACCCGGCGCTCCGAACAGCTGACCACCAACGTCGCCGCCGTCGTCACCCAGCTCCTGCCGAACGGCAACATGGTGATCGAGGGCAAGCAGGAGATCCGGGTCAATTTCGAGGTGCGTGAGCTGATCGTCGCCGGCGTCGTGCGGCCCGAGGACATCGAGGCCGACAACACCATCGATTCCTCGAAGATCGCCCAGGCGCGCATTGCCTATGGCGGACGCGGACAGCTCACCGACGTGCAGCAACCCCGCTACGGCCAGCAGGTGATGGATATCCTGCTGCCCTTCTGAGCCACCCTCTCCCCGCGAGATGGGCCCGGGTGCGCTCCCCAACAAGCCCGCCGTCTCGCGTCCCGGCGGCCCCGGTCATTCCGGGGCCGCCTCCCCTATTCTCCCAGAGACAGCATGTAGGCAACCACATCGTCCTTCTCCTGCGGGAACAGGCGATAGGTCGTCATCGGGAAATGATCCTCGTCGAGGAAGGCGCGCAGGGTGGCGGCGTCGCGCCCCGGCAGGGCGACGATCTCGGCGAAACTCGGGCCCGCCCCGGCGATCCGGGGCTGCGCCGTCCTCTCTGTGGCATCGCGGGCATGGCATTGGGTACACCATTGCGCGGCGACGGCCTCACCCCGCGCAATCGCCGCCGGCTCGCCGACGGGAACGGTATCGGCGACCGGTGCGGCGGCGCCGAGGCATGCCGCGAGCGTCAGCGATGCCGGCAAAAGCCCGATGGCCAGGATCGGACGCGAAAACGGGGACAAAGGCGTGAGCAGTGACGGGATCGGCATGGGCAAGCTCCGGGGCATCAGCGCGTATCGCGCTATCCTAAGCCTGCGGGCCGGTGAGGAACAGCCGTCGGAACAACGGATGCTCTCCCGGCATTGACGCCACCGCCCACCGGGGCCAAAAGCATCCGCCTCTTGATGACAGGAACCCGATGCGCGTTGACGAATTCGATTTCGAACTGCCCGAGGACCGGATCGCCCTGCGCCCGGCCGAGCCGCGCGATGCGGCGCGCATGTTGGTCGTGCGCCCCGGCGTCACGCCTGAACTGAGCGACGCGCAGGTGCGCGATCTGCCCGATCTCCTCGCGCCCGGCGACGTGCTCGTCCTCAACGATACCCGCGTCATCCCCGCCCGGCTGCATGCGCGACGCCTGCGCGGGGAGATCGTGGCTGGCGTCGAGATCATGCTCCACAAGCGCGAGGGCGCCGCGCGCTGGCGCGCTTTCGCCCGTCCGGCCAAGAAGCTCCAGCCGGGCGACCGCCTCCTCTTCGGCGCCGATCATGCCGGCCCCGTCTGCGAGGCCGGGCGGCTCGAAGCGACGATTGCCGAGAAAGCCGAGGGCGGCGACGTCACCATCGATTTCGATCTCGCCGGCCCCGCCCTGGACGAGGCCATCGCCGTGCTCGGCGAATTGCCGCTGCCGCCCTATATCGCCGGCAAGCGCGCAACCGACGCGCGCGACCGGGCCGATTACCAGACGATCTACGCCCGCGAGAAAGGCGCCGTCGCCGCGCCCACGGCGGGCCTGCATTTTACCGACGATCTCTTCGCGCGGCTCGATGCACGCGGCATCGCCCGCCATTTCGTCACCCTGCATGTGGGGGCCGGCACTTTCCTGCCGGTGAAGGTGGAGGATACGCGCGATCACCGGATGCATGCGGAGACCGGTTTCGTCTCGCAGGAAACCGCCGATGCGCTCAATGCGGCGCGCGCGGCGGGCGGGCGGATCGTTGCGGTGGGCACCACCTCGCTACGGCTTCTGGAGAGCGCGGCGGCGGAGGACGGCACGATCGCGCCCTTTGCCGGCGATACCGACATCTTCATCACGCCCGGCTATCGCTTCCGTGCGGTGGACCTGCTGATGACCAATTTCCACCTGCCGAAATCCACGCTGATGATGCTCGTATCCGCCTTCAGCGGCCTCGACACCATGCGCCGGGCCTATCACCATGCGGTGGAAACG
>LFIK01004444.1_pt1 | contig 11368 bp, 11 predicted proteins | sample 643401 | NCBI WGS metagenome assembly LFIK01 (sample SAMN03777447, study PRJNA286221) | soda lake metagenome | biome: soda lake; feature: Kulunda steppe; material: water; isolation source: sample T5-Br brine of Lake Tanatar-5 | place: Russia: Kulunda steppe | collected 2010-07
ATCAGGCTCATCCGGAGCGCCAGCCAACCCGCCGTCATCGTCTTGCGCTATGGCGGAGGGCACAGCCAGCAGGCCAGCCATCAGTAACAATGCGCTCAAGGTGCGCGCGCGTGCGAAGCCAAGGGTGAAGAAATTGTGAATTGTCGGTATCATGATGTTGTCCTGACAGCAAAGGTCTGACTCGCTACTGCGTACCGAAATAGCCGGTGATGCCGCGTTGCAGATCCAAGCCTTCGAGCTTAACAATAAACAAGGGTTCGCACTATGGTCATACCCTCGATCCGGCAGCTTAATCTGTTGGCGGCACTGGCGAGTGTTTTTTTAATTCTGTTTGCCATATTTTACCTGCAGAACGTGCTGGGGTTGCCACCGTGCCCGCTGTGTATATTCCAGCGTATTGCCTTTATGGCCGTCGCACTGATCGCTCTGGTGGCAGCACTGCATGGCCCGCGCTTGATCGGCATTCGGGTGTATGGTGCGTTAGGCCTTATTGCCGCATTGACGGGTGCGGGGATCGCCATTCGCCACTTGTGGCTGCAGGCCGCTCCCAGTGAGGTGGTTTCGTGCGGTCCGGGGCTCTCTTTCATGATGGATCATTACCCCATGAGTGACATGCTGGCGGCGGTATTCCGCGGCAGCGGTGATTGCGGTGATCAACACTGGCAATGGCTCGGGCTCAGCATCCCCGGGTGGTCATTGATGTCGTTCACCCTGTTTGCTGTCTTTTTTGGGGCTCAGCTTTTCCTGGGGAACTTCATCAAGCGCTGGCAGCGTTCGAACGGGTAGTTGGTGGCTTTCATTGCGCAGAGAGCGCAAAGCCGGGCTTTTGGTATTGCATTTTGGCTTCACAGGTGGTTTTCTGGGGTCATTAGAGAGTAAGGAATGTAGCAATGTTGGAACAGGTGCACGACGCAAAAGAACGCTGGGGTGGCGTTCATGACATCATCGATCGTTGGCTGGCGGAACGTAGCGAATTAATCGTTGCCTTGTTCGGCGTGAACGGTCGGGCGGAGTTCGTTGCCGACGAACAACCGATTGAACATCGCATTCAGCGTTTCTGTGAGATATTGGTCGACTACGTCTCCGCAGGGCACTTTGAAGTCTATGAGCAACTGATCCGCGAAGCGCAGGCATTTGCTGATGCGGACCTGGGCAAAGCGCGCGCGATAATGGCGCGTATTGAAGAGAACACCGAACTGGTTCTGGCGTTCAATGACAATTACAGTGATGTCGCCGAGACTCGTCAGCACTTGGGTGAGTTGGAGAGTGATCTGTCTCGACTGGGTGAAAATCTGGAAGAACGCTTCGCCCTGGAAGACCGCCTGATTCAGGATCTGCACGAAGTGCACCGCGACAAGGCGTTGTCCGAGGACTGACCATGGTGTCCCGCCTGCTGCGCGTCGGGCACATGCTTCTGATTACTCTGTTGGTTTCTGCGTGTGCCGACCGCCCTGAGAGCACCTGGTCGCTAGCCTCGGGTGGTCTCTATTCTGGCGCTATTGGTCCCGGGGGGGACCTTGCCGCTACCGGCTCAGTCTTTCATGGTGGTGCACTCTGGCACCTGCCCGATTTTACCCGCCGCTTTGATTGGAACCTGGACACTGACCGTCAACTGGACAGTTACACCGTTTTTACCGATGCCCAGTTTTCCGGCAATGGGCAACGCGTGGTGACGGTCCAGGCCCGTCGTCTGGTGGTCTGGTCGGTAACCGACGGACGATCATTGGCTTTTTATGAAACTCCGGCGTCAATCCGCGCATCGGCATTGGATCATGAGGGCCGACGGTTGCTGCTGGGCCTGGAAGACGGCACGGTGGCAGTGTTTGATGTGGACTCCGGCACCATTGTGCAGCGGTTGGATGGCCATCAGGGGGCGGTGCATGCGGCCAGATTGTCTGCCGATGGCCGCACGGCGTTGACCGGAGGGGACGATCGACGGGCGATATTGTGGTCGGTTGAGGAAGGCGTGGTATTGCAACATCGTCTGCATGGCAACCAGGTGCGCAGTGTCGCCTTGTCGGATGGCGGCACCTATGCCTTCTCTGTGGCGGCGGGGGAGGACGGTCAAGTATGGAATACCCGTAATGGCAATCTGGTGCGAACCGTTCCAGCCAGTCGCCGTGCACTGTCGGCGGCCCGCTTTGCCGACAATGATAATTTGCTGGTGGTGGGCGACCGTCGCCATTATGTCGCCACCTGGTCATTGCAGAATATGGACCGCACCGGTTTCTGGCGTATGCCCGGTGATGGGCTTTATGCGCGCAGTAGCAATGTGATTCTGGATGTGCGCTGGGTTGCTGGTGAGGTCTATGCCCTCAGCTCCAATGGCAAACTTGCGTTATTGCGTTAAGGCCGTAAACTGCAGGGGTGTCAGTTTTTTGTACACTCATTCATTTCGGGGACGCGATGCCAGGGTTCCCGGCGCATAGAAACGGAAGAAGATTTGCAGAACGCTATGCCAGAAGCGAGAATTAACCGTTATGAGCCGCCGGTGCGCATTGTCCTTGCGAATTCCAAAGGCGGCTGTGGCAAGACCACCATTGCTACCAACCTATCGGCACATTTTGCTGCCAACGGAAAAACCACCTCATTGATCGATTTTGACCCCCAGGGTTCGTCGATGCAATGGCTGCAGTCACGTCATAAAGGTCATCCGCCGATACATGGTGTGGCGGCCCACAGCCAGCTCGCCAACTCCACTCGTACCTTTGTCATGCGTAAGCTGCCCGCAGAAACGGACCGCGTCGTCATCGATACCGCGGCGGGTCTTAAAGGTAACGCCCTGAGCGACATGATTCGTGATGCGGACATCATGATCGTACCGGTCACGCCATCGCCCATTGATATTCGTGCGACCACCACCTTTATCAAAGAAGTATTGCTGAGCCCGGCGTTCCGCTCGCGCCCCATCCTGGTCGGGGCGGTGGCTAATCGGGTGCGCCGTAATACCCTGGTCTACTCCAAACTGGAATTGTTTTTGCGCAGTCTGAAAATCCCCTTTATTACAAGTTTGCGGGATACCCAATATTACGTGCGCGCCTCAGAACATGGTTTGGGATTGAGCGACATGAGCGCACGCCACGATGCGGATATCGAAGTGTGGGGATTTCTGCTGGACTGGATTGACAACGCAACCGACAAGATCCTGCAGCGACGTTCTGAGAGTCGTGCGCAGCAGGAAGAGGAGCTGGGCGAGGACGCCACGGAACTTGATCAGGTGTCGGAGCCAGACGAGGCGGCTGATGTGCAGGATATCGCCGTGAGTAGCGGAGACGCGGACAACACCAGGTTGTCCACTGACAAGTCGGACGATCGCTGAAGGCTAAGTAGAAAGCGTTGCTCCAGTGATGCATTGTCCGGCCCCCGCTCGGTCAAGTCTGGTTGCCGTCGGCACAAGTAATATTGATCATGCCATTCGAGGGCCAGTTCGGCCGTTTTGAACCTGTTATAGGCCGTCCCGCCAACGGTTTTCAAAGCCGATCGTTGAGTCCGCCAGCTTACGACCACACGTTCGCGCCAGGTCGACCAGTCATGGATACGGTCACTGAAATCGGTGCGCAATGTGTTACCCTTACGCGCCTGCCACAACGCGAATAACCAGTCATTGATCCAGACATTGTCGCTGCTCTGCAGTGCCAGCAGGTGGTCGGCCACACCGGGCTGGGCGTAAATGGCGCAGGCAAAAGGCCAGAGCGGACAGGACAACGGGGTCGATGGCGTAAATACGATGACGGACAAATGATTCAACTCAATGATGTAGAACTGATGCGTGGCGGCACACCGCTGGTGACTGGCGCCAGTGTGCGTGTGGCGCCAGGTGAAAAAGTCGCGGTCATAGGTCCCAATGGTGCCGGAAAATCCTCCCTGTTCCAATTGTTTCTGGGCCAACTGCAGGCAGATCATGGCACCCTTGCCATTCCCTCGCACTGGCGCATCGCCCACATGCATCAGGAAACACCGGGGCTCAGCCGCTCGGCGGTGGACTTTGTGCTGGACGGCCTGACTGAATGGCGGACGCTGCAAGAGGACATCGCTGAAGCCGAGCGGGCCGGTGACAATCAACGCCTGGCGACACTGCACGGCCGTATGGACGATATTCAAGGCTATCAGGTACAGCATGAAGCGGAAATCATCCTACTTGGGCTGGGCTTTGCGCTGACCGATTTCGATCGCCCGGTGGCCGATTTTTCCGGCGGTTGGCGAGTCCGGTTGAACCTGGCGCAGACCTTGATCAAGCCGAGCGATCTGTTGTTGCTCGATGAGCCGACCAACCACCTGGACCTGGAAACCGTCTATTGGCTGCAGTCTCGGCTGCTGGCCTATGAGGGCACGCTGCTGTTGATTTCACACGACCGGGACTTTCTGGACGCCGTGGCCAATCGCGTACTCAGTTTTGAACATGGAGAGCTGCGCGCCTATCAGGGCAACTACAGCCAATACGAGCGACAGCGTGCAGAGCGCCGCGCCCAGCAGCAGGCCGAGTTTGAAAAACAACAGGCGCGCAAGGCGGAAATGGAACAATTCGTCGCCCGCTTTCGTTACCAGGCCACCAAGGCAAGGCAGGCCCAAAGTCGATTGAAGGCACTGGAGAAAATGGCGTTGATGGCTCCGGCGCAAGCGGACAGCCCGTTCACTTTCCGGTTTTCCGCCGGGGACAAAGTCTCCAGCCCCTTGATTGCACTGACCGACGCCAGCCTCGGCTATGGCGGTCGGACGGTATTGAGTGACCTGCAACTGAACCTGTACCCGGGCATGCGCATTGGGTTGCTGGGAAAAAATGGGGCCGGCAAATCCACGCTGATCCGGCACCTGTCCGGTGATCTGCCAGTCAAAAATGGCACCAGCACTCGCGGCATGCATTATTACCCTGGCTATTTTGCACAGCACCAGGTCGATGAGCTGGATGACGAGGCATCCCCCTTGTTGCATCTGCAACGCCAGGCACCGGCGGCCAGGGAACAGCAATTACGCAACTTTCTGGGCGGCTTCAATTTCTCCGGCGATTCGGTGTCTGACCCGGTTGGGCCCATGTCTGGTGGCGAAAAAGCGCGTCTGGCGCTGGCGTTGATTGCCTGGGAAAACCCGAACCTACTGCTGTTGGATGAGCCGACCAACCACCTGGACCTCACCATGCGGGCTGCGTTGACCGAAGCCCTGCAGGCTTATGAGGGCGCGGTGATTGTGGTATCACACGATCGGTTCCTGATGGAATCCACGGTGGATGAATTCTGGCTGGTGGCCGATGGGCATGTACGGCCTTATGATGGGGATCTGGCGTCGTACCTGGAAGCTCTGACCGCTCCTCAGCCGAAATCGGGCGAGTCCGAAGAAACTGACCGGACTCCGCCGACAGTTGACCGTAAGGCCAATAAGCGGGCAGAAGCCGAAGCGCGTCGACGTCTGAGCCCGCTGAAGAAGCAGGCGGAAAAAGCCGCCGCTGCCGTTGAAACGGCGCAGGCGACCCTGGACCAGATCAATGACCGCCTGGCGGACGCCGGCTTGTATGAGTCGGCACGAAAAACCGAACTACAGGGCTTGCTGGAAGAGCAGGCCACTGCGCAGCAGACATTGAATGACGCTGAGGCTCAATGGATGGCGGCGGAAGAAGCGCTGGAAGCAGCGCAGGACGCCTGAGTTAGCCGCAATCAGTGACAACAGTCAACCGAGATGAGAGTGAACCCATGACTGGACAATACCCCCTTAGTCGACCGCGTCGCATGCGCAAAGACGGCTTCAGCCGCCGCCTGATGCAGGAGCATCGGCTGCACGCCGACGATTTGATATACCCATTGTTTGTGCAGGAAGGCCAGCAGGCCAGAACGCCGGTGCCGTCCATGCCGGGGGTGTATCGGCTGTCCATTGATCTGTTGGTGGAAGAAGCCCGGGAGGCCTCTGAGCTTGGCATTCCCATGGTGGCCTTGTTCCCGGTCACACCAGCCTCGGTGAAAAGTGATCAGGCAGAAGAAGCCTGGAATCCGGAAGGGCTGGCCCAGCGGGCGGTCCGAGCCTTGAAGGCTGAATTGCCAGCTCTGGGCGTGATGACGGACGTCGCGTTGGACCCGTTTACCAGTCACGGTCAGGACGGGTTATTGGATGACTCCGGTTACGTCGCCAACGACATCACGGTGGAAGCCTTGGTCAAGCAGGCCGTGTCGCATGCCGACGCCGGCGTCGACATGGTGGCGCCATCGGACATGATGGATGGCCGCATACGGGCGATCCGAGAGGCGTTGGAAGCCAGTGGCCACGTCAATACCCGCATCATGGCCTACTCGGCCAAGTACGCCTCATCGTTCTATGGTCCGTTTCGCGACGCCGTGGGCTCGTCCGGCAACCTGGGCGGAGGCAGTAAATCCACCTATCAGATGGATCCGGCCAACTCGGATGAAGCACTGCACGAAGTGTCGCTGGACCTCGAAGAGGGGGCCGACATGGTAATGATCAAACCGGGTATGCCTTATCTTGATGTGGTGTGGCGGATAAAAGACGCTTTTCAGCGCCCAACAGCGGTGTATCAGGTCAGTGGTGAATACGCCATGCTGGAAGCTGCCATCGCCGAAGGCTGGCTGGACGAATCGGTCATACTGGAGAGTCTGCTGAGTTGTCGTCGTGCCGGTGCGGATGCCATTCTGACCTATCACGCCAAGAGAGTGGCGCTATGGCTTCGGGGATAGAAGTTTAGTAGGCAGGGTTGTATTATATGCAGCCGGCTCCACATAAGGGGTCTAAATTCTCGATTTCTGGATGGGTGATATGAGCGATCACATTGTGAATGTGTCTGACGACTCTTTTGGTACCGACGTGCTAGGTGCTGACAAGCCGGTACTGGTGGACTACTGGGCAGAATGGTGTGGCCCATGCAAGATGATTGCGCCAGTTCTGGAAGAAGTGGCTGAAGAATACGCCGACAAGCTGACGGTAGCCAAGCTGAATATCGATGAAAATCAGGCGACTCCACCGAAGTACGGTATTCGGGGCATTCCCACGCTGATGATTTTCAAAAACGGTGACGTGGCCGCGACCAAAGTGGGTGCTCTTTCCAAGTCACAATTGCTGGAATTCATCGACAGCAACGTGTAATACCCATTGCCGGAGGGGGAAAAACGCCCCCTCGGGCAAATTGCGCTAGACACCTGATATTTTTCTCACTATAGTGGCCGAGCAGATCGCATCTGCCCCCGGCGTCTCCCGCCTTTTTCGATATTCCTAATTTAATAAACCATCAACCTTTCAAATGACAGCGCGTCCTTTCTATGAATCTGAGTGAACTGAAAACCCAGCCGGTTCCGGAGTTGCTGAAGATTGCCCAGGAAATGGGCCTCGACAATGTAACCCGAACGCGAAAACAGGATCTGATTTTTACCATACTCAAGCGTCACGCCAAAAGCGGCGAAGACATCTATGGTGACGGGGTATTGGAAATTCTGCAGGATGGGTTCGGTTTTCTCCGTTCGGCCAGCAGCTCTTACCTGGCTGGGCCAGATGACATCTATGTATCCCCCAGCCAGATTCGGCGTTTTAACCTGCGCACGGGTGATACCATTGCCGGTAAGATCCGGCCGCCGAAAGAAGGCGAGCGTTATTTTGCCTTGCTGAAGATCGACTCGATCAATAACGAGAGCAACGAGTCTTCCCGCAACAAGATCCTGTTTGAAAACCTGACCCCGCTGTTCCCCGATGATGCCCTGCCGCTGGAGACCGGTAACGGTTCAACGGAAGACCTCACCGGACGAGTCCTGGATCTGGTTTCACCCATTGGCAAAGGCCAGCGGGGTTTGATCGTAGCACCGCCAAAGGCGGGTAAAACCCTGATGCTTCAGCACATGGCTCAGTCCATAGCGCGCAACTCGCCGGACGTGGACCTGATTGTGCTGTTGATTGATGAACGGCCGGAAGAAGTCACCGAAATGCAGCGCTCAGTGCGCGGTGAAGTGGTGGCATCCACCTTTGACGAGCCGCCTTCTCGCCACGTTCAGGTCGCGGAGATGGTCATAGAGAAAGCCAAACGCCTGACCGAACATAAGCGCGATGTAGTGATCCTGCTTGATTCCATCACTCGCCTGGCGCGTGCCTACAACACCGTGGTGCCTTCCTCTGGCAAAGTGCTGACCGGTGGTGTGGATGCACATGCGCTGGAACGTCCGAAGCGGTTTTTTGGGGCGGCACGTAACCTGGAAGAGGGTGGTTCGCTGACCATCATCGCCACTGCCTTGGTGGACACCGGCTCCAAGATGGATGAAGTGATCTACGAGGAGTTCAAGGGCACCGGCAACATGGAAGTGCATCTGGATCGAAAAATCTCAGAGAAACGTATTTTCCCGGCGATCAATATTCGTCGCAGCGGTACTCGCCGTGAAGACCGCCTGGTCAAGCCTGCCGACCTGCAGCGACTATGGATTCTGCGCAAACTGCTGTCGGACATGGAAGATGTGCAGGCCATCGAGTTCCTGCTCGACAAGCTCAAAGGCAGCAAGACCAACGACGAGTTCTTTGACTCTATGCGCGGCTGACACCAGCGCGCTTCCTGGTGAGTCCCTCGCTTACTGCCACTGCAGCCAACCGGGGCTCACCAGACCAAGCCCCTTTCCGCGAAGCCATACACAAGATCTGGCGTGCTATTGCCGTTCCTCAAGGTCATGCAGCAGGTTTGCGGCGTTGTCGGTACGCAGTGCCAGACCTGCCCAATCCGGGTCACCGTCACGCAAGACCGAAAACCGCGAGCTGAGGTCGGTCCAGGCGTCGGTGTCGAGATCGGCGGCGGCAACCCGCGCCAGGGTGATGTCACTGTCCCACCAGGGCTGAACCGCTTCCAACCAGCCGCGTATCCAGATGGCATCGTGTTCAGCCGTCATCGCCAGTCCCGGTTGTGACAGGTCGTGACGACTGGCCAACTCACTGGCGGCAGAAAAGCCCTTGGCATTGTTCGATACCAGCAGCAATGCGCGTTCAGCATCGTCATCCGGCTGGTATTGCTGCCAGTAGGTTTGCCACTCCTCGGCCTGTGCCAAGAGGTGATCTCCCAGCAGCAGTAGCATCTGACTGCGGCGAGTGGTGTGATGATTATTGCTGGCCTGAGGGTCGCCAAAATCGGCACGGTTGCGATGCTCAATGCCGAACAGTAACATTTCCAAAGCATAAAGGCCGACGGCGACCTCCGCATCGTCCGTGATCTGGTGCTGGCGAATCAACCCATCCAGTGTCATGTCGACGTTTTCATCGTGTACCAGGCCGCTGTCCTCGTATCCAGGCACGGCGTCGATAAAACCCGCCATGGCTGGGGCCGCGGCGATCCAGGCAAGCCGGTTCTGGTGGTCGGACGCTGTGGTTTCGGGTAGCGCACTGGCAATGCACATCTGCGCGCCGGCCCAGGTTGACATGGTCTCGCGCCAGGCACTCTGGGCAGTCTCCAGAGTGGCCCGGCTATCTGCTTCTGGTACCTGCTTCAGTGCGTCGTTCAACGCTCGGGCCTGGTGGGCAAAGTCATCCAGATACCCGGGACAGAAGTCCCTGCTTAGTTGACCCCAATCCTCCAGCGTACTTTCGCCGAGCGGTTGCTGGGCTGGCTGTTCCAACAGCTCTGGTGTCGCCGGCGTGATTTCCTGAACTGGATCTTCGGCACAGGCAGCCACCAGCAGGAGCGCTAAAGCGCTCAGCAGGTTCAGAGGTTTCGATGGGTTCAGCGCAGTGAAATAATGGGCCATTTTTGATGCTCCGCTTCTGCCCGCAGCCGTTCATCGGGATCAACGGCTACCGGGTGTTTGACTTGACGCAGCAACGGCAGGTCATTGTGGCTGTCACTGTAAAACCAATGGGTATCCCAGTGCCGGGGTTGCTCGCCCAACCATGCCTGTAGTCGATCGATTTTTCCGTGCTGGAACGCGGGAGTGCCACTGATCTTGCCCGTAAACGCGCCGCCCTCGTCGCGTTGCGGCACCGTGGCCAGCAGGTGCGGGACGCCCAGCAGTTTGGCGATGGGAGCGGTAATAAAGTCAATGGTGGCGGTGATAATGAGCAGTTCGTCACCGGCGTCTCTATGCTTGTCCAGTAGGTCCGGCGTGCCGGGTGCAACCATGCCGGAGACGACTTCTTCGATGAATTCCTGGCGTAATTTTTGTTGCTGCTCAGGCGTCATTTTTTGCAGCGGAGTCACCACAAAGTTTACGTACTCATGGATATCCAGCGTGCCTTCCTGGTAACGGCGATAAAAGTAATCATTGGCAGCCTGGTGAGTATTCGGGTCGACCATCGCCCGTTGCACCATATAAGTGCCCCACGCATGATCGCTGTCGCCCGCCAGTAAGGTGTTGTCCAGATCAAAAATCGCCAGTGCCACGCAGTTCCTCCAGATTGATGCCTTGCCAACGCAATCGCTGCACCATGCATGCGCCCTGATATTAACCGGGGAGTGTCAGCGTTTGGTATTATGACAGTAATCTGGCGTAAGGGCACGTTTCTGCCTTAGACCCGCAGAGACGTGTTGTCCACTTGGCAGGTGGTGACGCAAGTTGCTTACTTCTATTGCTTTGTGGAACAATCAAGTCAAATAGGGTTTAGGGGAATGATGCGATGATCGATGTCGATGGTTATCGGCCGAATGTGGGCATCATTCTGGCCAACAGTCAGGGGCAATTGCTCTGGGCAAGACGCATTGGCCAGGATGCCTGGCAATTTCCTCAGGGTGGTATCGGGGCGGATGAGACACCGGTTCAGGCCATGTACCGTGAACTCGCTGAAGAAATTGGACTGACTCCGGCCACCGTTGAAATTATTGCCTGTACTCAGGGGTGGCTGAAATACCGGCTACCCAGGCGTCTGATGCGACAACGGCAATTACCGGTGTGCATCGGCCAGAAACAGAAGTGGTTCCTGTTGCGCATGACCGGAAACGACGCCGAGGTCAGCCTGAACCAGTCCGATTCGCCGGAATTCGATGGCTGGCAGTGGGTCAGCTACTGGTATCCCCTATCGCATGTGGTACCGTTCAAAAAACAAGTCTATCGACAGGCGCTCACCGAATTGGCGCCGCGTCTGACCAAAGAACTCCAGGGATACACAATTCAGCATGTTGACCACTCTCAAGCGGATCGTACAGGAAGTTACTAGTGCCCGGTCGCTGACCGAAGCGCTGGAGTTGATCGTCAAACGTGTGCACGGTGCCATGGATGTGCAGGTTTGCTCGATTTTTCTGTTCGATGAGACCAGCCGTCGTTATGTGTTGATGGCAACCGAAGGGCTCAACAAAGACCAGGTTGGCAAGGTTTCACTAGGGGCCAACGAGGGTATTATCGCCAAGGTGGGCAAGCGTGAAGAGCCTATCAACCTGGAAGATGCGCCGAATCACCCCGCCTCTCACTACGTGCCTTCGGTC
>LFIK01004445.1_pt1 | contig 11368 bp, 14 predicted proteins | sample 643401 | NCBI WGS metagenome assembly LFIK01 (sample SAMN03777447, study PRJNA286221) | soda lake metagenome | biome: soda lake; feature: Kulunda steppe; material: water; isolation source: sample T5-Br brine of Lake Tanatar-5 | place: Russia: Kulunda steppe | collected 2010-07
AATGTATGAGCACCTCCATGTGGTGTCCCCTGGGAGCAGTGTGTCCACAAAGACTCATACAACGTTCTTCAAAACCAGGTTGGGCAGCAGCAGCATTGGAGCTGGCTTGGGCGCTGGAGGGCGCATGCATGAGCTCTGGGAGGGAGGTCGTACAGCAGTAATACTAGGCTGGTAGCCATAGAACTTGCTGGTGGACAGCATGTTCTAGGTGGAGTGACTCGGTATTGGGTCTGCATAACTGTGTGCTCGTCATCCCGTTGGAAGGGCCCTGTGGGTGTGGAAGCTCCGGCGGGCCCCATGTGCAGTGGGGGGGCATTGCTGAGGCATTAGGAGAGGAACCTCTAAGACTTAAGTAGGGGTGGGGCTTATTTGATGAACATGGCTCAGTTGGTGTTAACCTCTGTTGGACTCTTCTGTGCTTGCTCTTCCCTTGAGAGCAGACGTTGAATTGATCCTTTTTAAATATGAGACCACTCCAGTGGACTCCGCTGGACTCCTTTCTGCTCTTCAAAGCCTGTATGCTGGTGACCAGTACCTCCTACAAGACGGGCATAAAGCTGCAAGGGTTAAGCCTACTGTGGGTGTGAAACAAGGGTGCCCTTTGTCTCCTCTGCTCTTTTCATTGTACATTAATGACATTGGTACGATTGCTGAGGGAGTGCAAGGAGCAGTTGCTGGGTCAGAGGATGTGCGGGTCACGCACATGTTGCATGCAGATGACCTGACTCTACTAGCTAATGCCCCTGATGCAATGCAAACCATGCTAAAGAGGCCTGTGGTCTATGCACGCTCCAAACAACTGACCATCAACACTGCAAAATCAGAGGTGGTCCATTTCAACTCTAAGCGCGGTGCTCAGGTGCCCACTTTCATGTTAACCGGCGCTGCTTTGAAGTGCTCTGACTGGTTTAAGTACCTTGGCATGACATATCACCGAACACTCAACATGACAGCCTCGTCTGAGCATGCAGCTATACCAATGCTTGCAGCAGCTCATCGAATACGTGGGTTTGTACGGGACACTGCCCTATGTGACAGACCTTTTGCTTCCCTTTGGCTAGCTAAAGCGTATGTAGTGCCTGCTGGTATGTATGGCTGCCAGGTTTGGGGCTAAGGATTTTTGCGCGAAGGTGGTGTATTTAGACCTTCCCTCTAGACTGTCACGCCGAGAGACTGCTGCATCCAAACTAGACTCGTGGCATGACCATAACTATAGCTGAACTAAGCTATAGCTATAGCTGAACTGAGCAAGGGATCAAATACTCTACCAACTGACTCAACCAACCTCCAGGTCACAATGCAGCATAAATCTGGCACTGCACTAATCTGGCGTAACAAGACATTGCATTTCAATTTCTTAAAGAGCACCCTAGGTGTGAAGCGGTCTGCGCCTAATTGGGCTGTACTACGCGAGTGTGCGCACGAACAACTGCAATCCTGTTGGTTTAGAGCTGCCATTAGGTTTTATAACGGGTTGTTGTAAATACAATATTTGTGTTTTTTTGCATCACATACCACAATGTCAAAGAGGAAAGGAGGGAAGACTTCACACATCATGCATCACATTTGAGAAGGAAATCCAGACCAGGAAAGGTCATAACTTGCTTGCACCCTCTGGATGGCATCTAGATATCATGAATTAGCAAGACATTACACAGCGCCTGCCTTCTAAGACACATATTTGCATTGACGAGGCCTAAGAGAAAAGGTTACTGTGCTACTTGAGCTTGCGCACAGTTGTACTATATTGTACCATACACATGCGCCTGCATGTACACTAAGAAAGTGCAATGCTACCTGAGCATTCAAGTGCATTATAATTTATTATATGCATAACTGTACACTTATCAGCTATGGATAAGGATCTCGAGCCAAGTGAAGTGCCTAAGTTGGCCATCGCCTATGCTATTGACAACATACTTTGAGCAGACTGTATGCAAGACCTGTAGCATCCCAATATGCTTAACATATGGGAAGACTCTGCTATGTTCTTATGGAAGATGGTGTCACTTAATTTTGTGTGGCTATCATACACTGCTTGAGAGCCTACCGTTGTGAGAGGTTCTAACTTGGACCACTTGTTGATTGTGTGGTTGAGACTGTAGCCACCTGTAATGCTGCCGACCACCTATACACTTGTGTGGCTATTATTGACTAGAGTTGGTATACATTGCGAGTTGTGTCTTTGATAAGAATCTCAGTCCAGACTTTACTTTCTCTTTGTCTGCTGGATCCGTGTTGGCTTTATATCATTTGTCGACATGTAACAACTATACCACGTCTATGAAGACACCTCTCCACAGTCAAGCAAGTACTCCGCTCTGCGTCAGGCCAGCCCAAAAGTCCTGTGACCAAACTGCTCTCTTTCAGAAAGGAGAATCATCGGCACAATTTGGTTTCAATAAGAAAACCAAATCTAGTACTTACAGTTGTTCTCCTCTAACAGTGCCACTCTTAAGCAGGCCCTTCATGCAGACCTGAAGCTGGTGCCTCAGGCTAAAACATCTTGGGCTTCAGATATTTTGCGCGCCTTTGAGGGATTGCAAGGCTGCAACACTTACACATACATACACATACACAAGCTTTCTTGCAGGGGTTCCCCATTTATTACTCAGACTTCACTGCTGACCTGAGGTTTCGGATGAGAAAAGTGTGGAGGGACATTGCTTCTTTCTTTCTTCACCCCTATGGAGGGCGAGAACAAACTGATGACTTATCATTCTTGGTTTGCCTGTCCCCTCTTAGATCTTCAAGCTGATTCACGCACACAGGTGCGGAATGGGGGTGCCCCCCTGATGCCTCCTCGCTATCTGCACCTTGATCTCCCTGAGCATGTTATGAGGAATGTGAGCAGGTTTTGCCTGCGAGCACATACTGTCGCTGTGGAATCCTCCATCTGGCGCGGTGGAAATGGCCACTGTGACAAGTGTTCCTGTGCTACTGTTCAAAATGAGGTGCAAGTTCTTTTTCACTATTAAGACTTGTTTGTGTGCTCTATCAGAAGAAAGTACTCGTTCCTTTTCTTCCCTTTCTGCCAATCCTTTTCTATGGAAGCCCCTTATATTTCACATACCGTATGTGACTAGAAAAGGTGACCTTGCCTAGTCAGACTAACTTAGATTTTCTTTCTCAACGGCACAATAAACTCTGCCATTTCATTTCGGACATTTTGGACTATTTTTTGGCTGGCGAAGACCAGCAACAAACCAATCTGCCTAACGACCTGGCTGGCTGCCTAACGACCTGGCTGGCGGTTAACGTATGGTTGAACCCATAACTTGTAACTTCTAAATCCCTTTCCTTAATTGATGCTGTGGGTGTTCAACCACCTGCATAGTTTTCTTTCTTTCTTTTCTTTATACTTGGTTTAAGAACTGCTTCCTGTCTTGAGCTGCATGGAATTGAAGCTATCACATCCGATGTGTCCATGTCCGATGTGTACCATGAGTCATGATGCCTGTGAGACTTTTAGCAGGCAGCGCCATCATGAATTCAAATGCAAGTTATGTGGAGGTCCGCGCAGAAGCGCTTGTCTAAGTCATGCAATGATCTAGCTCTATGCAGTTGCCCATGCAAAAAAAGGTCCCATGCAGCTCCCCCAAATTGGGGCCAAAGCTCACTAAGTAGGCAAGCACATTATTCAAACAGTCAGCATGAGGACGCCAGGTCGCTGATGCACTGCTTAAAGGATGCCAGCAGGGCGTCAGTGATGCCGCCAAAAGTGAGCAGCGTGGGCGCGCCAGGGTTACTCGGGTTAGGCTCCAGCTGCATTCAGGCAGCAGGAGCAGCAGGCTCAGTCAATTTGCTCTCACATAGGCTAGCAGCCGAGCGATGCCAGGGCTGTGCCTTCAGCTCACCCTGCCAGGCATCTCGGCGATGCAAGCAGCACCTGTGCTAGGCTTGGGCTGGCGGACCAGCTCGACAAGGCCAGCGCCGCCTGTGGCCACCAACGGCCAATTGCTGCGTGAGGCACCCCAGCAAATGCACCGGCAGGTTGCCATGCTTAACCACGTCTGTTCGTGTGCGTGGGCTGGGTGCAGCCCCATCATAAGCAGAGGCAACCTCAAACGGCGGGCACTGCCCTGCCCTTGTGTGGTTGTATGCGGGTAGCGCTCTGCCCCAACACAGCCCAATGCCCTGCTCCAGCTGCTCATCCACACAATGCCTTTTGTACGCGAGCCCCATATGGGGGACACTGCGGGGCCCCCTGTCCTTCCTTGCCCACAGGCCCCCGTTGGCCCCTCTGCTTTGTGGCAAACCCTTTCTCCAACCTGTGCCTTGGATTGCCTGTTTGCCGTAACAATTTGGCATCCCTGTCTGACCGGGGCCGAGGCTCAGCACCCGCCCATCACCCCGCCATGAGCCGTCACCGCCTGCAGGCAGGCTGGCTCAGTCAGTCACGTACCGTGCAGGCGTGCAGTGTTCTGGCGGGGCCGGCCTGCGCACAGGGCCGGCGTGCCCCCAGGCACACCAGGTCACCCATTTCTGTCCACCTGGCTGCCTGCGTTGCGGGCGCCCCGCTCACCTGGATCACAAGCAGCGGGTTGCCTGACAAGAAGCTGGACTTTTGCGTCACCGTCTCGATGTCACTCAGCGGGATGGAGTGCAGCAGCAGGCCGCCCTCCGCCACGCCGGGGGGGCTGCCCTCCCTGCACGCAAGCGGCGAGGCCCGTGCAGGGGGTAGCGTGTGAGGGGCGCACTGGCAGGAGCAGAGGCACACACCGAGTGTGCCCGTTTCTGGCGAGTGGGCGCGCGCCTGTCACCTGCGGGGCACTCTGGAGGCCTCTGCATGTTGCAGAGCCCTGCGCGCCGAAGCCTGTGCTCTGCAGCCAAGGGATGGCCTAGAGAGACTCCTCCCGCCCTTAATGCAACAAGGTGTTCAAGGCCGCGCACACACAGGCAGCAAACACGGTGACCCAATCTTGCACGCTCCTGCGGGCACACAGACCTCAGGCAGGAAGAACATGCGCGATCACACGCACACACACCCACAGCACACATACCCACACCCACATACCCACACCCACCAACACACGCACGCACGCAAACTCTCGCACGCACACACGTACGCACCGTGACGCCACAAAGTCGATGCGTTCCTTGAACAGCAGCAGCGTGCCGTCGGTGCTGAACAGCTTGCCCGCCAGGTGGCAGGGCGCCATCATGACGGGCGGCGACAGGTGCTCCCTGCCCGGCGCCGGCAGCGGCGGCGGGGCGGCTGTCGCGTCCGAGCCCTGGCTGACTAGGTCGCTGCGCTCCCCGTCCTCGGCCACATTCTCCACACTGCAGAGGCAAGCAAGAGCACGTGTGCATACCCACACACGCACACACACGTCAGGCGCGCAGTCGCAGTACAGAGGTGAGTGGGTGGGCGCACTGCCGGCCATGCGCCTGCCCGGGCACACCTGACATTGCGGCGCAGTGAGGGTGTGCAGGCGACGTGCTCCTGAAACGGGATGCGCCTTTTGTTCGTGCGCCAGTGAGCATTGCACGTGCGCCCAATGTGCGCGCACACGCGCGCGCTCTTGAGCACATCCGGCTTTCCTAACACCGCCCAGGGCTGAGAGGTCACAGACATGTAGTCCATTGCTGCTCCAGACTTGGAAAATGATCTGCAAACATCACCCAGGTGCAAACCTTCCCCCCCCCCTGCGGACCCACACACACCTGTGTTGCAGCTGCACGCCGTGGGACAAGCGGGGGGTGGAAGGTGAGTCAGGCAGGGCCATGGTGCCGTTGGAGTGCTGCTGCTGAGTGGCGCGCTGGGCATGAGCGCGTCGGGGCGGCGGGCCGTGTGCCGCGGGCTGGCCCAGCCCACCCTGCACAGCGCTGTCCCGCGCCAGCATGGCAGACGTGTTGTCGCCCGCGCTCCCCACGGACGGCGTGTGCGCGTTGGACGAGGAGCCCGTGTAGCTTGCGAGGGCGCCGCGCACGGGGCGGCTGCTGGGCGTGTCCCCCGCCGCCCCGCCGCCCCCGACGGCCAGCATGCTGCCGTACGACGCGGCGCGCTGGTGCATGGAGTGGCTGAGGCGCGCGAGCGGGCCTGATGGCGCGGCGGCGGGGGGCTGCGGCGGCGGCAACGCGCTCAGCAGGGAGCCAGGGGGGGGGCCTGCAGCGGGCATTGCGTGCGCCTGATGCAGGTGAGAAGCTGCACAATGAGCGCGAGGGGCAGTCAGACAGAGTGCGGGCCGGCGGGCCGGCTGCGGCGTTGGGGCCACTTGTGTGAGGCCACCTGCATGAGTGAGAGGGGGCAGGGCTGCAGGGCGCGGGGTGCTGGCGTGGAGGGAGAGCAGTTCCCTGGTGGACGCTGGACACACAGGGCGTGGGAGGGGGAGCGAGAAAGAGAGGGTGTCACATACGACGCACACCCCTGACGAGTGGTTATGTCCACGACGGAGCTGTGTCTCTGTTAACGATTGGCAGAGTGCGGAGGGGGAGGGCGCAGCAGGCTGGGGAGGGAAGCCGCCACTCGTGGGCACTGGCTTAGACAAGCTGCGATGCTAGACGGCCCGTGGCGCCAAAAAAATGAGCCGCGCTGCACAGGGGCAGCTGTGGCCCTGCGGGGGTGCCCAGGTGGGGCGTTTGATTTGCCTTTTGCATGCGGAGATGATACAGGATGGCGACCATGGAATGAAGGGACGCGTATGTGTGCTGCTTGCCTTGGAACTGGATTGCCTGACGCGCGCACGTGAGGATGGAGCTGTGGGAGGGCCAGGCCAGGGGCAAAGGGTGGGGGAGCAGGTTGGCAAGTGCTATTGCGCGTTTGGGGCTCATGGCCAGGGGACGAATGTGGAGGGGGGGGAGGGAATTAAGAAAAGGAGTACCAAAAGGAGGACAGGGGTAAGGGAAACAAAGGAGGAGTACCAGAAGGAGGGCAGGGGTAAGGGAAACTAAAAAAGAGTACCAAGGAGGAGTGGGGAAAAGGAAGTACAAAAAGGAGTACCCAAAGGAGGGCAGGGAGTGGAGGATGAAGAGAAAGGGGCGGGTCGCCATCCATGCAGTGGGGCCATGCAAAGCGCATTTGCACAGGGGGGGGCACCAGTGTTTGTCAACAGGGCATGTGCAGCAAAGCTGGGCTGGGCTGCTTGGCATTTGTGGTCACTCACAGTGCCTGCGCGTGCATTCTCACGTGCACGTATGCGCACAAACACACAGGTGTGCACACACAAGCGAGGGCGCTCGTGTACATGCTCACAAACAGGGTGGTTCTTGTGCCTGCGGCTGCGGTGCAGGCGCACTCCCTTGACACCTGTTGCTACCCAAATGCACATACACACACCACATTGCCAAACGCACATCGCTCCCCCTCCACCTTCCCCCACCACACCCATACACACACCTAGGGGAGCGCATACATTCACCACACGCAGAGCGAGGACGTCCACCACACACGGAGGACCTTCACCACACACAGAGGACGTGCACGAAACGTACAGAGCAGCACACAGATGCACACACGCACCCGCAATCATGGTGTCCTTGCGGATGTTCATGAGCATGCGGTCGCACTCTCCCGGAGGAAAGCCCAGGAACACATACTGCTCGTGGTCCACGGTTGTGAGCAGCAGTGAGTTGGGCTCCTCCCCGCGGCAGCACTGATTCACCTGCACCCAGTGCACAGGTGGAGAGAGATGTGGAGACGTGTGTTGTGCGTATTTTGTGTGCATGTGTGTGCGTGAGCATGTGTGTGTGCTTGTGTGTGCTTGTGTGTGTGTGCACGTGTGTGAATGTGTGTGCGTGTGTGTGTAGGCCTAGTATGCTCCAGCATGCACAGTACCTTCTCTCATCTCAGTCCGATACCGCAGGCCACACATGAAACCGCCCCAAGCAGCACCACAAGGCGAGCAGCTTGCTGCCCCAAGCACAACTGCGGCTTCTCAGAAAGAGCACGGCGCCAAGACCTGGCAAAGCAGGGGCGCTGCTTCTTTGTAGGCGTTGCAGCCAGCCCAAAGCCCCAAGGGCTGAGGCTTGCAAACAGCTTGGAGTACAAAAGTACACATGGGCTGAGGCTTGCAAACAGCCTGGAGTGCAAAAGTACATATGGGCTGAGGCTTGCAAACAGCTTGAAGTACAAAAGTACGTATGGGCTGAGGCTTGCAAACAGCCTGGAGTGCAAAAGTACATATGGGCTGAGGCTTGCAAACAGCCTGGAGTGCAAAAGTACATATGGGCTGACCGAGCAACTCAGCGAGAGCGGTTGTGTGTGCATGCCAAGAGATACATGCTCAGGCAGCCCCAAGCATGCAAGCGCACACAAGCGCAGGTGCATGCACGTAGAAGGCATGCATACATGGGAGAGTGTGGGCATGTGAGCACACATACTATGCAGCGCTCGCGTGCCTTCAAGCTGCCAGGCTAATGCAAACTTTTGGCACTGCAGTCATTGAACAAGTGACATGTACACCCACACGCACACACAAGTCTGCAGCCACAGCATGCAAGGCACAGGCACACACACACACACGCCGCTGCTAGCACACTTGTCCAGCAGCAGCTCTGCCAGCACATCGCACCTTGGCCAGCAGGACAGTGAAGGTCGTATCAGTAACAGACTTCAGGTCCGCATCTAGCAGCGTTGTGAAGCACAGCACCTCCTGCATGCATTGCAGGCACAACAAGTGCGCCTGTTTTATGTATGTACGTACATATGTGTGCGCACGTGTGCATGTGGTGTGCATGCTGGTCAATGTCATACATTTCGAGGCACATGCATCGCCATGCATTGATGCATCCCCTGGTATGTACAGGTTTGTCCAATGTGTGTTTGCGTGTATGCGCAAGTGTGTGCGCAATTGTCTGCGTGTATGTGTTCATGCGTATGTGTGTGTGTATGTGCGCATGCATACGTGTATGTGAGCGCGTATGAGTGCGCCTAACAGCTTGCATGCACACATGCGTAGGCGTGTGCATGTGTGCAAGTTTGTTGGACAGTGTGAGTTCTTGCATAAATGCGCCTGCATGCCCACGCGCGCGTGCGTGTGCGTGCGTGTGTGTGTGTCTGCATGCCCGCCTGAGTATGCTGCGCTTAGCCTCGCAAGCCTCTGCGTGCGCACTTGCGTGAGCCCCAGGCGGCCCAGCAGCCGGACCCCTGCCACGTAGCACTTGGCCTCAGCCACCAGGCGCTGGTTGCTGGACAGCCCGAAAATGATCTGCGGGCACACAGAGGAGCAGTCATGCCAACGCGCTCAGGCGCCGGCAGCGGGAACGGCTCTGAGCAGGATGGAACCTAACACAGGCATATGCACAAGCGGTCCGACGCGGTTGCCAACCCGAACACAAGGTGGCATTGGAGCTGAGCAGTGCGTGGGCAGCTGCACAAAAACCTTACGTATCAGCAGCGCGCGTCCACTGCTACCAGGCGCGGATTTTCTTGCAGAAATGGCGCGCAAGAACCTCACGCATGATGCGCAAGAACCCCACGCATGCCGCGCAAGAACCTCACGCATGCCGCGCAAGAACCCCACGCATGACGCGCGTAAACCTCACGCATGCCGCGCAAGAACCCCACGCATGACGCGCAAGAACCCCACGCATGACGCACACACGAGGAGGCAGGCTCAATCCTGAGAGCCCAACGTGGAGCTTAACACACCTGCATGGGCACAGCCGCCGCCGCCTTGAGCTGGTCGGTGGCAAAGCTGTTGGCAGTTGCGTCCGTGCGCCGCCGCTGGCGCAGCAGCCGCAGCAGGTCCAGCAGCGAAAGCTGCTGCGGCCCCAGCGCCACAAACGCAGGCGCATCTGCACACCACGCCCCAAGGCAGCACACAGATGCACATGTGACTCGTGTAAAATGTCTCACAGGTGCGGGTATAGGGCTGAGGGCACGGAAGGCTGTGGCGGTCGCTGATTTTTCAGTCAATGTTTTGGCACCACATCCGTCGCGGCAGACAGCCCTTGTACCTGGAGCAGGGCAGCAGCACTGCGCCTGCTTAGCGCGCCAGCACAGGGCCTCTGACCCTCAGGCGCTGCCTGCGCTGCCTGAGGGCGCAGAAGTGGCTGTGCTGTCTGTACTGCGCCTGACACAGCGTGCGGCCCGGACAGCACCACCACCTCTTCGCCCTCAGGTAGCGCAGGTAGCGCCTGAGGGTCAGAGGCCTTGTGCTGGCGCACTCGTGCTCTTCAGCTACACCTGACACTCGTGCACTTTGGGCGCGCTCGTGCACTTTGGGCGCACTCGTGCTCTTTGGCCACCTGACACGTAAGCAGGTTGCACGCCCCTCAGCTGTTCATATGGTGCACGCGCCGCAGGGGACCCTTAGAAGGGGAGGAAGTCAGCCACCGCTCACATCCGATCAAATGGACGTGGACACACACAGGCGCGCACACAGGCGCAAATGCCAACACACACAAACACACACACAAGCACGAGCATGCACACATACACACAAGCACAAACACACACGCAACACACACAGACACAGATGCATACAGACATTACGGCGCGCGCGCCTGCTCACCTTTGCCCGGCCGCGCCTCCTGGATGCAGCTCAGCTGCGCGCAGTACATGTCCTGCAGGTCCTCGGTGGCCGCCGTCACAGCTTGCAGCAGCGCGCTGCAGTACGCGCTGCTCAGCAGGCGGCCGATCTGCATGCAGCAAGCCACGCACGCACAGACGCGCACATGCGTGCAGCTGCTTTGTGTGCAGCTACGCATGCACGCACACACACACTAATATGTGTGCAGCTGACCCGCACACAGCAAGCCACAAACGCACACGCACTTGAATGCAGCTGATCCGCACGCATCCAGTCACACACGCACACACCTGCATCTGCAGCTGGTGTATTGCTCACCCCACGCGCCAACACACAGCGTGCACCACCGCTCAGCAACACTGGTGCATCCCAACCACACGTGCACAATGCCATTCACACCCGCACACACCCACACACGGCCTCCCCTTCTGGCATTCTTTGACAACAACACGCACGCACAACATAGGGAGCAACCCCAACCCCTCCCCCGGGGCAGCCCATCCCATGCACACACCCACCGCGGGGTCTGGGGGCAGCGCGGGCAGCATGGCGTGGGGCGTGGGCAGCTCCTGCGTCATCAGCTGCTCCAGGTCCGCGGGGCCACCTGCGCCACTGCCGTGCGCTGGCGCCGGCCCCCCCAGCGTCTGCACTCGTCGGTGCTGCGCACCCTGGGCAGGCGCGGCGGCTGCGGCAGCTGCTGCGCCGGCAGCGCGGCGCGCAGAAGTGGCTGCGCCCGCGGTGAACGTGCCGGCCACGCCAGCGCGTGCAGCCATGTGGCGCTGCTCCAGCAGCTCCCAGAAGTACGCGGGGTCTGGCACGCGCGCGGGGTCCAGGCGCGGCTGCGCGCGCGCGCGTGTGTGTGTGTGTGTGTGTGTGTGTGTGTGTGTGTGTGT
>LFIK01004446.1_pt1 | contig 11365 bp, 16 predicted proteins | sample 643401 | NCBI WGS metagenome assembly LFIK01 (sample SAMN03777447, study PRJNA286221) | soda lake metagenome | biome: soda lake; feature: Kulunda steppe; material: water; isolation source: sample T5-Br brine of Lake Tanatar-5 | place: Russia: Kulunda steppe | collected 2010-07
CTCCTGCCCCCCTCCTGCCCACCCGCACGCACATGGACACACACACACACATACAGACAGCCCTTCCCTCCTCATTTGTCCAGCACACACGCGCGGACACGCATGTACACGCACACACGCACGCACACACCCTTCGTGCAGCACCTCCAGCTCAGGCAGCGCTGGCTGCAGCAGCTCCATGGCCTCCACGTACCGGCCTTGCTGGTACAGCAGGATGGCCTGCATGGCAGCAGGTGGTACAGCAGGTAAAGCAGGTGGCACAGCAGGATGGCCTACACGGCAGCAGTCCGGGCTGCACACTCCATGCTGCTCTCAGCTCTCAGGGCACAGCAGGAGCCCACTCAACATATACGCGCAACACGCGTCCAGGGCACGTCCGCTGCTATTCCAGTTGGGGGACCCGGCATGCAGCCTTCGCCCCCCGCCCGCTGCTCTCAGCACTTTTAAGGTCCTGCTTGACATGCAACAGCATAGCATGGAATGCACCAGCACAGCAGCTCGCAGGGGAGGGCTGGCTAGCCTTTTTGGGCGCCGCTGCCTCCGCGCAACCCAGTGAGCACGGCAATAGCGGGCGCGGCACGCTGCTATTCTAGTCAGAAAGGTTTGATGGCTCAGGCGCCCCCATGCTGGCGCTGCGCCAAGGCCTGTGCACGCACGCACACCTTGTTGAGCTGGCACACGCGCACCACCTCCTCGCCCTCATTGGCGCACGGGTCCAACAGGGAGTCTGCGGACGAGGCGGCGGCGGAGGCGGCGGCCGTGCTGAGCGCGGATGATGAGGCGGCCGTGGCTGACAGCGAGCGGGCATGCAGGACCGGCGGCGGGGGCGTAGCTGCTGGTGGCGGCGCGGGCGGCTTGCCGGCGCTGCTCTGGCTCTGCACCGCACAAATGGGTGAAGGCGCTTGTGAGGCGCGAGCGCCGTGGCACACGCGTGCGCTTTTTGCCCAGCTGCAACAACACCCTGCCTGCTTCCCATTGCTTTCAAGTCTGTGCGGGGTTTGTGCGCGACCCTTGAGCTGCTGTGCTTGGTGCGACCTGGGCAAACGCACACACTTGACCCTGCACATCATCACTCCCAAGAGGAAGGCACAAGGAGCTGAGATTTGTGCTGGTCTCTTAGGCACAGATCACGAACAACCACGTGCGCATGGAATCGTCACGCTTTTGGTCGTGCGTATCAGGTTGCCAAAGCGGCCTGCCTCCTGCCCTCTTGCTAGGCAGCGGCGTGCACGAGCGGCTGGTCGTGCTGGCCTGGTGTGTGAGAATGCTGTTCACCCCGTCCGCCATCCCACCTTTGCCAGGTCATCCAGCTGCTCTATGAGGGCCCCAGGGTCCTTGCATTGCGCGCAGTAGTACTCCACGACAGCAAGGTTGTGTGCGGCCTGCGTGCCATGCCGGCGCGTCACACAAGATGCATGTCATGCTACTTTATGCCATGCCACTTAATGCCATGCCACTTAATGTCATGCCACTTTATGCCAGATACATCATTTATTTGTGAGCTCAGGACACTGGTGGTGCAACAAGGGCTCTGGGCGAGTGCTGATGCCACCTCGGGCGTGCGCGTACAGCCTCCCAATACATGCGCCCAAAACCTATGACTTAAGATACATACCCTCCACAGCTAGAAAGTGCAACAGACCCCAAGTCAGGCCACAGCAGATTGGCATCAGTTACCAATCCACGCAAACTTGCCTTGGGGTCCTTCAAGCCATGGGCGCTCTCCAACTTTTGCAGTGTCTGCAAGCAAGCGTCTATGTTGCCCTGGATCCAAAGGGTTGTGGCCTCGCTGTGTAGCTCACTTTCCATGGCTGGGACCTATATGTGCATGCCGTTTAGGAGCCGACAGATGTTGTCCTGTCGTCAACAAAAGAAATTATACAATTCTTAATTATCATTTAATTTAATTTAATTTGATTTAATGTCATGTCTTGGATACACATGCTTGCATGACGTTTCAGTTTGAGCAAAAGGGCACATTGCATCATGATTAGATAAGATTGTTTGAATACATACATCTCTGCAGTATGGCATGCATTGATGAAGAGGTTTGGGAGATTAACCGCACCCTGGACTTCATCATTGGCAATGGCTTCAAGCGGGTAGCGCTGCAGCTTCCAGATGACCTGCTGCGTTTCTCTCCTGGACTTGCTGCCCTGCTCACAGAGCGTCTCGGACATGGGTACACGGTACGCGGGCAGCGCTTGGCTGTGCGGCCGCTCTGTTGATCGTACTTCCTCCGAATTCCATTCACTCTCCATTAGAAGAGAGCACGCTTGCAAAGTGGGAATGCCGATTCCTAGTGGTCCTAGCCTAGTGGTCACCAGGACTGCAGTGGCTCCAGTGTCTGCATTGCGAGCGTGGCAGGTGTTGTGAGTGGCAGGTATTGTTGTGACAGGCAACCCGGCAGAACTCTAGGCCGTCACAGGGCTTGCTGCTGATATGTCTAGGCCTGCTGCATGTGTGTCCAGGTGGCTGTGCTTGCGGACACGGCCTTCAATGCGGAGGCGGTGGACGAGGTGGCGGCTCGCCACATGAGTGCAGACTGCGTGGTGCGTCACTTTTGGCTACAATTCTGCTTCCTATAGACATCATGATTCATGATCCTAAAGAAGTACTGCTGAACTGATCTTGCATTGCCTAGATGGGTGTGCCGGCGTCTCTGGTCCTGCATGTGCACTGGGCGCCGTGTCGACTGCAGTCTCTGGTACTTTTCATGCTTCTCCTCGTGTTAACGTGCCAGGCGCACCGACTTGCTTCCAATGCATTCCTGCTCGCATGCTTGGCATCGGGTGCTAGCATGTGTTTTTTACTCTGCCTAGGGCAATTGGCTTATCGGGTTGCGCCCTCCTTTCAATTTTCCCTACCCCAACGAGGCATCAATACAAAACATGTGCACGCACAAGCCAGCGCCTGTGCACCAATATACACGCGCATATGCATCCGCATGTCTACTCTGCTCCCCCCAGTGCAAGGAATGCATGCCCCCCCCTGCATATGAGAGCATGCATGCGCACACAGCAAGCACTCTCTTACGCACAAATTTGTGCGTGCACACAGCAGGCGTACATGCCCACCCAACGAACGCACATGTGCTCGCAGGTGCACTATGGCCGCGCGTCTCTGGCCGCGGTGTCGCAGCTGCCGGTGTGCTATGTGTTCCCCCGGGCTGCGCTGGATGTGAGCTTGGTTGCGCAGGAGCTGGCAGCCAGCCTGGCAGCCCTGCCGCTGCCTGCCGGCACTCGAAACAACACAGGCGGGGTGCAGCAGTGGCGGCGTAGGGCTGTACTGCTGCTGGACCAAGTGTACCTGCACGCCCTAGGGCCGCTGGAGGCTGAGCTCAGTAGGCAGTTGCTGCCAGATGTGAGTTCTTGTAGAAGCAAAAGGATAATGATGGTTGGGGAGAGATGGGGGGAATGCAGGAGGCTCAGGCAGTTGCTGCCGGATGTGAGTTGTTATAATGACAAGGGTGAGTTGTTGTGATGACGAAGCTGAGTTGCTGTAATGTCAAGGGAGGAATGTGAAGACGTAAGGAGGGGTGGAGGGAAGGTGCTCCATGGGTGTCGCTGGCAGGCAGGCAGGATGGGACACCACATGGAGCACCCATCCACTTTGTGTACTTGGAACTGTCATGTGCTCCCAGTTTCTTTGTTTGTATGACAAGTATGTGCGTGCAAGTGTGCGCGCATGTGCGTGCGTGTGCGCTTGTAAGCGATCATGCAGGCATGCCCATGCAGGCCCTGCTGCTGTTCAGGTTTCCTACCAAAGCCTCCACGCCCTGTGCTGCGTCCTGTGCGCCCTCGCATGAGTATGTGTTTGTGTTTGTGTGTGAGCGTGCGCGCCCTCCTGCTTGGCCGGGGTGCCAGGAGCCTCTGCTTTTGCCGCTGCGCCCGCAGAATTGCTGGTCAATCACGCTAGCACAGCCCGCCACCACGCACGCGGCCCCTGCCCCCACCCCATCCCCGTCTCAGCCTCCTGCTGCTGCGAGAGGGCCTGAGGCAGGGTTTGCCGGCCCAGGGCATGGTGGACATGATGAGGAGGGGGCCCAGCAGCCCCCGGATTGCAGTACCAGCAGCGACGTGGGCTGCAGCTCAAGCACCGCGTGCTGCCAAGCGCGCCCAGGCTGTGGCCCCCAGCCGTCTCCTAGTATGCTGCAGCAGCAGCCACCGTGCCCCACCAAGGATGGGGAGCCCAGCGGCACGTGCTCCGGCAGCAGCGCACACGGGGCGGCAACGAGAGCTGATGATGGCCAGGATGCCAGCAGCGGCAGCAGCTGCGCGGGTGCGCTTGCACGCCCACAGGAAGGCGCACAGCCCCCCTCAAGCACAACATTGACGGTGGCTGGGTACAGCTGGCAGGCGCTGCCCGATGCCAGCATACCTGCGAGCGGGGAGCAAGAGGGGGAGGTGACGCCGGCCGCTCGCCCGCTGTTTGTGTGGGTGGGCCCGCAAGCCTCCCCATCGCTGCAGGCGTTGCAGCTGGCCTTGAGTACGCAGGACTGGCTGCGCTACACTCCACCGCCTGTGCCTGCGGGCGGCAGCACGCTGCAAGGGGATGAGGGGGATAGCGCAGCAGCCAGTGGCAGCGGCGGAAGCGCTGGTGGTGCCGACGGAGGTGGTGATGGTGTGGGCCAGGGCAGCTGCCAGGGCGTGACGGAGGTGGGCCTGTCGCCGGGCACGCATGCGCTGCTCAAGCGCAGGTGCGTACGTGCGTGTGTGCATGCTTGAGAGCGGCAGAGGGTGCGTGGGGCTGGCGGGTGCATGCGTTTGGGTGGGTGCAAAAGGTAGAGGTGTGAGCGCGGGTGACCAGGGGTGGGCGAGTGCTTAGTTGGTGCTTGAGGGCAGGCGCGTGCGTCTCCTGTGTGGGGGCAAGAGGGCATATGGTCCAGGCTGCAGAGCAGCAGCTGTTTTGTGCTGTGGCCTGTGTTTTGTACTTTGTGACCTGTTCGAGCCATGTGCCAGAGGCAAATTGTAGCTGCAGGGGCAGGTCTCTGCTGCACCTCAGGCCTGCGCGCTGTGCTGCTCCAGCCGTGAAATGTAGAGCCATGCCACGAGCATGAAGCTGGTGCCGAGGCAGATGGGCGGGCCTCTGTGCACCGCCTCTCTCACAAGCTCTCTTTCGCCTGTGCCCCTGCTCACTTACTCACTCACTCACCCGCGCACCTATACTCGTTTGCTCACTCCATCGCTCACTCACCCGCGCACCTACTTGTTTGCTCACTCCATCGCTCATTCACCCGCGCACCAACTCATTTGCTCACTCCATCGCTCACCGACCACCGCCCACTCACCGACGCATCCACTCACTCCTGCGCTCACAGCATGGTGTGCCTCTGCCCGCCACAGCACTCATTTGCAGGCCCACACCCATCAGCATTGCATGGGCACCACACCAGGCACATGTAAAAGACCGCCAGCTGCGCGGTCCACTGCCTTTTCCCCTGATTGGCTTGCCTGTGCTGCTGCACGCTCCTGGCCCGCCCAATGGCGCCAGTGCCCCACTATGGGGCTCGCTCACGCGCTGCACTTGCTCACAGCCGCTCCGCTGCGCCGCGCCCCTGCCCCGCACTTGTGCAGGTACTTCCTGGTGGAGAAGGCCAAAGGGGCGTCCATCGTAGGGATCTTGGTGGGTGCGGGTGGTGGCTGGGGGTGGTGAGTGTGGGTGGTGGGTGTGAATGGTGGGTGGGTGTGGGAAATTGGTGTGAGTGGTGGATGCAGGTGGTGGATGCAGGTGGTGGTTGAGGGTGATGGATGCGGGTGCTGGTTGTGAGTGGTGGATGCAGGTGGTGGATGCAGGTGGTGGGTGCGGGTGGTGGGTGCGGGTGGTGGATGGGCGCGCTGGCCCTGTGGCTCCTTCGTCCCGGTTCCCGCTGATGCAGCGGCGCGGAGACACCCAAGCAGTGCACATCTCATGACACACACGATGCTTGCCAGGCAAAGCACTCGAGCAGAGCACTTGATGGCACAGTCACTGAGAGCTGCACCCAAAAGCGGTGCGCTGAGTCACATGCATTGCCGCATGACGCACTTCAGCCATGCAATCGAGCACGCGCACTGACGCACACTGGCACTCATTGCACCCCCACTGGCACATCTGCACCCCCTCTGGCACTCATTGCACCCCCAGCAATGCGCTCGCTCGCAAAGTATGTCCCCCGATGACACACACACACATACACGCACGTACTGCACCCCAAGAGCTGTGCACCCCATCACATGCACACATGCACACTGCACTCCAAGGGCTGTGCACCCTATCACATGCACACACACGCACACACGCACACACACGCACACTGGCACACTGGCACACCTGTGTGCATGCCCTAGCCTGACGCAGCCATGTGCAGGTGCACCTCTGCACTGCCCTTGTGTTTTGGCGCACATTGTTACATTACGCAACACAGCCAGGCCCCCGGAAACATTCCCCCAAAAGAGGGGGAAGGTGTCCACCCTCTCACGGGCCTCCGCCCCTCTTGGCTGTGGTCCATTTTTAAAGTGGCTCCTTGAACAAGAGGTGGGAAGGTCAAGAGGGCAGGGCAGGGCAACGGTGGGGAGGGGATCCCTCTGTCTGCCAGCTTGCGTCACGCACAGTGCGGCCAGTCACGCACAGGGCGTGTGCGGGCGCCTGCCTCTAAACACTGAAGCCCACAGCTGCTCGCTAACCTCTGTCCCTGTGCGCCTTTGACAGAGTCACAGTGGCCGCCAGCGCTGGCTGCCGCACGCCTCGCCTGGCAGCCTGGCAGCCTTGCGCTTCATCCAATTACCCTGCACCGCTGCACCACCACTGCTAAACCACTGCTCCACGCGCAGGTGGGCACGCTGGCAGTGGCGGGGCTGCGGGAGGCCATGACAAACTTGCGGCGCCTGATCGCTGCTGCTGACAAGCACAGCTACACCATGCTGGTGGGCAAGCCCAACCCCACCAAGCTAGCCAACTTCCCGGAGGTGCGCATCAGGCACGCTCATGTGCACTTGCAAAGGCGCGCAGGCCGTGTGAATGCTTAGTGTGTGTTTGTGTGTGCCTTGATAATGCACACCCTGTGTGCCTGTGTGAGTGCCCTTCTGCATGAGTGGTTTGAGGGGGGCAGTGTTGTGGTGCCGCTCAGCAGAGAATGCAGCAGATGGGCAGAATGAACGCAAAATGAACGCTCAGTGGGGTGCAGCAGATGGGCAAAATGAAGGTGGGGGTTAATCGAGGGGGCATGTGGGCCAGAGTGATGCCTGTTCAGGGGAGCAGAAATGCAACCCTACAGCTGCAGCAACAGCAGCTGTGGTGTGCACGCCAGGTGCACACACTCACACGCGCACACACACACACACACAAACAAACAAACAAACAAACAAACAAACAAACAAACAAACAAACAAACAAACAAACAAACAAACAAACAAACATGCACACACAATTTGGCGTGCTCCTGACTGGTGCACCCCTCCCTTGCTCAGCTGCCCAGCAGTCCTGGGAGGCAGTGATGAGGGAGGAGGAGAGGGGGGAGGGGGATGCCCGGAGGAGGAAGCTATGCACTCCCCTCCAGGCCTGCGTTCAGCTGGCACGGGGTGCTGGGACATGAAAAGTTATGCCATGATTAGCGTTAAAATAGCCATCTCCTTCAAAGACGTGCAGAGGGTGCGGCCCACATGACGCCCACGCCCTCTCACTGCTTTGGCACAGACCACAGTGCGTGCAGACGGTGCAGCCAGCAGGAGGCTGCTCACATGCACACAGATGGGTGATGATGAGTTCTGGGCGTGGCAAGCACGCACCATCCACGCCTACCCACTCAGCGTGCACTGACATGTCGCACTCGCGTATGTGGCACGTACTCGTGCGCCATCCTCCCACCACCTGCACAGCACCCCCGCCCCCTTGTTGCCTGGCTGCTGCAGGTGGATGTGTGAGTCATGCTAGCAGATCCGCTGGGCTATGTGCTGTTATTGCCTGGCTGCTGCAGGTGGATGTGTGGGTCATGCTAGCAGATCCGCTGGGCTATGTGCTGGACAGCAAGCCATACCTGGCCCCCATCCTCACGCCATACGAGGCGCTGCTGGCGCTGACGGTGCGGGCACGTGTGCACGCGCGCACAAGTCTTCTTGTGTTCGGGCAGGTGGACAGGCAGGCATAGGCGCGCCGCACGCCTGCACTGGCCGCAGAAATGCACATTTGCATGCGCACACGCACGTGATGCCTGCCACTCATGCAGCAGCGGCAGCAGCAGCAGCAACAGCAGCAATGGAGCGATGTTGCGCTCAGAACAGCGTGTCTAGGAACAAGTGCCGGCGCCTGTGTCCTCATGCTTTGCAAACCCACTGCGCTGCCATGAGCTCAAGCAGAGGCTCATGCTGCTCACGCCGCCCTCTGTACTCTCTGTCAGCAGCAGGCGCACTGTTGAAGGCCGTGCTGCCTGCGTGCTTGTGTGACCATGTGTGACCGTGTCTGCTTGTGTGACCGTGTGTGACCATGTCTGTCTGTGTGTGACCGTGTCTGTCTGTGTGTGACCGTGTCTGCTTGTGTGTGACCGTGTCTGTCTGTCTGTGTGACTTCGTGACTGTGTGTGACTGTGTGACGGTGAGATTGTTAGAATGTGTGACTGTGTGTGACTGCGTGTCTGTCTGTGTATGTCTGTGCACAACGCGCTGTGTCTGCCTGTGTGTGACCTACTGTGAGCAGGGCCGCTCGCTGTCCTTTGAGCAGCCCTACCTGTTGGACTTGGCATGCCTGGCAGAGGCGGACGTGGGGGCTGTGGAAGCAGGCCAGGCGGCCGCAGGTGTGGGTTGTGTGTACGCGTGTGTGTGCGTGTGTGCAATATGGTTGTGGGTGAGCTGCAAGTGTAGGTGGGTGAGCAGGTGGGTGCGAGGAGATGACTGAAGGGCGGGGTGGGAGTGTGGAATGTGACTGCAACGAGGGCAGCATGTGTGGGGGAAAAAGAGATGGCTGCAGGTGTGGGTGGGTTGTCGGAAGGTGGCTGTGGGTGCATCGCAACTTTTGGGTTTCCCAAAAGCATGGCTTAGGTTCCGGTGGTGGGCAAGCAATGCAAACGCATTGACTTGCTGGGAGATGCGCATGTACGCGTGTGCTGCGAGGATAAGAGGGGATGCTTTGGTAACAGAGCATGTCATGGGTTGCTGGGAGTGGGGGGACGCTGGTGTCTGAACGCGCGAGCGCAACCCTGTTGCCCTGTAGCAGGCCTCCGCTCCCATTGCTGCATGTGCGCACCAGCCGTACCTGGCCCTCCCATTGAGCCCTGCCAGCCCCCTTATTGCGTCCTGCCTGCCTGCGGGGCCAGTCATTCCAGCAGTCTGTGCTGAAGCACAGTCCGTGTGTTTGCTGGCAGCCTGTGTGCGGGGCAGTGCTGGCGGCCTGTGCTTGGGGCTGGCCCTCTGCCTGCGCCGCTCCTATTGAACAGTCGCCCGCTTCCTTCCAGGTGGCACACACGCGCGGGCACATACACATGCACATACACACATGCACACATACGAACGCACGCGTCCATGTCATTTGGTGCAGAGGAGGCCCCTGGCGCCCTCGTTACGTCCGGCCGTGGCCAGGTGGCCCGGATGCACAGCCAAGGCCAGCAGCTGGTAGCGCACAACGCTGCTGAATACCTGCAGCTTGTGCGCAGCTTCAAGGGCTTGGAGGCGCCAGTGGCAGGTAGGGAAAGCGCAGCACGTACGCGCGCAAACACACACACACACACGCGTGCACACACATGCACCACGTGCACAACGTACACAAGGTTGGATGCAAGCATGCAAACATACATTGGTCGTGTGCAATTGAAAATTGGGAAGATGCACACATGCATGCACACGCACGCATGCGCACACACACTCGCACACAAAAATGCACTGGAGTGCATGCTCGCACATGTGCACATGCTGCCACATGCACTTGCTTGGCCATAGTTCTTGTCAGTGTGCACTGGCACAGGTGGGTTTGCTTGTCTTTTCATCAAGCATCAAAGTGCAAGCACAGTGCTGCATCTTGTCAGGGATCAGGTTTTTTCAGCCTTGACAGACCTTTGTGTTTGAAGGGCCCCACTGGCGGCGTTGCTTGGCTGATTGTGCTCACCTTTTTTCCTGTTGGTGCTCCATCAGCAGAGCCTTGCTGCACCCCTGTTATATTCCTGTGTCTCCTTGTCATGTGCAAACTGAGTACATATGCCAGCCTTTGCGTGCATGTGCATGTGCATGTGTACGTCACATATCCCAGTCAGTGTGTGCACTCATGACCCAGGAAAGCCTCTTGTGTTGTGTGGTCTTGCAGGTGCTGCACCCAAGGCCCCTATGGCTGCCACAGAGGGCCAACGTGGTCGAGCAGCTGTGTACAGTGAAGAGGGGACAAAGGCATTGTGAGCACCATCCTAGAGCTTGACCTGAAACTTCTTGTCTCGTGTTTGTCCTGCCATGTCACTCCTAGCTCCTCCTTTTTGTTCATGTTGTTGTGCAAAAGGGGAACACTCTGCTGTGTATGTTGTGCTAATGGTTTACGGCAAATTCGCGACAATCGCACACACACTTTACGTGCGTTCACTCTGTTCAGTGCGCAACTGACATCATTAGCACACATATATAGCACACACTGGCAGGCTTCCAGTTTAGAAAACTTGAAGATCTATGCAGGCGCAAAACACTCCCTGCATCAGTTAAGGAAAAAGAGACACATTGGCCAAAAGTGCAAAGTTCACCAAAGGAGGTGGAGGTTGCTGACCTGCTGCCCCCAGAGGCCCCTTTCTCTCAGAACAGTCCCTCAAGCCTGAATAACAACTGTTGTGTAGACTATGATGTAAATCATAGATCAAATATATATATGATTATTATGATTCACAACCTTTGTTATCTTGACATTTGGCTTCAAGATCTTGAGGCATGTAAATCAGGACAAGAAAGCAAAAAGAAAGCAGAATAAGGTTAGGTTACATAGCTGTATCTGCCAAACGAGGGCAGCTTAGCTGAAAGCAGAATAATGATAGAAAAAGAGGCGAGGAGGCAGGCATAGGTTTAAAGTTTAAGGTTTTCAAGGCTGTATCTGCCTCCAGTGAGGTTCGAACCCCAAACCCAGGTGAGGGTGGGCAGTCGACTTTCCATTGCAGGTGCCCCGCCGCCTGCTGGAGAATCCAGAGCTTCAGATGCAGGCAGAGGATTAGCAATAGCACAAAACCACTGGGGCTGGATGCTTTAACGTTTACAAGATAGGGTTCATTGCCAGCTTGGTCGCTAGGCTGCCAGCTCAGTGATTGGTTTGTTGCTGGTCTTCATGAGCCAAAAAATAATCCATTATGTCTAAGACGGAATGGCAGACTTTGTTGTGCAGTTGAGAAAGGAAATCAAAGACAGTCTGACTAGGCAACTTGAAGGCATGCAAA
>LFIK01004448.1_pt1 | contig 11365 bp, 12 predicted proteins | sample 643401 | NCBI WGS metagenome assembly LFIK01 (sample SAMN03777447, study PRJNA286221) | soda lake metagenome | biome: soda lake; feature: Kulunda steppe; material: water; isolation source: sample T5-Br brine of Lake Tanatar-5 | place: Russia: Kulunda steppe | collected 2010-07
CGAGCTGGCCAGGATCCGCCGCATTGCGTCACATCAGCCCGCTCTGCGCCAGGTTTTCCTGCAGGTGCAGCTGACCGCAGTCGCGGCCGATGGCAAGCTGCATCCCGCCGAGCACGCGATGCTGATGCGGGTGGTGCGGGGCCTGGGCTGTTCGGAAGCTGAGATTGCCCAGATCGAGGCCATGCTGCGCAGCGGGCCCAGCGGTAAGGATGCACATGCCCCTTCCCTCGAGGATGCCTATCGGGTGCTGGGCATGGAGTCGGATGCCAGCGACGCCGAGATCAAGAAGGCCTACCGCCGTTTGATGAGCGAGAATCACCCCGACAAGCTGGCTGCCAGGGGCTTGCCCGACAGCATGCGTGAGGTCGCCAAGGAGCGCACCAGCGAGATCGGCAGCGCCTACGAGCGCATCCGCAAGGCACGCGAGGTCTGACGATGGTCAGGCGGAGTACGGTATGACTGAGGTATAAACCGCGAAATAGTGGAAGATGCTGCCTCCCAGCACGAACAGGTGCCAGATGACATGATTGTAGGGAATGGCGCTGATGGCGAAGAAGATCACCCCAGAGTATAGGAGAGGCCGCCGGCGATCAGCAGCAGGAGGCCGGCGGTCGGTAGCTTCTCATCACCAGCAGTATCACGGCCCCGGCCAGGCTCAGTGCCGCGCCAACTCCGTGACTGATACTGTGAAGCAGCTCCTCGAGGAGTGTGAAGCCTCGCCCACTCGTGAAAGGTGAGCGCGCCATGCCGGTTCCTCCGTCCTTCTCTGCCCCTCTCGACATGCGAGGTGGGCGCCGGGTTCAAACGCCCGATGGCTCAGGGCTTGCGTTCGATATCAACGTCGCTGGCCTGGGTGAAATCGCCCAGCGCCATCATGTGTCCGAGCTTGCCGGCCTTGGTGGAGAGGTAGTGCTCGTTATGGGGATTCAGGCCGGTGGTCAGCGGCACTCTCTCTGTGATATTTACGCCAGCGCTGGTCAGGGCCTCGACCTTGCGCGGGTTGTTGGTCATCAGTCTAAGCGATGCCACGCTCAGGTGCTCAAGCATCGGCACACAGAGGTCGTAACGCCGAAGGTCGGCACCGAAGCCTAGCTGCTCGTTGGCCTCCACGGTGTCGGCACCCTGGTCCTGGAGATGGTAGGCGCGGATCTTGTTGAGCAGGCCGATGCCGCGCCCCTCCTGGCGCAGGTAGAGCAGCACTCCGCGTCCCTCGCCGGCGATGCGCTTGAGCGCCTCCTGGAGCTGAAATCCACAGTCGCAGCGCATCGAGAACAGCGCATCGCCGGTCAGGCATTCGGAGTGGACCCGCCCCAGCACCGGCTCGCCGTCGGTCAGGTCGCCCAGGGTCAGGGCGATGTGATCCTTGCCGGTGGCCTCGTCCTCGAAGCCGTGCATGATGAAGGTGGCCCAGGGGGTGGGCAGCCGGGAGGCGGCGATGAAGCGAATCGTCACGGGGTACCTCGGAGTCAGGCCCTACTTTCGTTTACGGCAAGGGCAGTGCCGGCGAGTGGGGAATCATTCTAACAGGAAGCCGGGCTCGGCTCACGACCGCAGCCCATGGCGTCATGATCGGGTACAATGTGGCCCACATTTCCCATGGATGACCGCCTGCATGGAACTCAAGAACGATCGCTTTCTGCGCGCCCTGGCGCGTCAGCCTGTGGACCGCACCCCGGTGTGGATGATGCGCCAGGCCGGACGCTACCTGCCGGAATACCGCGCTAGCCGCGCCGAGGCCGGTGATTTCATGAGCCTCTGCCGTAACCAGGAGCTGGCCTGCGAGGTTACCCTGCAGCCCCTGGAGCGCTATCGGCTGGATGCGGCGATCCTGTTCTCGGATATCCTCACCATCCCCGATGCCATGGGGCTGGGGCTCTTTTTCGAGACCGGCGAGGGGCCCAAGTTCCGCAAGCCGGTGCGGACTGCGGCCGAGGTCGCGGCGCTCAAGGCGCCGGATGCCGAGCGCGATCTGGACTACGTGATGCGCGCCGTCTCCACCATCCGTCGCGAGCTGAACGGCCGCGTGCCGCTGATCGGCTTCTCCGGCAGCCCCTGGACGCTGGCCACCTACATGGTAGAGGGCAGCTCCAGCAAGGATTTCCGCCACGTCAAGACCATGCTCTACGACACGCCCAGCGTGATGCATGACCTGCTCGACATCCTGGCCACGGCGGTTACCGACTACCTCAACGCCCAGATCCGCGCCGGCGCCCAGGCCGTCCAGATCTTCGATACCTGGGGCGGAGCGCTCTCCACCCCGGCCTATCTGGAGTTCTCGCTGCGCTACATGGAACAGATCGTCGCCGGCCTGATCCGCGAGCACGAGGGTCGCCGCGTGCCGGTCATCCTGTTCACCAAGAACGGGGGCCAGTGGCTCGAGGACATCGCCCTGGCGGGCTCCGACGCCGTGGGTCTGGACTGGTCCACCGAGCTCTCCAGCGCCCGCGCTCGAGTGGGCCACAAGGTAGCCCTGCAGGGCAATCTGGATCCCAACGTGCTGTTTGCTCGCCCCGCGGCGATACGCGCCGAGGTGGCTCGCATTCTCGACAGCTACGGCACGGGCCCCGGCCATATCTTCAACCTGGGCCATGGCATCAGCCAGTTCACCGACCCGGACAACGTCACCGCCTTCATGGAGGCGCTCCACGAGCTGAGCCCAGCCTATCATCGCCAGATCCAGCATGGCTGATCGGTCAGGGTTTGGTTGGCTCCAGCGTCTGCACGACCGGCGCCGCCTGTGGGCGGCGCTGGCTGTCCTGGGCGCATTGGTCATTGCCCTGGGCAGCCTGACGCCGGGTAGCCAGATGCCCAGCAACCTGCCCTGGGACAAGGCCAACCACTTCGTCGGCTATGCGGGTCTCGCGGGGCTGATCGGCCTAGCCGGCGTGCGCCTGTCACGTGCCTTCCTGATGGCCGTGCTATTCGGCATCGCCATCGAATATGCCCAGATTCCGGTGCCGGGCCGCAGTGGCGGTGACGGATGGGACATCCTCGCCAATAGTTTGGGGGCGGCCACCGCAGTGTTTTTGCTGCATGGCGCTCGCCGCTTCTTATGGCGTCGTGTGGCCTGATCTCTTGTTCAGCAGTCCCCCTCACGGGGATGTTTATCATGTTTAATTCATCATGCACCGCAACGGTGACAGGTACTTAATCGGTGTCTCATCTTGGTGCGATGCCAATGTGAAAAACATTATATGCTTCGCCAATCCTTTTTTAAATATTGATTATAAAGCATATTTATTGAAATGGTCCCATAATTGCTGGTGCTGGGAAGAAGGTTTAAGCCTGTACCATTATTTCCCTGACCAACTTTTGAAGGATCCTTCAATGCGAATCAAGAAAAACGCACTTTTGCTGATGACGTCCACCACAGCCCTGGCACTGGGGCAGGTTGGAATTGCCCAGGCCAGCACCTTGCAAGAAACCCTGGACCGGGGCGAGGTACAGTGCGGAGTCAGTGATGGGCTCGCAGGATTTTCCGCTCCGGATGATGAGGGCAACTGGCAGGGGCTCGACGTCGACATTTGTCGGGCTGTCGCGGCGGCCGTGTTAGGAGACGCCGATGCGGTTCGTTACATTTCCTTGAATGCCGTCGAACGCTTTACTGCGTTGCAATCCGGCGAGGTCGATCTGTTATCCCGCAATACCACCTGGACGACTATTCGCGATACCACTCTGGGGCTGAACTTCACTGGCGTGACCTTCTACGATGGTCAAGGTTTCTTGGTTTCCAGTGATCTTGGAGTTACCAGCGCCCTTGATCTTGATGGTGCTGCCTTCTGCGTGCAGTCCGGAACGACTACCGAGCTCAACCTGGCTGACTATTTCAGCGCCAACAATATGAGTTTCGACCCCATTGTCTTCGATACCTCCGAGCAGACAGTCGGCGGTTTTGAAGCGGGGCGCTGCGATGTGCTGACTTCCGATACCTCGCAGCTGGCCGCACTGCGCATCCAGTTGACCGATCCCGAAAGCGCCGAGGTGCTCCCCGATGTGATCTCTAAGGAGCCCCTTGGACCGGTGGTTCGCCAGGGTGACGACCAGTGGCTGAATATCGCAAAGTGGTCGCTTTTTGCCATGCTCAACGCCGAAGAGTACGGCGTTACCAGCGAAAATATCGACGACTTGCTTGATTCCAGTGATCCGAACATCGCTCGCCTGGTGGGTCAGGACGGTAACTATGGTGAAGGCATGGGCCTCTCCGCCGACTGGTCATACAACATCATCAAGCAGGTGGGAAATTATGCGGAAAGCTATGATCGAAATGTGGGTATGGATTCTCCGCTGCAGATCGAGCGTGGCTTGAATGCTCTCGTGATCGATGGTGGTTTTCACTACGCACCGCCCATCCGCTGACCCTCTCCCCACAGGGCCCTGGGGTCCTGTGGTTTTCTCTTCCTAGTACTCCACGACCCAGACACATTCCGTGGTGCCATACCTGCTGGAAGGATCCAGGCGGAGACCCTCTCCATGCCCATAACACCCCAGGCCCGCCCGGCGGGACCCAAGCCGCCTTTCTGGCGTGATCCCGTCAAGCGGGCGCTGATCTTCCAGCTGCTGCTGATGGCCGCTGTGGCCGCTTTTCTCCTCTTCATCATCGGCAATACCCAGGCGAACCTTGCCCAGCGAGGTATCACCACCGGCTTTGGCTTTCTTAGCAACACCGCGGGCTTCGGCATCGGCCAGAGCCTGATTGAATACTCTTCAAGGAGCACCTACGGGCGAACTTTCCTGGTGGGTCTGCTTAATACTCTGCTGGTGTCGGCCTTCGGTTTGCTGGCGGCGACAATCGTTGGCTTCGCGGTCGGTATTGCGAGGCTTTCGCCCAACTGGCTTATCGCCCGTCTGGCGAATGTCTATATCGAGACCTTCCGCAATATTCCGCTGCTGCTGCAGATCTTCTTCTGGTACTTCGCCGTGTTGCGTACCCTGCCCAGCCCCCGGGACAGCATCTCCTTTGGCGAGGCGGTATTCATTAACGTGCGCGGCCTCTTCCTTCCGGAGCCGCTCTTCGAATCCGGCTTCGGGCTGATTCCGCTGGCCTTGGGTGTCGCCGTGGTGGTCAGTATCGTCCTGGTGATCTGGAACCGTCGCCGTCATGCTGCTACCGGCCGGCGCCTTCCGGCGGGCTGGATGTCGCTGGCGCTGACCGTCGGGCTGCCGCTGACGGTGCTGGTGGTTACCGGGGTGCCGGTGACTTGGGATCTGCCGGAGCTGCGTGGCTTCAACTTCAGCGGCGGTATCACGGTGATTCCTGAATTCCTCGCTCTGTGGCTGGCGCTCTCCATCTACACGGCCTCGTTCATTGCAGAGATAGTCCGTTCGGGGATCCAGGCGATCCCCCACGGTCAGACCGAGGCGGCCCAATCGCTTAGCCTCCCCCAGGGGCTGGTGCTGAGGCTGGTGGTGATTCCCCAGGCGCTGCGGGTGATCATCCCGCCGCTAACGAGCCAGTACCTCAACCTGATCAAGAACTCCTCGCTGGCAACCGCCATCGGCTATCCGGATCTGGTCTCGGTCTTCGCCGGCACCACCCTCAATCAGACCGGGCAGGCCATCGAGGTGATTGCCATGACCATGGCGGTCTATCTCACCATCAGCCTGCTGGTGTCGACGTTCATGAACTGGTTCAACGCCCGCGTGGCGCTGGTCGAACGCTAGGAGAGGCGCCATGACGATTCGCGAGAAGATGATCGAGGAGCGCCCGGCGCCCGGCCTCAGCATTGGCCCGCTCGCCTGGTTGCGTGCAAACCTGTTCAGCGGCCCGGTGAACTCGATGTTCACCCTGTTCGGTTTATACCTGCTCTACGTGCTGCTGACGCCAACGATCCAGTGGGCCTTCATCAATGCCGACTGGGTAGGCACAAGCCGCGATGACTGCTCCCGGGAAGGTGCCTGCTGGGTGTTCGTCAACGCCCGCCTGACCCAGTTCATCTTCGGGCTCTATCCCCGCGACGAGCTGTGGCGGGTCAATTTCGTCTTCGCTAGCTTCGCGGTGCTGATCGTGTGGCTGGCGATCCCGCGGTTGCCCTTCAAGCGCTGGGTTGCTGTCGCTACGCTGCTGGTCTTCCCGGCGGTCGCCTACGTGCTGCTCTACGGCGGCTATTTTGGTCTGCAACTGGTGGAAACCCATCGCTGGGGTGGGCTGATGCTGACCCTTATCCTTGCCGTGGTGGGGATGGTGGCGGCTCTGCCCATCGGCATCCTGCTGGCTCTCGGCCGCCGTTCCGAGATGCCTATCGTCAAGAGCTTCTGTGTGGTTTTTATCGAGTTCTGGCGGGGCGTGCCGCTGATCACCATTCTCTTCATGGCTTCGGTGATGTTGCCGCTGTTCCTGCCCACCGGGGTCAGCGTCGACCGCCTGGTGCGAGCGCTGATCGGCATCACCCTGTTCCAGAGCGCCTACATGGCGGAGGTGATTCGCGGCGGCCTGCAGGCGATTCCCTGGGGCCAGGAGGAGGCCGCCGCGGCCCTGGGAATGGGCTATTGGCAGCGCATGGGGCTGATCGTGTTGCCCCAGGCGCTGAAGATGATGATCCCGGGCATCGTCAATACCTTCATCTCGTTGTTTAAGGACACCACCCTGGTGATGATCATCGGGCTCTTTGACCTGCTGGGGATTGTCCAGGCGGCGCTGTCGGACTCCCGCTGGCTAGGCTTCGCTCTGGAAGGCTATGTATTTGCTGCCTTCATGTTCTGGATCTTCTGCTTCAGCATGTCGCGCTATAGCCAGTATCTGGAGCGGAAATTGAATACCGGCCACAAGAAGTAGCGACCGGCGCCAACCGAATCGAGGAATAACGATAATGAGTGACCAGGCAACCCAGTCCCAAGCCGGCACCGAGACCCCGATGGTCGAGATGCGCGGCGTCAACAAATGGTTCGGCGACTTTCACGTGCTGCGCGATATCGACCTTACGGTGAAGCGCGGCGAACGCATCGTTATCTGCGGCCCCTCGGGGTCAGGGAAGTCGACACTGATCCGCTGCATCAACCACCTGGAAGAGCACCAGCAGGGCGAGATCGTGGTGGGTGGCGTGCCGCTGACCCGGGACATCAAGCGCATCGACCAGATTCGTCGCAGCGTCGGTATGGTGTTTCAGCATTTCAACCTTTTCCCGCACCTCACGGTACTGGAAAACTGCTGCATTTCGCCGGTGTGGGTGCAGAAAAAACCTCGGCGCGAGGCGGAGGCTGAGGCCATGCAGTATCTGGAGCGGGTTCAGATCGCCGAGCAGGCTCTGAAATACCCGGGTCAGCTTTCTGGTGGCCAGCAGCAGCGGGTGGCCATCGCCCGTTCCCTGTGCCTGCACCCGGAGGTGATGCTATTCGACGAGCCCACTTCTGCTCTGGACCCGGAGATGATCAAGGAGGTTCTGGATGTCATGGTAGAACTGGCACAGGACGGCATGACCATGATGTGTGTCACCCACGAAATGGGGTTTGCCAAGACGGTTGCCGACCGCGTGATTTTCATGGATCAAGGTCAGATCATCGAGGAGAATGCCCCCGAACCCTTTTTCAACGACCCCCAGTCAGATCGTACAAAGCTTTTTCTCAGTCAGATCCTCGGCCACTGAACCGACAGGACATCCCCATGATCGACAAGCGTTTTATCGAGCGTGCCCCTAGACCGATTGCGCCTTTTTCTCATGCCTGTCGGGTTGGTGATCTGGTGTTTATTACCGGTCAGATGCCTACTGTTCCCGAGACTAACAAGATGTTATTGGGTACCTTCACTGAACAGACTCACAGGGTGATGCAGAATCTAGGCATCATTCTCGAGGAGGTAGGAAGTGATTTCGAGTACGTGGTGCAGTCACGGGTCTTCATCACCAATATGGGCCACTTCGATGAGGTAAATGCCGTTTACGCTAGCTACTTCCCCCAGCCATTGCCGACACGAACGTGTATCGGCGTGACCGGCCTCGCAGGCGGAGCTGATGTGGAGGTGGACATGATCGCCTGGATCCCCTCCGAGCGATGAAGTCGAATGTTTCATGATCAAGCCACTCGATGACCTGCGCTGTTTGTTGTCGTTTCGGGTACGGTGTCAGTTGTTGACTAGAGATGCGGGTCTCGGATGGAAGGCGTCTCTATCCGATCGCTCGCCATTGCCAGATTCAGAGTCGGTTCATTGCTGGCGCCCCGGGAGCGCAGGCGTTGTGCTGGACGCGTTACTCTGGCCTTTCCCACCGCGTCATCTTCCTCCTCCAGAGGGCCAGGCCTCGGCCCAGCCCAGCGGGGCGAGCCAGGGAGTTCGGGGTGCCAGCCACAGAGCGGCGCTGGCCGCTAGGCCTAGCTGCAGCCGTGGTGGCCATCGGCCAAAGCGTCACGAGGGCGTCACGAAAGCGGCGTGATGCCGGCAGGGGGCAGCGGATCGCGATCGCGATGAGCGCTCAAGGGCCGCCCCTCCAGGGCGGTGAGCAGAATCTGCAGCGGATCGCCGTGACTCACCAGCAGGATGGTTTCCCCCTGGGTCTCGGTTTCTAGAGCCGCGATTACGCCAAGCATGCGATCGGCCACGCCGGTGACGCTTTCCACGCCGAAGGCCCGATGCCGAGGGTCTTCGGCGTCCAGGGCCCAGATATCGGGATAGCGGCTGTCCGATAGGCCTTCAAGTTCCCCGAAACTGCGCTCGCGAAGTCCGACATGGGGGCTCAGCGCAAGACCGAAATGCTGGCCGATCCACTCGGCCGTTTCGGTGGTTCGGCGGAAATCGGAGTGCAGCAGGCGGTCGGGTATCGGCCAGCGCCAATCCGCCAGCAGGTCCGCCAGCTCGACGTGCCCCCGGCGCGAGAGACCGAAGCCCGTCAGACCACCTCCCGGGCGGCTGACGATCAGCCCAGAGGCGTTGGCCTTGCTGTGCCCGTGGCGCATCAGCAGGTAGCGATTACGGCGGTGCCGCCGCGCATTCAGGTGAGCGTTCGACATAGGGTGGCCCGGTCGATGAACAACTACGAATGCTACCCCAGATCAAGTACCGGTGCAGTTCCTCTCGCCGGGTGTGCCTGGCAGGTTGACCGGACTCTGGCCGCTTGCCACTGTTGAGTAAGTAGTTGTTGAGTGAGACGTGCGGCCGGAGCCTGCGGCTCCGGCATCGAAAGAACCTGCATCTGGGAGTGGCTATGACGACATATATCGTGGTGGCAGACGCGGCAAGGGCGCGGATCTTCACCCGCGACGCGCTCAAGCTGGTCGAGCAGGACAGCCTTGTGCATGCGGCCAGCCGTCTGCATGAGGGCGATCTGGTGACGGACCGCGGAGCCGATGTCCATGAATCGACCTCGAACTCGGCGCGCTCCTCCGGCGGCGAAAGCACCGCCCGTACCCATGAAGAGACGATCTTTGCCAAGGAGGTGGCCGAGCGCATCTACCGGGCCCGTGTCGACAACACTCTGGAAAAGCTGATCCTGGTGGCACCTCCTCGCTTCCTGGGTCAGCTGCGCGATAAGCTCGATGGCCCCTCGACCAAGCTGGTCATCCACTCCCTGGCCAAGGACCTCTCCAAGTCCAGCCTCGAGGATATTCAGCAGGCGGTCAGCGATATGCGCTGACCTCCTGACGGTACTTCTCTCAGGAGCATCGGGCCCGGCACTGCCGGGCCCGATCTCTTTCATGGCGGGTCCTCAGGGCACCGGCGGAAGGGCAATCTGGTCGCTGCTGGTGATGCCTGCTGTCATCTGTCTGCACAGTTTGAGGAATTCGCGCATGCCGGTGGCCAGGTACTTGTGGCGGTGCCAGATGAAGGCGAACTGGCGGCTCAGGTCGAGCTCCGGCGTGGAAATCGGCACCAGGCTGCCACGCCGGAAGGCGTCGCGCAGCGCCAGCTTGGAGACGCAGCCGATGCCCAGCCCCGACTCCACGGCGCGCTTGATACCCTCGGTGTGCTCCAGCTCCAGCAGTACGTTGAAGCGGCCGCGGCGGTGACGGGCCGCCTGCTCCAGGGTGAGGCGAGTGCCCGAGCCCTGCTCGCGCATGATCCAGGCCTCGTGCATCAGCCGCTCCAGCTCCACCGGGCCCCTGTTGGCCAGAGGGTGACGCGGAGAGCAGAACACGGCCAACTCGTCCTCTACCCAGGGTTGAGTGATGACGTCATCCGCCTCACAGTGCCCCTCGATCAGCCCCAGGTCCAGCTCATGGTGGCGCACGCTCTCGATGATGGCGCGAGTGTTTCGAACGGCAAGGCGCACTCGGCTGCCGGGGAAGCGCTGCATGAAGTCGCCGATCAGCAGGGTGGCCAGGTAGTTGCCGATGGTCAGAGTGGCTCCCACATCCAGAGTGCCGATGCCCTGGCGACCGCGCAGCAGCTCCTCCACCTCCTCGGCGCGGTCGAGCAGGGCCACCGCCTTGGGCAGCAGCTGGAAGCCCAGAGCGTTGAGCTTCAGGCGCTTGCCGATGCGGTCCAGCAGTTGGCAGTCGAACTGGCGCTCCAGCTCGGCCAGGGCCGTGCTGGCCGCGGACTGGGATAGCGCCAGCACCCGGGCGGCCCGGGAGACGCTCTCATGCTGGGCCACGGCGACGAAGACCTCCAACTGGCGCAGGGTGAAACGCATGGCGCAAGGCTCCGATGGCGTATATCAAGGCAGTAGATAAGTGTTATCCATACAATCCATTTAACAGATAACGGCATTTCCCTTAGAATTCAATGCAAATATTTTCCGCTTACTTATTCCTGTTAAGAATAAAGCGCCCTTTACGATATCGAGGAGTCGGCATGAGCAAGTTTGCCCTGGAAGAGGTTCTCAGTGTCCACCACTGGAATGACACCCTATTCAGCTTTCGCACTACCCGCGAGCGCAGTCTGCGCTTCAAGAACGGTCAGTTCGTGATGATCGGCCTGGAGGTCAACGGCAAGCCGCTGATGCGCGCCTACTCCGTTGCCAGTCCGAACTATGAGGACCATCTGGAGTTTTTCAGTATCAAGGTGCCGGACGGTCCGCTCACTTCGCGGCTGCAGCACCTCAAGGTGGGCGACCAGATCATGGTCAGCCGCAAGCCCACCGGCACCCTGGTGACCGATGACCTGCTACCGGGCCGAAACCTCTACTTTCTCTCTACCGGCACCGGCCTGGCCCCCTTCATGGGCCTGATCCAGGACCCGGAGGTCTATGAGCGCTTCGAGAAGGTGGTGCTGGTGCACGGTGTGCGCAGCGTCAGCGAGTTGGCTTACGCCGACTTCATCCAGAAGGAGCTGCCGGCCCACGAGTACCTTGGTGAGGAGGTCTTAGAAAAGCTGATCTACTACCCCACGGTAACCCGTGAGGAATTCCCCACCATGGGACGTCTCACCGACCATATCCGCAGCGGCAAGCTGTTCGAGGACACCGGTCTGCCGCCCATGGACCCCAAGCAGGATCGCGCC
>LFIK01004449.1_pt1 | contig 11363 bp, 4 predicted proteins | sample 643401 | NCBI WGS metagenome assembly LFIK01 (sample SAMN03777447, study PRJNA286221) | soda lake metagenome | biome: soda lake; feature: Kulunda steppe; material: water; isolation source: sample T5-Br brine of Lake Tanatar-5 | place: Russia: Kulunda steppe | collected 2010-07
AACAGGACTTTACCCCAATGGCTTCTACCAAACCTTTCAGCAGACGAACTTCGATCCTGCTCTAGACCAGATGCCATATGCATACTGCCAGTTGGAACGAAAAATGGCCATCAAAGAGAAATACAGGCTGTACACCCTTCGCGCTGGGATGTGCACCTCATTGAAGCAAAATATTGTGATGATACACGACCAGAGCAACAACTAGCAAGAGCAACTGAACAGCATATTGAATTGAAGCACGCCCTTGCACGGCAATGCCACAAAGTAAGCCTACATACCATCCTGATTGGAGTGATGGGAACCATCTATAAATGTCATACTGAACTACCCCTCAGTAAGCTTGGCCTAGACCGGTGTGGAGTAAGAAAACTAAACTCATTCTTGTTCTAAACATTCATTCTATTCAATATGCAACAAAGATCATAAATACAAGTAGGAGGTTGAAAAATATCAAGGAAAGAACATATGGCTCTTTTCAGAACCCTCCCGCCCCCCACTTATTGCCTTCTTCCTAGTTTGATGGTGGAGGTTTGCCTGGTGCTTGCACCAGCTGTGAACTTCTTCCTTAATTCACGTAAGCAGGGGTTACCTTGTTGGCGTAGTCTTTCTTTCTTTCTGTCCAATAATCCAGGTGCCTCTCCCTGAGGTCCACAACACAACGACCAAGATCAATGGGCTCACACGTCAGCAGCCTTTCCTTGAACAAGTAGGATTGTGTGAGACCATCCGTAGCAGACAGGATATGCAACACGATAATCCCAGTGGGATGACCAACAATCATCGCACCATGAGCTGAGTTGCATGTCAGCATGTAAGATCTTTCTCGCAGTGGAGCTATTGCTTTGGGTTAAAGCATTGTATAGCCGCACTGCCGCCTGGAACCAGTTGAAATGTAGAGGCTCTAGACCACACTCGCGCATGACGCACCATGAAGGGGTTGTGTCCTTGACCATCAGAATCCTCTTAAGCTGTGTCATCAGCCATTTTTGTAAGGCATATATATGTAAGGCAATGAGAAAGCATAGACTGGTTTGATAACAACAAAACAGCTTAACTTTATACCAGCTCGGGTCAGTGATAGCCACACGTGTCTATGTGGTTGGCAACATACCAAATGGCTTCTGTTTGTGCCACACGATTAACTATTTGTAGTACAACTGTAGTAGTAGTCACATTGGTCCAAATGTTATGAGTCTCCTTTCCTTAACTGATGTACCACATCCCTAGTATGGAGTGGTTTCACCTCTAAGATTTTACACGAGCTTACAAGAAATGCCTCTAGGAGTTAACACGAGCTTACAAGAAAGGGCCTTCCATCAAGAGGTGCGATTTTCCTTTTCTAAGGGCTAGTACCCACGATTTTCCACACATTTCAATGGCATAGGGATTGTGATGTGACAGACTCACTTTTACTATACAACTCTCAAGTGCTAGTACTCGGGGCAGGCATTGCCTTCTTGGCCTTCAGGCTGGCTTCTGCTTATTGCGACAGCAGCCCAAAATGCATGAGCATGTATCAACACGCTTGGGTCTCCCCCTTCTTCAGGCAAGAGACCATTGCAATCAACAGAGCCAATCATTGTAGCTATTGGGACCCGAAATAAGACTTCAAAGGCAGCCAGATTGTGTAACACAGCCAGGTTAGGCATGGTCTATTTGTCACCTGGAGTTGCAACAACGTTGTTAACTGGCAGAAGAGCTTTTGTGGCAGAGGTACTGCCCCTGGTGTGCTGGACCTGTCTACAGGCATAGCTCTGAATGGCACTTGTGTAGTAGCTGAGAATCAAGATTCATGTTGCTCGTTTCTGCACTCTCAGTCATACATGCATGCTTGGATGGCCACATGCAGCGGGATCTTAATGCTTGAAATATGATCACGTGGGTGTGGGTGTGGGTGTGGTTGAGTGGGCGGGAAGGAGGGGGGCAGGGGGCAGCACCAGGTGCAGCGGCAGAAATGTGCAATTATTGCAGCTGCGTACATGGGTTTTATCAAATGAACTATGATAGCTATGCCTGCCAAAAGGAAGCAATTTAGCTTTTGCCTATCGGCACTTCCATTAGAGTAGCTTGAAAAACTCTGTGGCTCCTCAGAGAAATCAGTCCCCCATCACCATCTGCATGCTCATTGATTGACTTAACTGTTTCATGTGGCTGAACATAACCACCTTCGGTCGCGACTGCGTCGCCTGCATTATTTGCCTCTAGTGCCAAGGGGGGTATGTAGTGGTTATGTAGAGGCTATTCTGCATGCAGCAGTCTCTCAGCCCGACAACGCTGAAGCAAATGACATTTTGGCCTGACCCAGGCTCCAAATTATTTTTGATCGTTCTAGGTGAGCAACCATACCTAGCACCATGAGAGGACCTGCAATGCACGAACCCAAGAAAATATGTTTGCACTCGGAGAGGAACGTGATGCGTGATATTGCAGCATTGTGCAACCTAATTGTACAACCTAATGTGCACAAAACCACATGTGGTTTTTTGCACGTTAGGTTTTGAGGTTGGTATTTGGCAAGGGCATGAATGACAATGGCGAAAGCGGTCCAGGATGAGAGCATGTCTGGTTCACATGTGCGTTCCCAGAAGCGAATGTTTTGAATTGCAAATGAGAGCACCAATTTGAATTGTCCGTTTGCAGGGACACAGGATTTTTGCTCATGGCCAAGGTGATATCATTTTTGGTATATTAGTGCTGAGGAATTCCTCCTTCGAAGTTAATTTTAGGTATCATTTAAGATACCATGGATTTATTTTAGGCCGGCAGCACCCAAACGCCCAACAGTCATGTCAGTTGATCAACCCAGCGGGCTTAAGGACCAATCCCAATGCGGTCTTCAAACTTAATAACCAAGCATTCTGACAAAGGAAAAAATCAGTTTCTGGCAAATGACATAATTGTAGCGCTGCTCTGCAGTTCCAATATGCATGCGCATAGTTAAGTATGCATATCACAACTTATAAATTTTCATGCTTCTATGCAAATCCTTATCTCACTCTTCGTTTCAAAATGCAGCCACAAAGTCAGCGATGTTCTGTCCCACCCGGTGACTGGGCCAGAATCTGCCCGATCAACGCTCAGCTCCCTCTGATTCTCTCTCTGGACAGTGAATAATGTCGGCACATCATATTGCTTTTGACAAGCACAATGCGCTGTTGGCGTAACCTGGAGACGTATTTGACTCGTTGACTAGTGACAGGCTTTCCAAAGACTCTGTGCATACGTGCCCAATAATTTCATACTTCGACGCACAAGATTCTGTCTATATTCGTATATACCTTACATGCCGCATATACCGCCGGCAAGGTGCCATGTTGTCATATTTTATGTGTAATGGGCGCATTGGCTGCCTGTCAGGCCAGTAATACCAGTGGTGCAGATTGCTAAGGTTGCAGGATCGCCTTAATCGCATTGGGCTTGCCCATCCTCCAGGGCCCCGCTCCACAGAGGCAGTGCACAGCAGCCAAGAGGGAAGCTCAAGAAGAATTGTTTATATTCACAATGCAAAATCTCTCTGTAAATGATCTACACAAAAGGGAGGAAATCAGCGGAATGAAACTGTCATTGCATGAGAAGAAGATTTATTATGTTTATGATGGATCAGACCATACACACAAGCGATTAGGGACGGACAGGCAATGCGAGCCTGGTGCAAAGATAAGTAAGGCACATGACTTACTCCCCTTAACGTGAAGGTCACCTGAAGAGGTATCCCAGCTGCAGGAAGGACTGCTGTATTTGAGCCAGGCAAGTCAGTGAAACTGACCCATGCATGCACGCTCTTCTGGAGATGCACAATTGTACGTGTGTTTGTTTGTGTCATTGTATGTGAGCCTTACCTAAGGGATGTCACTAGATACAAGGGATGTTTATGTGCGCAAGCAAGCATACACATGAGTGAGCCCCTATAATCAGGCAAGGTGAATTGCCAAATGGAGGCATTCAATGTAGCTCACAGCACATCAATCCCAAGATTATATTAATCATTAACTGAACTTAGTCCGATATGCTGGTCAAATTGGGCTTTTATCCTGGCCAAGGGGAGGGCGAGCTCGCACCAAGATAATGTAGTCTGGACCTGAGAGAATACCCACGCTTTGGGTATGAATCACTTACGGCACCTAGTTGTGAACTCTCAGAGAGTTCCTGTCACAACTATCACATGACAACTACCATAACTGGGTCTAGTTATCCTTTGTGCACAGCGATAACCAGTATGCTTAACCACTTGACCGCAGCATACATGCAACCTGTCGTGGCTGTGTAGCAAACTGCACTCAGCTAAATATACCCAGGAACTGGAGCAGGGGGCTCAGGCACATGCATGATTGGTGTCAATTGAAGAGGAGAGCCAGGGTCTCCTAGTGATGCAGAAGACAGCAGCAGCAGCAGCAGCAGCAGCAGCAGCAGCGGGGACTAGATCAGAAAACTGGGTTTTAAGTCCCTTGATCCTTTAATCACTCATTCTTAAGTAGAAGTACTCTGCAATGAGGTGAGCAAGACAGCAGAGGGGGTTGTCACATCGGACAGATTGGGCTTTTCAAATCTCGAATTCCAGACATCTTTAGCAATGCCTAGTTGGGATAAAGTTGCATGACCAAAGCCTGGAACCACCCTTTCATGGCCTTTTGTGTCTATGTTGAAAGAGGATAATAGTGATAATTTCCAGTCATACGACTAGATGCATGTCTAAGTGCACGCAAACCTAATAAAGCAAATCGATCAAACAAAAACCTCAGTAACTTCCATTGAGGCAAGTTGCGCATGATTGTTTGGAAATATCAGGTTAACATGTGATGAATTTGAAAAAAAGTCCATTATGGCTACAAGGCATATTAATCACCAGCTCGCGCTGCTTAGATGTTATAAAAGACGGCAGCGAAGGTTGAGACCAGTGAAGATTTGTCATGATCTTGCTGTAAAGCGGCGATTACACTTGACAATATCCCTGCCCACATCACTGCTTTTATTCCCTTGCAAGGGATGTGGCGTGTGCGTCCGCTCCCACATTCCTGCCCCAAAAACCCTCAATTCCATGGGCAGGGCTTCTCTCTCCCCCTCTCTAACCCCCCCTCAATTCCAAACTCAGTTGTGCATCCTAGGATTTTGCCAGCAAATTTTCCTGAAGAGCTGGGCAGCGGAAATCATCATCCCCCTTATGTCAATCATCAGATGATTGCAGCATCACAAGCAGGTTAGAGAGGAAAAGACAAAGGAGGATTGGGATCTTTGGAAGGTTCAGGAGGGTCAAGTCAGCCCCTTGAGCTGCTCCCTTTCTGTGCTTGATGCAGCCCTGCTTGCGACTCCTTGGCTCAGCTTCTGCGCAATGCAGCTTGCCGCGTGTGCTGCCGAGTGTATGTGCACACAACATGCTCTGGGCAGTGGTGTGCCCAGGCGCTCAAAGCAAAGGTGTGCACGCTCTGCACACGTGCACGCACAACATGCGTAACAGGGATGAAAAGGTCCGATTTGTCAAAATTGTTGCAAATCACACAAATCACTGTATACGACAATCAATTCAACATTACAGGGGGCCTTGCAGGCACTGTTCCGCTCAAAGCCCCCGTACCTGCTTGTACCCCCAATCATCAAGACAATTGAAATATTCCGTCCCCAGTTTTATCGATGGCTCTTCCCCAATGATACCTGCCATTTGTTGTTCATTATCTTTAATTCTCAGGCCCAATTTCTGATTTTCATTTTTCACGCACTATGTATGAAATATGTATAGCAATTAATAGTACATTAAGCAAACGGCAGTCAATAATTCCATGCAATAATTCATAGCCCAATAGAAATGTTGGCCAATGTTATCAAAACCTAAGACACCGACCTGCCAGTTGGCCTTTGCTTGAGTTGACAAACGCTTGTTTCAATATCATGTTAGCGAGCCAGCTTACCACCCATCCACCAGTTTTGGCACTTTCCTAAGCTGATGGTAGCAAGATTGATGAATGTGTTCCCTCCTCTTGTTATGGCTTGACTTGAAGGCAGGCAAGTGCATGTGCACCCATTCCCGATAGCTGTACCCGTATTGATTGACAGTGAGGAATAATTCAAAGCTGATTTTTTTGTCTATTCAAGTGCATTTCATGGATGGTTTGATAAGAAAGTGAGATGCAAGGAAGGGCACAACTGCTGCAAGCCTGGCCATGAATGGAACAGAATGCTGTTTGCCAACTAGTTGATGTGCTTGTTAACCATAGCAATCATTATTCCACTCTTTGCTCAATCTTTGTTCCACCCTTGCTATTGTGTCATCATATTTGCACATGCAGCCATATATCAATGCTTTTATTGGGACGCGGATTTGTGTTGGCGATTGCATACTTATTGGCCGAGTCTCTAGATCCTCTACAAGGTATGCTTATTGGTCAAAGTACAAATTGACTAAAGTGACCGTTGCAACATGACTAACGCTTGATCAGGCGAAGTCACCAAAGTCCCCTCAGACATGACCATGAATGCTGACATGAGTTTGTATGCAGTTTCAAAGACATACATCTGAGGGAACCTGGATTTAAGGATATGGAAGTCTAGGTGCATTGATCTCTACAATGACAGGTATAAATCAATGGGAGGCAAGGTTTAGATCAATGGATTCAAATGTCTAGCATAATTGGTGCGGCTCATTGGGAGGGATCATTACCCCTCCCAAATAGCAACCCCTAAGCTTGAAATGCTGTGTATTGGGAGTTTGGAGCAGTCAAATTTACCTATAGTCAAATGCACCTCTTGTTAAAAGTATTTTGCACAGTGAATTGGCTTTTGAAGTCAAAGAAAGAGAAGTATTGTGGCGTGAATTGGAGAAGGCTGAAATATACTATGAAGCCGTTTGGATGACACAGAGTTGGGTGGGAAAGGTGAATACCAAGGAGGCCACTAGGTGCCTTACTAGCGAATCTGCAGAGTTTGGCACAATTTTGCATCAATTGCAAGAAGCATCTCATCATGTTTGAAATCAAAACAGCTTGAGTGCTCCCCATTTTTTACCCTATTAATCTCGTAGTAAGCATTGTAATTATTGAAATTATTATGCTATATAACGCGGTTATGTGGGATTGGCATCCAGCAGTTTATCATTAAATTGTTTTATAAGGGATTGGATTCCTGCAATTCCTGCTTGGCGGTAGATGTATGGCTTGACTGGAACTGTGGCTTTGCGTACATGACAGTTGAGTTCAACAATGAGAATAAGGCAGCATGGCACAGCATCTGTTCTGGGCTAATTTGCTCTTTAGCGCACTGGTCAAGTATGTGCTGAAGTGCGATGACCAAGTATCTAATCTAAAGCTTTTCAGCCACATGTTTGCTCTAAAATCCATTGCAGCAGTCAAGTCATGTTTGTTAACAAACTAACAAGCTGTCACAGTGGCCTTGACTTACTTGTGTAAGTGCTCACGTACACTCAATTATCGATGATATCTTGGTCATTGAAATATAACTGTACTATGAAGGATGTGTTCTTGATATAGAATTATTTTTTGTCAGCACAAGTGTTCAGATCAGTGCAAATTACCTCATATTTTGTATGCAGGTGGGAATAGCTTCTTCAACGCATCATACTTTCCATGCCCAAGTCAAGTTCGAGCAGTGTACAAGAGATCTTCTTTCTCACCTTGCGTCATAGTTTATCCAATTGGTAAAAGTGAGCCGTGCGCATTGATAAAGCTGTCTTGCAAACTACGCGCAAATCTCGATGTGCTCGAAATACAAGATCCAGGTAATGGCGCAAAAAGATTGCCAGTGCGGGATGTGAGCCTGGGTGAAGTTCTATCTTCAAACATACTGAAGCTTTCACAACTAGCATCTGAAGCCATGAATCCAGCTTCTGGTTTTGTGCTTGACAACTTCACGCTCGCAAAAGGTGCATGGAAATTTGAACAGTTCGAAAAAATGCCAGAAACATGTGTCCACAAGAATTCTAAAGGTGGCACTGCCTTAATTGGTCACATCCAACGCTGGGTTTCGGGGCTGAGGGGCCTTGCAAAACAGAATTTGCAAAAATTGGACTTTCGCAGCCGGGTTGCATTGGCAAGCACCGTGATCCTTGATGCTATGACGCTTAATAGTGACCGCGGGACAACAAACAATGTGTTTGTTGACAAAAAAGGTGCGATTATGCCCCTTGATTTTGAAAAATGGTTGCAGGAATCTCCAAAACCTATTTTTTGTGCTGGGCCAGATAAAGTAAAATTTGATAAGGCAGTTGTGCAAGCAACTGAGAAGCCGCGCTGTTTGAAAGGGCAAGTTGTCGGTGTATCCTTGATATATGAAGTTGGCTTTAAAATCACATCAGAAATGTGTAGGTCGTCTAATCAAGAATGTAAATTGAGTGTGGATGAGCTTGCCAACAACTTCCTCAAAGATCCCTACTTTGCATACGTAACAAGTGAGCATAGGGAGATGAGTCACACGATGTGTTGCAATGGTTACAATGGGGGCCCAAAGCATAGAGCGTGTAAAGCTTGCCGCTTGTATTCGAGGTTCAGTGAGATATTCCAGAAACCACTTGATGAGTCTTGCCATTCCCAGTTTGCAAGCATGTCAGTGATTGAAGTTTTAGCTGCAATTGTCTTAGATAGGCTCAAGCTTGTTCATTCAACATTTGCCACTCAAACTTTGCCAACAACAACACCCACGGCATATGGTCAATGAGCTAACTTAATCGTATTTTGTTGCAGCTTTTGTTAGGCAAGGATAGGTGCGTGGAGGACTTTGCAAGCGTCTTCCTAGCTTGTGAGTCTCACACTCCGTAATGCGTCCCCATAATGCTTGTCGTACTTTTGAGGGAGCCTTTTGCTGCAATGTCTTAGAAAAGGATCCGCCTCTTTGAACTGCATGAAAAATGGCTGATGTTCATTTCTTAACCTTATGAGAGTTGATGCATGGATCTATTGAATTCCTGCCTTTTGGGGGCATGAGCCTCGGCACTTTCTCTGTGCGTTGGTGTGTTCCATGATGGTACCTTGACGGCAGATCACACCAATGAATTTGCTCCCCAAGGTAGAGGGCCATTTTGAGTGTAGTGCATGTAGAGGTCAAAAGGTGCATGTGATGATTTTTTCATTAGCCCAGCAATTGGTTATATTTCAGGGGAATACAGCAACTTGTTATATCTCCATCAAACTATGCATGTGTAAAGGGCTAGTTAGAAGAAAAAGGTTCATGATTGGAGGGCAAAATAGTTGCGCAATAGATTGTAAGACATTGAGATTTTTGTTTGTCTATCTTTTCAATACACTCTTGGTGCTTTGCCATTCTTTCTCCAGTGTTGCTTGTGCAACTAAAAGTGTGTACGTGTCTTGTACCATGCAAGGACACTCATGCCATTGGACTTTTGTAAAGCTGTAAGTTCACATGGGGTTTGATCTGTCAGCTAGATAGGTTAGTTGCTATGCCTAGTGAAATGAATCCGCTACATCAAAAAGAGTACACCAGTTGAAAATAGAGTGCACCTGCCGGAAATTGCACTTAGTACACACACATACATGCATGCATACATACCTACATACGTTCATACATACAAACGTACATATTAAAAAAAAACAGGGATGTGTTTCAAAGGGAAAATCCCAGTGGGAAAATCCACTTTCCCTTGCCATGAATCACCAGAATTTGAATGAAATTCTGATAAGTGATCTCACATTAAAATGATCACCGCAATGAGCAGAATTGCATTTTGTTTGAGTTAGCAAATCGATATTGATATCTGCATTGCAGGGCATGGCATGTGCACTTGGGCACAGCCACGTGACCAGAAATATTTCTTGTCGCAATCCTCAAACCTAAAAATAACTATACTGAATCCTCAAACCTAGGTTTAGGCCTAAAAAAACTATATACTCCATTAGGCCGCGGACACTTTTTCACTTTGTTCGATCAACCCCCTGGAAAAAGAATCAAATGGGAGTTGGTCTTAGGAGGCCCCCAGGGAGGGTCCAAATTTTTTAAGACCCCTAGAAACCCCTTATTTGGGGTTATGTTTGTCGGAAAGAACGTTTACCTCGGGCGGATTTCTGAGGAGACAAGGTTCCCCTACATAGTTTACACACGTGATTTATGCATCTGCAGCACTAGCTGGTGATGATTCTCCAGGCTGACAGTGCACTGAGGTGATGTCTCATGTATGTGTTAGCCAGGCTAACACTTGCGGGGCGCCAAATGTAGTGATCATGAAGAATGTCAGGCAAATAGAAAATGAATAGTCATCGCTGACATTTCCTGGGCCTTAGACTGTCAATTTGAGGAGCACTTGCGCACCAAAAAAACTTTCTTTGCATGCGTGAGGACATGCGTGAGGACATACTCTCAAATGAAGGCAAGGGCTGATGCACCATGGCCACATGCACAGGGAAAAGAGATAAATAAGTTTTTAAGTGTGTGCCCGCACTAACCACGCTCTGCAAATTCTCCAGCATTCTGTCCTGGCACTCTACCCTGATGGCTCAGGGTTGCTTGACTGTCATGCAAGACCTTGTTGGCCATGTACCAAGTGCTTAAGCGAGGGCGTGTGCAGCGCTGCACACGCAATGCTAGCATTGTAGGCTCCTTACAAACAGTGCAGTCTGTGTCGTGTTGCTGCCTCATTGCGGCTTGAGGATCTGCCGCACAGAGCTTTTTGGATCCTATTGCTGGTCTTGGGGAGCAAATGAACATAAGAGTGTGTTTTCCAATGGCAAAGCTGGAAGAGAGAGGAGGTCATGGGGAAGTAGTGCAGGTGGGGTGAAAAAATTTTAGTGAAGAAATTCCAGTGTGACTGCAAAAACAATCTTCATTCCGAAGTGAAAAATTTTCGCTTACAAAAATGAGTCTAAAAATCGTGTGTAACCGCAAAGTTTTCACTTCCAAGTGAAAAAAGTGAAAAGATGGTAAAAAAATTGGTGTGTGTCCGCCTAAGGAGCGTTCTTAAAAAGGCTTTCTGTAACACATACTGTACACTTAGGGTTACCGCGAATAATTAAATATGAGGGGTCCTCGCTATCTATAATCCGTTTAGGAATTACTTTTATCAAGACCTCGCATAGTATCCAGGTTTTGATCCAGGCTCCCCCGGGGCCGACCATGGAGCCACATGCTCCAAAGGATCAAAGGACACTATTTGATGATGGTTGCACAAAACGGAAGCGCTTGAGCAATGAGCAATCCAGGGAGCTTAAGCTACCTTATAATTATAAGCTAATTAGCGTATGCTCGGAACCCGAGGTTGCACGTCGGGTGGAGGAGCATGAGAGGCAGCGGCCCAGGGCAGGGGCAGAGGCAGTGGCAGGTACAGAGGGTCAAGGGAGAGTGCTCTTGAGCCAAACAGTGGATGCAAGGGGAGGGGCAGGGGCAGGAGCAGAGTCAGAGGGAGAGGCAGAGGG
>LFIK01004450.1_pt1 | contig 11362 bp, 10 predicted proteins | sample 643401 | NCBI WGS metagenome assembly LFIK01 (sample SAMN03777447, study PRJNA286221) | soda lake metagenome | biome: soda lake; feature: Kulunda steppe; material: water; isolation source: sample T5-Br brine of Lake Tanatar-5 | place: Russia: Kulunda steppe | collected 2010-07
GACAGCGAGCCTCCGGTCTTGGAATCTAACCAACCCCTTATATATGACGTTGGATCCGACGAGGACAGTGACGTTGTACCCGCTACTGGACTATCGCTCGGGCAACACACCCGAACAGTGGTTTATGACGTGGAATCAGACGAAGATAGCGACGTTGTTGCCGTAACCGGCACTGGTGCGCAGGAGTCAAGCGCTTTGTCTACAGACAATGTACAACGACTAGCCGATGCGACGGTGAGAATACATGATGTTGCCTTGGACGAGGACAGTGACGATGTTCATGTCTTACAGGAAGAAGCGACTACGGCTGTATCCGCAGTTGTAAGTCATCACAGAGGACTCGATGATAATCTGGTTCGCAAACTTGATCGTAATAGTGAATTTTTATGGACGCGCGATAACACGTTACGTGCGATGAGCGCAGAAGAACTTGCAGCACGGGGAAGATTTGAAATAAAACCGAGCTCGCTACCAAGAGCTGGTTTAGGGCTTTTCAGTACTAGACGAATTGAACATAACGTGCGTCTCGGGGCGTATACGGGAGAGTGTTTGGTGCGACCTCCGAACAGGGCCGCGTACTATATTTTGAAAGCGACACACAATGCAGCGTGTCGGTTTATTGACGGGGACTATAGACGGTACCCGGACAAAGCCTCTGTTTTTTCACTCATCAACACGTCTCCGGACGGCAATAACAATGTAAAGTTTACAAACAAGGGTAATGTTGTCACATGCAGAGCCATTGAACCAGGTGAAGAGTTTTTTGTGGATTACGGAGACGAATACGTGCTTCCATCGTAGGACTCGATGTGATAGCTTTGTTTGTTCGTACATGGGCGCGAACAGAATGTTGAACACTTCAATAACACATATATGCCGGATCACACATACATAAAATGGAAACATTTGGTGGCGAAAGCAACACAACACAAGCACTGGAGAACGTCTCCGGCCTTATGCTGTGTGCCAAGCATGCGTGCATCACAAAAGGTAGTTTGTGTACTAGAAGACTTTGAACGTTCACGTCCTCTTCTTGCACAGCTGGTTCACCTTGGAGCCCATGTACAAGTCTGGGACGCGTCGAGTCTGTACATTGACACCGCAGCAGCGCCTCCTTCAACAGATATTGTTTACTTTTTTCGCACGTCTCCATCGTGTGGAGATCGGGGTCGTCCGTGGTCTCTCAACAGTTCAAAACTGCTTGCGTCTTACTTGGAAGCGTCCGGGTGTTGTGTCTTGCACGGGTGCAAGAGTTTGGAGTTTGAATCGTGTAAGTGGTCTCAGGTTCGTCTTTTACACCACGTCGGGATACGTACGCCGCGCACAGTTTTAGTGTCGGGTACGACATCGCAGCTCATTGAGTCTACTAAACTAGGTCTAAAAGAACTTGGTATCGCAAACGTAAAACAAGACACAGATCAAGATAAAATTCTTGCTGGCGCGTGGGTAAAACCTTGCTGTGGCGGTTCAGGAACAGGTGCAATGCGCACGGAGGACGTGTTCCGAGTGTATCAAATGCAAACAATGGCAAAACATCGAAAGCTGAAAGATAGCGTTTTTGGAACGCCACCTAACAAGGCTTTGCTCATTCAGCCTGAAAATGCGAAACCTAAAAGACTGGTACATAGTCAAAACGGGCAGTCTCGCAAGAGATTGATGCGTACATTTTACCGCGCAGAGTTTGTCGACCGTCGTTTGCTGTACGTTTTACAGGTCACTGCAATGGATACGGCTGTGTCCGCGTGTCCGTGCGACACGCGCACGTCGAAAGACATACGGTACAGCATTGTCAACAGTGCGCGCGACATTTTTCTTTCAAGGACCACACACACTGCAAAACATTTGGACATGCGGTGGAACCAGTTTGTACGATCCTGCTGTCAGTATATGGAGCGTGCAGGAATGTACATTGCAGCGTTTGAATTTGTCATATGCGATAATTCAGGCGATCCAGTAGTCTTTGATGTGAACGCCAACACAAACTACAACGAAGCGGCAGAAAAAAACAGCCGACTACCGTCTGGTTACGGTGCAGCAGCGCTATGTATTCTTAACTACGGTCTGAGATTTTTACATGATAACCAACTGGTTTATGAAGCTTGCAAGACACGTTAATGAGATGACCGAAGTAACGTGCTTGCTAAAAATTAAGTGTGTCTTTCATGTGTTTGAAGCTTGTCGTTATTGGGGCGGGATACGTCGGTGGGCCTTCTTCTGTAATTTTTGCAAACATGTGTCCGTCTTGCCGCGTCACAGTATGCGATATAAACGATGAGGTTGTACAGGCATGGGAAGCAGGAACTCCACTTGTGCATGAACCGGGTTTGCTGTCTGAGCTTGGAAAGGCTCAAGCACGAGGCAACTTACATTTTACAACGGATTTAGACAACCCAGTCAAAAACGCCGATGTCATCTTTATGTGTGTTGATACTCCAACAAAGAGATTTGGAGAAGGCAACGGCTTTGCGGCCGATATTTCAAATTTGGAAGCTGCTGTCAGAAGTGCCGCGCGTGCGCTTCAGGGGACGTCGGGCAAAATTATGGTGATCAAATCTACGGTTCCAGTAGGAACTGGGAATGTTGCGCAATGTATTTTAAGGCATCATAAAGCTGACGTTGATGTGGTCTCCAACCCCGAGTTTTTGGCAGAAGGAACGGCCGTGATGGATATGAAATTTCCTTCTCGCGTTGTGATCGGCAGTGACGAGCCCCGAGCCATTGAGAAACTTGTAGCACTGTATAGAAACTGGGTACCAAGTGATCGTATTGTATGTACGGACTTACGTAGCTCGGAACTATGTAAGCTGGTTTCAAACACGCTGTTGGCACAGCGCGTTTCTACCATGAATGCTATTTCGCGTCTTTGCGAGTGTGTATGTGCAGACGTTGATCTTGTCAAAACAGCTGTGGGCATGGATCCCCGGATCGGCTTGCACTTCTTACAAGCCGGTCCAGGGTTTGGTGGCTCTTGTTTTGAAAAAGACATTATGAACTTGGCATATATAATGAAAAAAAACCATTTACATGACCAAAGCGAGTTCATCAAGTCCATTGTACACATTAACAATTGCAGCAAGGAATCCGTCTTCCGTCGCGTTCTTGATACATTACACGGAACGCTCCGAAATAAGACGATTGCTGTGCTCGGTTTCGCATTCAAAAAGAACACAAATGATGCACGTGCGACCCCCGCTGCGACAATTGTAAGGCGGATGCTAGAAGAAGGTGCACGTGTAAGGATCTATGACCCCGAGGTCTCCCAAGATACAATGGAGCACGAAATCAGGTTAGACTCAAAAAATGCTTCTCATACGGTTTTCGACATGTCCACCTTTCAAAAAGCTGAGTCTGCAAAAGATGCGTGCGACGGAGCGAGAGCAATTGTGTTGCTCACAAACTGGGACGAGTTTGAACAACTTGACTTTGATGAGCTTGCAAGAGTAGCGGATGGCACTGTAAGTCTTATTGATGCAACGGGTCAAATATGTCGCAAAAATAAGCCTTCTCCGGCATTGTACCACGACATCTATGTGTTAGGACGCAGCGAAATTGCATCGCAATCGTGTTTTAGTAAATACTAAAAGTTCTGCATTGCGCCATTTAAGATCCGCATACCGCCGACCACACTGTCACGCATAAAAATACACGTTACTTATAGACTATGTATCAAACACATGCAAACTACTGTACAAACGAATATATCGTTGCACGACTTTGTCATCCATCAAAGCATCAACAGAGCCTTGAACGTCGTTCTTTGCAAGTGCAAAGATTTTAACACATCTTTGTTCTGGACGTATTTCTGAGTTGTGGTAAATCGTTAAAAAAGCACCAGGTGCACTGCTTGGTAATGTAACTGCATATTCCTTTAACTCCGTAATCCAGTCATCATCAAGTGTGACTTCCGGATGATTCTGCAGCTGCTCAATGACCCCCGGAGTCAAATACAGTCTGTAGTCGGCAGTACAAGCGGCTCCACGGACGCTGGAGCAAATTTCATTTAACGTCCAGGTAATATACGCCACATACCCCGGTGTTGTAATATTATTGTGTGTCCAGTCATGAAAATGATCTTTCAAAGTGGAAACAATGTCCATCATTTGTATACCGGAGGACACTGGTATACCCCCAACCGCGTGCGACGCAACCTTGTCAACGACCTCGTGTGCAGTATACAGTGTAAAAGCGCCTTGAACGACGATTCGATGACACTCACATGCCAGACAACCAACAATGTCTTGTTCATTCATTGTAAACTAATGTTGCTCTGTAGATTGCACAGCATGATGAAACTTAAGTTATACACATGATTTGTGTCCATAGGCTGTTTGATTTACTTGAGTAACTCTGTGGTGCACATATACATGTAACGTGTTTCATGCCTAGCAATGTGCATTTGCAATTCCAAGGCAGAACAATATTTATTCTGTTGTGCCTCTAGTAATACATTTCTTTGTATGGACACATCGGTCACAGCGGTCCTATCAAAGCTGCGAGGTGGCCATGAGCCAAAGAAAGCCGAGAAACAGGATATAGTTGTGAACGTGATTGAAGAAAGTCCGGAACCGCGCCCAAAAATAGTGAAAAAGATTACAACATCCTGGAAAAAGCTTCAGCAAAACACGTTTTTGTACCCTTTAGTAAAAATATTGATCATTTTGACAGCAGGCATTTTCGTGTTTACCTTCTTGCGTCGGGTTCTCCAGCCCCTTCTCTTGCAGCGGGTTGAAAAACGTGTCACACGCAAAGACAAAGAAAAGCAAAATAACAACATGGAAAAAAGTGTCGTTGCCGTTGCAAATGAGATCGAGCAAAACACTGAACGCGAGTCTACATTGGTTCGAGCCATTATCAGTTTTGTGAATGCTGTGATTCTTATCATTACAATCATTGCGAGTTTGAGCGTTCTTGGTGTGCAAAGCACTGCGTTAATCACTGCTGCAGGTGTTGGTTCCCTTGTTGTAGGTTTAGCTGCACAATCCTTGCTAAAGGACCTGTTAAACGGGCTCATCATTTTAATTGAAAATGAATTTAACATCAATGATGTAGTTGACGTGAACACAATTCATGGTAACACTTATAATGGGTCTATTGTTTCGCTCGCCGTGCTAAAGACAACTCTACAGCGCTTTGACAACAGTATTGTGTATATACCAAACGGGTCTATTGCATCTGTAACAAATTACAGTCAGGACTCTCAGCGTGCGCTCGTTGAAATCAGCATAGCTTACGATAGTAATGTCGAAACAGTTTTTGCCGCGTTTCAGGATATGTGTGTCTCGTTGCGCACAAGTCCGGAAATTTCTCGGTTTTTAGTAAGTGGTCCTTCTGTAATGGGCATTCTTGAAACAAAGCCGCAGAATTACACGCTTGGTGTTGCTGCTTTTGTCAAGCATGGAAAACAATGGGAAACGGAAAGATTTTTAAGATATTCTAGTCTAAGAATATTGGAGGCGCTCAATTTAAAAGGCACAGTTAACTTTGTCAACGCATCGCCGCCCAAACCGCTGAAAATTAACGTTCCATCTCGACAAACACAAATTGAGGCCGTGCTGGGAAAACACGTCAACATTGAAGGAAATGTACCGTGATGCTGTAGGATCTGTAAAATAAAACGTACAATGTACGTACGTCCTGTTCACAGTATCTGTTTAGTCGGCTGAGGCTCGAACACTTCAGTACAACCGACTTTACCAGACGATGCGTTCAAATAGGACGCATACAAAAACAGGATTATGATTGTAACAAAGCTTGTTGATTTGTGCTCTGGTATTACTTGATTCGGCGTAGAAGATGCAGTGTGACAAACCGGAGCATTGCTCCAATGACATCGATGGTGTTGTATCACGAAAAAGACACCGCGTTCAGGATGAAGAGCCCAGTGACCATGAAAGCGATTACCCGGATGAACGTTCTGTTGACGAAGATGATGGAGAGTCTCTCAAAGACTTTATTGTCAATGATAGTGAGGATGAAGAAGTCGAAGGCGAAGGTAATGATGATGCGAGCGTTGATGAGTCCAAAGCAACGCCTGAGGTTCTGAAAAAACTTGACATTGATCCTGGAAACATTGTCTCTAGCAAGAGAGCGCGTCGCCAGGCAGACCGATACGTACATCCAGACTATGCAGCATTAGTTTTGGCTGATGTGCCTCCGGAAGAGCTTCCTTACGCTATTGCAGATTCTGATGAGGAGCAAAGCTCCGTCCGCAAAGCCGCAGAAAGCGATCGGGATGCAGAGTCAGATGACGAGACATACCGATCCGAAGACGAGAGTGGCGACGAGGATGTCACGGGCACTGATGAAGAAGATGATGAGACACAAATGCAGAAAGACGACACGACAGATGACGAAGAATGACCTATCGGTCTGCTCACGTCATCCGTCTTACGAAAAGTTGACCACGCCTTGTTGCACCTTTGCAACGTTACCAGTGCCATGTTACACAGCCTTGCATCATTGGCAGCAATACCGTTTTCTTTGTCGTTGTTTTGATGCACGATACAGCCACCATATTTCGTACGTTTGAGACATAATGAACACTTAATGTGTCGATCATCAAAACATACAGGAACCCACGTCATGCAAGTATGTTCTGTTTTAATATGTATACAATAATGTCCAGCTTTTATCATGGAAAACAGGTGCCTCAGAATCGTCTGCAAAAGCATCATCATGCTGTCGTATGTTGGTGTGCAATTCGACGAGCAAACCAAGGATTTGCATGTCCCATCATTTTAACGCCTGGTGTGCAATTCATTTCAATAAGCCATGCCTTGCCATTTGCGTCGTAGCCAATATCAAAGCCAATTGGAGAATAATTATAGACACGGTTGTTGGGGTGTAACAAGCTGTCTATCTTTGGTTTCGTGTGACCTTTTTTCCATTCACGGTAAAGATGTTTCAATACAAATCCAATGAGTTCAAGTCCTCTGCGAACAAGTGTGGGACCATCCGCGTAAGTCGATGCTTTTAGATAAATCCCAGGGACGTCTGAAAGGCGGAACGGGATGTTTTGAGAACGACCGTTGTTTCTCAATGAAGCTAAAGTCATACTTTGAATTTTGTGGCGTTGAAGACTTACGTTGGTAATATATGCATTGTTTTGAATCACCTGTGGAGAGTATCTTTTGGAGGCACAGCGAAGCATGGCATCTGGGTACACAACGTAGTGTCCGTCATGACGCATGTAAGCAAGGAAACGTGCATCAAATTTTACGGCTCCGCGATTTGTGTTTAAAAGTAACGGAGGTGATATTTCAGCTTGAGCTACCATATCATGGTATTTGGACTGTGACAAAAGTTTTTCTATATCATCACATGTCCCTGCATGAACTTCAATACCTTTTCCAAGGCTCCCAGTTGCTGGCTTTATGTACCACCGATGTGATTTTGATTTCTTCGGCTTCTCAGCTATCGATGAGGTTGGCAGATGTAAGCAAGAATCGCGTTCATGAATAAGGCAATACGGAGATACACCCGCTCCAACCAAGCCTTTGGCTAAAGCTATTTTATTACGACAGTGTATCGTGAACGATGATACAGAAAATATCAAAACATCCTTTTGGCGAAGACGCAACAGCGGGAACAAGTGTTCCCGCTTTATGCTCTCCGGCGAAAACGAAAATACAGTGCATATTTTGCGTTGTTTACCTAAATATCGATACAGCTTTAAATAGCATGCTTTGTAAAAGTTGCCGTTTTTGAACACATGTCCATGAACATACACCTTGTGCATTTACAACGTTTCGCAATCGACGAAATTGTTATCCTTGAGCTACAATATTATCTTATGCTCTCATGAGAAGTTCCCCGCCTGTGCCAAAACTCTTTTGAAAACTCATCGCTTCTTAACCTGCGGCATGTATAATGCAAGCGTCTTGTCTACAGCGCGACTCACTGCCATAAGATACACACACGCTGTCGACAGCAACGCTTTTTTGTATTGGGTGTGTACTAACGAGCGCTATCTAAAAGAAAGTTTTTTGTTTTTTCTATACAGGTCATGTGAAACCGTACAACATGACTCCTTGTGTCAAACCATACGAGGCAAAACTTGATGTCGCATGCGTCTCGTTTTTCAATTGTGCAAGTCCTGTTTACCATTCTGTGTATTCATGTACAAGAAAGCCCCAACGAATACCGTATAAACATTGGACGAGGGCAGGTGACGTGTTGGTACAAAAGGTAGCCCGACGCGAAAGCTCTTTAATTCAGGGATGCTTTACGTTGTTTGTCTGTGACCTCGGTTAACGAAGTTAGACGACTGTTCATGACAAGACATGAAATGACAACAATGTCAACAGACACGGTTGAACTTTCACGAAGACTGACTCATGTGGAAAAAGAAGTAGAACGAATGCGGTCGTTAATGGATCAAATTCTGGCTAGCTCGTTGCATCGGCAACAGGCAATGTCAAGCCACCCTTCAGGAGACCTTACACGAGTACAAGAGCTTGTCAATACCACGGCAAACGATTTGCGTTTGGTGAAAACAGCTACACGAAACGCATTAACCCGTACACGCGCCGCAAAACTTCACGTTGACGTACTCAAAGCCGAATTGAAAAAAACCCAACTCATGTTTGTCGTTATGCTTAGTTTACTCTCTCTGTATATATGGAATCTACCTACTACAACTGAAAAGCAAAAGTCTTGACAAGAGCACGGTCTAAGTATCAATCAAGACAGTAATCATTGGCATGGAACAACAGTTGCATTGAGTGTGCATTAGCGTTAGTCCTGCACAAATAAACGAACGCGTATTGTGTGCCCCAAATGTACATCCCACATACATTAGAGGTGCTTGTTCGATCTTTACACAACGCCATACAATGTGCAAGGTCTCTCGCAAAGTCTGTGAGCAATAACCAGTATGATGAATACACGGTAAGGTATATTATTACGAGTGAATACGGCCAGCGCGCAGCTGCTACATTAATCGATCAGACAACTTGCGAAAATATACTCGAGCAGATCGAGGACCAGTGGGACGAGTCCGTGCCGTACTTGTATCCAGTGTTTCAGGAGTTAAAACGTCAGCAAAGGGTTTTTGAAATATGTCGCAGCGTTGAGGATGTGATGTCTGAAACAAAATTGTACTCGTCTAACCAAAAGTGGGGGGTGCTTTTACTACGCATCCTAAATCTGTTTGTACCTGTTTTAAAGCCATGGATTTCGGATGGACCAGACAAAACACATACGGCCGCGGTATTCCAGACCGTTCGGACCTGGTGTGCTGAGTTTATGAAAAAGTATCAGATAACACGAAATCATCTTTTTCTGTCAGGAGATCGTAGTGTACAGTTCAAGAAACTATATAGACCGGAGCACGTTGAAAAAATAAATGACGACGCACCGGACCAAATGTACCCGGATTCAAAACCACAAAAAATAGCACACCGATTCGACATACGTCAGCATAAAAGCCGTAGAAAAAGTAAACCACGTAAGCACAACAAGCGCCAGTTGCCTGGTGTGCAAAAAACGCATCCAATAAAACTTCCGGGTCAAACACAGACACAAACTATGGACACTGACAAATCCTTGCCGTATGCAAAAGGGTTTCTTATCGCGTGTGCGCTCGGAATGTTTCTTTTGATAGGTGGAATCATAACGGCAAGTGTCTTGCTGCATCAGAGACGCCGGGTGTTGAGCCTTTAGGCACGTGGTGTGGTATTTCCATGCTTTATGACCGTTTATATCAAGAAACACAACTCCCCACCCAAAACCAAAAACAAAAGAATAAGAACATACAAACCATTAATAGCTTGCTGTTCCATTGGATGAATGACGTGTTACTCTGGTCTCTCACGTGTCATTTGCGTTTGCTGTTCTCCTTTTCCAATCTTCGTTGGCTTTTACACGGTTGCGGTGTGCCGCAACGTGATCAGACACCGCTTCGGTCACGGTGTCAACCTTGCGTGTTCTCTTTTTCCAATCTTCGTTAGCTTTTGCACGGTTGCGCCGTGCAGTAACGTCATTGTACAGCGCTTCAGACAGGGCGTTTGCCTCCCGTGCGGACCCGAACGGGATAGACACATTATGAAACGCCGCATCCAAAATCATGAAAACATCTTCTGGAAGTGGTTTTGCAAAGATGGATCGCACTTTAGAAAATGTGTCTGGAAAGTCATGAAAATTTCTGGTTATTCCTTTTTCAATCTCTTGCAACTTGCGATACGCAGAGCTCTTTACTTTGGCATGATCCATTATCACCCCGTACGTCGAAATGCGAGCAGCGTAAAGAGCCGCGTCAGACTCCCACAGTGGTAACCACTTCGTAGCAAATTCGGTTTTTCCCGTGATGGGGTGGGATAAAGAATGCATTTGCTGCGTGTTTATGTAAAGACCCGGTGTATCGTCGTTTGGATCATCGCTAACCCCTAAAACCTGAACCGAGTCTTCAAATGATGTCGCAAAAATGACTTGATTATCCTTGTCTTTCTTATCCTGTGGCTTCCATTGCACTGATGTGTAATGCTTCATTGTTTCTTGAATAAATTTATGAATGTCCAGGGTTTGAGTCTTGTTGTCGCTGAAGTTTTGGTTCGTTTCATCCATAATATCTTCTTCGGCCTCCTTCGCGTCTGCATCTACTTCTAACGGCATGACGGACACACTGTCTATCACGTGTGAAACAAGAATGACAAGCCTTGGGTCGCGGAATATCTCTGACAAGGCTTCCGGTTTAGTAAGTGTGCCAACGCCTCGGAGATGGGCAGCGTCAAGGAATTGGTGCTGCGAAAGAAAAGCAATACTTTGTACTATCCGGTCTAGGGACACGGCGTAAAGTTTGAGCATACGCTGACCATAGGACATGGGACGGGCGCATTCTCTTGTCAAATACGTCAAAGGCACTGAGGGCTCGCTTAGCGCCGGGTACGTCGGAAACATCGACGTTGCCCACTCATATGCATCACGAATACTCGTAACGACATCGCTTTTCCTATCGCCCCGGCCTTTTGCAAGTTCTGAGCACCCGTCTCCCAACTGAAGCACACCAATCATATGGCGTTCCATAACACTTGCGGATCGGCATCGCGAAGGCAGCGCGCTTAACATGATTTCTTCAAGGGGATGGTTATCATAGAGCACTGGATTTTACATAGATGCGCCATCTGCCATGTCAAAGAACATAACTATCCGTAAGCTTGATAGTGGTGTGTCGAGCAACAACGTTGTACATTCCCCAATTCTGTATGCACTGCTTTACAGTAACGTTCAATGGAGCTTGACGAACTGATTACGTCAATTTTTACGCAAACGTGCATCAGCCGTCAAGCGCTAAGTAAGTACGATGGAATTCTTCAACAGCCGTTGCACGTGAACACCGTGACAGAAATGCGTCGGTGCCTTAAAC
>LFIK01004451.1_pt1 | contig 11362 bp, 12 predicted proteins | sample 643401 | NCBI WGS metagenome assembly LFIK01 (sample SAMN03777447, study PRJNA286221) | soda lake metagenome | biome: soda lake; feature: Kulunda steppe; material: water; isolation source: sample T5-Br brine of Lake Tanatar-5 | place: Russia: Kulunda steppe | collected 2010-07
GGCGGGGCGCGGCGCGCGCGATCCGTCGCCCGCCGCGCCTGTCTCCACCCTGCCCGCCGATGCCGTGCGCATCGGCGAATGCGGGCGCGCGCACGGTCTGCATGGCGAATTGCGGCTGAAATCCTTCACGGATGATCCGGCCATGCTGGCGCGCTACGAGCCGCTCTTCGACGAGAGCGGGGCGCGGCGCGAGATCACGTCCATGCGTCCGGCGCCGGGTGGGGATGCGGATCTGTTCATCGCGCGCCTGGCGGGTATCGACGACCGCAACGCGGCGGAAGCGCTCAACCGACGCGGGCTCTATACCACCCGCGAAGCGCTCGCGACGCTGGACCCGCCCGGGGAAGACGAGTTCCTGCTCGCGGATCTGATCGGCCTGAAGGCGGTCACGCCTCAGGGCGTCTTGCGCGGTACCGTGGTCGAGGCGCCCGATTACGGCGCCGGCACGCTGATCGGTATCGCGCCGCCCCGCGATGGCGATGCCCCGGTGCGGGCGGGCGCGCGCGGCGAGACCGTGCTCCTGCCCTTCACCAGGGCATTCTTTCCCGAGATCGACATTGCCGGCGGGCGGATCGTGGTCGATGCGCCCGAGGATGTGTTTTCGCCCGATACCGGCGATGCGCCTCCTGAAGAGGCGGAGTGAGCCCGATGTGGCGCGCCGATATTCTCACGCTCTATCCGGAGATGTTTCCCGGCCCGCTCGGCGCGTCCCTTTCGGGCGATGCGCTGGAGCGCGGGATCTGGTCGCTCACCACCCATCAGATCCGTGATCACGGGCGCGGTCGTCATCGCGCCGTCGACGATACCCCCGCCGGCGGCGGCCCCGGCATGGTGATCCGCGCCGATGTGCTCGGCGAGGCGATCGATGCGGTGAGCGTGGCGGGCGATACCCGACCGCGTCTCTATATGAGCCCGCGCGGGCGCCGGCTCGATCAGCGCTTCGTGCGCGACCTCGCGCAGGGCCCGGGCGCCGTCATTCTCTGCGGGCGCTTCGAGGGGGTCGATGAGCGGGTCATTGCCGGGCGCGACCTGATCGAAGTCTCGATCGGCGATTACGTGCTCTCTGGCGGCGAACTCGCGGCGATGGTGATGCTCGATGCCTGCGTGCGGCTCTTGCCCGGTGTTATGGGGGCGAGCGCCTCGGGCGAAGAGGAGAGCTTCGAATCGGGCCTGCTCGAATATCCGCATTACACCCGCCCGCGCGCATGGGAGGGGCGGCACATCCCCGATATCCTGCTCTCGGGCGATCACGGCGCCATCGCGCGCTGGCGGCGCGCGGAAGCGCTGCGGATCACGCGCGAACGCCGTCCGGATCTGCTCGCGGGGCCCGAAGATCAGCCCGAATGAGCCGGAATTGCTCCCCGGCTTGATCTGGCGCAAGGCAGATCCTTGTGTGAGCGGGCAATCTGACGGGCGAAATCACTGATCAGGCAACGGGGCGCATCGTGACCAAGCTCGCCATTCTCGTCTTCATCTTCACCGCACCGACCTTCGCCGGCATCTTCGTCATCGGTGTGCTCACCGTCGATATGGCCATGGCCAGCGCCATGCCGATCGTGCTCGCCGCGCTCGCGGGTGTGCTTCTCGCCGCTCCGGCGAGCTGGTTCATCGCCAGGGCGATCATGAATTCGACGCGACCGCGCGAGAACGAAAACGCCTGAAGCCGGCTTCCCGGCTGCGGGCCCTCGCCGCAGGGCCTGCGGCGGGTTATATCCTTCCGCGAAGATTGTCTCGCCGGAAGGAACAACCATGCAATATCGCCGCCTCGGTCGCACCGATCTCGACGTCAGCCTGATCTGCCTCGGCACCATGACCTGGGGCGAGCAGAACAGCGAGGCGGAAGGTCATGCGCAGATGGATTATGCGCTCGAGCGCGGCATCAACTTCTTCGACACCGCCGAACTCTACCCGATCCCCCCGAAGGCGGAAACGCAAGGGGAGACCGAACGCATCATCGGCTCATGGTTTGCTGCTCGCGGCAACCGCGACAAGGTCATCCTTGCCACCAAGGTGCTCGGGCGCTCGGAGAATACCTGGTTTCGCGATCATGGCGGCAAGGCGGAGCTGACCCGTGCGGATATCGTCGAGGCCGTCGACAAGAGCCTGAAGCGGCTGCGCACCGATTATATCGACCTCTACCAAGTCCACTGGCCCGACCGGGCCGTGAGCGCCTTCGGCTCCAATCCGACGATCTTCCGGCCGGTCGAGGGGCCCGAAAACAGCATCGAATCCACCCTCGATGTGCTCGGCGAGCTGGTTCGGGCGGGCAAGATCCGCCATGTGGGGATTTCCAACGAATCGAGCTGGGGCGCAATGCGCTATCTGCTTCACGCCGAGCGCACCGGCGCCCCGCGCGTCCAGTCCATCCAGAACGCCTATTCGCTGGTCAACCGCACTTTCGAGGTCAATCTCGCCGAGCTCGCCCTGCGCGAGGATCTGGGGCTGCTGGCCTATTCGCCCCTGGCGCAGGGCTTTCTCACCGGGAAATATGCCGGCGGCGCCCTGCCGCAGGGCTCGCGCAAGCAGCTCTTCGATCGCCTCCAGCGCTACGAAAAACCGCCCGCCCTCGCCGCCTATGACGCCTATGCCGCGCTCGCGCGCGAATGGGGGCTCGATCCGGCACAGATGGCGCTCGCCTTCGTCAACAGCCGCCCGTTCCTGACCAGCAACATCATCGGCGCGACGACGCTGGAGCAGCTGAAGACCAATATCGATTCCATCGATGTGGTGATCACGCCGGAGCTGGAGGAGGAGATCAACGCGATCCACCTGCAATATTGCAATCCGGCGCCGTGAGGTGAGTTGCGGCTCAGCTCTTGCCGGCTGTCACCGGGCGACCCTTGACGGGTTTGCCGACCGTCCTGGCCGTACTTTTGCCGGTCGTCGTGGCGGTCGTCTTGCCCACGCTCTTGCCCACGCTCTTGCCGACGCTTTTGCCGATAGCCTTCCCGGTCACCTTGCCGGGCACCTTGCCGGGGGAAGGGCCCGCGCCGGCATCGTTCGAAGCCTGCGCGGGGGCGGTGTCGGTGGCGATGCGCTGTGTGCCGTTCATCTGGCCGGCCATGCGGCTGACCATGTCGCGCATCGCGCCCGCGAGCGAGATCAGAGCGCCCCGGGCGGGCTCCGCCGGCTCCGGCGCATCCGCGGAGACCGGCGCCTTGCCGGTCGATGACGCCGGTGCGGGCGCCTGCGCCGCAGTGACCTCCGGCTCGGGCTTCGCCTTCGCCTTGCGCTTTTGCGAAGCGGCGGCTTTCGCCTGAGAGACCGCGTAATGCACGACGCGCCGGGCCGTCTCCGGCTTGAGGCGCTGGAAGACGTTATAGGCCTCCTCCAGCAATTCCACGGAGGGCTGGCGTCCGCTGCGCTTGCCGAGCAACGTCTTGAAATTCGGCCAGCTGAGACCGGCGGCCGAGGCGATGAAGAGGATCGCGTCGAAACGCGGCGCGTAGAAGGCGTTCACGACCTTGCCCAGATCGACGCCGACCTTGTCGGCCAGGGCCGCCAACACATCCTCGAGCCGGTTGCGCTTGATCCATTGCACCAGCTCGGCCTCCTGAACCGGCTGGTCCTTGCCGCGCTCCTTGATGAACTGGCGCGCCATGTCGAGATCCGCGGCGAGGAATTCGCGTCCGCGATCGGGAACGAACTTCTTCTGCATGTCGGCGATCACGGCGTCGATCGCCTTCTCCATCCGCTCGCCGAGCTCATCCACCAGCGTCTGGCGGACCTTGTCGCGCACGGAATCGGCCAACTTCTCGACCTGATCGGGCGTGAGCTCGCCGCGATAGTTCAGCGCGTCCTGAATCTCGGGATCGTCGCGGGTGCGCGCCATCAGCTTGGCGAAACCGTCATCGGAGAAACGCGCCCCCTCGTTCACCGCGAGCGCGCGGATCGGGTCGTCCTCGTCCCGGGCGATGATCGAATCGGTGACCCGCTCCGAGAGGCTGTTGCGGCGCGAGACCGCGAGCACATGCATGGCGCTCTTGGTCTCGACGACGAAGATCAGATCGTCGTCGCCGAGGCGCTCGGAGCGCCCCAGAACCGGCGTCGCCACTTCATAATTGTTGTCGAAGGCCAGTTCCCGCACCATCTTCACGGGTGCCTTGGGAATATCGGCGAGGCGCTCGGAAACCGCATAGCGAACCCGGAAATCCACGTCCCTGGCGAGCCGGAGCATCACCTCGTCGAAGGTCGCGATCACGCTTTCGTCGAGCCAGCGGGCATTGTCGACGAAGAGATTGGTGATCTGGCGCAGCATCGCCATGCGCCGGCGCTTGTCCACACCGGCGATGATGCCGTCGACCTCCTCGATCATGGCTTCGGCTGGGCTCATTCTCGCCTGTCCGTTCTACGTCTGACCGTACGTTACGACGCAAGGGGTTTCTCAAGGATGAACCGGTTCGTACACAGCGCCCCGGAATTGCTCATTTTATGAAAAAGCAATGAAAAATAATTTAAGTTTCGGCGAACCGGGCCGGGAAAACCCGTTCGGGCCCCTTGCATGCGATGGCGCATGCGCCACAATGCACGGGATGCGCCGTTTGCGGATGGCGGATCTTCACGGGTCACGACGGGAGGCACCGATGCCGCGCTTGTTCGCAGGACTCGAAATCCCCCCGGAGGTCGTCAGCCGGCTCGCCGGGTTCCAGGGCGGCCTGCCGGGGGCGCGCTGGATCGATCCGCAAAACTACCATCTCACCTTGCGTTTCATCGGCGATGTCGATCCGCATACGGCGCGCGACATCGACGAGGCGCTCGCGGAATTGCGCCTGCGCCAGCCGATTCCCGTGGTCTTCGAGGGGCTCGACAGTTTCGGCGGCGACAGGCCCCATGCGCTGATCGCGCGGGCCCGGCCCGATGCGGCGCTCGCCGATCTCCAGGCGGAAGTCGAGCGGCGCGTGCGGCGGGCCGGCCTGCCCGCGGAAAAGCGCAAATTCCTGCCCCATGTCACCCTTGCACGGCTGCGCCAGGCCTCCCCCCCGGATATCGCCCGATGGATCGCCCAGGCCGGACAGTTCCCGCACATTGCCTTCGAAGCCGAGCACGTGTCCCTGTTCTCCGCCCGCGACAAGACCGGCGGTGGACCCTATATCGTGGAGGCGGCCTATCCGTTCACCGGAACGGAAGCCGTTTTTCACCGTTGACCGGGCCCGATTGCGGCAATCCGCCGGAAACCGGCGCCGAAGGCCCGTTCGTGATCATGAACCAGGGAGTATCCGATGTCCGATGAACGCCTCAGCGACACCCAGCTCACCGATCTGATCGACGCTCTCGAGGGCTGGGAGCGGGTCGAGGGACGTGACGCAATCCGCAAGACCTTCACCTTCGCCGATTTCGTCGAAGCGTTCGGTTGGATGAGCAAGGTCGCGCTCACGGCGGAAAAGATGGATCACCATCCCGAATGGTACAATGTCTACAAGACCGTCGAGGTCACGCTGACGACCCATGATGCGGGCGGGGTCACCGGCAAGGATGCCGAACTGGCCAAGGCGATGGAGCGCATGGCGCAGCGCTGAAGGGCGCCCGTCAGTGCTTGCGGGCGGCGGTGAACTGCGCTGCGGCGCGCAAGCCGTCGGCAGAAGCGCCGAAGGGGGCCAGCGCCGCCTCGGCTTCCGCCACCAGCCGCGCGCATTCCAGACGGGCGGCGTCGAGGCCGAGAGCATCGACGAGGGTGGCCTTGCCGGCGGCGGCATCCTTGCCCACCGCCTTGCCCATGGCCTCGGCATCAGCTTCCCGGTCGAGAATGTCGTCGGCGATCTGGAAGGCCGCGCCCAGCGCCTTGCCGTAGGCGAGAAGGCGGGCTTCGTCGTCGTCGGCGGCGCCCGCGACGATGGCCCCGGCCTGCGCGGCAAAGCTGAGCATCGCGCCGGTCTTCATCGCCTGCAGGGTGCGGATATCGTCTTGCGAGAGGCTGCGGGGGCCGTAGCGCCCCTCCGCCGCGAGATCGAGCATCTGTCCACCGACCATGCCACCCAGCCCCGCAGCCCGGGCGAGACCGAGGCTGAGCCGCGCCCGCACCAGGGGATCTTCATGGGTGGCCTCATCGGCCATGACCTCGAAAGCGAGGGTGAGCAGCGCATCGCCTGCGAGGATCGCCGTCGCCTCGTCGTAAGCCTTGTGCACGGTCGGCTTGCCGCGTCGCAGATCATCGTCGTCCATGGCTGGGAGGTCGTCATGAACGAGTGAATAGCAATGCACCAGCTCGATCGCCGCGCCCGCGCGCAGGGCGCCGTGCGTGGGCGCTGCTTCGCGCGACACGAACAGCCCGGCCGCCGCTGCGGTCAGGTACGGGCGCAGCCGCTTGCCTCCGCCGAGGGCGCCATGGCGCATGGCCTCGATCAGGCGTGGCGGACGGGCGATCTCTCCTGGACGGGCCTGGCCGTCGAGCAGCGCGTCCAGAAAGCTCTCGACCGCTGCGGCGTGACGTGCCAGTTCGTCCTGAAAACTCGACATGGCCTGATCCATCCGTAGATATCTGCGGTATTCGGGTTGCAGCAAAGCGCGGCTTCGGTCAAGGGAGAGCAGCGGGCCTGCACGGGCAGCTCCGCGACGGGCGAGGTGGCGGAGCAGGTTCATGGTCAGAAGGTTGATCGTTCGGCTGCTGGCGGGGGTCGCCATCCTGATCGCGCTCTTCGTCGCGTCGAGCCTGCTGTTTCGCTTCGTCACGCCCCCTTCCACGATCATGCTGGCGCGGTGGGTGACCCTGCAGCCGGTAGCGCGCGAAATCGTGCCGCTTTCCGCCATCAGCCCGGAGCTGAAGCTCATGGTGGTCGCCTCCGAGGACGGCCAGTTCTGCCGGCATGCGGGTGTGGACTGGCGTGAATTGCGGCAGGTGATCGAGAGCGGCGGCAGCCGGGGGGCCTCGACGATTTCCATGCAGACGGCGAAGAACGTCTATCTCTGGCCGCAGCGCTCCTATCTGCGCAAGGCGCTCGAGATTCCCGCAGCCTTGTGGCTCGACCTCGTCTGGCCCAAGGCGCGCATGCTCGAAATCTATCTGAATATCGCCGAATGGGACGAGGGGGTCTTTGGCGCGCAAGCAGCGGCGCAGCATTATTTCGGCGTGCCGGCTTCCGCTCTCACCCGGCGCCAGGCCGCGCTTCTCGCGACGGCGCTTCCCGCACCCCGGCGCCGCAACCCCGCCGCGCCCTCCGCCGGACATGCGCGCCTCGCCGAGCGCCTCGCGCATCGCGCCGTCCGCTCCGGGCCGATCACCGCCTGTGTCGAATAAGGCGACCGGGGCTTGCCTCCGGGGTCTCGATACCTGTTAATGGCGTGCCATGAATTTTCTGCGCGAGGGCCGTCGATCTTTCAGCGCGAGACGGGGCTTGGCCGATGCCGAATCGAAAGACGCAAGGCAAGGTGGTCTATTTCGACGAGAAGCGGCAAGAGCCGCGCCGGAGCCTGTGGCTGCCTTCACATCTCATCGACCAGGCCGGAATCAGGCGGCCATGTCTGCTGCTCAATCTCTCCCGCTGCGGAGCCGCGATCCGGCTCGACGATGCCGCAGCCGTGGCACAGGCAGGGTCTCGCGAGGTCGTCCTCGTCGTCGCCGGACATGAGGCGATGCGTCATCCTGCCCGTATCGTCTGGCACGAGAAGGACAGGCTCGGTCTCAGCTTCGTCATCGCGACTGATGACGAGCGCGATGACGCGAGCGCGTAGGACGTCGAGCGAGACGCGAAGCGCGCGCCGCCATCTTGCCTGCGCATCGGCGATTGACGACCGCCGGGCGGGCTGGTTCTATGGCGCCTCTCGGGGAGGAAAGTGACATCGTGTCGCGTTCGATCGAAAACGCCGGAAAGGCGGCGGATCTGTTTGCGCGTGTGATCTGCGCCGGCGCCGCGCTCGTGCTGGTGGCGAGCGTGCTGAGCATCGTCGTGCTGCGCTACGGCTTCGGTGTCGGCTTCATCCAGCTGCAGAACCTTGCAAGCTATGCTTTCGCGGTCTTCATGATCTTCTCCCTGCCGGTCTGCATGGCCCGTGACGGCCATGTGCGCGTCGAGGTCCTGTCGGAGCGCCTCTCGGCCCGATACCGGATCTGGGCGGAGGGGCTCGCCGTTGCGCTCCTGCTGATCCCGCTCTTCGCCCTGACCATCATCGCCTACTGGCCCAATCTCTCCTATAGCTGGGCGATCCGCGAGCGTGCGCTGGAAACGGGCGGCTTGCCCGGCATCTTCCTGATCAAGACGGCGATTCCGCTCGCCTCCTTGCTGATGATCATCCAGGGGATCGCCGCCTTCCTGCGCAAATACGAGGCCGAACGCAGCCCATCGACCCTGCCGGGCGAGCCTCCCGCCCCGGCCTCGAGCGGGACGATCTGAGCGTGTCGGAAATCTTCCTCATCATCATGGTGGTCGGGCTCTTCGCCGGCATCCTCAGCGGCATACCCGCGATGCTCGCGATTGCCGGCATCCCGATGCTCGTCGCCGTCGTCGCTTTCTTCTTCGATGCGTTCAATCTCTCGCTGCTGGCCCTGTTTCCCAACCGCGTCTGGGGGGTGATGAACAACACCCTGCTGATGGCCGTGCCGCTCTTCGTCATCATGGGCGTGCTGCTGGAGCGCGCGCGGCTCGCGGAGAACATGCTTGATGTGCTCTCGCGCATGCTCGGCGGCTCGCCGCGCGGGATGGGCCTCGCCGTCCTCGCCTTCTCGGCCATGATCGCCGCCGCGACCGGCATCATCGGCGCCACGGTCGTGATGCTGGTGCTCGTCGCGCTCAAACCGATGATGGATGCCGGGATTCCGGCGCGGCGGGCCTCGGGGCTGATCTGCGCCTCGGGCACGCTCGGCCAGATCATCCCGCCCTCGATCCTGCTCGTCCTCTTGGGTGACCAGATCGGCAATACCTATCTCGAAGCGCAGCAACGCGCGGGCAATTTCGCGCCGATGCCGGTTTCCGTCGGCGATCTGTTCGCCGGAGCGCTGATTCCCGGCCTGATGCTGGTCGGGCTCTACGCCCTTTATCTCGTCTTCGTGCTGCGCCCGGCCAAAGCCGCCGTCGTGCCGCCGAAAGCGGAGCCCGTCAGCTGGGCGGAAGTGATCTTCACCTTCCTGCCCCCCATGCTGCTGATCGTCTCCGTGCTCGGCTCGATCCTGGCCGGGGTGGCGACGGCGACCGAAGCCGCCGGGCTCGGCGCCGTCGGCGCGATGCTGCTCGCGGCATGGCCGGGTCTGCGTGCAAATGTCGAGCGCTGGCTGGTGGCCGGGGCCGGGATCGCCGCCTTCACCCTCGTCGCCCTGCGGATGCTGGGGATGGGCCGCGCCGCGATCGATACGCCGGCGGGCATGCTCGCGCTTGCCGGCGCCGTCATCATCGGGCTCGGCGTGCTGATCGCCGTCATCCGATTATGGGGACGCGGTGCCTTGCAGGGCGCGCTCGGGGATACGATGAAGATTTCCGGCATGGTCTTCGGCATCGTCATCGCCGCCTCCATGCTCGCCCTCGTCTTCCGCGGTTTCGGCGGTGACCGGCTGGTCGTGCAGCTGATGAGCGATCTGCCCGGCGGGCAGTGGGGCGCGCTGATCCTGATCATGGTGCTCGTCTTCATCCTCGGCTTCATCCTCGAGGCGATCGAGATCATCTATATCGTGGTGCCGCTGCTCGGCCCGGCGATTCTGGGCACGGATATCTCGCCGGTCTGGTTCGCGGTGCTGCTGGCGATGAATCTCCAGACCAGCTTCCTGACGCCGCCATTCGGCTTTGCGCTGTTCTATTTCCGCTCGGTCGCGCCGCGATCGATCACGACGATCGATATTTATCGCGGAGTCATACCTTTCGTCTTGCTGCAACTCGTCGCTCTGGGCATCCTGCTGGCAGTGCCCGAGCTGGCGACGTGGTTGCCGGATATCATCTTCGGATGAAGCATGTCGTCTTCGGATGAGAGCCGGCGCAACCGGCTTCGGGCGAAGGCAACGAGCGCCGCCATCAGGCGGCATGATGTCAATGATCCAGAGGGAGGATCGCTTTATGAAACGCAGAACGTTCCTGATGGGCGGCGCCGCCGCCGCCACCGCCACCACACTCGCCGCTCCGGCCATCGCCAGCGGGCGCGTGCAGTGGGATATCGCCTCGTCCTTCCCGGCTGCCGCGCCGGGCGTGGGCACCAATGTGACGCGCTATGCCGAGCTGGTGAAACTGATGTCGGACGGGCGCATGGAGCTCACCGTCTACGGCGCCGGCGAGCTGGTACCGCCGCTCGACGTGGAAGATGCCGCGCAGGCGGGGACGGTGCCCGTCGTGCATGGCCCTCCCTATTACGCCGCCGGTCGCGAAGCGGCCCTGCACTGGTTCACCGGCGTGCCCTTCGGCATGACCTCGAACGAGCATTTCGCCTGGCTGAAATGGGGTGGCGGGCAGGAATTGTTCGACGACATCTATACCGAGCGTAACCTCAAGCCGTTCTATTCCGGCAATTCCAACACCCAGTCGGGTGGCTGGTTCAAGGAGCGCCTGGAGAGCGTCGAGGATCTGAACGGCCTGAACATGCGCATTGCCGGCCTGGGTGCCGACATGATGCGCAAGCTCGGCGTCAATGCCGTGCTGATGCCCGCCGGCGAGATCTTCCAGGCCCTGCAATCGGGTGCGATCGACGCTGCGGAATGGGTCGGCCCGATGCTCGATCAGGCTTTCGGCCTGCAGCGCATCACCAATCTGTGCTACGTGCCCGCCTACGCCGAGCCCGGTGCCGCCGTCGCCGTCGTCTTCAACAAGGACGCCTTCGCCGAACTGCCCGATGATCTCAAGGCGATCTGCGAGGCGGCTGCCTATGCGGCTGCCCTCGAGATGCATGCGCAGTTCGATTATTTCAACGCGCAGGCCGCGCGTGAACTGGAGGAAGCCGGCGTCGAGTTCCTGCCCTGGCCGGAAGACATCACCATCGCCCAGCGCGAGGCCTGGAACGAAGTGCGTGAAGAGCTGCGCGCCGAACACAGCAACGTCGCGCGTGTGCTGGAGAGCTACGAGCCCTATCTCGAGAAGGCCCGCGAATATAGCGGCATGATGACCGAGCCCATGCTCGCCCATCGTCGCGGCTGAACCATCGGGTATCCTGAAAATCGAACGGCCCCGGATCATCCGGGGCCGTTTCTGATTCCGGGCCGGCTGATGCCGGCTTGCTCTACCGCTTGCTTACTCTGCAGCTTCCTGCATCGGCTCCGGCGGCGTCCATTTCAGGATCGGCTGGCGCGCGGCGCGGGTCTCGTCGAGACGCCGGCGTGGGGCGTGGAAGGGTGCCTCCGCGAAGCGTTCGCTCTCGCCGCGCTTTGCCGCCTGGGCGAGGTCGCGCATGGAGGCGATGAACAGGTCGAGCGAGGATTTCGATTCCGATTCCGTGGGCTCCACCAGCATGGCGCCGTGCA
>LFIK01004452.1_pt1 | contig 11361 bp, 7 predicted proteins | sample 643401 | NCBI WGS metagenome assembly LFIK01 (sample SAMN03777447, study PRJNA286221) | soda lake metagenome | biome: soda lake; feature: Kulunda steppe; material: water; isolation source: sample T5-Br brine of Lake Tanatar-5 | place: Russia: Kulunda steppe | collected 2010-07
AGGGCCGCGTCTTGTCCCGCTTCAGCCCCGCCACGCCCTCGTCGAGATACCGCTCCTGCCAGCGCCAGACCGTCGGCTTCGACATGCCCGTCCGCCGCATGATCTCAAAGGTCCCCGCGCCATCCGCCGTCGCCAGCACGATCCCGGCCCGCCAGACCAGCTTGCGCGGCGTATTGCGGTTGGTCACCAGAGCTTCAAGCTCAGCGCGGTCGGCGGGGCCAAGATAAAGGCAGATGTCAGAGCGTCTCATGCGCTGAGTATGACACACCCTGACACCATTGGGAATCTTGTGTCAGGTGGCGAACACTAGTTCTTCAATAGTTGCGCTCCGCCTACTGTCGCACAAATCTCTCAGGGAAAGCAATGCCTGCTGCGTTTGCTTCGAGACTCCTTCAGCTGCAAGCCTTTTCTCGCCGACATATCGGAGGGCTACGGGTACAGAGTCCAGATCTGCAAATTCGCAGAGTGGCGAGAGCTGGTCGAGTAACTCTTGTCGGTAACCCTCTATTTCCCTAAGGCGAAGGTCGGCGACTCTAGCGAAGTCTTGGTCAGAAGATGCCCGATGCGCGAACATCCAGTCTTCTCTTAGTGAGATCCGAAATACCTGCATTGCCTTGTGCTTCTCGCCGTGGCAAATCAGGGCTTTTGCAAGATTAAAGTTGATGTGTCCGTTCGCCGGATCCAGTTCCGCTGCCTTTGTGAGGCATTCTATGGCTTCTTTCAAATTGGCCTGGCAGTAGTAGGCTTGGCCGAGAAAAGATAGTGAAACTATATGGGTTTCGTCTTTTTTCTTCCGCGAGTATCTTGCAGCCAGGCTGAAATCGACGATCGCCTTTTCGACGTCAATGATCTCGATTTCAATGTTTTCTGTGACCCCCAATCGGATTGCGCCACGAAGCAGAAAGAAGTTGGAGTCAAGCGGATATCCTGCATTTCCATTGTGACCTTCGATAGCACGTGTTGCGTAGTCAAGCGCCTCGGAATTCAGTCCTTCTTCATGTAATAGTCTGTAAGCAATCTTGTACTGAGAATAGGCCCAAGTTTGATCTTGGTTTTCAAGCGCGTTAATGATCCTGTCTAGTTTTTCATTTGCGGCAAGCAGTTCCTTTAGAGTCGCGGAGAAGCCCCATTCCATTAGAGCGGAAGTATTCCGTGTTTCGCGAATGAGTTCATTTACTCCCATTCGAATATGGAGAGTGTCTTGGGCAATGCTCGCCGTGTTTATTGAAATTTCGCGCAGGCTTTCATTTGCCTCAGAGAAACTTGAAGTGATAGCGTCCTTGAGTTCTTCGAGGGCATTTGCGGTGGCGCCATCGGGTACGGCAAGTTCGGAAATCCTATTCAGGCCGCCAACTAAGGCAGCAGTCTGTCGATCTATCGAAAGCTCAATTATATCAAAGTGACTTCTTTGCTCGAGATATTCGGGGTAACTGAAGTCCTCACTGAGTGCGAAGTACGGAGGGAAACTTTTCAGCATGACAACAACTTTGCGGTATGTCCATGCTGAAGAGGTTGGCATGAGAACAGGTGACCTGTAAAGCCCATTTGGCTCTCACTCGTTTCCGCATGGGGGTGGACAGCTGTGGAATGGCCTGAGCGCTCACCAGAGGCGCAGCGATCCCTTCAAGCTCGCGCGGGTGAAGACCGCACCGGCGAGCTATGAGTACTTGGCGCGGTTCGGCAAGGTCCGCCGCGAAGCGATCGACGGGTTCATCGACGGGCTTTTCGCCGGACAGGAAGAGATGGATTTTCCCGAGAGCGCGCACAAGGCAGTTGGCACGCTGGGAGAGTTGCGCAGTCTGTTTGCAGCGACCGAGGACATGGCATCGAACTCTCCGGGGCTAGCCGACGTCGCGACCCAGGGCAATCGCATTTGATTCAGGCCTCAGCTAAGCTCTTGAGAATGCTGCGTAGGAAGGCGTCGTCCCAGCCTGCTCTCTGGAGCTTCATGGAGAGAGATGCCTTCGAGGGCTCGCGCCGGACGAGGTCGAGGGCGCGGCGGCGCAGGACGGCGATATTGGTCGGCCCGTTATCCTTTCGGTTGCGCGCTGCGTCCTCGCGGAAGGAGACGTCGAGCTGCCAGTGCAGGGCGTTCTCGATGGCCCAATGGGCGCGGACCGTGGCCATGAGGACCTCCGGCGTGGGCAGCCAGGACAGGGCGAAGTATCGGGTCTCGGAGGTGGTGGCGCCATCTATTTCACGGGTCGCCTCGATCCGCCCGAACCCCTTGAGCCCGGGGAATTCATGATGCTCGGCCAGACCCTTGGCGGAGACGACCGTGGCGGTGCGGGTCTCGGTGCGGCCATGGCCGGTCGGGGATGTCAGCGAAGGCGGTGAGGAAGATGTCCATGGCGGCAGCGGGCTCCAGAGGATGAATCCACCATCCAGAATCCATCCCGCCGGCAGCCACAAGGGCCCCGGCTCAACCCGTCAGAGCCAAACGCGATTCCCCTGCGTCGCGACCATGGAGCAGACCGTCAAGCACGTGCGGGAGCTGACGCGAATTGCCGAGGTCGAAATCAACACGATAATCCAGTCGTGCCGGAGAGCGCGGCAGCATATGCTGGAAACGCAGACCATGGAACGGCCTGGCACGCTGCACTGATGCAGGGTGCTACCGCGACCATCAGCCAGCGCCCACGCGGAAGCATTGTGGAAGCAAGAGGGGACAAAGTGCTGCCAGTTTCTGCGCAATCCTGCGGACGGCGCGCGTGGGGCAGGGGGCTCCAACTGGCGGAAATGTCGAAGGAATACGCAAACGAGCGCAATCGTTCATGGTCCGTTCGACACGACTCATAACCTGAAGGTCGTCAGTTCAAATCTGACCCCCGCAACCAAATCTACACAATATATCAAATTCTTACCTGATGGTATCCTGATACCACAGGTATTTTTGCGTTTTACGTCAACACCACGTCAACAAATCACGAGTCCCCCCTGCGGCGCCGGGATCGGCCGGAGCGGCGCGGTGAGCGGAGCGGCAGGGCGACCGGAATTGATTATTTTTCAATTCCGGCCACAGCACTGCTTGTACTTCCGACCCGATCCGCATGAGCAGGGATCGTTCCGCCCGGGGCGAGGAGCGGCCTTGTGCGGCTTGCCGGGAATATTCGCCGCAACCGTCCCAGCAAGTTCGGGGCGCGACTGGTGCAGGATCGTCGCCACACAGTTCGGAATCAGGTCGGGCGCCTCGCTATCGATCTCGTCGATCTCTTCATCCGTGAACTTGCTGTTGCCGGTGTAGATGTCCTGCAGCGCCATCAGGAAGATCATCGCGGAACGGGTTTCTTCATCGGCCCGATCGAGAAGGGTGTCCCAGGCATCTGGTCGCAGGCGCATCGCGCGGGTGAAGCCATCCACCCAAGGCTCCCAGAGGGTTTCGTCGCTGTTGGGGTCTACCGCGTAGACCGGTTCAATCCAAAGCGACCGGGTCATCGCTTCGGCCACGGAATTGTAATGCGTCATGACGGCGCCGATCGTTTCTTCCGCCATCTTCTGGTCAGCAAACTGTACCTCGCCGGTTTCGCCCCATACCTCCGGGAGCCACTCCGAGGGTGGGATCATCTCCGGGCACGCCAGAATGCCGGTCACATAACCGTCGAGCTCGCAGATCGTCATGGGGAAGTTGTCGACCGGCAGGGCGTGCAAGAGTTCGCTCAGGCGATCCAGCCGTTTCTCTTCCTGATCCATGCCCCGTCCTTTCGCATGCTGCCCTGATACTCAAATTGCTCCATGGATTGAAGCCTGCGAGCGCGTGCGCTGCGACTGCGCTGCCACGTTCCCTCATGCCAGCCATTCATCCAGCTTTGACCAGCGCTGCCGCCCAGCGACGTTCTTCTCGGCGAAGGCCACCGCCTTCTTCTGCCTCACCAGCACGATGAGCTTCTTGTCGAGCGTGACGCAAAGGTCAACGAGCGCGCGCTCATCCGACGACTCGGTTGCTTCAACGAACTATGGTTGCTGACGATCCAGTTGCCCCAAGCTACACTGGCCCATGACTTTTGCTTTCTATGACCTCGAAACCACCGGCATCTCGCCCGCCTTCGATCAGCCCCTGCAATTCGCGGCCATTCTGACGGATGGCGAATTCCGGGAGATCGAGCGGGTCAATCTGCGTTGCCGCATTGCCCCGCACATCATTCCCTCGCCATGGGCGCTGGCGGTCACCGGTGTCCGCCCAGCGCAGCTGCTGGATCCGGAACTGCCGTCGCTCTTCGAGGTCACCCAAGCTATCGCGGCCCTGATCGCGCTCTGGTCACCCGCCACCTGGACCGGGTTCAACAGCATCCGCTTCGATGAAGAGATGCTGCGCCAGGCCTTCTACCAGAACCTGCAGCCCGACATCTTCGCCACCCAGTTCAACGGGAACTCCCGGCTCGACATCCTGACGGCGCTCTATGCGGTCTGGTATCGTCAGCCTGATCTTTTCGAATGGCCCGTTGATGAAACAGGCCGCGTGCGCTTCAAGCTGGATCGCATTGCACCGCTGAATGGCTTCACGGCGCATAATGCCCATGACGCGCTCGGTGACGTCGAGGCGACGATCCACATCGCGCGCCAGATCGCCCAGCGCGCGCCAGAGCTCTGGGCAGAGCTCCTGTCCAACCGTGAGAAGGCATCGGTGCAGGCGCGCCTTGCGCGCTTCCAGCCCATGGCCCTTGTCGAGCGCTTCGCAGGCGGCCCTCCCCGCGCGACAATCGGCTGCTTCTGCGGCACCTCGGCCAGCAACCCCAACCAGGCAGCCTTCTTCGATCTTGGTGCGGCGGATCCGGCAGAGCTTCTGGCGGCAGATGATGCTACTGTTTTTGCAGCGGTGGACGCATCATCCAAGATCATCCGCTCCCTGAGCATCAACAAGTCACCCGCGCTTCTCTCTGTGCCCGCGCCTGGCGCCGAACACCTCGAGCGGGCCGCGGTCATTGCGCAGGCCCCGGAGTTCAGGGCGCGCGTTGCACAGGCAATGGCCGCGCGTTTCCCCGAGGATCCAGCCGTGCCGCCGCCGCCCGTTGAGAAGCAGATCTTCGGAAGCTTCTACAGCCATGCTGACAAGGCGCTGCTCACAGAGTTCCAGCGCGCAGACTGGCGGCGACGTCAGGAGATAGTTGCCACCCTCAGCGATGCCCGGCTTCGCCAGCTTGGCCGGCGCCTGGTGGCGTTTCACGCGCCTGAGCTGCTCTCGACGGAAGAGCGCGCGCAGTACGAAGCCTGGCTGGAAGACCGCTGGTCGGCCGCAGACGTCCCTGAGATCGAGTGGACAGGCAAACACCGTGCCAATGCGGCACTCGTGCAGATGCGGACCAATGGGGGAATCGATCTGGGACTGGTCGACGAGATCGAGGCTTACCTGCAAGACTTTGTTGTCAATCGGGGCTAATTCGTGTCGCCAAACCCCTCAGATGAATCATTTTATTGCGAGGGACTAATTTGTAGTTCTATAGTGCAAGGGAAGGTCAGGAAGGGAACCGGGTGGCAGGCAAGAAGGCGAAGCAGCTGAATTGGAGCGCATCGAGGCGCAACGAGTTCATAGAGTTCCGGGTGTTCTGGCACGGCCGGATCAACCGCGCTGACCTGATGGACACCTTCGGTATCTCGCTGCAGCAGGCATCGCTCGACCTGACACGCTACTCGGAACGCTGGAAGCGGAACCTCGTCTACGACAAGAGCCAGCGCGCCTATGTCCGCGGCAAGGCTTTCAAGCCACGCTTCATCACTGCCAGCGCCGAGGACTATCTCGCTCAGGTGCGCGCCGTCGATCAGGGCCTGGTCTCGCCGGATCAGAGCTGGATCAGCTTGTTTCCAAGCTATGGTGCGACGCCAACACCTGCGCGCGGGGTCGCGCCCGAGACATTGCGAGATGTTCTGGCTGCGATCCATGCGCCCGCTGCCCTTGAGATAACCTACCAGTCCATGTCCCGCCCGGAGCCCAGCGCACGCTGGATCGAACCGCATGCGCTGGCGTTCGACGGGTTCCGCTGGCACGCTCGTGCGTTTTGCCAGAACGACCAGGTGTTCAAGGACTTCCTGCTGTCGAGGATCGTCGAGATCGGAAAGCAGGGTCCCGTCACGGCTGATCCCCAGGCTGACACAGAGTGGCACACCGAGACTGTTCTGGAGATTGGCCCACATCCTGACCTCTCACCAACCCAGCGCCGCGCAATCGAGATGGATTACGGGATGGACGGGGGCAGGGCGCAGATCCCGGTGCGCCGGGCCCTCTTGTTCTATGCGCTCAAGCGCCTCGGCCTCGACACCGACCCCGCGGCGCGGCGTCCGCAGGATCAGCAGATTGTGCTTCTCAATAGAGATGCGATTTCAAGAGGTAATAGATGAGCGCAGCACCTCAACCTGGCTCCGTAATCCAGCTGCGCTCGGCAACTTGGAAGGTGCTTGGTACTTCAAAGCTGAAACGGGGTTACAGTGAAATCCACTGCCGGGGACTGACTGGTCTCGTGCGCGACAAAGAAGCCCGGTTCGTTTGGAATCTTGAGGATGGCGCGCGCGTTCTTGATCCGGCTGCGGTCAAGCTTGTGCCGGACAGGTCCCCCGGGCTGATCGACACGAAGCTGCATCTCGCGGCTGCGTTTCGGGCGACGCCGACCACGACCCGCCGTCCCCTCACGCTTGGCCGGGCCGCGATCGATGATCTGGCCTTCCAGCATCTACCCGTTGAACGGGCGCTGGCCCAAGACCGGGTTCGGCTCCTGATCGCGGACGATGTTGGCCTCGGGAAGACCTTGGAGGCGGGACTAATCACTTCGGAGCTCGCCCTGCGGGGCCGGGCGAACCGAATGTTGGTGGTCACGACACGGGCAATGCTGACCCAGTTCCAGAAGGAGTTCTGGACCCGGTTTTCGATCCCGCTCTCCCGGCTCGACAGCGCTGCGATCAGGCGGATGCGGAACAGGATCCCGGCCCACTACAACGTGTTTGACCAGTTCGACCGGTCCATCGTCTCGATCGACACACTGAAGCGGGACAACCAGATCCGGGACGCGCTCAAGCATTCCTACTGGGACCTGGTCATTATCGACGAGGCGCATAACGCGGCTGAACGGAAATCGGCCGCAGGGGGGAAATCTCAACGGGCGGAGCTGGCGCAAATTCTGTCCAGTCGGACCGATTCGCTGCTGCTCCTGACCGCGACCCCGCATGATGGGTCGCAGGAGAGCTTCGCGAGCCTCATTCGAATGCTGGATCCGACCCGGGTTCCGGACCCGACCCGGCTCCACCGGTCCGACATCGAGGACTTGGTCATCCGTCGGTTCCGCTCCTCGCCAGAGGTGGTCAAGGATCTTGGCCGGGTCGTCCCAGAACGGCAGCTTCTTCCGCGCCGCTTCCCGCTCAGCTTAGAGGAGGAGGTAGCCTATCAGGCGATCGCGGACCTGCACCTTGATCTTGATGAGGAGATGGCCCGGGGACGGGCGATCGACCTGTTCCGGACTACGATCGCCAAGGCGATCTTCTCAAGCCCGGTGGCCTGCATAGAGACGCTCGAACGGCGGATCCGGGGGATCGAAAACGGGACCGCCCGTGGAACGGAGGCGGACCGGGGCCGGCTGCGGGCGCTGGCGGATCAGGTGGCCGCGATCGATACGAGCGCCTTCAGCAAGTACCAGGAGCTCCTACGCCTGCTGCGCGAGCTCAAATGGACCGGTCGAGTGCCCCGTGACCGCCTGGTCATCTTCTCGGAACGGATCGCGACCGTGTCCTGGCTCGCCGACCGCCTGCGCGAGGACCTCGGCCTCACGGTAGAGCAGGTGGAGCGGGTGGACGGGGGGAGCGTCGAGGCGGACGTACGGACCCAAGAGGTGATCGAGGCGTTTGGCCAAGAGCGGTCCCCGATCAGGATCCTGATCGCCTCCGACATGGCATCCGAGGGACTCAACCTCCACTTCCAGTGCCACCGGCTGATCCATTTCGACCTCCCTTGGTCCCTCCTACGGTTCCAGCAGCGCAACGGCCGGATCGACCGCTACGGACAGGACCGACCACCGCAGATCAGCTACTTCGTGGGCGAAAGCGCACATCCAAAGGTGCGGCAGATGTGGGTCCTTGAGAAGCTGGTCGCCAAGGACGCAGCGGCGCAGGCGGGGGTGGGGGACCCGGCCGTGTTCCTAGGCGCGGGGGACGCCGCGGGCGAAGAGGCGGTTGTCGCGGAGGCGGTGGCCACCGGCATTGGCGCAGAGGCGTTCGAGCGCCAGATGGACGCGCGGGCAGCGGATGCGCTCACCCACATGTCGGTTGATGACGAGTTCGCGGCCCTTTTCGGGGATTACGCGGCCCCTTCCTCGGCCGAGGGGTCAAGCCCGTCGGATCAGAGCCCGCCACGCCTCTACCCGGACACTTTCACTTACACCCGAGCGATGATCGAGCGGCTGTCTCGCTCGGAGGAGAACGCCTTTCGAGAACTGCCGCGGATTCAGGAGGCCGACCGGCTGATCCAGATCACCATCCCGGCCGACATGCGCGCGCGCGACGGGTTCGGCTATGCGAGTGAGGGAGCAGTGGATGGGCGGTTCATGCCAGAGGAGGCGGTAGGCCCCGGGGGGCGGATCGAGCTCACAGACCAGCCTGGCGTGATCAACCAGGCGATCAGCGACGCGAAGGCGCAAGATAACCCCTGGCCGTCCGTACAGTATCTTTGGGATGGGCACCCGATCCTCGAATGGTTTGCAGACCGGGCCAGCACCTTCTTCCCTGAGCATGCGGCCCCAGTTGCATCGCTCGCGGGTCGTCTACCTCCGGGGGAGATCGTCGTCATCCTTCACGGGGCGATCCCAAATGAAAACGGGGCCCCGGTCGTGGATCGGTGGGCTGCGGTAATCCGGTCGGCAGACGGCACCGTCCGGATCGAGGAGGTGGGCGCGTTTCTGGAGCGGGCCCGGCTCGCGGGTGACACTCCAAGTCGTCCCCTTGATGACTCCAGCGCGGCGCAGGCGGCGATCCCGGTCGCAGTGGACCGGTTTCAGACGCATCTTGTCGAGCTGCGAAAAGCGCGTGAGGCGGATATTGAGCGCGACCTCGACGAGGTCCTCGACCGGCTCTCCGCCCTGGAGACCCGCTTCCGAGCTCAGCTCACGCTGAGCCTCGGTGATATGCCTGAGAGTGATGAGGGGCTGAGCCCAGGGGAGAAGAGGCGCCTGACAATTCGTCGGAAGCGGGAGCAAGAGATCGAGAGACTTTTCAACGACTGGACGGACTGGTTCGAGCGGACCCGGAAGATGGTGGCCGACCCGAACCCGCATGTGGACGTCAAGGCCGTATTTGTAGGGTGACCGGATGGACCTGATCGGGATCGAAAACGAGGCTGAGTTCTTCCCGTCCGGGACCCTGTCGGACGTGCTGAAAGAGGAGCTTCAGGACATCACAGCCCGCTGGGCGAGCCTGGACCGGGCCGCCCACCCGGTCGAGCGACTCGCCCGCGTCGCAGGCCCGACCGTCGAGGCGCTGCGACAGCTACGTAACAGCGCAGATTCCTCCCGGCGCGCGGAGCTGGCTAGGGACGCGCATCACGACTTGCTGAGCGCCCTTGGCTACACTTGGCGCCGCGAGGGGGCCTATACGGCCCTCGACGGAGCGCCGATGGTCCCGCTGTTGTCCCGCGCCGCGGATGCCAGTGGTCGTGACGCGCTTTGGGTGATCGACGCGCCGATCCCGGACCCGGAGGATGAGGCGTCCGACCCGCTTGGTGCGAGTTTCACCGAAGACCAATTGCCGCAGGACTTGCGCGAGGCCGCCCTGCTTGAGCGGAGCATCGAGTCCATCCTTGCCGAGGGGGTGTTCGAGCTTTCCCATGGGCCGCGCCATGTTCTCGTAGTCGGCCTGTCGCAGCTCGTGCTGATCGACAAGCGGAAATGGCCCGCTCGTTCCGTCCTCCGTTTCGATCTTCAGGAAATCTTCACCCGCGCGGATCGGGACACCCTGACCGTCATGGCCTGTCTGATCTCCCGAGAGGCACGCGTACCGGATCAGGGGGCGCCGATCTCGGACCGACTCGAGGAGGAAGCGCAACGGAACGCGAACGCGGTCACCACTTCCCTGAAGCGGACTGTCCGGGACGCGATCGAGCTGCTCGGTCAGGAGGTTCTCGACGTCACGGGTGGGAAGCACCAGGGGGTCTGGATCGACGGGCCGGAGCTGTCGCGCGAGTGCCTGCGCTACATGTACCGGCTCCTGTTCCTGTTCTACGCAGAGGCGAATCCGCGCCTGAACCTCTTGGACATGCGCAACCCGATATACGCGACCGGGTATTCGCTCGAGGCGCTGCGCGAGCTGGAATCCGTTCCGCTCAGGACCACGGCGGACCGGGAGGGGACGTTCCTCTGGGAGAGCCTCCAGCGGACCCTCGGCCTGCTTTATGCCGGCCTCGACCTCGCCGACGAGGAGCGGGGGACCGGCCTTCGCCTGCCGACCGTCAAGGTGTCGCTGCTCGACCCGGAGAGCACGCCTATCCTGAACGGGTTGCGGCTGCGCAATGAGGCAGTCCAGCAGGTGATCCGGCTGCTGTCGCTCCGATCCACCGGCAAGAGCACAGGCCGGATTTCCTACGCCAAGCTCGGGATCGGCCAACTCGGCGCAGTCTATGAGACCCTGATCTCCTTCACCGGGGTGGTCGCCAAGACGGACCTGATTGAATTGAAGCCCCGCAAAGGCCGGTCGAACGATGTAACCGATGATGGGGAGGAGAGGCCCGAGCCAGACGACGAGGGAGAAGAGGACCTCTTCGGCGAGGAGGATGCCGAACAGGAGGACGCGTTCCGCCGTGACAAGGTGGACAAGCTGGCGCCCAGTTGGTTCGTCCCGCGCAGCCGGATCAATGAGTTCGCGCCTGACGAGATCGTCTTCAACGGGGCCGAGGCGCTCGTCTATGAGAAGGGCTCCTTCATATATCGGCTTGCGGGCCGCGACCGTGAAAAGTCCGCTTCATACTACACGCCGGAACCGCTCGCCCGGCTTCTCGTCAAGCACGCGCTCATGGAGCGGTGCCGAGACCTGAAGGCGGACCAGCTTCTCGAGCTGAAAATCCTTGAGCCTGCGATGGGCTCCGCCGCCTTCCTTGTGGAAACTACAAACCAGCTCGCTGACCTTTACCTCGAGCGCAAGCAGAAGGAGATGGGCCGGACCATTCCACAGGAAGACATCGTCATCGAGAAGCAGCGGGTCCGGGCCTATATCGCAGACCGGAACTGCTTCGGGGTCGACCTCAATCCGATCGCGGTGGAGCTGGGCGCGATCTCGCTCTGGCTGAACAGTCTTCATGCGAGCGACTTCTCCCCTTGGTTCGGGGACCAGCTTCATGCCGGGAACTCCCTGATCGGCGCGCGGCGGGCCGCCTACAAACCGGTCCTTCTCAACGCCAGC
>LFIK01004453.1_pt1 | contig 11360 bp, 11 predicted proteins | sample 643401 | NCBI WGS metagenome assembly LFIK01 (sample SAMN03777447, study PRJNA286221) | soda lake metagenome | biome: soda lake; feature: Kulunda steppe; material: water; isolation source: sample T5-Br brine of Lake Tanatar-5 | place: Russia: Kulunda steppe | collected 2010-07
ATACACACATTGTGAGCCACCTGAAAGCCTTTTGCACATAGGGTCCCATAGGTTCAAGCTGGCAATTCTTACGTGCTCCTCCCTTTCCTCAACCCCCTTTTGAACATGGGCCACCACATTAATAGCCTTACCACACAGCTGGATGTCAACCCTTACATGCAACTCAAACATGAGCCCCCATGTGTACCTGGGCTGGGCGTAGGGAAGCTGCCGCGGCACATCTGCATGCACCGTTGGCTGCAGCGATAGCGCCAAGGAGCCGGAGGCAGTGGTGGAGCGTGGCTAGAAAGGTGGGCGGAGGATGGACGTGTCTGTGTGAGGCCTCCAAACGAGCAGGCACAGCATGGCGCAGAATCTGCTGAACATGGGAAGGCCTGCAAGCAGCGGCAAGTGGGATTGTCATAGAGCACGCAGGCAGCTTATGCAGTGCCAAGTTGCAGTGGCGCAAGCGCGTCATGTCTGCAGCTTAGAGCAAAAGCAGTGCACAAGGGGGCGTCCAAGCTTGTGTAGTACCAGGGCAGGTGCGGTCGGGCGTACGTGCTTGCGAAGTACCAAAATAGGTGAGGAAGGGTGTACGAGTTTGGGAAGTATTTTTTACTTTTTGTGATGCAACGTACCTGCAGCCCAAGCTTGAGTGCAATGGTAGAAATTTGATGGGAATTGACCACTGGCAATGTATTATGTGGGGATGGACCTTCATACCACCAACTTATAAGCAGCTTCTCCAGCTCCACGTTTCAAAACCAAGGGGTAAAAGCAGGGCAGCATCGAGCAGTGCAGACAACAACTTGAATTGTGTTGCAATGGCAGAGTCCAGGACAGCAGGGGGGTAAAGCAGAGCTAGCAGGAGCAAGGGTCGATCTGGGTGAAAGTGGATATGCCTGAAGGTCAATTCTTGGCTTTTTAGTATGACCTTGCCCAGGCGCCATAATTGATCGGAACCATTGGTAAAATACACCGCAGACTTGTTAAATGAAGTTTTCTTTGTCTGACCAGCGGCTCGAGGAATTTCCTGACTGATCCACCTAGCAAAGCAACCGCATTCATCGTGACTTGAGCATTACAGGAGCAAGATCAAGCAAGGTCTACTCTTTAGATAAGCTGCAACAGGCAGGCCAAGAACACGTGTAGGAGAAAATACGTGGAGAAGTCATGCAAGTAATAGTAGCAGTTGCACTTCTTTTTTGATGAGGCCCTCTGGGAGAGTTCTGTCACTAATAGCACTTTTGTTCCTTTCTTTACTTTGCATGCTCCAAGGCCCAGGTAGCATGCAAGCATACAGATCTGCCCCCCGCTCCTTAGCCTGGCCGTGTTCAACCACCTTTCTGGTATTCCCATTCTACGTAGGGTATGACTCCCAGGACCTTGAGTTGCTTGGGCATACCTGATGTCCGCCTTGAACAAGCGAACAATCTTGTCCTACAAGTCGACCTTCTCATTCAGTGTTGTACATCAGCCACTGTGATGCACTGTAGATCCCCTGAGTCAGGCACAGTGCTACAGCACACTTCCTCCCATGCTTGCGCACGTGCTCCTGTGGGGACCACCCAATTGCTGGAGCCAGCTGGACTGATTTTTGCCCTTGTGATCCAGCTCACGCAACAGCTGTCACCCTGCTCAGCCGTTTCACTCTGGCATCAAGGCTGCCACCCTGTGCAGCCACATCACTCTGGCATCAAGGCTGTCACCCTGTGCAGCCACATCACTCTGGTATCAAGGCTGGCAAAATGCTCCTCACCCGCACAACAGAAGCAGCAGGCTGGCGCAGCAAATGGAAGCCAACTGCAGGTTCGCTGTCCATTCCGCCAACACGACCGGGTCATGCTCCGCCAGAGCATGGACTAAAGATCGTGACGATGACGAAAATGGATCCACTTCCTCCTGCGGCATCGTGCACACCACAGCATTGACATGAATTTACAGCTACCTATCTAAAAAATGTTCTTTGCCTTATCCAAATTGTCCAGCATGACGACCACCCTCTGTGCACTGCATAAGGGCAAAAGTTGCATGGCTTGGCCTTTTGGTAGCAGGTGGTGCAACATGCTTGGCACATGAACAGGTGCAAAATGTAAGCATAGGTGGTGTACATGAGTGCATGGCTTGTGTGTGCATGTGAATGCGTGTCTGCATGTGCGTAAGTGTGTGCGCATGCATGTGCATGTGCTTTCGACAGATGATGGTGGAGTGTTGACAAAACTCTTCCAGCCAGGAAGAGAGCAGAACGTTCAGACATTTGCCACAGGCAAACTTGCTGCCTCCAAGCTCCACCAGCAAGTTTGAAGGCACAGCATTTGCGCTCCTAAACTTGTAGAGAAGAGGTTCACAATGTTCAAGAGCCCTGGTACCTGGACTTCCAGTAGCTCGTTTGCCACATCACCAATTTGGGTGGCAGCCTGAATCTGGGCCGTGTAGGCAAGGCTGTTAAATTCACTCTCGGCCCAGGGAAGTACCACCTGTGCATCATTAATAGTCAGAGGGGTGAGACCAGAGCAGCATGCTTGTGAAGTGGCGTGTTTGAGAGTCACTTGTGTGGTTGTGACTGTGTGCCTGTGTGCTTTGCTGCTGCTGTGCTGGGCGCGGACCTTAAAAAGCACAAGCGCTCAGTTCCTGTGGCTTTTTTGTGATTTTTTGTACTATGGCGGGTCAATGCTGTGGACATGCGCGCATGAGATGGTTGACAGGAAGCAAGTGCAAGCACTGCGCACATTGTGGTGCAAGTGTTCAGGCCCCTCCTTGCCCCACCTCCCCCGCCCCTGCCTCCATCTCCCATTTGGCTGTGCACATACCCCACCTCACCCCTCCCTCTCTAAATTATGGTAACGCTGATGCAGCGCATGGCCGACAAATGGCCACCATACTCGCCCGCCATACTTTCCACAGAGCTGCCATGCTTTCCCACCATCCTGTCCCACCAGGCTACCATCCTGTCCCACCAGGCTACCATCCTGTCCCACCAGGCTACCATCATGTCCCATGGGGTCACCACTGTTTCATGCAGGACCACCGTTTTCCCTCACGGGCACCATGCATTCTCACAGGGCCACCACCCACCCTCACAGGGCCACTTGACTCTCACGCAATACCTCAGTGCAAGGACCAGATCCGAGCTCCCGCAGCTCACCTCCAGCTGCTCCACACTTGGCGTTGAGGCAACAAGTTTTGGGACAATCAGAGCTGATACTGTCTTGAGAAACACCAGGCTTGTCAATGGAGGAGCATCTGCTGGGAACAGCTCTGATACAAGAGTGGCTGGCAGTGTGGGGTCGACCATCAGGGGCAGGCTGTTGAAACTGGAAGGCATTTGGAGAAGCACAAGGACAAGAGGGGTGAAGTGTGTGTGCGTCTGAGCGTGGGCAGGCTGTTGATGAGTGCGCTGCACAGCCAAGAAACCCTGCGGTACTGCGCATGGTGCTCCTGCGGACCAATGCAAGACCAATGCAAGACCAATGTGCAGGAGGTTTTACGCGCCAGCGCATACGGGAGACGCTGCCAACCTACTATTCAGGTGTGGAGCACGATCCTCATCGAGTTGGTAACCAAGAGCAAGCAATAGAGCTTTGGCAACACAGCCCTGTCATTGGCACTGAATGAGCGCGCAGGGCATAATTTAGCGAGCACAGGAGTTTGAATGCATGCTGTGCCTCGCATGCAAGAGCGTGACCGTTCACTCACTGTAACATTTTCAGCGAGCGAAGCTTTGGTGCCAAGACAGATAGGGGCCGCTGCCAGTGGGCTGGCAGCTCCACAAAGTGCAGGCTCAAATCTTCCAGAGTGTGCAAGGCCTGGTAAGCGCTCCGGCTGTTGATGCGGCCTGGGTTTGAAAACAACACACGAGATACTCGAGCATGCCCGTGGCCTTAAAATGGGGCTGTAGGGTGGTAGAGGTCGCACAATCATGCGTGTCCAGCATTTCCCCTTCTTAATCGCCAGGGCGGATGAGAAGCAGGGTCAGTGAAGAGCAAGGTGGGATGCAGCATGCATTCCAATGTCTATGATCTAAGGGGCTTGATAGTTGAGTTTACTTCAACATGGGCTCTTGGCAATTTCAAAAACTGTGCTGCAATGACGAGCAAACTTTAGCTCACATGTCTGCTAAGGGTACCGGCCAGCCTTTCCTGATGGAAAGAACACCAGTAGCATGTCCTATAGCATGTACACATGTGCACATACCAACAGTCAAGCTCTTGAAGGCTGGATGGGCTTGTAGGCACGCCGCGAGCCCATCATCCAGTGCAAAGTTAGAAAGGACGAGCTCGCGCATGCACGTATTGGAACGGAGCATCCTGCAAGGGGGGGCATGTGGAGTAAAGGCCAACCCCATAAGACCAATCAAAATGTGTGTGCTGTCCTTCAAGGCATCAGTACATAATGAACGGCTGCAAGCATGTCCCCATCAGCCAATTCCAAGCACAGGTGCACCTTAAAGCTTTAGTGTTGCTCCTGTTAGACACTTGCATTTAAAAGCCAGCTAGAGTTCGAAGCAAGAGCTTGCACTTGTGCCTGCTTCTTTCCGCTTGCACCAAACATTTCTCGATAGCTCGCATGGCAGATAAGGAGTGTGGTAGTACAACATGTTCCCTAGCGACGTCGTTAGCACATTTCCTGTCCAGAAACAGACATTTCTTGACCCCAAAACAAGAGAGGCTCTCTACTTTTCGATCGCATCAGGAAGTGACGCCTCAAAGTGATTAGAGATCTCAAAGGTAGCCAAAGGCAGCCCCATCAAAGATGTCAATTCATCATACAGGGGCCCCACTGATTTAAAACGCAGGCAGGACAAGCCCCTGCATGGCAAGGCAGCAAAAGAGGCATTTAGTTGGGCCTGTCATTGAGAACAGCTCAGGTTGTTGCGGTAGGCGCGAGACCGCTAAGAACGTGAGAGATCAATCGTTTCTCGGCTCGTCATACAGTAGTTCTCCTTAATAAGTGCATGTCTTGTTGCAGTAATGTGCAAAGCAGCCACGGTGAGGTGCATCGAGCAGGATCAGGAAGAAGAGGAGGGAAACAGAGGCAACCATGCAGAGTGCATACACACAACGCTGTCAAGGAAGGCACAGCTACTTTCCTCAACAAGGCCCTCCAAGATTAGCTCCAACCCTAGTTTCAGGCAAGCTCAAGAGGGAAGTTGCCACTCTCAACAAGCAGAAGTTATAATGCAACAGCCAGCATCCAGGTTCCAATCTCTCCCCACAAATCTCACAGACGCATATCAGATGGAGGCCAGCTCGTAAATATCAATTGTTTAGGGCAAAAGAATGCCTGCTTTCGCTTCAAGTGAGTCGCTTGTAAAGGTCGATCAACACCCTCTTCAGGTGATGGGCAGGCAAATGCTCTCTTTATTGTGACGATCTGATGCCTTATTGGGACCACGCACTGGCTTCCCGCATACCCATAGCGGGCAACAGTGCACGCGCGCGCGCGCGCGCGCACACACACACACACACACACACACATACACACACACACACACACACACACATGCGCGCGCGTGCGCACAAAGACATGCATGCATGCACACATGTACCCACACACATAGGCACATTTGCGCACCCAACACTCGCGCACGCACCTCAGCTGCGACAGCCCACAGAACTCTGACTGTATCGTGGCGTCGTAGCGCAGTGTGTCCAAGTTCAGCTCATGCAAGTTGGTAAGGCTGCTGAGGCAACGCAGGCCTTCACCTGGGAGCATTTGGGGGAGCAGCGTTGAGCCACGCAGGTGTTGGAGCAGGAGCTCGCCTGGACGGCGCCCTGAAGATCAAAGACAGCCCCACACTATGCTGACAGACATCCTATGAGCCCCACACTATGCTGACAGGCATCCTATGAGCCCTACACCATGCTGATAGGCATCCTATGAGCCTGGCATGATCAGGCCAGCAGCATCATGTCAGGAATGTGACCGTACCGTTGTTTTTAGAGTGAGCAACGGTGAGGTGTGTCAGCTGCGTCAGCTTGGGGAACCCTTGCTGGTCCTCCGGATCCAGGTCCCAGCCCTGTGCAGTGCAGAGGGCAGGGCACAACCTCCTCAGCTATCAGGAGAGGCAACCACTTTCCTGCCTCCCTGTCTGAGTGACCGCGAGGCCGCTGCTGGGCAGGGGAGCAGGGTGTCTAAGGCTCTCAGTTCATGCACCTGCGCGCACAAAGCTGCTGGCGCAGTCGCTGCCAGGGCAGGGCACCCTAGGGTCCAACACTCAGATTCAACACTGAAAAGGTTTCTAATAGATTTCTTGCTTACACTTTCCTCAAAATTTCCCCCTAACGCAGATGCACAGACTGCGCCGCCTGCCAATCAATTGCAGCACTGCGGTAGGGAGTGTCTTGTTGCAAGCCGCAGCATGTAGCACTGTGGCAAGGAGTGCCTTGTTGCAAGCCGCAGCATGTAGCACTGTGGCAAGGAGTGAGGGCGCCTTGTCCCCATGCGAGCCACCGCGTGCACAAGGGCCTGACTGATCCTTCAGGTACGCACAACAGCCGCACCCGTACGCGGCTTGGTCGGGCGCCTGCCAGCCTCATCAAGATGAGAGACTGCCTGAGCTGTGTTGGTGCATTAAACATGCAAAGGCATAACTGCCTAGCCAAGATGTCAAGGTGCAACTGTGCAGATTTAGTTGCCTCACCCAGATGAGGAGCTGCCTGAGCTGTGTCAGCGATGCCAGCGCCTCCCAAAAAGGCACCTTCTCGAGCCTGTCTGGGCCAAACCTGCAAGGCGATGCGCGTGCATGGCGCTGGAGCTCAACCGCAGCCCATGTTCAGACACCCGTGCCCCATATTCAGGCAGCCTCAGCCCGTGTCCGGGCAGGCAGCATGGTGCTGATGTGGAGGCATGCAGGGTTGGGGGGAGGGGCACGCACGCACGCAGCAGTCAGCCAGGCCGGCTTGGGGATGCATTTCGCATGACTGCGCACCCTGTGCGCTCACCCCACACCCACACTGCAAGCCCTCAGCAGCGCATGCCCGGGATGCGGTGCAAGCAGCATCCCAGTGCAGGGCTGCTTGGGCATGGGCGCCAACCACAACCCCGCACCGCATGGCCCAGGCCCACTACTGCCCCGCACCTCCGGAGCTCCAACGCGCGCAGGTTTGGGAATGCAGCGGGCTGCATCACTGCCAGCGGCTTGGCCACGTTGGGTGGCAGCACATCCATTGCGAGCTCTTGCAGCGAAAGCCAGCGGCAGCCCAGCCCGCGCTGCATGCCGGCCAGCCAGTGGCTCGCACCAGCGTGGCCGGGCAGGGTGGGGGTGTCGTGCATCGGGCATGCAAGGCCCGCTCCTGGGGTAACAGCTGCGCGTGGCGCGGCCGGGGCCAGGTGTTGGTGCTGGGCGGGAGGCAGCAGGGGCGCACCTGGGGCTGCCTGCTGGGCACCCATGGCCTGCGCGGCCTCGTCGCACAGCTGCCGTGCATCTGCTGCGGCTGCGGCCGCGCTGGCAGACAGTATCGCCTGCATGGCCGCCTCTGCTGGCTGTCCCCTGGGCGCTTCGTCCGCATGCGCCTGCAAGCCGGCATGCGCTGCAGCAGCCGCGTACGATGTGGCAGCCTGTGTGCCCTGCTGTGCCGCGGCAAAGGTGAGCTTCAGCGCTGCCACAGCGCCCTGCTGCTGTGCAGATGGCAGGGCAGCGGGGGGGGCTGCCGGACAGGACAGAGCCCTTGCAGCCACCGTCGCGATGTTGTGCGCGTGCTTCACGAGGGCTGCGGCGTCTGTTGCACCCGTTACAAAGCCCGACACATCTGCCTGTTGCTGGCCATGGAAGGCAGCTGCATGGCCAGCAGCTGCGGCAGAGGAGGCGGCAGCCTCGGCGGCAGCAGCTCTGGCGGCTATCGCCGCGGCATAGAGCGCGCATGTCTCATCGCTGCCAGCGATGGCATGCTCGACTGCAGCCTTTGCCTCCTGTGGGATGTGGTGCAAAGGTGAGGGTGGGTGTGCGTGTGGGGCGGTACGTGTTTGAGAGCGGGTGGAAGGCAGGCATTCAAGCTTTGCAGGTCCCAAGCTGTGATAAACTGCACACAAAAGATGCACACCAGCACCACAAGAGCAGCACCACAAGAGCAGCACCACAAGAGCAGCACCACAAGAGTAGGTGCATCACGGGCATTCTTGGGGCCGCACGGGCTGCCTGCCTGGCCAAGGTGTGTTGTTCACGAGCGTCATGCCTTTTACTAGGTGCAAAGGTCAGACGCTCGCTTGTGTGATGAGGCGTACAGACCTGTGTAAAGGTGGTGTCAACCAAACTCCTGTGCCTCCTGCCGTGTGCTTGCCCTACTCTCTTTGCCCATGTCCCTTCCTAGCTTCATCGACATGCAATCACTTCATCACACAATTTTGTTCATATACACATGTGTCCAAAAATACACATACGAAAACACACATGCATGTGCACGCCCACATGGTACGCACACAGTACACACAGATGCTCAGATGCACACACGCATGCACCCAAACACATGCATGCTGACACACCCACAGAACCCCCCCCCTCCCCACCCAAGCCGCGCGCACACTTACACAAGCGCATGCATGCATACACACACATGCGCACACACACCATGCTGACTATGCAGGCATAGGAGAGAGAATTACAAACAAAGATCTACCTGGCCTGCCAGCTCTGCTGCTTTTGCCGCCGCCTCTCCTGCAGCCATTGTCTCATGCACCAGCGTTTGCGCCTGCACTGGGCCCCCCATCACAGCTCCATACGCCCCTGCCACTGTGGCTTTTGCATCGCGTGCTGTTTGGGCGTGCTGTTGTGCGGATCTAGCCGCTGTATGCACGGCAGCTGCGTGCGCCTCCTGCAGCACTGAGGCCAGCAGCGCCTGCAATGCGCACGCCTCTTGGCTGTGCTGCTGAATCCCAGACAGAGAGGTCGAAGCTGAGGGCACCTTGAGCTTTTGACCTGAGCTGAACAGTTCCAAGCGAGACACATGGCTGCAAGCAGAGTCGGTTGCAGAGGGGCGATCGGTCAGCAGGTGCAGAAGGCAAGCTTGTGCAAGCCTGAGGGAGCTCCCAAAAGCATCATTCTTGCGGTCGTCATGTTGGCACTGTCCCTGATAAGAACTCTCGTATGCCTGTGCTGGTCTGTCTTGCAGCCAATGAGCATTGGCTTGGCTTGGAGGGCAAAAGGAGTGCATGTTGCAGCAGGCCTTGGAACGAGAAAAATGAAAGCAAATAATAACTGGCTGCAAAAATGGCACCTGGACAAAAAGGAAGCTGCAAGCACTTGTTTTGTATTCTCTTCCCTCAACCAAATGATTTATACTGTGGTTTGTCAGAGCACTTGCCTCAGCCAGGGATCTGGATCAGATGATGTGCAGTAAGGAGGCTGAAGTGTGGAAACATCAACACGCAACCGGTGCAGAAGGCCCGTTGCTCCCTTGCGCAGAGCCTTGCAAGCAAGCCTGGCGGAGGCCAAGGAGGACTTGGGAACCTGGGACATGATGTCAAAGAGGATGTCAAAGGGCAGGGATACGAGCTCCCGGCTGTCATCCTCATTCTCTGTCCAAAAACGGAAACAATCACAGAAATTTCACTCTTCAGTCCAATGCTTATGTGAACCAGGTCCAAAACAATGCATGCTGCATAAGTTTCATATGAGATCAAACAGCAAACTTGTGGGCATACAGATGGGAGAGGCTTTGGAAAAGGATATGACACACCGCCTCTGCTGTTGCTCCTGCTGCTGCTGATCATGTATTTGCTGATATATCCTCCATGAGTTTCAATGAGAAGTTCTTATGTGCGAAAGATTAGTGGCTAAGGCACTAGACATCTTTTGCAATCAAGTAAATACATTAAACGTTAAAACTATGGATTAATAAGAATTGGTACGATGGGGTTGCAGGTACACGCTAGTAGTTCTCGATGGCTCAGCGCTGGGCCGGGCCAGCATCTGAGGACTCCTTCAATGAAAAGTGTATGTTTCAAAAGAGTTAGAGGGTGTGATATTTCCAGGATCACCGTGCAAGCAAGCAAGCCTGGTGCGCATAGCCTCTCACCACAAATAGCCTCTCTGTTAAACAAGCATTTGGGTCCACACCAATCCGGACAAATTTTGATGCTTAAGCATCTATCTTGATGCAAAAATGTGCACACTGGATACCAGGCCCTTCTATTCTGTTGGTTTCCCCAAGTATAATGTCCTCCACTTTCAACTAGTTAAAAAAGAGCTACCCACAGCATTTTAAAGCCATCGAAATGCACATATGACTGCAGGTGATGATGCTGTGCTGGCGGAGCCCCCTCAGGGCCTGGGCCCTGTATGCATTGCTGGGGGCGGTCCAGCGGTAGGTGCTGGAGCATGTACTCAGCTCCACAGAGATATCATGTCTGTTTTGAGGAACCCAGTGCTAAAGTGACACTGCAACTGTTCTGCTCCTGAAGGGATTGGCAGCAGCACTGATGCTTGCCAGGTGAGTGGTTAAGATCCTAGAAATGGCTTTAGTCTTGCTGCATGCCCTGCACCACAAGCCACAAGTGGTCTCTGGAAGGAAGAATTACATCGCTGCTTCCATACTTGTTTTTCTTGTCCAAAATTATTTCTCTGATCCTTCTTTGCCTGTATCCTTCCGAGCTACTGTTATCATTTATTGAATATGACTCATGGATAGGAACTATTATTTAGGATTCTGACAGAAAGCCTTGAGGTCATCCTGGGCTGGTTGAGCCAGCAATCTGGGGAGCGCGCATTCTCTTCTAATCACGCGCTTATGTGGTAATGAGCACCATTTGAGCACCATTGAAAAGAAATGTCCGCCTGATGATCCCCTGCATGCTGTAAAGTTTGAGCACCAAGCCAGCTTCTTAGGAACGGGAACATAATTTAACAGTGTTGTCAAAATTTGTGTACCTGCGCTATGTCTCCAATGTACTTTTGAAATCCATGAGGCAGGGCTTTCTGCCTTGCCGGTTGCCATCTTGAAATGTACCTTAATGCTGCATTCTTTAAGTAGAAGCGCAAGATCTGAGCATTGCTCGACATAACTGGCCATGCACAGCGTTTTCTCTTGCGTTGGTTAAACAAAATTTCCACAAAACATGGCTATGACACAGACGAGGTTGGAGAGACATCACAATCATTGAGAAGAAAGAGATGATTGGCGCCGAAGACAACCAGCGGAGTTACGTGAGTGGGCCTATCACAGATCAAAGCGTAAATAATTGACCCATTTTCTTTAAATCCTGCATGATCATGCTCCTGTGCATTGATGTTGTTGTTGCTGCTGCTGCTGCTGCTGCTGCTGCTGCTGCTGCTGCTGTTGTTGTTACTGTTGCTGTTGCTGTTTATGCTGCTGCTGTTGTTGTTGTTGTTGTTGTTGTTGTTGTTGTTGTTGTTGTTGTTGTTGTTGTTGTTGTTGTTGTTGTTG
>LFIK01004454.1_pt1 | contig 11359 bp, 12 predicted proteins | sample 643401 | NCBI WGS metagenome assembly LFIK01 (sample SAMN03777447, study PRJNA286221) | soda lake metagenome | biome: soda lake; feature: Kulunda steppe; material: water; isolation source: sample T5-Br brine of Lake Tanatar-5 | place: Russia: Kulunda steppe | collected 2010-07
AATTAAACAATTTCAGCATGTGACCGGAGGTCTTACCCACCATTTTCATTTTGCAGCAATGGTAATGATAATGAGTGAGTTGGCTTTAAAGGGGGTATAACTAAGCCATTTAAAAAAGATCTGTCTCCACAAACTTAATTTGAGACTGTACTGCTGCATCTTTTTGAAACTTTCAAAGACCTTGGCGAGGCCTGGGCTAAGAAACGACAGGTTACTGGAGCTGGAGGAAGCCAAACAACTGGAATTTTTTGCAGTACAATCACACCGGTAAGGAAGCCACCAAACGCATAACACATTGTGACGCCTTTTTGATGGTTTACGATGGTAATATTTGTTTCCTGTCTTACAAGCTTTTACACAATTCAGGTAGGTTTGGAGCACAATATGAATTCTCCAAACATTAGGTAGATTGGCACAAGATTTGGCTAATCCACTGTGTATGTATACTGTTTTTCAGCAACCCTAAATATAGGGTTACAACTGCCAATGAGTTCCAGGTTAGGAATAGAACAAGTTTCCAAGAAAATTTTTCTTAAGCATAGTGGAATTCATTATTAATTAAAACATGTTAGTTATGATACTGAGCTTTCAGAACCATAAAACCCATTTCATTGATCGTACTATAAGCAAATAATGAACGTAAAGCTGGTTGATTAAGCACTAAAAGAACCTAAAATAAGACTTATAATGGAAAATAAAATGCGAGAATAAAAAACAGAAGTTTGAAATTATTGAACCCTTATGCACACTGCCAGCTATCTGGTTGGCATTGTGTTTGCCATGGCATGGTTCTAAGACTCACCCTAGCTGCCTGAACAAGGTGGCCGGGGAGTTGCTACTCAATGCAATGCGTATGTAAAATCATGTGAATTCAGCGGTTGGCAAATTCTGGTAGTTTGTTGCCATCATCCTAAAAACGTTTTCCAATTCTAGGCTACTGGGGCGACATTCCTATTTTTGCAGCAATTTGTACAATCCACATCATATCCTTTTCCTTAATTGATGTAGGGAGTGGTTTCACTGCCTACTTAGTTTTTTTTGTCCTTTTTCACCACAAGGAGCAAGTGCATTGAAAGAACACTGGCAGAAGAACATTTTTAGAACACTGTCGATGTCAACAATGTTCCTAGAAATGTTATTTGGGCAACAATTGGCCTAAATGTTTGGACAAGGCAAGCTTGTACTTCAGGCCAAGCAGTAATTACCGGGAGTGGTGAAGGAGGTCATTGTCATCAATGGCAGAAAAGCAGGGGAGCTGCGAAGCACGTAAAATTGCAATCTGGCTTTTTAATCAAAAAATCCATCATGCATAGGCATCAGCTATCTATGAGCTTTTTACTGCCTTCAAGGCATCCTAGTTGCCCTTCATGCAAATGAAAGGCGACAAGAAGCACAATTTGTGACACAGAACAAATAACACAATTTATTGACAGGGTGGCTCCTGACACACCTGCTTGTGGTCACCCAGGAGCACCAGATTGTTGGGGTACAGTGCTAAGAGCTGAGGCACAGCATACTCTGGAACGCATGCGCCCTCGTCCACTATCACTGTGTCTACCTTTAGGTTGAACTGCAAGGTAGATGAAGTAAACAAACAGGCACAGGAATTATTTCTTACAAAGAGGCGGAGGGACCAAAGAGCCAAGACCAGTAAGCTAGAGAGGGAAGATTAGAGTTATTTTTAAGGGCTTTTGATATTATGCAATCAAGGTCAAATGCGTAGCCAAGCCACTCAGCCAACCTCCTGGCCCTAATGTAGCATCCATCCAGCAAAACACTAATCTGGTGTGACACGGTCATCAATGAAAGAGCAATGAGTAAGACAGATTGAGTCCTCGCATCAACGATTTGTGCTTGTACTTGCATCATAATACATCAAAAAGATAAATCTGACTCAATTCAACAAATCTGCATACCTCTGCATCTATAAGCTCTGAATCCATGCGAGCAGCAGCATCAATCGTGCACAGGAAAGCCTGTGTGCTGCTCAAGATCTTTTGCATGACAACTTTAGTGACGGCGGGCATGATCTTGTATCTCAGAACTTGCTGCATTGCATCCAAACTCTTTGGCAGAGTCTGTGATATGAAGAACTGCAGTTGGAACAAGCACACATGACCTAATGGCTTTGACACCCTTGGGGTGATGCTTTGCTGATAGAGCTTCAGTATGCAGCTCCTAAAACTGCAACCCAGGGCTGCATGCATTGCTTTATTGGATATGCAGCTAAGGTATTCGTGCATGCATCCTTGAAACTGAAGCAGCAAGCAGCATTTATTAAATGGATCTTATGAAGCAATGCAAATTCATTATGCCTGGACGGTCCATTGGAATATAATCATACCAAGACTGCAGCAGTACAAGCTATTCACCAAAACAGAACCAATATAGCCCAACACATTATTTTCAATTGTATCAAAATGGGTAAAGATGGATAAAGCCATGCTAAGAGAATATTTGTAAGCATATGCCATAACTATCACTTGGCAGAGAAAGATGCTTCAGAATGGAAAATGGCAGGCCTTGCTCGGTGAATCTGTCCTGCACATTTACGCTGATATAGATACTAAGTGTCAATACCAGGGGGTTTGGTATGCGGCGTCCATTCATGGTGACTTCTGGCCGGCGGCGCAGTCCATCTTTCACAATGGCCCATGCATGGTCTTGCCTGGTACAGCAACAACGGGATAAAGTGCACTTAAATTGAAGTCTCACTGTACCATTGTTTGATTTCCTTTGAGCCACTGCAAATTTCTTGAACGTGGTTTCTTATTTTAAGTTGCATTATACTTAACCTGTAGGACAAGTCTGATATATACCAAGGCAGAGGCAAGCCTAAGAGACAGAGGCAAGTCTAATATATAACAAGGCAGAGGCAAGCCTAAGAGACAGAGGCAAGTCTAATATGTAGCAAGGCAGAGGAAAGTATAAGAGGCAGAAGTAAGTCTCCTGCATAGCAAGCTGATAACTCACCACAGCTGCAGATTTTTTGACATTTGACGAGGAGGTTCAAGGCGCCTCGACATGAAGCTGTAGATACCCAGGGCCAGGCAATGCATAATGGCTTTTGAAGATAGCTTAAAAAGGTTTGAAGATAGGTTGTGATGGTAGTACAGGCATGAGACAGGCTCAGGACTTGGAACAAGGCACCTATACACCTTTGCTTCAGAAACCACATGTGTGTTAAAATACGTGTGGCACGAAACAATAGGACACACCTTTGCCGCACAATTTGACACAAACACCATAGTTAAGGCAGCCAAGCAACTTACATGATCATGCCATCTGAGGCTGCTTTGCTAACCAGCTGCTCTGTCTTTCTGACGCTGTCCCAGATGCTTTTCCACCAGACCTGCAGCATTTGATGCAGTCGCATTGTAAATGCAATAAAGTCATGTGCAAAATAAAAGATACATACCGCTCATCCTCAAAATTGATATCAAGATCTGTCACCACGCGCACTTTTACACGACTCACCATTTCTGGGTGCTTTGCAAGTCTCTGCTGTAAGGTGTGCTGCTTTGCCAGGGTACCAAGTCGCTGCTCACTCCCAAATACGAGGATGCCACCACGAAGGCGGGCTAGCTGTCATTATACAGAAGCACACATAAATGAAAAATGTGATGATCAGGGCAAATGCATACTTCAAACAATTGCAGGGGGTGTCTGGAGTTCAGGTGCTGGAGGTCATTTGGACATGTATACCCGTGATTTTCAGGATGCTGGGCACGTTGTTGGAAGTAAACTCATATACTATCGTTTTGTGTCGCAGAAATTTAAGGCAAAAGCTGTCAAGTACGGGTTGATAGTTTGGCAGGAAAACTGTGGAATTTTGACTTTTTGATCTCACTCAGAGCACCAAATTGTGTTCTATCGTCAATATAGATGCACTGCAATCCGCATCTCTCACGCCTTCTTCAAGTTAGGTTTGCACAATGATGCATGTTTTGCTGCACTATGGCCACCATGGGGCTCCTAGAGCCTTACTTGCATGCAAGATACATAAAGCTGCTGCCATTTTCCGGTTCTCCTGCCTCTGATCCAGGGACCATTTTGGGGACCATTTTGGCCAACTGCTTTCCAACAACATATCACTTTAAAGGACAGGTTATGTTTTAAAAATGGATTAAGGTGCAGGCATTGGTATCCAGAAAATTTGGGAAGAATAATCCTACCAAAATGGCCTGGAGACATTTCCCTGCATGTCCTGCATGCCTTGACATTTATCAACAAAGATGAGCCACATGTATTATAGACATATAAGTGTGTTGATCCATATCTTTTTGGGCACTTGTATGCACTCACTTTCTCAGCGACAGCATCAATAGCTTGGTTACGCGTGGCTGTAACAAGGACCTGCTTCAAATGCGCAAGAAGCTGGTGAGAGCGCAATTTTGTTGATGAGAAAGATTAAATTACAAGCCCAAAGCAAGCAGGAGAAATTGATACTATTTTTTAACAAGGGACTCAGGGTAAATTCCCATAAAGGCCATAGTAAAGAGAGGAGGCTCAAGGGAAAGGTCCCGGCAAGGAGGCAGGCCCAGAAGAAGGCAGAAGAGGCAGGAAACGCAAGCTACAGAGACTGCACAGCAACAACAGCAACAACAGCAACAGCAACAGCAACAGCAACAACAACAACAACAACAACAACAACAACAACAACAACAACAACAACAACAACAACAACAACAACAACAGCAGCAGCAGCAGCAGCAGCAGCAACAACAATAACAGCAACAACAGCAGCAGTAGCAACAACTTGTTGAACAACAAGAATTGCAATCATTTGAGTACTAGCCAGAGCAATAAGCTTATACTGCCTCCTAGCATTAAGCCTACCTTTTTGTATGGAATCACTTTGCTGTTGATGATGTGAAATATGGTGGTGCTTTTTCCTGTTATTTGGCATGAGTAAGCATTGGAAGCAACAATGAGATCTGGTTGAAAATGCGTACAAACGAACCTATATCGCGTTGGTACTGCCACTGCCCAATTGCGTCTCAGGGAATGCACTGGGATCTTGACCTCAAGAGATGAGGCCTTAAGTTCAAGCATGCGCGTCAATGGATCAGGCTCATAACACAAATGTCAGGCTTCTGGGATGGTGAACCTATTCCAGACCCCCATGGCCCTCGTATGTTGCCTGCAACTCGACCATACAACAACATCCATGGTCAACAAAGCACCTGTTCCAGGTGGACCTTGAATGGCCTCCAGCCCTCCTTGCAGGCCCATCACCACCTTTGTTTGGCACTCGTTGGCAGGTACAGTGTCTGCACCCATGAGGGTTAGAAGCATGTGCTCAGCACAGCAGATGCATTTGACGTTATGATTTATAGCAGTACTGCAGCTCTGCGTACCTCAAATGGGATGCTGGAATAGCTGCAAAGCTATCAGTTGGAATAAGAAATTGCCCAAATGCCTCCTCAGAGATGCGCCAGGTGTACGCAGAGATATGTATGCATGCGAAACAATTTGAGAAGGCAACCTTCAGTGCTAATTGGCATTTATAGGCAGGATTCCGACAAGATTAGTACCAGCAACCAAATCAATAAATTTGCGTCTGCTATAATATGTCTTACCTGTGCTTAGACTCCTGGCCTGGGTGAAGTTCCCTGCATGCCGTACGGAGATGCTGGGGTTCAAGATCTGGCGCAGCAGACCCTGCGTGCCTGATGGCAGTTTCCCTGCCTGTAGATCTCTCATCACACGGCCAGCCTCTCGGTAGCGCAGAATGTCAGAGCCAATGTAAGCCACAGGACGGAGTCTGATACTGCGACCTGTTGCTTGGAGATTGCCAAGGAGAGCACTGCAGGGTGAGTAGGCAAGAGTTCAAATCATTAAGGGATAGTAGTCTGTTTGAAGGTTTGAGTGAATAACGCAATATATTGATTGAAATTGCCCTATATCAATCATTTATCATATGATATGGTCCATACATAGGTCGTCCCCACCACTGGGTCACCCCTTCCTCAGGCGAAGGTGGCCAAATGGGTTCCTCAAGGCATAACTTTGCAGCCTCCCCACTGTTTCCCAACCAGAGCACACCATTGGATAGATTGATTTTTTAGGGTTCCAATGATGCCCTTAGATTCAGAATTGGTGCGGTGGGTGGAAGGAGATCTTGGAAACAGAACAGAATGTCAGGTTTGAACAGTGCACACCATTTCCTGCCCCGCACACAGCCCCAAACTCCAACCTTGACATGCCTGAACATGCGTAAGATTGGGCCGCATCCTGTGAAGATTTGGGCGTGGGAAGCTCCGCCGCTGATCTGTGCGCTCAGGATCCTCTCCGGAGAGGCAGATGTCAGGAAACATGTTTGCTCACCGCTTCCCACCCTCACCCTCAATCGGCCCCATTACAAATCAATTTGATTCCTTATGCTTGGCTGCAACCCTCAGGCTTGGTCTGGCTTGGAAGCATGCAGGGGTTGCAGAGATATCGCACTTCCTGTATTGGCACCCACATCCAGTTGCGACAGGGTCACCCACGGAACACACCTGCCAAAACCCCTACCCCAAGTCCGACTTTGCAATCAAACCATCATACAATTGTAGCTTAATTCCTGGAAAGCGGCAAGATTAGAGCAAGGTTGGGAAAGTGCCATTTCCCTGCCAAGATGGTGCAAAATGGTGCCAGAATGGCGCCGCACACCACGCCCCCACCTCACATTTTTTCACACACCCTGGCTATTTACAACATATTTGCAAGTTATGAGTGGTTTGGACTGGCAATGGGGCGAGCATGGGAACAGAAAAGCAATTCGGCCAGATTTGGGGGGGTCCAATGGTGGGGACGACCCATCTCATATGGGACATAAACATGAAATGCAGTGCACCATGCAAGCCAGCCTCATTGCACCTCGTTGCACCTCGCTTTTTGAGGCCAAACAAGTCTATGCGAACCACTACTAACAGAATGTGTAAAACAATTTTGGCTTTTGTTCAAGTGGCATATTAGACTAGTGCCCCATGGGTTATGGGGACCTAGACAAGAATGGCCTTAACTATGTGCTACGTATTTTTGGTCACAGAATGGGAGATGATAAATTAGGGGGGTAAAGCCAGCGACGTTTTTGTGCTGCAATTAGTCAGCAGGGCTGCTGCCGGTCCAAGTTTTGCAGGCGATGGGGTAAATATTGCCTAAATCTGTTATTCAGGGTACCACCTGGGTTTTGAATTTAAAAATCTTGTACATACAACTTACAAACATCATTGCAAAGAAGTGGGGTGATTGAAATAGTGTATGGTGATATGTAAACTTTCAGCCAATGTCCCCATGTATTAAAACTTACAAATCAGCCTTGGGGAATGAAGAAGAGACATCTTTAGAAATTTTCTTAACCCAGAAATTTGTAAGTCTCAAGTGAAATTATCGGCTTAGAAAAGCGGGCAAAAGGGTGCTACAGGCCTCCAATGCACCTGAGTTTTACAGCTTTGAATCAGAATTCCTCTAGCACACGTATCTTAAAACAACTTCCTCCATAAATCATGTGAAAGGTTGTTTGACAATTTGAGAAAGGCATGCTTCAATGCTTCACCTAGATGGGCCTGTGGGGGGCCTAGCAAAGTTAACAAGACCCCCCCAAATTAGGCAAGTACCACCTCTGTGCCCTGAGATCTATAGTGAAGTTAGGCCCAAGTTGTGTATGGTTTTGTTTGCCCACTGTGCATGTAGCCTGATTCCCTGCTCCAGTGTTTGTCAAACTAGCCAGTGAGGGGAAATTGAATCTGCTGTGGGATTTGCCCATTCCTGACTGATCAGATCAATCATTCTCTGTTAGTGATTTGGTGTCAATTAGTTGTGATAAATAGTGTAACTGGATGGCATATAATGAGCTCAATGATTTATAAACAACTAGTTTGCAGCAACTTTCCCATAAAACAATCCATCCACCAACACCCAAAGGGGGCGCAGAGATGAGTCGTAAAATTTCTACGTCAAGGACTGCTCTTCTGGTCCTTATTTTGGAGGAGAAATATCAAGCAATTTGCTCCTGCCTTGTATGTTAACGCTATTTAAGCAAGAATCAACTTCAAAAGGAGTCAAAATTACCAATGCTAACAAGGTTGTCTCTAGCTCAGATTTTCCCCATTTATCCCCCTATGGATTTGTATTGGTGCAGGTTATGGCACGTAGATACAGCCTTTGCGGAAGAAGGCAATCACCAGGTAAGGGACCTACTTTTACCTAATCCCTAACCCTCCCCTCCATAAAAGGGGTAAAGAGGCACAGAGAGGGGTAAATAGGTTTGAAGAGGGTTAAAGGAACCTTGGCAAAAGAAGGTAAAGAGGTGCAAAGAGGGTTTCAAGCTTAAGTTCAAGCTTGGCCTAAATTGACAGTGTGTCTGCCTGCCTTCTTTGTCCCCATCTACAGGTAGAGAAACAGGCCAATTTTATCTCTGAAAAGCCCCCTCAGCTGCTTGGGTGCCTCATTGATCAACTTCTACCAGTGATAACAGTTAATGATTATTCATCACATACAAGCTAGAAGCAAGCACCTGGATCAATTGCAAATCTCATTACTCTTGTCATGCAATGTCACAAACACCCTAGCAATATGGCAAAACTTGTCAACACCTCTTGTTTAAATAGACCACCTAAGCCAACTAATCACTTGCATATGATGCTGGTTTGCTTCCAAGATAATTACCCACTCGGTATCTGAAGGATGAAGACCAGCTATCCTGATCCGTGAAATGCGGTTGTTGACCTCCTCAGAGCTTACCAGAAAAAGCTTGTCAAGACCCTGGATCTGCAGTACACATGCCATAATTGCTCTAAGACTTTTTTATCTATACTAGGCATTGATTTACAAAATGTGATAGCAGACCCGGGAAGCATGCCTGGAGGAAAGACACAACCAAAAGTAAGACTACCCCATTACAAAAAGTAAGTATGAAAAAGTGTCATGCCTCATGCCTGGGTAGAATAGGGAACACTACAAGAAAAGTGCCATAAATGCGTGAACCCTCTGTCACAACCGATTTACGCGGGTATGTTCCAAAAATGACAGCCACACCTGGACCAAGTTCTTTGATTTGCTTTGACGCTCCTCAGATTCAGTCGCCTCCTGGCCATCCTCGGCCCTGAGCTGACTTTCAAGTCGTAATTTCGTCCTGTTTTCTGAAATTTCCACTACCTGCACAGCGTGAATAGAGTAAGGGCACCGACTTGCACTTCGTGTTCAGCTGTACCACATGTGTGCCCAGTACCAGGTGCTTGAGTGCAAAGCAAAGCATCACTTTGCAGGGAATTGAGAAGAAGGCTAGCAAAAATAGAATTCATAAATTCACCTGGTAAATTTCATACCCAGCATCTGGCTGTCGCTTCACCTGCTGGTAGGAACTCTGCACAGCTGCCTAGAAACGCACAGACAGCAAGGGTGCAAGAAAGAAGTCAGTGGTGCTTCTTTTGATGAAGTGTGGTGGGGGAGCAGGAGGAGGTGATCACGGTTCCCATTTCTAAGCTCAAAAGCATTTTGAGAGGTATCAAATTTTTACAAATCTGTGTCTAGTGGGCTGATCATGAACTTCTTTAGAACCCACAAAATACTCCCGCTCTATGTGCGCTTGCATGGCACTGAAGTACTCCAGCCCGTCCTTGAAGCAATTGCTGATTGCCTTTGCATCAGCAGCACGTCCAGCCAAAGCAGCCATCCCCATATTGTCGTCTGTATCTGGACAGAAGACTGTGATGTCCTTCAGCCTGGGTATAGACACTGAGATGTCCTGTAAAAAGCAATCAACAGGCAGCGTGGCAATTAAACTGTCAAAAATTGAAATTGTCCAGAGATTGCATAAGACAAAACTTTACCTTATCATGATAAGATCAGGACTATATGTAATCACACTTTCTGTGTTCTGTGTGTATGACTATGTGAGCGTGTGCATGTGTGTGTGTGTGTGTGTGTGTGTGCGCATGCTCTGGCAGTTTAAGGGTTTTGCTAGTGTGTTGACTGGACAGATTGAAAGGGCTAAGTTGTGATGCTGCCATTGGGAAAATACTTGCATCCTTGCACAGGAAGGAAGCGCGGTGTGGCAAGGTGGTCAGTTGCATAGTTACTTATAATGCACCAGGCTACTGTCCTAAACGTGGCTACACTGATCCCCAAAAGGCAAGCGCGCAGAGCCCACATTTCCCTGTTTGTAGAGCAACTTGGATGAACACGACAGTGGTCTAGGAAAAGTCTAGGAAAAAGTTGCTCAAACAAAATTCTTACAAAATTGCAATGCAAAACAAGCCGCTGAGCTCCAAGGTCGAGCAAACTCACTGCCATGGCTCGAGCTGTAGTTATGGCCCTGGTGCCAGCAGGGAACTGGCTCCTGCCCCTTCCGCCCCTTCCACCGGAAACCCCCTGACCTCTTCTCTCTGAGCTATAAACAGTAGCTCCTCTGCCTGCAGTAGTGCTCGTGTTCCGCCCTCCTGCATTGCTGCCGCCCCTAGGCCCGCCCCTGCCCCTAGGCCCGCCCCTGCCCCTCCCCCTGCCCCTGCCAAAGGTGCCACCTTCATCTCCTCTACCATACATTTTATTCATTGTAGCATAAAATTATTCCCATTATTCGTGTATTTGGATTGGTTCGTCGGTCCAACGGACCCGTGAAAGTTTAACGGCCATGCGGCTGTCGACACTCTTGGCGGTGTATCGAAGAATGATCGAATTTCAAAGTTACTCGTCTTTAAAATCGCCCCTACATTATGGGAGGTGGCTAAGATAGTGCCTGGTCGGCTCACGATTGGAATGCATGTATCTATTTTATATAACAGCTCAAAGGCCCTGAATTGAATTGTTTGGAAAGAGGGCTCAGAAGCACTGCAATTCTTGCGGTGTCCATTGCGCCTATGACGGTCTGTAAATACCAGGGGGAGCAGCTGCTGACCCTGTTAGCTTACAGGTTGTAATATGTGATTCATCAGGTCACAAGGTCAGAAGACTTGCAAACATCTGCGTCTGCATTGCCGATCACCTTTTTGTGAGCCTTGAACAAGAGTAGGGGGTGCACTATGACTACGGAAATGCCTTCGCGGTGCCTTCGCTAAGCCTCCCCGCAGAAGGCATGCTTCCAGCCCTGGAAGGCAGGCCCCCCTGGCGGGTCGTGGGCGACCACATGGGTGGGAGTTCAATATTACAGCATGACTTCCAAACAAAAGCACCACACTCTCACAACTGACCCATAGCCCAACACAACAAAAGGCCCAGAGCAATCAAACTCCTTCGATTTTTCAAGAAACACTCTCAGTACTGGACTAGTCACTTCCCTCATAAAACCCTAGTAGGCTAGACCCATCCGCGCGGGTATCCGCAGACCCCCCCCCAGGACTCCGCCAGGTCAGGCCGGCGGATACCCCCTGCGGAT
>LFIK01004456.1_pt1 | contig 11354 bp, 11 predicted proteins | sample 643401 | NCBI WGS metagenome assembly LFIK01 (sample SAMN03777447, study PRJNA286221) | soda lake metagenome | biome: soda lake; feature: Kulunda steppe; material: water; isolation source: sample T5-Br brine of Lake Tanatar-5 | place: Russia: Kulunda steppe | collected 2010-07
ACCCGCCGAATGGCTTTGCTGACATCCATGAGGCGCGAGACTGGGTGCTTGGCTTTGTTCGCTGGTACAACCATGAGCATCGGCACAGCAGCCTGCGCTACGTCACGCCGCAGGAGCGGCATGAGGGGCGCGATCAGGCGATCCTCGCTAGAAGGCATGCGATCTACACCGCCGCCAAACAGGCCAATCCCAGGCGCTGGTCAGGCCGCACCCGCAACTGGGAACCCGTCGGTGCGGTCTGGCTGAATCCGGAAAAGGACCTGGAAGCGGCATAGCCAAATACGAAAACTAGGTTGACGGACACCGATGGCCCCGAGAATGTCAGTGATGAACTGCTGAACTGGACGGAGCGGTTTGGCATCAAGATCCATCACAACGAGCCGGGCGAGCTGTGTCAGGAGTTTGTTCAGAGTAATATCCTGTTGCAGTTAAACGCTTTGGTATTTTCTAAAAAAGTTATGCGGGCTCGGGGATTTGGCATGTTGCATGGCGGAGTTACGACTATGGAATCACGTAGCCGAATGAGTTATCTTAGGCACGGGGTGCGTGTTTGAAGAAAGGCAGCTTGTGCTGTGTTCTTAACAGAGTCTCGGCATAGAAGAGATGATGTCATGTCGAGTCGGGTATTGAGCTGTCGGGGAGATGGCTTGCAGGAATTGGTTGCAACTTTGCGGATTCATTGCTCATTTGTGAAAAGGGTTCTATGAAAGCTGTAATCCTCGCCGGAGGGCTCGGGACCCGCATTTCTGAAGAAACGCACCTGAAGCCGAAACCCATGATCGAGATCGGTGGCAAGCCGATTCTATGGCACATAATGAAACTCTATGCAGCGCATGGGGTAACGGAGTTCATCATCTGTTGTGGCTACAAAGGCTACGTAATAAAAGAGTACTTCGCTAATTACTTTCTCCATATGTCGGATATTACCTTCGACATGACCACCAACGAGATGGAAGTGCATCAACGCAAGGCGGAACCCTGGCGTGTAACGCTCGTGGATACGGGGGAGGAAACGTTAACGGGTGGACGGCTCAAGCGCGTAGAGGAATATCTAAAGAACGATTCCGCTTTTTGTTTCACCTACGGTGACGGTGTGAGTGATGTTGATATTGGCGACCTGATCGCCTTTCACCAGGCTCATGGCAAGTGGGCAACGGTGACCGCTGTGCAACCACCCGGTCGCTATGGTGCCCTCGAGCGGACAGGAGACCAGGTCACGGGTTTCGTCGAGAAGCCCCGGGGCGATGGAGGCATGATCAACGGTGGCTTCTTCGTTCTCTCACCTCGTTGCTTCGATCTCATCGACGGTGACGACACCTCCTGGGAGGCATCGTCTCTCGTGCGTCTTGCGGAATCGAAGCAGATGATGGCATTCGAGCACCATGGATTCTGGCAGCCTATGGACACCCTGCGTGACAAGAATCACCTAGAGGAGCTCTGGGCGGCGGGGAAGGCGCCTTGGAAGGTCTGGTCTTGAGTTCGCGCAATCCCGACCCCGAGTTCTGGCAGGGGAAGCGCGTATTGGTGACCGGGCATACGGGGTTCAAGGGCGCCTGGCTTGCTATCTGGCTGGCAAGGCTCGGTGCTCGAGTGACGGGACTCGCTTTGCCGCCGTCGAGCCGCCCCAATCTGTTCGAACTGGCGGGAGTGGGCGGCTTGGTGACCTCGCGCATGGTCGATATCCGCGATGAGGATCAGCTTGCTCAGCAGGTCCGAGCGGTCGAGCCGGAAATCGTCATCCACTTGGCGGCCCAGGCCTTGGTGCGAGCCAGCTATCGGGAACCCCTGGCTACATTTGCCACCAACGTGCAGGGTACCGTCAATCTGCTAGATGCTTTGCGTGAGATGGATTCAGTGCGTGTCGTCGTAGCCGTGACCACCGACAAGGTCTACCGGAACATGGAACACGCATTTCCGTACCGGGAGACTGATCCGCTCGGTGGGCATGACCCCTACAGCGCTAGCAAGGCTGCCGCGGAGGTGGGCATCTCCTGTTATCGGGATGCTTTTCTCGCTGCCGAGCATGTCGCAGTGGCATCGGCACGAGCCGGAAACGTCATTGGCGGAGGTGATTGGGCTGAGGATCGTCTGGTGCCCGACGCCATCCGGGCCTGGAGCGAAGATCGGCCGCTGGTGGTCCGTCACCCGCGTGCCATGCGGCCCTGGCAGCACGTGCTGGAGCCCCTCGCTGCCTATTTGGGGCTGGCGGAGAGCTTGTGGGAGGCGCCCGAGCTGGCTGATGCGTACAACTTCGGACCCCGGACGGACGAGGCGGCAACCGTAGGGGAAGTCATTGATCTGGCTCGCGCCGTTTACGGGAGCGGGCAAATCCAGTACGGCGACGAGTCGGAGGGACCGCACGAGGCCGGCTGGCTGGCCCTGGAGATCGCGCGGGCGCGCACCGAGCTGGGCATCGGTCCCCGCTGGTCGCTACCACAGGGTGTTGAGCGAACGATGCACTGGTATTGTCGCCGGCAGAACGGCGACTCCGCGCTCGACCTGTGCGACGAAGACATCGCTGCCTTCACGGCCTCTGCATGAGTCGCTTCGTTCTGCAGGACACGCCGCTCGATGATCTGGTTCTGCTGGATCGGCAACGCGTGGGGGACCCTCGCGGTTTCCTGGATCGGCTGTACTGCGACAACGAACTCTCCGCCTTGCTTTCGGGCCGAGGAATCGAACAGGTCAATCACACCTTCACGCCCGTGCGCGGCACGGTCCGCGGCATGCATTTCCAGTATCCGCCTGACGCCGAGATCAAGCTGGTCAGCTGTCTGCGAGGTGAGGTATTCGACGTTGCCGTTGATCTGAGGGCGGGGTCTTCGACCTTTCTTCAATGGTATGGCGTCCGACTCAGCGGCGAGAGTTGTCGCACCCTCCTCATTCCGGAGGGATTCGCCCATGGTTTTCAGACGCTTGCCGATGACTGCGAAATGCTCTATTTCCACACAGCGGCCTATGCCCCCGAATCGGAAGGCGCAGTCAATGCGCTGGATCCCGTGCTGGACATCCACTGGCCGCTGGATACCAGCGAACGGTCGGAGCGAGACAAGGCTCAGCCCCTGCTCGATGCAGGATTCACCGGCGTGCCCGGAACGCGGCGCTGACCCGGCTGTGCACGCACATCGCTCACCCATTCACTGTGAATCGCGCTCATGAATTGCCGACACTGTCACGCCCGACTCGAACATGTATTTCTCGACCTGGGCTTCGCCCCACCATCCAATGCCTATCTGTCCGAGGCGGATCTGAGGCGCCCCGAGATTACGTATCCACTCAAGCTGTATGTGTGCGATCAGTGCTGGCTGGTCCAGACCGAAGATTATGCAGGTGCGGACGAACTCTTCCAGGACGACTATGCCTACTTTTCGTCGACGTCGAGGAGCTGGCTCACCCATGCGGAAGACTACTGCCGGATGATCACGGACCGCCTCAGTCTCGGGGCCGGCAGCCTCGTCGTCGAGGTGGCCGCCAACGACGGCTATCTGTTGCGTAATTTCGTCGCCAGCGGTACGCCCTGCCTCGGAATCGAACCAGCTGCAGACGCGGCGGCTGCAGCGGAGGTGCAAGGCATCCCGGTCCTGCGCGAGTTCTTTGGCTCGAAGCTCGCCGCGCAACTGAAAGAGCAAGGCAGACGGGCGGATCTGCTTATCGGCAACAACGTTTTTGCTCATGTTCCGGACATTAATGATTTCACGGCCGGGCTCGCGACCGTCCTCAAACCCGGAGGTGTTATCACGCTCGAGTTCCCGCACCTTCTGAAACTTATCGAGAATGTGCAGTTCGATACGGTCTACCATGAACATTTCTCGTATCTATCCCTGTACACGGTGCAGCGCGTCTTCGCCGCTAAGGGACTGCGGGTCCGGGACGTCGAGGAGCTGCCGACCCACGGTGGTAGTCTCCGCGTCTATGGCGTGCACGCGGACGATCCGCGGAGCACCACCGAGAACGTTGCCCGGGTACTGACCGACGAGGAGGAAGGGGGGCTGCGCGATCTCTCGGTATACGAAAAGTTCCAGCCCCGCGCCGACCGCGTGAAAGATGATCTGCTGCACTTCCTGATCGAGCAGAAGCGCAGCGGTCGGACCCTGGCGGCCTACGGCGCCGCCGCGAAGGGCAACACCCTGCTCAACTACGCCGGCGTCCGGCCGGACCTGCTGCCCTATGTGTGCGACGCAGCGCCCTCAAAGCAGGGTCACTATCTTCCCGGCAGCCACATCCCGGTGCTCACTCCGGAGGTTCTCGAGACACATCGCCCCGACAATGTGCTCATCCTGCCGTGGAACATTGCCGACGAAGTCCGCAGCCAACTCGTCCATCTTGCTGCTGCCGGAACTCGCTTCGTGACGGCCGTACCGGAACTTCAGATTCGATGAGTTCGCATATCAGCTATACCAAACCTTCGATCACCGATTTGAAGGTACGTTACGCGACCGACGGCGCCGAGAACGGGTGGGTGAACGGTGCTATGAATACATCGCGCGCTTCGAGGAGCGTTTTGCGACCACCTCGGCGTTGAGCATGCCATCGCGACTTCCAGTTGTACCGGTGCATTGCACATGGGCATGGCTGCCCTCGATATCCGGCCAGGGGATGAAGTTATCCTTGCCGACACCAACTGGATTGCCACGGCAGCACCGATCGGGCACCTCGGCACGCACCCGTATTCGTTAACATCTTGTTGAACGCGTCCACTCGTCGTCGCAATACACGATTGAGGCGGTTCGGTTTTCTATCCTTGGAGTAGATAATGACAGCTATTACTGGTGTGGTGGAAAACGCGACAACTGAATCCCTGAGGAAGATCGGGGTTGTAGAGCCGCTGCGACAGAAATTTATCGATTTCTGTTTGAGCGTTGAAGAAGAGATAAATATCCCTGATACCAGTGTGCGCGATACGGTGACCGGCCCCCTCGTGGATGCACTACACGCAGACGTCGATTCCGTGTACAAGACATTGAATTCGGGGTTAGTCTTTGGGATGAAGTATCGTTCTGTCATTGCGCGGGATTTCGCGATGAGCGCTGAACCGCAGCCCGATCACGTCTGGGAACCGCAGACAACTCGGTTGCTGCTACATCTCGCTAAGGAGGCAAAGCATATCTTGATCGGTGGCGCGTACTGCGGAGATCATGCAGTGTTGGCTGCGCACCAGATTCAGTCGCATGGGGGGATATGTCATGCTTTCGAACCCGGTGCCGAACAATATGAAATGTTAGAGCAAAATATGCAGGCCAACGGGCTAACGAACGCCGAACTGTTCCGGTTGGGGCTTTGGGAGGACGAGCGGACTGTTCTACGCCTGCAGGGCTCTGACTCCCATGCGCACTCCGAAGTCGCCAGCGAGGAGACGGACTCGGACACCTTTGGAACCGTCTGTATCGATGGCTATGGGAAACGCGCGAATATCGAATCGCTGGACGTAATCATGTTGGACCTGGAGGGGGGGGAACTATCTGCGTTACGAGGTGCTTTTGAGTATCTGTCACGGCCGGTAGCGGAAGCCCCAGTTATTATTTTCGAGATTCACCGGCATTATGCTGACTGGAGCGACGGACTTGTGAAGACCGATCTGCTGCAGTACTTGATTGACCTTGGATACTATTGCTACGCGGTTCGTGATTATCACTCCAACGTAGCCACGGCCGGAACGCCAATCGAACTTATTCTTCCTGAATATACGTATCTAGAGGGGCCGCCCCACGGGTTCAACATGTTGGCAGTCAAGGACCCTTCAATTGTGGAGGACGATATGTTCAGAATTGTTAAGGCGGTCAGCCCTAAATTATTACCACACAAACGTGCGCTGGTTCACCACCCCATATATAAATCATGAGTGTAACGATTCTGGGAAGCACTGGTTTCATTGGTTCACACCTAGTGTCACGACTTGCGGAAAGCCGGGTACCTTATCAAGCTCTAGACAAAGATTTTGATTTGTGCAGCTCTCATCTTGGCACTGTGATCTACTGCATTGGTCTTACAGCTGACTTTAGGTGGAGACCCTTGGACACCGTGGAAGCACATGTCTGCACGTTGAAGGATATCCTTGACCATGCGTCATTCGACTCGCTGACCTATCTTTCTTCTACACGAATATACGCTGGTGCTGCTGGTCCAGCTCGAGAAGACGCCTGTATTCAGGTCAAGCCTATCGAATTGGACCATTTGTATAACATATCGAAGTTAATGGGAGAGTCACTGCTTCTTTCGTCGGGACGAAACGTTAAGATCGCTAGGTTGTCTAATGTGTACGGGAATGACTTTTATTCCTCAAACTTCCTTACTAGTGTGCTCCGTGAGGCAACGACGACGGAACATGTGACCCTGCGCACATCGCTCGAATCGACCAAAGACTATATTCATATCGACGATGTAACGAATTTGTTGTTGAGAATCGCGCAGACGGGAACACGGAAAATTTATAACGTAGCTAACGGGAGCAATACGTCCAACCGGGCAATTGTGGAGGCGGTGCGTAGCGTTACGAATTGCAGTGTGACTGTGGACCCTGCCGCTCGGACCGTGGCGTTCCCGGAGATTGATACATCACGTATTCGTAAAGAATTTCGATATGAGCCTACCGAGGTTGTCGAAAGCGTTCTGCGAATGGCGGCTGCGTTTGGGTCGGAGTCATATTAGATGACCCGAAGGCCTAAAGACACGGACGACAAATCGTTCATGTTTTCTGTTTTCGGCATGCTGGAGGACAGCCAACGGTTGCTTTCGATCAGACCTGTAATGAATTTCTGTTGATGATTTGGTCGAACAGCTTGACGCACCGCTGTCCGGATCGGGCTTCATTCGAGTCGTGATGACGACATTTCTCGGTAAGTGTTTTAGGGATTGTAGGAGAGAGGGTTCAATGAGAACAGAATTTGAAAGAGAATCACTTGAAAGAATCCAAATCTACAGTGTAGATGAGGAATGGAATGAAAGAACTAAAGGTTGGATCCAAGATGCCTTTAAGAATAAGTACATGTATAATTTTTTTTGGATGGATCGCCCAATAATCCAGATCCCTACCGATATGATCGCTATGCAGGAAATTATCTGGACTGTAAAGCCAGACCTAATAATTGAGACCGGAATAGCTCACGGCGGTTCTCTCATAATGAACGCCTCGATTCTTGCACTGTTGGATTTGTCTTACGCAATAGAGGAAGGTCGCGTGTTGGATCCGGCACAACCTTCGCGAATGGTGTTCGGAATCGACATTGACATCCGTGCGCACAACCGCTCGGCAATCGAGGCGCATCCAATGGCGCACCGGATCGAAATGATCGAGGGTTCGTCGATCGATCCAAGCGTAGTTGCTAAGGTGCACGATATGGCGGCCGGATTCAATCGCGTTCTGGTCTGCCTAGATTCCAACCACACGCATGCCCATGCCTTGGCGGAACTCGAAGCCTATGCCCCGTTGGTGTCGGTGGGCAGCTACTGCGTGGTTTTCGACACGATCATCGAGACGCTTCCTGCCGACATGTTTCCCGATCGTCCGTGGGGGCACGGAGACAACCCCTGGACGGCGGCTCAGGCGTACCTGGCGGAGCATCCCCAGTTCGAGATCGACAAGCAGATCGACCACAAGCTGCTGATCAGCGTGGCGCCGGACGGCTATCTCAAGCGGATCGCGTGATCATATTGAGACTACTGCCTAGATCTGTTTACCGTTCAATCTCTTTTGCCTGGGGCCGTGCATGGCCACTTCGCAGTCGCCTAGTTTCGGCATCGTACAAGGATGAAGCCACTGTCTTCCTCGCCAATCACCAGAAAAATTGGGCTCTGTTGAATTTCGAGTCGATCACACCACGGTATGCGGGTTGATCGACCGGAAGTCGAGCTTGCCCGCCAGGAGGACGATCACGGTGCGTGCCTTGGCGAGGTGCGTACAGCCGCGCGCCTTCCGCTTGGCGGCCTGGGAGAACCCGTTGATCGCTTCCGGGAAGCCGTTGGTCTGGCGCGACCGTATCCAGGCGACAATGCCATCGATGTGGCGGCGGACATGCGGGCGACGGTCTTCATCGCCTCAACCTTCGAGCCCATGACGTTGGTGCACCATTGGCCCAGGATCCAGTGCACGACGTGGACCGCTTGCGCTGCAGGATCTGGCGCAGTTGTTCGCGTTATTGCCAGGCGCGAGCGGTGCGCAGGGTGGTGAGCTGACTGACAAGAGCGTCGATTGCGTTGCGCCCGTCGCCGCTGCGGCGGTTGGAGTCGCGCAACAGCTTCCAGGGCATGTCCTTGAGGCCGACAGCTTGCCCGTCCGCGGCGGGGCAACCTATCTCGCTGTCTCGGAATTCAACAAAAGTCCAAAAAGGTTAGCATCAATGGCCGATCCGTCGATCTCGATTCTTATGCCGATCCACAACGAGGAGGCCTGGCTGCGAAAACGTATTCATTCTATCCTTGAGCAGGATTACGGGGATTATGAGCTTGTTATAGGAGATAATGAGTCGGATGATGCTACGGCTGAAATCGTAAAGGAGTTTGCGGCTATCGATGGTCGGGTTAAATACATAAGGCACGAAAATAATATAGGAGCGAATGCGAATTTTAGGTGCCTGCTCGATCTGGCTCGCGGCGATTATGTCGTATTCGCGGGCGGCCATGATATGTGGTCGACAAACTACATCAGGCTTTTGAAGGAGAGGCTGGATTCAAATAGTAAGGTATATATCAGTTTTGGCTCCGGCGTTCGAATCGATTTCGATGACAATCCGATTCAGAAGAAGCGCGGGATATACTGTACGGAAGGTGTGGGCAGTCCCCTAAGGCGGTTCAATGTCTATATGTGGGCGGATCAGAATCCGATATATGGAATGATGAGACGACTATATGCCCAAAAAACGTGGCCAGATGAAAAGTACGTGGCTGGTGGCCAACTCTTCTTGCAGCGAATGGCAATTCTTGGGCAATTCTCCTATGTATCGGATGCAATATTTTACCGAAGGGAGAACCGTGAACAGGAGAGTAGAAAACAGCGTCTTAGGCGGTACAAGACATCACTCTTCAAAAACGAGATCGGTATCCGGAAAAGCTTTTGGCTTACGGCGCTAGCGATCGTGCATGCGGCGGGCACTTATCCGCTTTCAGGTAGGCGGCTTCGCCGAGTTCGGCTTAGATTTCAATTGCTGGTCTCATCGCTTACGGTATTTATCCGGTTTTGGCCAAACCTATGGTTCCGCTCATGATAGAAATGACCATGCTTACGATGGTGAATTAGGCGGGCTGGCGGGTAGGTGGATTTGTCCGTATCAGCGAATATCTGTATGAGTAGAAATTGATCAAATCGTATTATCAGTTTGTGAAATGGCTGCTGTGGGATTCCCTGCGGCGCTGGAAAGGCGAGGCAGGAGCGGCGCTTGCGGCCGGGGTCATTGGAGTAGGATTCCAGGTGGCCGTATTCGGTTTAGTGATTTACTATGCACGCCATTTTTCCGGGGGCGAGGCAATCACGTTGTTGGGGGTAAATCGCGACCCCAGGTCATCGGTTGGGTTGCTGGTTGCCGGGGGTGCGATAATTGTAGCCCTGTTGTCGTTGGCCGTTGCGTGCAATTATTACTCGCGACGTACTATTGTTCGGCTCGGGCGAAAGTACGAGGAAACCTGCGCGAAACGAATTCTATGTCTGTTGGCTGATGGGGGAGATCTTTTATCCGCAAAATCGCGCGATAAAGATGTGGAATCATACCTTCTGCAGTTGGCGCGTTCCGATTCTCGAATTGCGGGTCGGGTGCTTCGAAAGGTTTTGATACTGATTATCCCCGGTACGACACTAGTCGTGGCCACCGTTGTGCTCGTGTATCTGGAAGCTGCTTTAACGACGCTGTTGGCCGCCTTAGGGTGTGTATTTCTGTTTTACCAGTACCGTGTTAGCCGGAAAGCGGCCGAGCATTCACTCCGATTTGAGAAGCTGGCTTCAGCTGTCGGGCAAGAATACAAGAGTGTTGTTCAGCGGTACCGTCATATCCCATGGGCAGAGTCGGGTGACAAATCGGTGATGGGGATGTTTGAAAAAGGCCCCGTGCGTAAACAGCTGGACGCGTATGAAGGGAGGTTGAGGGCGGTCGAGGATTCGCGACTGGTGAGCGGCATGTTCATGGCGGTCGGTATTGGGGTGATCGTCGTTGTGATGGGTGGTGCAATCATTCATCAGGGAGCGGGCTGGGGTCGGCTTTTGGTCTATGTGGTCGCACTACGGTTTGCCATGGTCAATGTGCAGGTGGTTTTTTCATCGATTACGACGATTAACCGCTTCTATCCGCAGATGCGGCGATATATGATGTTTGTGCAGTCGGCATCTTCCGGTGATAGGGAACAATACCCTCCGGTTCGGGAGCATACACTGCATGCTCCGGATAAGGTCGAGGAAGAGAGTCTGGAAGGGGATGTCGTCGAATTTCCAGCGCGGCCAGGGTCGGTGCTGGCCATGGTGACACCGAATGGGTTGAACAGATATACACTCGCCGGCCTTTGCTGGGATCTTGCGGAGACCGCAGAAACTGCAGCATACGGTATTCTGAATGGTGCCCGCTACGCGAGTACCTCGCACAGTTCGCCCGAAATGTCGCTGCGTCAGGTGCTTGGCCTGTCGGAAAAGGCGACCTGGTCGGATATGAAGTCATGGTTGCCGGATTCGACGTTGTGGGAGCAGGCACGCGCGGAGTTGCCGAGCAGTCTGGACAAGAAGATCGGACCTGCACGGTGGGAGAAAGTAGCGCCGGAACTAAAATTCCTACTTAGCTTGATATCGGCTCGGGTTGAGGGTTGTTCGTGGCTGTTCCTGGAGGCCGATGGGCTCCATCGACTCGGAAAGGAACTGTCATCGACGTATCTCGACGACCTCACCGATATGGTGACGGTGATTGTCCATACGGATAGTTTGGATCATGTCGGCAATTTCGGAGAAGAGGTAGTTGCGGTCAGTGATGGTGATAGGTTGCTGGGGCTAGGGTCGCCCGAGTGGTTCGCGTCGATCCGGGAGTGGGTGGCCGACTCGGTGATCGGTTCTTCGCGCGATCGCGGAAAGCAAGGCCGGAACAGCGCTGCCGACGACTCGCTCGATGACGATATGGAATAGCCCGATCGAACCCGGGGTGTGGTGCCGCCCTGGTGAGTCTTGCGCATTGGTGGCGTTGTCTGCGGCACGGGCGAACGTGGGACGCAAATGATCATCAGGGATCGCGTGTGAGCGGCGATACCTGCGCCATTCTCCATGTGACGACCGTCCACAGGCGTGATGACGCCCGCATTCGGGGGAAAGAGCTTGTCACGCTGATGCAGGCGTGTCCGGAGCGATGTCAGCTGCTGGTTGCGGACGGCTTGGGCAGTTCTCCTGGAGGGAATGG